>Ga0137321_1000113_pt1:0-30000 | contig 31670 bp, 14 predicted proteins | sample EasRivERMZT399_2_FD_104758 | JGI IMG/M metagenome (GOLD analysis project Ga0137321, IMG submission 104758) | Soil microbial communities from meander-bound floodplain in the East River, Colorado, USA - East River MetaG ERMZT399_2 | ecosystem: Environmental > Terrestrial > Soil >... | reverse complement strand
TTGAAAACAGCTTGGATGAGCTGAGGGTAGGGGTGAAAGGCTAATCAAACTCAGTGATAGCTCGTTCTCTCCGAAATAGCTTTAGGGCTAGCCTCACGTGGTTGTTGGCGGTGGTAGGGAACTGAATGGACTAGGGGCCTTACCAGGTTACTGAATCCAATCAAACCGTGAATGCCGCCAACCAAAGCGTGGGAGTCAGACTGCGGGGGATAAGCTCCGTAGTCGAGAGGGGAACAGCCCAGACCGTCAGCTAAGGTCCCCAAGTACAGGCTAAGTGGTAAAGGATGTGGAGGCGCTCAGACAGCCAGGAGGTTGGCTTAGAAGCAGCCATCCTTTAAAGAAAGCGTAACAGCTCACTGGTCGAGCGACTCCGTGCCGATAATTTAGCGGGGCTCAAGCCTGTCACCGAAGCTGCGGATCTCGAGTTTCTTCGGAAGCTCGAGGTGGTAGGAGAGCATTCCATGCCAGATACACGCCAGACCGTAAGGACTGGTATCGGGGCATAGAAGCGACTCTGCCGGCATAAGTAGCGTGAAACAAGGTGAGAAACCTTGTCGCCGTAAGTCTAAGGTTTCCTGAGGAAGGTTAATCCGCTCAGGGTTAGTCGGTCCCTAAGCCCAGGCCGAAAGGCGTAGGCGATGGATGGCAGGTTAATATTCCTGCACCGCTCGGTGGACGTTTTAACCGAAGGGGGGACGCAGAAGGGTATGCATACAGGCGATCGGAATAGCCTGGCCGCGATTCTAGGGGGATCCCCAAGGTAAATCCGGGGGGTCACTACCCTGAGGAGAGCGGGGAAGTGCGGCTTCGGCCAAACCAACTTGCTGACCCCACGCTGCCAAGAAAAGCCTCTAGGTAGACCATCGGGTGACCGTACCGCAAACCGACACAGGTAGACGGGGAGAAAATCCTCAGGCGCTTGAGAGAACTCTCGTTAAGGAACTCGGCAAACTAGCCCCGTAACTTCGGGATAAGGGGTGCCCCGGTAGGGTCAAGTCCCTCGCGGACGTAGCCCCAGGGGGCCGCAGTGAAATGGGCCAAGCGACTGTTTACTAAAAACACAGGTCTCTGCAAAGTCATAAAAACGACGTATAGGGACTGACGCCTGCCCGGTGCCGGAAGGTTAAGAGGAGGGGTCATTCGGACTTCGGTCCGGAGAAGCTCTGAATCGAAGCCCCGGTAAACGGCGGCCGTAACTATAACGGTCCTAAGGTAGCGAAATTCCTTGTCGGGTAAGTTCCGACCTGCACGAATGGCGTAACGATTTGGCCGCTGTCTCAACGAGAGGCTCAGCGAATTTGTAGCACCGGTGAAGATGCCGGTTACCCGCGGCTAGACGGAAAGACCCCGTGCACCTTTACTATACCTTAGCAATGATTTCTGGCCCGGTATGTGTAGGATAGGTGGGAGGCTTTGAAGCGTGGGCGTTAGCTTGCGTGGAGCCAGCGGTGAAATACCACCCTTATTGTGCTGGGAATCTAACCCAGGACCGTAATCCGGTTCGGGGACATTGTTAGGCGGGTAGTTTGACTGGGGCGGTCGCCTCCCAAATTGTAACGGAGGCGCCCAAAGGTTCCCTCAGGCTGTTTGGAAATCAGCCGTAGAGTGCAAAGGCACAAGGGAGCTTGACTGCGAGACCTACAAGTCGAGCAGGTGCGAAAGCAGGGCTTAGTGATCCGGCGGTTCCACATGGAAGGGCCGTCGCTCAACGGATAAAAGGTACGCCGGGGATAACAGGCTTATCGCTCCCAAGAGTTCACATCGACGGAGCGGTTTGGCACCTCGATGTCGGCTCATCGCATCCTGGAGCTGAAGCAGGTTCCAAGGGTTCGGCTGTTCGCCGATTAAAGCGGTACGTGAGCTGGGTTTAGAACGTCGCGAGACAGTTCGGTCCCTATCTGCCGTGGGCGTAGGATGCTTGAGAGGACCTGTCCCTAGTACGAGAGGACCGGGATGGACGAACCTCTAGTGTTCCAGTTGTCCCGCCAGGGGCAGCGCTGGGTAGCTATGTTCGGAAAGGATAAGCGCTGAAAGCATATAAGCGCGAAGCCAGCCTCGAGATAAGGCATCCCTCCACCTTCGGGTGGCTGAAGACCCCTGGGAGACTACCAGGTTGATAGGCCAGGTGTGTAAGTGCAGCAATGCATTTAGCTTACTGGTACTAATCGGTCGTGAGGCTTGACCATAAAATACCTATACGCGGTACTCGCCGGGACCATCGCGCCAGCAAGCGCGCGACGGCCCCGGCCCGCCGTGTGATTTCCCGGGGCCAGACGTCAGCGTCGTGGCGCCTCGGGCAGCTCCTCGCTGTCTAGTGGTGCCCTCGTCATCGGAAGACCGATCGGCCCTTAACAGTGCGGGGTTCGAGCCGGACCCTTCCGAAGGTCGCTACGCCCTTGCCCCCAGTTCGCCTAACGCCGGGCCGCCGCGTCTCGTGGGAACCCTCGAGAGCGGCACGGTGTCAGATACACAAGCTCAGATCCGCCCGTAAGGGGGGAGACACATTCACGCGAGGTAGGAGAGGTGCCATGAAGAAATACGCATTCGCAATCTCCCTCGCGCTCGCCCTTGTGCTGGGTCTGGGGGGAGAGGTCAACGCCGAGAACACGAAGGGCCGATGGCATCTAGGCGGCGGGCTCTCGTGGGTCGCAGTGGAAGACGATATTCGCAGCAACTCAGCTTTCGTCCTGTTCGACCAGCCAGGCCCCGACGGAATCCCGGATAGCGGCGACGAGACCATCGTGTTCTTCGACCCCCGGCCTGACGACACGCTGAGCCGCGAGACCACGCTCCAGGAGGGGTTCCAGTTCGATTTCAATGCCTCCTACGGCGTGACCCCTTGGTTTTCGTTGCAGGTGGATGCTGGATACTACCAGGCGGACATCGTGCAGCTCGATTCCTATGTCAGGGAAAGTTCGTTCTACCGGAATCCGAACGACCCCACCGACGTCATCTTCTCGGACCAGGACGAGGACGTTGTCGTCTTCACCCAGAGCCAGCCGATCGTCGCCGGAACGGTCACGCAGATCCCGATCGGCCTCACCGGGGTGTTTCGCTTCCGTCGTGACAGCCCGCTGAACCCGTACCTCGGCGTTGGAGGCGGCGTCATCATCGCCGATAGCACCGAGTCGGATGCCCTCACCGCGCTGAACGAGAAGCTCGCCAACTCGGTGATGAAACTGAAGGGTTACTACGCATACCCCTTATACGTCACCTGCCAGGATCCGAGTTGCCTGGGCTTCGGCGGGATCAACGTGAACGTCGAGACGGGGAGCGAGTATCACTTTACCGGCGGGGCTGAGTATTTCTTCAACTCGAACCTGTCGATCTACTTTGACGCGCGATACACCTTTGCGTCCCAGCAGGTCACCATTGACGTCGATGGCCTCGACCAGACGGCGTTCGTCTTCGAGGCGACGGCGGACAAGATGATCTTCTGCGACGATCCTTCGCTCGACGGCTCCCCGTTCTTCCCGGTCGGCTTCGATCGGGGGACGGATGGTCTGTTCCAGCTGCCAGGGCAGGACGGAGTGCTGGGGACGGACGACGATTTTCCCGGGTGCCGGCCGGGCACCGGGACACGACTTGAAGACGAGATCCTCGTGCAAGGCGGCGAGATCAACCTCTCCGGTCTGAGGGTCGGCGTGGGAATAAGGTGGTACTTCTGAGACGATGCCCCCCGCGTTCATCCAAAGGTGAATCGGGGTTCCAGGTTGCCCGAATTCGAGTCGAGTTAGCGGATCTAGCGAGGAACTTCCCGGCGATCTTAGCGGAGGGGTCACACCCGTTCCCATTCCGAACACGGAAGTTAAGCCCTCCAGCGCCGATGGTACTGCACTGGTGACGGTGTGGAAGAGTAGGTCATCGCCGGGATTCATCTTCAGCCCGCCTCTGGCGGGCTTTTTTTTGCGCACGACGACCCGCGCCGGACCGCCGGGTTCCCGCTGCGGCGCCATGAGGCGGCGCGAGCGGGGAGCTCGCGCAGGAGCGAGGATCGGTCCGTGTGCTACAATTCCACCGCAGCAATCCGGGGAGCGGCCGCGCCATGTCTGGACATTCCAAATGGAGCACCATCAAGCACAAGAAGGGCGCGCTGGATGCCAAGCGTGGCAAGATCTTCACCCGCCTGATCCGCGAGATCACGATCTCCGCCCGGAGCGGTGGCGGTGACGTCGAAGGGAACCCACGCCTGCGCACCGCCGTGACCGCCGCCCGGGCCGCGAACATGCCCAAGGACAACATCGACAAGGCCATCAAGAAGGGCACGGGGGAGCTTGCCGGGACCGTGATCGAGGAGGTGGTCTACGAGGGGTACGGCCCGAGCGGAGTCGCCTTTCTGGTCGAGGTCGTGACGGACAATCGCATGCGGACGACGCCGGAGATCCGCCACATGTTCTCGAAGTATGGCGGCAGCCTGGCGGAGAGCAACAGCGTCGCCTGGATGTTCGAGAAAAAGGGGTACTTCGTCGTCGATCGCGCCGCGGTGCCCGACGAGGACAAGCTCCTCGAGATCGTGCTCGAGGCAGGGGGGGAGGACGTCAGGGACGACGGCGAGAGCCTCGAGATCATCACTCCGCCCGAAGCCCACGCGCAGGTTGCCGCCGCGCTCGACCGCGCGGGCCTGCGCCCGCGGGCGTCGAGCGTGAGCTGGCTCCCGAAGAACACGGTTCGCTGCGAGGCCGAGCAGGCCCGGCGCGTCCTCAACATGTTCGATGCGTTCGAGGACCACGACGACGTCCAGAACGTCTACGCCAACTTTGACGTGGACGACTCCATTCTCGAGGATCGGGAGTAGATCGGGCCAGGCCCTCCGTGATGGTCCTGGGGATCGATCCCGGCTTGGCGGTAACCGGCTACGGTTTCGTCCGACTGGACCGCGGCCACCCGTCCCTGGTCGAGGCGGGCGTGCTGCGCACCCTTGCCACCTGGGAGACCCCGCGCCGTCTCCTGAGGCTCGCCACGGGTCTGGAAGCCCTCGTCGACCGTCTTCCCCCCGCCACCGTCGCCATCGAAGGTCAGTTCGCCGATCGCAATGTCCGCAGCGCGCTGGTTCTCGCCCAGGTTCGCGGCGCGATCATGGTCACCCTCGCCCGCCGGGACCTCTTGCTCACCGAGTACTCCCCCATGGAGGTGAAGAAGGCGATCACGGGCTTCGGCCGGGCAGAGAAGGAGCAGGTTCGTGAGATGGTGCTGCGGCTCCTGGGTACCCGGCCCCCCGACATGCCCCTCGATGCGTACGACGCGCTGGCGATCGCCATCTGCCACGCGCATACCACCGGGATGCGCGGCTCCTCGGCCTCCCCGGCGCGACCATGAGGCGCGTCCCGGCCGCCCTGCTCATCGCCATCGCCTGCTGCCTTCTGGTGGGCGGCGGCCTGTTCGCACCGCTGGCGACCGGGGAGGTCGGAATCGTGATGACCGCCGGCCGCGCCGTGACAGCGCGGGCGGGCCCGGGAGTCATCTTCCGGATTCCCTTCAGGGACCGCCTGGTGCGCGTGTCACCCGAGCCGAGCCCGCGGGAGATCGGGGTGGGCGTGGAGGGGGCCGGCACCCTGGCGCTGCGCCTATGGGCGGACCCGGATCCCGCCGCCTCGCCCCCCGCCCTCGCGGCGCTTGCCGAGGCGGGCGTGACGCCGGCGCTCGACGCGGGGGTCGAGGAGACTCGCGCGGCCGTCCGCGAGCGGGGCAACCGGGTATGGACGCGCGCCGAGGCCGAGAATCTGGTCCGTTCGACCCTCACGGCGGCGCTCAGCCGGCATGGACTACGGCTCGGCAGGGTTGAGTTTGTTTCCGCTGCCTCCGCGACGCTTCCAGCCAGGTCGGACAGCGGGGCGAGGATGCTGCTGGTCGGGATCGACTCCGCCGACTGGGGCGCGATCGAACCGCTGCTCGCGGCCGGGAAGTTGCCGACGATCGCCAGACTGCGCGCCGAAGGCGCCTGGGGGGTGCTGCGCGGCGACGCCCCGCTGCTGTCGCCCCTCCTCTGGACCACCGCCGCCACCGGGAAGCCTCCGGACGAGCACGGCATCGCGGATTTCGTCATGCTCGATCCGGCAACCGGGGCAGCCAGCCCGATCTCGTCGCGCTTTCGGCGCGTGAAGGCGTTCTGGAACATCCTGAGCGACGCGGGGCTCTCCGTGAGCGTCGTCGGCTGGTGGGCGACCTGGCCGGCGGAGCCTATCGAGGGGGTCATGGTCACCGAGCGCGTCGCCTACTCGCTGTTCGCGTTCGACACTGGCGAGGTGCGGGACGGTCTCGTCTACCCGCCATCGTATGCCGAGACAGTCGCGGCCCTGCGCGTCCCTGCCGAGGCGATCTCCCGCGAGGATCTGCGCCCGTTTGCCCGGCTCACCGGCGCCGACTGGGAGCGCTCGGAACAGGCCCTCGCGCGCGGCGGGGACGAGGCGTTCCTGGAGCCGGTGAGCAGCCTCCGTCAGACCCTGGCGGCGACACGAACCTATCATCGGGTGGCGCTCGATCTGCTCCACCGCGGGGCTCCACGCACTCTCGCCGTGTACTATCAGGGGCTCGACGAGGTGAACCACCGTTTCGCGCATCTGGTCGGTCCCCGGCACCCGCTGGCCACGCCCGCGGAGCGGGAGCGCTTCGGCTCGGTCGTGGACGCGTTCTACGAGCTCCAGGATCGCCTGCTGGGAGAGCTCCTCGAGGCCGCCCCTGCGGATACCGAGCTTTTCGTCCTCTCCGACCATGGGTTCGCGCAGGGCGCCGAGCGGCCGCGCGGCACGCTCCCCTTCATCGAGGCCGGTCGCCCCGGCCGCTGGCACACGCCGGACGGAATCTGGATCCTCCATGGCCCGCGCACCCGCGCCGGCCGCCTACCGGGCGTGGCGCGGATGGACCAGGTCACCCCCACCCTTCTCCGGATCCTGGGGCTGCCGCTTGCCGCCGACATGCACGGCGCGCCGCTCGAGGCGGCGCTGGCCGAGAGCTTCCTGCGCGGCGCGCCGCGTGCCGAGATCGCCAGTTACGATCCCGTGGCCGCTCCCGCAGCGGAGCGAGGGGAGGAGTCGCCGTCCTCGACCTCACCCGCGGCGGACGATCCGTTGCTGGCGAAGCTCCGTTCGCTCGGGTATCTGTCTCCCGGCGAGGGGGGAGGCGAGGGGCCGATGCCCGCGGCGGGGGGAACGTCCGCGAACTACCACGCGAACCTGGGGATTTCCCTGATGAGCCGGAGGGATTATCGCCGCGCCCGGGAGGAGTTCCGGCGGACGCTCGAGATCTCCCCGCAACACCTTGGAGCGCGCGGCGGCATCCTGCAGATGGACATCGAGGAGGGGCGGTACGCGGCCGCCCTCGACGGCACCCTGTCGAACCTCGCGAAGACGCGCGATTTCGACCCGGTGTTCTACTACGTCGCCGCGCAGCTCTACGTCCGCAGCGGCCGGGCGGCGGAAGGGCTCGGCCGCTTCCACAGCCTCGCCCTCGAGCATCCCGCGGTCCCGCAGGTCCGCACGGGTCTGGGGGTGTTGCTGCAGGCCGCCGGCGACCTGGAAGGAGCGAGAAACGCCTTCCGGGCCAGCCTCGATCTGAAGCCGGACGCGCTGTACGCACTGCAGGAGCTGTACGCCCTCGAGACCCCCGCCGGCGACCTGCGCGGACTGCTCCGGCGCTGCGACGCGGCGGCCGAGCTGGTGCCCCAGTCGATCCTCCCGCACAACTGGGCGGCTCTGGTGCTCCGGCGCCTGGGGCGCCCCGCCGAGGCGGAGGAGAGGTTGCGTCAAGCCCTGGCGGCCGATCCGGTATCCTCACTGACGCTGGTGAATCTCTCGTCGCTCCTGGTGGACACCGGCAGGGCGGAGCAGGCGATCCCATTCCTCGAGGAGGTGCTGCGGGCGGATCCTGACCGGACGGAGGCCCGGGTGAACCTGATCGTCGCTCTCGGCCAGCTGCGCCGGCTCCCCGAGGCTCGCAAGCTCTTCACGGCGGTGGGGGGCAATGCTCCGTCGGCAACCCCTGAGCTACTCAACGCCATGGCGTTCGCCTGCTACCTGAATGGCGCGGTAGCGGAGGCCCGCCCACTGCTCCAACTATCGCTGACACGGCGCCCCGATCAAGCGGAGGCCCGCAGGCTGCTGGCGCGCATCGATGCCGCGCCCCCGGCCGGATAGGAAGCATGTTCGCGACCCTGCGTGGAACGCTGCGAGAAAAGGCGCCGGGAGGCGCGGTGGTCGACGTCGGCGGCGTTGGCTATCAGGTGCAGATACCCCTCTCCACCTTCTACGAGCTGCCGCAGGAGGGAGAGACCATCACGCTCCGGACGACCGTGCAGATCCGCGACGATGCGATCCACATCTTCGGTTTCGGCACCGAGGGGGAGAGGACCCTGTTTCGCCTGCTGATCGCGGTGGCGGGGGTCGGACCGCGGACGGCACTGGCGGTCCTGTCCGGCATGTCCGTGGAGGAGGTCGCCACCGCCGTGACCACGCGCGATATTGCCCGCCTGCAGCGGGTCCCCGGCATTGGCCGCAAGACCGCCGAGCGCCTGGCGCTGGAGCTGCACGACAAGGTGCAGTCGCTTGCGGGGCCAGCCGCGGACCTGGCGCCGGTGGCGGATGGGGTCCGCCGGGATGTCGTGTCGGCGCTGGTGAATCTGGGGTATCCTGCCGCTCAGGCTGAACGCGCCACGGACCAGGTGCTCACCGAAGCGGGGGGCGCGGCCGCATTCGAATCGCTCCTGCGCAGCGCTCTGAGGCGCCTGCATCGCTGAAGCGGAGGCAATGACGCCCCTCCTCGTCCTCGTCATCCCGATCTACAACGAGCAGGAGGTGCTGGAGGAGCTCCAGCGCCGTCTGCGCGCGGCGCTCGACGCCATACCCGAGCTGGACTGGCGGGTGCTCTACGTCGACGATGGCAGCGATCTCCCGACCCGGGAGGTGCTGCGGCGCCAGCACCAGGAGGACGCCCGCTTCGGCGTGTTGCGCCTGTCGCGCAACTTCGGGCACGAGGCCGCGATCACCGCCGGCCTGGATCATGCCGACGGTGATGTCGTGGTGGTGCTCGACGGTGACCTGCAGGATCCTCCGGAGATGATCCCGCGCCTGATAGCGGCCTGGCGGGATGGCGGGCAGGTGGTGTTCGCGGTCCGCCATAGCCGCGCCGACGGGGGGTGGCGCGGCCTGGGGTTTCGCCTCTTCCACGCGCTCTTCCGGCTGCTGAGCGACTTCCCCGTAGCCGCGCGGACTGGGGCGTTCATCCTCCTCGATCGGGTGGCGCTGGAGGCCGTCAGGGCGATGCCGGAGCGCAACCGATACCTGCCGGGCCTGCACACCTGGGTCGGTTTCGATCAGCGCTTCCTGACGTACGACCGCGAGGCGCGCGCCGCCGGCGATCCGAAGCAGTCGTTTCGCCGCCTGCTGGCTCTCGCGTTCGACGCCCTGTTCAGCTTTTCCTACAAGCCGCTTCGCCTGATGACCTGGTCCGGCCTCGGCATCAGCCTGGCCGGATTCCTGTTCGGGCTCCACTTCGTGGTAAAGCGCCTGACGGGGATCGAGACCGCCCAGACCGGATTCACCACCCTGGTGACCCTCGTCCTGTTCCTCGGTGGCCTCCAACTGCTCGGTTTTGGCCTGATCGGGGAGTACCTGGGCAGGGTCTACGACGAGGTGAAACGGCGGCCCCTGTACCTCGTGCGCGAGCGCCTCGGGGTGGAGAGGAAGGAAGCGAGGGGCAACCGGGACGGGCGCGGATGATCGACCGCCCTCCCCAGCCGGGGGAGGAGGTCGACCCGGGGCCCGCGCCCGGGACCGGAGGCGCTCGCTGGGGGTGGCCCGCCGCGGTCGTCATCGCGCTCCTTGCCGGGCTGACTGCCTACTCTGCGGCCGCCCGCAAGTCTCCGACCTTTGATGAGACCGCCCACCTCACGGCCGGGGTGAGCTACTGGCGGACCGGCGACTTCCGCCTGCACCCCGAGAACGGGAACCTCCCGCAACGCCTCGGCGGGGCCCTGGCCGCCGTCGGCGACGCCCGGTTTCCGTCCCTCGACCAGTCCGGCTGGGCCCGCTCGGCGGTGTACGAGATCGGCAACGAGTTCCTGTACCACCAGGGGAACGACCCGGACCGCCTCATCGCCTGGGGGCGCGCTGCGATGCTGCCGCTCGCCATGGCCCTATGGCTGACGATCTACGCCGCCACCCGGCGGCTCTACGGTCCCCTGGCCGCCATATTCTCCCTCGGACTCGCCGCGACCGACCCGAACCTGCTCGCGCATGCGCCTCTGATCACCTCCGACCTGGCCGCCACCCTTTTCTTCTTCCTTGCCGTGAGCGGGGTCTGGCGCGTGTTGCAGCGACCGTCCCCGGCGGTCGTCACGGGGAGCTCGCTCGCGGCGGCCGCGCTCTTCCTGTCCAAGATGTCCGCGGGGATTCTCCTGCCGATCGCGGTGCTGCTGACGCTGCTACGTCTCGCCCGCGGCGGGCCGCTGCCGCTTCGCGCCTGCGGCCGCGAGCGACTGGTGCGCGGCCGCGGCGCGCTCCTCGCCGTGTTTGGCGGCGCCGCGCTCATCCATCTCGCCGTCGTTGTGATCCTCGTGTGGGGCGCCTTTGATTTCCGCTACAGCGCGTTTCACGCCGGCCGATCGCCCCACGATCAGTTCGAGGCGGGCGTACCGAATCTCCTCGGGACGCGGTCCTGGCTGGGGAGCGGGCTCGAGGCGGCGCAGCGAGGCCGGGTGCTGCCGGAGGCGTACCTCTACGGATTCTCGTTCGCGCTAGATCAGTCCGTGGCGCGCCCCACATTCATGGCGGGGGAGGTTCGGCCGCGCGGAAGGCCGGCGTTCTTCCCGTATGCGTTTGCGGTCAAGACCCCCGACCCGCTCCTCCTGGCTCTCCTCCTCGCGCTCGCGACGCCGCTTGCAGCCGGGCTCTCGTTGAGGGGCGGAGGTGGGGGCGGGGTGCGGGCGCTGCTGGAGGCGGCCTACCGCACCGCCCCCTGGTGGGGAAGCGTCGGAATCTACGGAGGTATTGCCCTCGGCAGCGGACTCAACATCGGGCACCGCCACCTCCTCCCGATCTACCCGGCCCTCTTCGTGCTGGCCGGCTCTGCCGCCGCCGGTCGCCCCGGTCGTGTCCGCCGCATCGTCCTCGGGGCCTGCCTCCTGTTTGGGGCGGGATCCGCGGCGATGATCTGGCCGGACTACCTTGCATATTTCAACGTCCTGTCGGGCGGGTCGAGAACCGGGTACGAGAAGCTGGTCGACAGCTCACTCGACTGGGGGCAGGATCTTCCTGCTCTGGCGGAGTGGGAGAAAGGGGCGGGGGAGCGGCCGGGATACCTGTCGTATTTCGGCACCGCCAGTCCCGACCATTATGGAATCCGGGCGCGGCGGTTGCCGGGCTTTTTCGACTTCGACCGACCACGGCGCCTCGAGCCGCTTGGCCCGGGGTGGTACGCGGTCAGTGCCTCGATCCTCCAGGTCTATGGCGCGCCGGGGGCCGGCCCCTGGGACCGCCAGCAGGAACAGACCTACCAGGAACTCCGCGCCCAGGTCGAAGGGAGCGCTCCGGTCACACGTGCCCGGGCCTATGAGGACGAGGCGACAGAACGATACGATCGCTTTCGGCTGGGCCGGCTCTGTGCGTACCTTCGGCGCCGGCCTCCCGAGTCTCAGATCGGGGGCTCGATACTCATCTTCCGACTGAGCGAGGCCGAAGTGACCCAGGCGCTGGCCGGGACTCCGCCCTACGACGGCCAGTAAGGAGCCGTCCCGGCCGAGGGGCGGACGGCTGGCTGGACCGGTGTCACCCCTGCGCGCGCCCCACCCAGGCCGGCTCGCGGTACGGTCTCCCCTGACGGTACAGCTCCAGACGGCGGCCAACGTCGTGCCGGAACGTCACGTGCCGCTCTCGAGCTTCCGGCGACACCCATCCGGACGCTTCCGCGGGGAGCGCTGCGAGCACGACCTCGCTAATCGCGATCGCCCGGTCGAACTGGCCGAGCGACGCGTAGGCGATTGCCAGCGTGTCCATCACCGTCGCATCCTGCAGGCCGGTCAGCTCGGCGGCACGCCGGGCGAGCTGCAGCGCCCGCGGTCCGTCGCGCACGGCTGCGTCGGGGTGCGTCGCCAGGATGCGGGCCGCCTGGTCGAGCGCCGGGGCCGACTCGGGTGCGAGCCGCGCCGCCGCGTCGAAGTGCGCCAGCGCCTCCAGGTGCTGGCCCGTCTGCAGCAGGGCGGAGCCCAGCGCGAGATGAGTCGACGGCACGTCGGGCGCGAGCCGCAGCGCCGCGCGGTACGCTTCGATCGCTTCGTGGAATCTCCCTTGCCCGGCGAGCGCGGCGGCGAGGTCGCGGTGCGCCTCAGGTCGTTCGAGATGGCGCCCGACGACCTGCCGCAGGTGGCGGACCACCATCTCCCGGTCGCCCTTGCTCCGGTAGAAGGCCTGCAGATACTCGTCGCGCTTCCGTTCATCGGGGCTGATGAATGTCGCCCCCATCCACCCGGTGAGGCCGGAGTCCGGCAGGTGCTCCACCAACCAGGCACTCAAGTTCCCACCGACGGGGTTGGTCACGATGGAATCGGCGGACGGCTCGTCCTGATCCGGCTCGTATCCCGGTGGCCAGGGATGGTACGCGCCAATGAGCGAGAGGGCGGCGGACGCCGCTAGCACGGTCCCGAACCTCCAGATCGGGGCGTTCTCGAGGGCACGAGGCGTGAAGTACAGGAGGATCGGGATCACCGGGATCGCGTACCGGTAGCCGTACGACCAGCCGCCCAACGAGCCGATCCAGAGCACGTGGCCGGCGATCAGCGTGACCGAGCCTGCGGCGAGGGCGAAGCTCCAGCGGCGAGGGAAGGGGCTGCCTGAGCGGATGGCCCTCACCATCCCCCAGGCCCCGAAGAGGAGCACCGGCGAGACGCTGAAGAGACCATGCCAGCCGAACAGGCACCGCAGCGGATAGTGCCAGGTGTCCGGAAGGAAGCGCACCGGGACGCCGAGGACCTGCCCCATATGCTCCGGGATCAGCTTGGCGCTGAGGTCAACGGCGTCCGGCACCATCTTCGGGGGAAGCCACGAGCCGACGGTGAGCCAGTTCGCGCCGGCGAAGATGATCCCGCCTCCGACGAGGGCGAGCAGGTAGCGGATGAGGCCGCGGCGACCCGCCGCGGCGTGCACGACGTAGGCGAGGACGGGGACGAACACGACCCCCGGCACGATGTCGATGCAGGCGGCCAGCGCCAGCCAGGCGCCCGCCCTCGCCCCCTGGCTCGACCACGCGGAGTGACACGCGAAGAACAGCCAGGCGGCGGCGATGGTGTGGTTGTTCAGCGTCCCCGAGAAACTGAGCAGGATCGTCCCGGCCGCAAGCGCGATCGTCGTGAGGATCCTCGCCCGCCCTCCGCCCCCGTCGTATCTTCCCAGCGCGAGGTAGAACCGGGCGATCAGCCAGGCGGTGGATCCACCCACCAGGATGAGGGTGAGAAGATAGACCGTCCACGCCTCGCTCCCACGAAAGGACAGACCGAACAGATCCTGCAGAGCGAGGTAGACCGCCGCGCCGAGGATGCCGAGCAGCGGCGGCTTGTTGCTGTACCTCCGCCCATCGATGACTACGGAGTCGATCGTCCACCCGTAGCGCGACTGGTCGATCTGCGGCCGGCCCTGGTCGACCAGCGCCTCGATCTGCGCGAACCTGGAGGCATCGTTCCCCGCGAAAAACACGTGGTCGTGGGTCAGGGCGGCCAGCAGGACGAAGGTCAGCGCCGACAGGATCAGGGCCGTGCGGAGGTCCCTCCGTACGCCGATCACGTCGCCCCCGAACTAGAACAGGCCGGGCATGGCGCGATCGTCCCCGGCGCCCGGAAGCCCAAGGTGGGCGCGGGCGCCGTCCGTGATGCAGCGGCCCCTCGGCGTGCGGTCCAGGAATCCGATCTGGAGGAGGTATGGCTCCACTGTCTCCTCCAGCGTATCCTTCTCCTCGCCGACCGCGGCGGCGATGGTGTGAATCCCGACCGGGCCGCCGGCGAACTTCTCCTGGATCAGCGTCAATACCCGGCGATCGAGCGCGTCGAGGCCAAATGCGTCCACCTCCAGCCGCTCGAGCGAGGCGTGGGCGGTGGCGAGGTCGATCACCCCATCCCCATCCACCAGCGCGAAGTCGCGCACCCGACGCAGCAGCCGGTTCGCGATCCGGGGAGTGCCGCGGCTGCGCCGGGCGATTTCCTCGGCAGCATCGTCCGCGATGGGTGACTCCAGGATCCGCGCCGACCGCAGCACGATCCGGGACAGCTCCTCCAGCGCGTAGAAGCCGAGGTGCTGAACGATGCCGAACCGGTCGCGGAAGGGGGAGGAGAGCAGCCCGATCCGGGTCGTGGCTCCCACCAGGGTGAAGCGCGGGAGGTCGAGCTTCACCGCGCGCGCCGAGGGCCCCTGCCCGATCAGGATGTCCAGGCGGAACTCCTCCATCGCCGGGTACAGCGCCTCCTCCACCGCCGGAGGGAGGCGATGGACCTCGTCGATGAAGAGCACGTCGCGATCCTCGAGGTTCGTCAGGATGGCGGCGAGGTCGCCGGCCTTCTCGAGTGCGGGGGCGGAGGTGGCCTTCACCCCGACCTCCAGCTCGTGCGCGAGGATGTGCGCGAGGGTCGTCTTCCCCAATCCTGGGGGTCCGTACACCAGCACATGGTCGAGCGGCTCGGCGCGGCGCCGCGCGGCGGCGATGAACACTCGCAGGTTCGCCTTCGCGCGTTCCTGTCCGATGTAGTCCTGCAGCCGTCGCGGGCGGAGGGTTTGATCGTAGGCGGCTTCGCCTGGAACACGGTCGGGGGTGAGGATCGGATCGTCCACGCGGTGATTCTATCCGGCCGGAAGGAAAAAAAAAAGGCGGGGCCCGAAGGCCCCGCCTCGAGAACTAACCTAGGCGACTACGGACAGACAGGCGAGAGGAACCGCGGTCCGCTCGGACCGTTGATCCCGGTACCCGTCACCGCTGACCGCGAGGTACCGGCTGGTGCGGGTCCTACCGCAACCACCTGCCGGTGCGCGACGAGGTAAGCGTTCGCCGCGCGGCTCGCAGGAGCAACAATCGGGGCCTCAGCCTGGACCAATGCGAATCCAGTAGGAGCCGCGACGCCGAAGCTCCCCACCAGACAGACGGCGCTATCCATGATAGGCGCGTCCGTTGCAGCCAGCGAAGCCTCGGCAATCCGATAGAGCCCGAACCCGCTCAGGTTGCCGCACTGTGCCGGCTTCGAGAACGCGAACGAGAGCGGGTCGGTCGGGTCACACACCGTGGCGACGCCCGTGGCCGCTTCCGTGCAGGTGACGGTCATGCTGATGATGCCGCCCTCATCCGCCGGGTAGACGTTCGCGAGCGCGTCGGTCGTTGCCGATGCAAGTGCACCACATCCCGGGATCCCCGACTGGCTCGAGCAGCGGATACGCAGCCGATACCGGGTGGTCTCGGTCGGGAACGCCGTGATCTGACCATCCGAGGAGAAGCCCTGAACGATGGTGCCGTTGGCCGGCGCGTCACACGCTGCGCCGATCGTGTTCGAGTTGCACTCCGTGAACTCGTACTGAATCGAGCCGCTCTCGCACTTGTCGAGCGTCGACAGGCCGCCGTCCACCACGAACGGCGCACCCGAGTACGGAGTCGCGAAGTTGGCGTTTTGCTTGTTGTTGATCCGCGCCTGGACCTGCGCGGGGATCTGGCCGCAGAAATCAGCCGGCACCGACGAGCAGTTGCTGGTGCCGACCGCATCCGGCGTGAGGTCGCCGTCAGGACCATCCGACACCACGACCGTTGCCGCAGTGCCGCACGCTCCGCCGACGGCGATGACCTGCACGTCGTCGTTGACCGCAGTGGTCTCCGAGAGGAGGTTGACGCCGCACAGGATGTTCGATCCGGAAACCTGGTCATCACCACCGTCGACCACAAGGTTCAACTGGTTCGTGAGCAACCCGTTGATCTTGATGTCGTCGATGTGCCACCCGTCGTCCTTCTCGTCGATGTCGAACGCGCCCGGCGCGCCCGGCGTCTCGAGGTAGGACAGGAACGTCGGGTCGCCGAACGCCAGCGAGCCGAAGATCCAGCGGAGCTGGGCGCGACGGCCGAGGAAGGCGCCGAGGTCGAAGCGCGACTTCACCCAGACGCCCGGTCCGAGCGAACCGGTCGAGGTGAACCCAGGGCCGGTCGACGTGGCCGAACCGCAGTCCGGGGCGCCGTTGCCGTTACTGTCCGTGCAATTGGTCGCGTCCGAGCCGATCCGCTCGCCCATGTTCGAATACCCACGGTTCGGCGGACACATCGTCTCGTCCGAGATACCACCACCCGACGCGTCGAAGAAGTCATCGGTCGGGTCGAACTTGCACGAGCTCGTGAACAGCGAGTCGCGAGCGTGGTCGTACGGGTTGAGGACCGCCTCCAGGCGCTGCCACGGGCCCCAGTTGTCGATGGTGGGCGTGGAGTCCTGGTCCAGGCGGACCTGGATGGTGCCGACATCACCGGCCTCACCCGAGTTGAAGTTGATCGCGTTGTCGTCCGCCATCATCGCGATCTGCCAGAACTCCATCGACCGGTCGCCGGACAGCGAGATGTTGATCGGCGGTCCGTAGAACGCGGTCACCTGGCGGAAGCGATACGAGGTCTGGTTGATGTCGCTGGGGCTGACGTGACGCGCCAGATGCAACGACTGGTTTCCCGAGTGGGCCTGGCCGCCGCCCGGGTTGTTCAGGGCGTCGGTCGGGCCGTGGATGTGCCAGTCGTTGGCGGAGGTGTTCTGGCTGCAGTCCGCCGGTCCAAGCGGCGTCGTGAGGCAGTTGACAGCCGGAACCGTCGGAATGACGTCCGACAAGAGAAGACCGGTCCGACCGAACGTGGCGGGCAGGCCGGCGGTGCCAGCGATGCCGTCGAAGGTCTCGGTCAGCATCCCCGTGCCACCCAGCGGTCCGCCGCCCGTCGTGTCCCCGAGGATGTCGAGGTCGAGGGTGAGCGAGAAGCTGGTGGCAGCCTCCTGTCCCTTGATCTGGTCCGCCGACACCGTCACGGAGAACAGCGCCCGCTTGATGTCGGTCAGCGCCAGCGTCCGGGCGTTGCTGTTCCCGGCCACGATGAACGCGAAGGCGTCGCCACCCGGGTTGGTCTTCTCTTCGCCCGGTGCGAGGCTCCCGTAGATCGCGGTGGAGTCGGTGATGCAGCCGACCGACACGCTGCTCGAGGAGATCCCGATCACCACGTTGGTGAGCGGGAGCGGAGCACCGATCGAGTCTGCGGCGTTGTTCTTGACGGTAATCGAGGCGGTGAGCTTCTCGCCACGGTCGGCGAAGCCGTCCCCGTCACCGGTTCCCGCGTCGGACAGCGTGACCCCGGTCACCGAGACGTTGCCGACGGACAGGTTGCAGTCGGCAGCCACCGTGAACTCGAGCAGGTCGTCCGGCGTGCCATCGTTGTCATCGTCGTCCGAGTCGAAATCGCAAGCGTCGCCGATTCCGTCCCGGTCGAGGTCCGGCTGGATCCCGATGGCGTTCGGCGCGTTGAGAGCGCAGAAGCCGCCGGGGCAGTCGCCCGGTATCGTGCAGGGGTTGCCGGCATTGCCGCCGCCGATGCAAGCCGCCGCGACGAGCGGACAGTTGTCGATGATGTTGAGCTGACCGTCGCTGTCCCAGTCCTCGAGGGTGTCGCAGACGTCGCCGACCCCGTCGTTGTCGGTGTCCCGCTGATCCGGGTTGCAGACGCCGGGGCAGTTGTCGACGCCGTCGAGCACGCCGTCCCCGTTGTTGCCGCCGAGCGCCAGGTTGCAGTCCTGGACGCCTCCAACGGTGTCCCCGGGGCCCGGAGGGGTGTCGCAAACGGTGTTCGGTCCCGCCGTGATGTAGATGCCGAGCTTGACGTCGTCAGGGACCGGTACCGTCGGCGCCCCGTTGTCGGTGAGGCAGATGGCGTAGGCCGGCTCGCGATCTCCCGAGCCGTCGCACGCGTCGCCGATACCGTTTGCGGCACTGCCGCTGCTCCCGGTGTCGGCCTGGGTGTCGTTGAAGATGCTCGGACAGTTGTCGGCGAGGTTTCCGACCTGGTCGCCGTCCATGTCGTTGATCCCCAACGCGGCGTTGTAATCGAGCTCGCACACGTCGCCGATGCCGTCCGCGTCGGTGTCCTCCTGCCCGGGGTTGTACTCCTCCGGACAGTTGTCACAGACGTTCCCCACCCGGTCGCCGCGACAGGCCGTCGGGGCAAAGTAGACCTTGCAGAGCGGGAAACCGCCTCCGCATGCAGGGCCCGGGTTGCACGCCGCGTTGTTCGTGTTTCCCAGGGCGTCCTCGCAACGGCTGCGGGTGACGCACCCCCCGAGGTTGACGCACGCCAGACCATCGGTGTCGCCGTTGTCGTCGACACAGAACGTGTCCTCGTCTTCCTGGCCGGGGTTCGTGACGTCCGTGAACGCGGTCGCGTTGAAGCAGTTGTCGTCGTCGAACGTCCCGGTCCGGCGGGAGTTCACGATCCCGTCGGCGCCGAGGTTGGTGTCGCCGTCCCCGTCGACGTCCTGGAAGTCGTTCTCCAGGATCTGACCGACCCCGCCGTTCTCGTCGTTCGGGCCGTCGAGATCACAGTCCGGGTCTTCGTAGGAGGCGATGATGCTCGTCTCCGTGGCCGGAACCGTGAACACGACGCCCGACGAGTTGAACGAGCTGGAAATCGGCACGAAGGCGGTGAAGACGCCGGTGTCGAGGCCGGTCTCCGTGAGCGTGAACGACTCGCCGTTCGGCTCCGAGTCGCTGCGCACGTTGACGCCCACCGTGTCCGCGAGGGTGGGACTGAGCTTCGCCGTGACGTCCGTCACCGTCACCAGGACCGGTGCGTTGCAGTCGAAGATATTGAACCGGTCGACCGAGATCGTTGCGCACTGCGGCGCGGGGCCGCAGCGACCCAGTTGGTCGTTAGGCGCGGTGCGATCGCAGTCGGTGTTGACACCGCACGCGTTGTTGGCGTCGATCCCCCCGAGGCAGCCGGTCCTGACGCACGTACCGGCACCGCAGGTGGTCTGCCCGACGACACATGCCGCGTTCGGCGTGCCGCCGCCCAGACACTTTCCCGGCTCATTCGGGCGAGTCCCCAGGTTGTCGCAGCCATTCGCGGCAGCCTGGGATCCCGGGTGGGTCTCGTCCCACTCGATGACGATGTCATCCGCCGTGAACCCCATGGCGGCGGCACCGCCCTCGACGACCAACCACTGGAAGCCGTACTGGAAGCGGTCGCCCGCCTTTCCGAACGCGTCCTCGTACCCCGTCTCGTCCTGCTCACGGTTCCGGACTGGACCCGTTTCGTCCGAGAGCTGGGCCTGCTCGAGCGAGTCGAGCGTGAGGTTCGTGCCGGGGCTGATGACCACCGTCGCGGCGCTGCCACAGATGGTGCCCAGCGCGGTCGTCTGAACGTCATCGCTGGTCGCGTCCCTCACGGTGTCGGCGCGCAGGTTCGGCCCGCAGACCACGGTCTGGTTCGCGACGTTGACGCGGTCGTCCCGGATCTGGAAGCCGGGGCTGCCACCGTTCGAGTCGGCCTCGGGGAATGGGTGGAGGTCGAGGTCAGGGGTCGGCACGGGCGGGAAGACCGTCTCCATCGTCCGCAAAGCACCCGGGCCCAGCGTGCGCGCGAGCCCCATCTCGTCGCCCGTGAGCTCGGCGGCGGTACAGTCGGGGGTTCCCGGAGCGCAGCTACCATCCGATTCGCGGAACGGACCGAAGCGACGCTGTTCGAACTGGTCGCTGGTGGTCCCGACGATCGGACCGTTCAGGAAGAAGTCCACGTAGTTACCGATGTCGCCGACGAGCCGCACGAAGTCGTCCTTCTGCTGCGGGTCGCCGACCGCCGGATCGGGGTTGTACTCCACGACCCCTTCCGCCACGCGGACGTCGGTGTCGAGCTCCATCAGAATGTAGGCGGACTGGTCCGCCAGCTGGACGTTCTCGTTCCACGCCACACGCTCGGCGCTGACCGTGAACTCGAAGCCACGCGCGTCCGTCCCAGTGTTGACCCGCTCCAGGACCGGCGAGAGCAGCAGCCAGGAGATGAACTCGGCGCCCTGCACGGTGCCGGCGTTGGCGGGCAGCGTGTAATCCGGGCAAGCTGTAGCGATCGGATCCGTGACGCCGTTACCGGCGTGCCACATCCCCGCCCGACGGAAGGCTCCGCGCGCGTTGTCCTGCGTCTGGAAACCGCAACCGCCGTTCGGTCCGTTGATCCAGGTCTCCGTGGGGCTGGGGAACCCTGGGTTCGAGTACGGATTCTGGAACGAGAGCCACTGTCCCGTCTGACCTGTCAGCCCGCGGCCGTCCATGCCCCACGGAACGGGATCGTCCGTCTGGCAGGTGTTGCCGCCACCGCAGTCTGAGTCCTTCTGGGCCGCATCCGCGCCGTAGGGACATGGGGTGTTGGTGTCCACGGTGCCGCCGGTCCAGCAGGTCTTGCCGAACACGTTGTTGGGGCCGTTCGCGTCGAGGATAGTCGGCTGCCCGACGAGCCCCGTGACCGTGCCGGACGAGTTGCGGGGCGACAGGCAACCCGCCACGCAATCCGCATCAGGCAGCACCAGCGATTCGTAGTTGATCAGCTCGCGTGCCAGCGGGTCGCGGTCGATCGTGCCATCGCGGTTGACGTCGATGGCTACCGCGAGTCCGCCCGTGCCGTTCGGGTAGTCCGTGGAGTAGTGAAGCCGCTCCTCGTCCGCCTGCAGGGCGTGCGAGAAGGTGAAGCTGACCGCGCCCGCGAGGACGTCCGTGCTCGGCGAGCCAAGCGTCGTCGTGAGGTCGACGACGCGGTCCGTCGGGTCCGGTAGTGTCGCCGTGAGGTTGCCTGCCACCTGCAGGTTGAAGGTGGCCGCGGTGATGACCGTGCCGCGGGTGCTGTTCGGCGGCACCGGCGGGACATCACCAATGGCGGTCTTGCCAAGGACGCAGTCGCTCGGATACGACGCAGGAGGGGGATCCAAGAACAGATTGCACACCTCCCCGACGCCGCAACTGGGGTCGAGAACGGAGCACGGGTTCACCGCGTCGAGCGTGTCCGGATCCTGGCAGCAAAGCGTTGCTTCGAGGTCAATGAGTGTCGCGCTGCCCGAGTTCTGGAAGGCGACGGAGTAGACGATGTTCTCACCCGCGTCGAGGTTCAGGTCCCCCTGCACGAAGGTGCCGCCCGCCGGCAGGTCGCACCCGCCGGTGATGTTGAACTGGTTGTTGAGGCCCGTCTGTCCGAACACCGCCACATCGACCTCTGCGATGCAATCGACGGTCGACGAGGCAACCTGGGTGGAGACCGGAGCCGCGTCCGCGTAGGAGACCTCGATCGAGTCGCCTCCCTGGACCTCGAGCACGCCGTTGTTGTTCAGCGCGGTCGCACCCAGTTGCACGATCTGGGACTCCGACGTGAAGACCGACCCGGACTGGCTCATCAGGTACGGCCCCGGCTCGGTGTCGACGACCGTGGCCCCGCGACGGACGCGGAGCGTCACGAGGGAGCCGACGGTGACCGGGGTCACGCCGGCGCTCGTCTCGACGATCGTGAACCGCATCGACGAGTCGGAACAGTCATAGGAGGCCTTGTTCAGGCGCGCGCGGCTGCCGCCCGCCTCGACGAAGCCACCCGCCACCAGCAGCCCGAACGGAAGGGGCTTCTGGCCCGCCGCCACCAGCTGCACGTCCGTGCCGGCGGCCGTCGTGTCACAGTCGCCGTCCACTCCGGACCCGACCACCTGCAGGCCGGCGCCGGTCGTGATGATCGCATCCCCTGCCGCCGCGACCGTCGCGTTGAGGAGGAGGTTGCCGGTTGCCGGCGTGACGCAGGCGGCGCCCTTGTTCACGTCGCTGCCCCCGGTATTCGGGCCGGTCGTCGTCGTGTCGGTGGTGATCACCTTGATCTTCCAGTTGCCCGTGGCGACTGGACGGTTGAGCAACACCATCTCGACCGGGTTGTTGGGGTCGATGACGCCCGACGTCGAGGTCGGTACCGAGAACTCGAACGCGAAGTTGTTGCCGCGGTAGGTGACGGCTCCCGTCGGATCGACAACCTCGAGGTTGAGGTTGTTGATCAGGAGCCCGCCGGCGTCCAGTGCATCCGCCGGGTCATACCACGACAGCATCACCCGCAGCTGCTCGTTCGGGTCCACCACGCTGACGGTCGCCTCGAGGGTCTCGGTGCCGCCGAGCGAGCTCTGGATGACGCCCACCGAGCTGTTGATGGCACCGCCATTCTTGAGCCATCCATTGGCGCTGCCCGTGTGGTTCAGCCCGCCCTGGAAGAACTCGTCAGCGACCCGGATCCCGCTCGGGAGCGTCGGGATCGTCGCCGGCGAGCCGCCGTCGTTCGGCCGGAGCGCCTGCCGCGGATCGCCGGCGGTCGGACCGCCGGCAAAGCTGGTGAGCGGCAGGACGTTCGACAGCTCCACGCGACCGAACCCCTGCTCGTTGTTGAAGTTGTTGCGGTCGAAGACGAAAGCCGTCAGGAAGTTGCCGCTGCCAGCGAGGATCGCCCGGACCAGCGCGCCCGACATGTCGGCGCGACGGTTCGCGCTGACCGCGGTCCCACTCGGGTAGAACCCCTGCGCGAAGTAGTCGCGCACCTGCGCCGCCGCCCCCGCGACGTCCGCGGACGCGAACGACGTGCCGGCGTTCCCTTCGTCCACCACACCCTCGATCGGCCCGACGTTGTCGTTGTCGCTGCTGCGCAGGACGACGTGGTTGTTGAACAGCGGGTCGAACAGGAGCTTGGCAGCCGTCCCCAGGTCGCCACCGATCCCCATGACGAGCGGAGCCTTGCGCAGGCTCAAGAAGGTCGCGGGGCCCTTCGACGTGAAGTTGGAGTAGTTCTCCGTCTCGTCGAAGTTTCCGAAGAAGTCCAGCGTGTCCGCGCGGGTCGCCCCGACGGTCACGGCGTTCTTCGCGGTCGCCAGGTTGTTCACCTGGATGCGGGTGGGGCTGAGGGGGAATCCCGGGAAGTCGGGGTAAATGTCGTTCCCGGTCACCGGGTCGCTGCCGTCGTTGCCGGTCGGCAGGATCACCGACGCGTTGCGGTTCGTGAAGGTGAAGTTGTCGATCGAAACCGCACCCGCCTGGTAGCGGCCGGTGTCGACGTCGAACGCGAAGTTGGTGTCCTGGTTCGGCACGCCGAACGGCAGGAGGAGCACCTTGGCCCCCGTCGCGCCGCCCGCGTAACCGTCGGCGAGCCGCTGCGCGATGCTGCCGGGAGAAACGTTGTTCTGGTCCGGAACCGTGGCTCCGGGGCCGTTGGTGTTCGGGGCGATGTTGCACGGCGTGTTGGCGCCGACCGAGGAGATCGCGATGTCCTGGAAGATCAGGCGGGCGCCCCGGGCGATGCCGTCGAGAGGCAGGTTCTTCTCGTCCTCTTCGCCGTTGCCGATCTGGTCGGTGTCATCGCGCGTGATCCCGAGTCCCTCGACGCCCCGTGACGGGTTGCCGAGCGCGATGTTGGCGACCGTGTTCCCGTGCGTGCCGCCACCGGAGTTGGCACTGTCACACCCGGTGAGGTCGCCGCTCGAGGTTGCGTCGGTCAGCCGGCCCGTCGTGTACGACTGCACCTTCCGGTGCGCGCCGCCCACGTCCGACAGGCGGGACGCTTTGCAGGCGTTGGCGGTGCCGCCGCAACCGGCGTCGTTCACGCAGGCCAGGCCGACATTCGCGGCCGCACCGGCGACGCAGAGCAGCTCGCCGTCGCAGTCGCCGTCCAGGTCGCTGCAGGGGTTTGCCGCCGAATTCGCGAGACCGGCTGCATCGAGCGAGACGCCGTTGTCCGCGATGTAGATGTACTGCGGCCGGACCAGCGTCGCCGTCGTGTTGATGACGAGGTCATCGCCGGCGGCCACCGTGGTGTCGCAGTCGTTGTCGCTTCCCGCTGCGATCGAGTCCTGTGCGGTCTGACGATCGCCGGCAACCACCGCGGTCGCGAGCGCGCCATCCGGGCCGGGACTGATGCACACCTGGCTGCCACCGCCATCGATACCCACCTCGAAGTAGGGGGTCACACCGCCGTTGTAGCGGCCGGTCTGCACCTGCGCGGGGCCGGTGGAGTTGGTGGAGATGTACTCCGGCTGCTCCGAGATTCGGGCCACCGCCGTCAGGGCCGCGAGATCCGCGACCTTGCTGTTCGGCAGGTCGATCTTCACGAACGTGAGGTTCCCCTCGGTGATCGAGTGCTGAATGGTGCCGCCGAGCCGCTTTACATCCTTGGCGATGGCGGCCTCGGTCTCACCGGGGAACAGGATGACGTCGAGGTTGTAGACGGGGGAAGTCGCGCGATCCTTGTTCATGAACGGCCGGCGGCCGAGCACCCGGTCGATCTTCAGCCCCGGGTGATACGCCTCGATCGTGTCGAACAGGTCGCTCTGCGCGAGGGCATTGAAGTCCTGCGGGCTCGCCTTGATGACCACGCTGGAGTTCGGCACGCGCGCGACCACCTCGACGCTGCGGCCGATCGAGCGCACGTCCGAGTCGAGCCGGCTGTTTTCCTCGGCACCCTGCGACAGCAGCGCGAGGAAATACGCATGCGGTCCGTCGCCCTGCCCCGGACGGGAAAGGTCGATATCCTGGCGAAGCGCGGCCGGCAGCGGCAACTGGCCGCGGCCGAGCTCGAAATCACCGGCGACCAGCGTGACGAGATTACGATCGTCGCGCTGCAGCGTGCTGCCTTCCGCCCCCAGCAGGGAATACTGTCCGCCCTTGTAGAGGCCTTCCGGACGGGCGTTCCAGACGCGGCTGAGCCGTTGCTGGCCCAGTTCGACGGAACCGTCGTCCAGGTTCAGTTGCTCATCTGTGAAAGCAGTGTCGGAACTCTTCTTGGCCTTCGTCCCCGCGGCGTTGACGCCCATGGGCAGGCTGATGACCAGCCCGACGACGAGAAGAGCCAGAAGAATCCCCTTGAACCTAAGATGGAGCGAACTATGCATGACCTCCTCCTTGAAAGTGACAGACAGCAGAAGGTTTAAGGAACATCTCCCTAGAAACCAAGGTCGTGCCTAAAATGGCATTGTCCCTGTATTTACGGTCATCCCCCTCCTTTGTCAAGAAGAAATCCGCGAAAAACCCCCGCCAAATGGGACGTTTGCAGCGAATCGGCAGGCCGGGAATGGAACCCTCCAACGACCCCCGCACGGGGGTCAGTTGAGGTCTTCAACGAGGCGCGAATCCGGTGACATCCATTTCTATACACCATAATTTGGTCCACTGTCAAGGAAAAAATGCTCCAATCGCATTGTCGGTTGCTACCCGGGCGAGTGGCCCACCCCGATCGCTTGCGCTCGCGCGGCATGAGCCGAGCGCGCGGGCGCGATTGACAGGCATCCGCAACCTGCCCTACAATCTCATCGTTCAGCGCGCGATCCAGTGTCAAGTGGTTGATTTCAACAGGTTTCCGTCTCCCCAGCGCGAGGACATGTGCCGATACACTTGCAGTCGCCGTCGAGAGCTGTCACCCCCGAGGCCGCGCTCGGAGCGGCCTACAGGGTGGCGGCGGGGGTGGGGTTTGCGCTCCTGGTGGCGCTCGGCGCCCGCATCTCGATGCCAATCCCCTTCTCTCCGGTCCCGCTGACCCTCCAGGTACCGTTTGTGCTTATGGCAGGGGCCTTGCTCGGAGCGAGGGGGGGTGCCACCAGCATGGCGACCTACCTCGCGGCCGGAGCGCTCGGACTCCCCGCCTTCGCCCTCGGCGCCGGGCCTGCCTACCTGTTCGGTCCGACCGGGGGGTACCTGCTCGCCTTCATCCCCGCTGCGGCTCTGGTCGGCTGGCTGGTCCCCCGCCTGAGAGGCGGCTTTGCGGGGCTCGTGGTCGCGATGGCGGCGGGATTGGCCGTGGTCCACCTGCTTGGAGCGGCGCAGCTCGCCGCCTACGTGGGAGGTTGGCGTGCCACCTGGCTGCAGGGGATCTCCCCCTTCCTGCCTGGCGACGTGATCAAGGTGATCGGAGCCGCAGCCTCCGTGTCGTTGTGGCGGTCCCGGCGCCGTCCCGCCGGCCCCGCCTGAGCCGAACGTGACCGGCCCCGACGCGGCGCTCCGTCGCATCGTGCGAGAGCTGGGGTCGGTGGCGATCGGCTACTCGGGTGGCGTGGACAGCAGCCTGCTGCTGGCGGTCGCCGTCTCCGAGCTCGGGGATCGGGCGGTCGGCGTCACCGCGGTTTCCGCCTCGCTCCCTCGCCGCGACCTGGCGCGCGCGCAGGATCTGGCGAGGTCGCTCGGAGCGCGTCACTCCCTGGTCGAGACGGACGAGCTCGCCGACCCCGGTTATGCCGCGAACGGGGTGCGGCGCTGCTACTTTTGCAAGCGCGAGCTGTTCCAGGTGCTCCAGCGTGAGGCGGGCCGTCTGGATCTCCGCTGGATCGCGTTCGGGGCGCATCGAGACGACCTCGGCGATTTTCGCCCCGGGATGGACGCCGCACAGGAAGCCAGCGCCCGGGCGCCGTTGCTCGAGGCCGGAATCGGGAAGTCGGAGATCCGGGAGCTCAGCCGGGCGCTCGGTCTCCCGAACTGGGATGACCCGGCAAAGGCGTGCCTGTCCTCTCGCGTCCCCTTCGGGAGCCGGGTGACCCCCGAGGTGCTCGGCCAGATTGAACGCGCCGAGGAGGGGCTCGAGGATCTCGGCTTCCGCCTGTTCCGCGTCCGCCATCATGGAGACATCGCCCGGGTCGAGCTCGACCCGGAGGCGACGCGGCGGCTTCTCGACGATCCCGCGCTGCGCGCCCAGGTCGTCACGCGCGTCCGCGCGGCGGGCTTCCGTTTCGTCACCGTCGACCTCGAGGGGTACCGGAGCGGCGTGTTCAACCCGGCGCCCCGCGTGGCTTCCTGACGCGCGCGACCTCGTGGATCGGTGACCGTGTCCATCGCCCGGCCGCGCTCGCGCGCCGCCGGGGTCGTGCTGCTCGCCGCGATCGCTCTCCTGGCCGTGGCGTTGCGGCTGGTCCACCAGGCGCAGATGAGCGCCTCCCCGCTCTCGCGCCACCTCATTCTCGACGAGGCGTTCAATGACTCCTGGGCGGCCCGCCTCGCGGCCGGCGAAGCGGGGGAGCCGCCGCCGTTCTTTCGCGCTCCGCTCTATCCCTGGCTGCTCGGCGTCGTCTACCGCGTTGCCGGCCATCTCCCGGATCGGGCTCGTCAGGCCCAGGCAGTGCTCGCCGCGTTCTCCTGCCTGCTCGCGTTTCGCATCGCCGGGCGCGCCTTCGGGGGAGTGGCCGGATGGGCCGCCGCCTTGCTCGCCGCCACCTACTGGCCGTGGATCTACGCCGACGCCGAGCTGCAGGACCCCCCCGTCGCCATGCTGCTCAACTTCGCGGCGCTTGCCGCACTCCAGGAGACCTCCCGCCGACGCCACGAGGGGTGGTTCGCGCTGCTGGCGGGAGGGGCGCTGGGACTCTCGGCGATCACCCGCCCGACGGTACTCGTCGCGGCACCCGTGGTGTTGCTCTGGCTCCTGTGGCGGCCGACTCGCGGCGCCGCGCCCGCCTCCGCCGGCGGGGCACGTACGCTGCTCGCGCTCTGCTTCGCGATCGGGATGGCGCTGCCGATCGCGCCGATCGCCCTGCTGAACCGGGTGGTGGGCCGCGACACCGTCCTGATCGCCTCGCAGGGAGGAATGAACTTCTACATAGGCAACCACCCGGGATCGGATGGACGGTCGGCGCGTTTTCCCGGCGCCACGGCCGAGTGGGAGGGGATGATCGATGGCGCCAGGCGGGCCGCCGAGGCCGCTGAGGGGCACCCGCTCCGGCCGTCGGAGGTGTCGCGCCACTGGTTCGCCCAGGGGGGACGATTCTGGCGCGAGCAGCCGGCCGCGGCGCTGGCGTTGCTGGCGCGCAAGAGCGCCTATCTCCTCTGGGCCCCGGAGATCGCGAACGACAAACCAATCCGGACGCTCATCACCCGCTACGGGTCGTTCCTTGCCTGGCCGTGGCCCGGGTTCGGGTGGGTCCTGCCGCTGGCGCTGGTCGGCATCGTGTGGGGCACGGAGCGCCGCCAGACCGCGCTGCTCGCGGGGTTCGCGGCGGCCTACGGCGCGGCGGTCGCGATCTTCTTCGTCTCCGGGCGGCATCGGCTGCCGATGGCCGCGGTGCTGATAGTGGTCGCCGGAGGCGGCGTGGAGGTGCTGCGCGCGCGCGGCAGGGATCGCCGCCTCTGGACTCCGCTCGCCGTGCTGATCCTCGTGGGGGTCGCCGTGGCGGCGCCGCAAGCCGGGTATCGGGAGAATCTGCCCCATGGCCACTACCTGATCGGGCGCGGCCTGGTGCGGGATGGCGACCTCGGCGGAGCCGTCGCGGAGTTCCGGGAAGCACTGGAGATGCAGCCGGAGTTTCCCGAGGCCCGCCGCAGCCTCGGCGCCGCGCTGCTGGCCGCCGGAAGGGCCGCGGAGGCCGAGGCGGCCTCCAGGGAGACGGCCGGAGGACCGGTCGATCCCGAGGTGCGATTCAATCGGGCCCTGGCGTTGATGGCGCTCGGGAGGCACGGGGAGGCCGTGGCCCTCCTTGAGACGACCGTGGCGGCCGCCCCGCGCGATGCCATGACCTGGCTCCGCCTGGGTAATGCGCGGCTCGCGACGGGGGACCGCGCGGGGGCGGAGGCCGCGTTCGTCACCGCGCTCGACCTCGCACCCGAGCGGCCGGAGGCGCGTTTCAATCTCGCCAATCTGCGTCTCGAGGCAGGGCGGAACGCGGAGGCGGAGGCGCACTACCAGGAGGTGTTGCGGCGAGATGGTTCTCATGCGGGCGCCTGGACGAACCTGGGGGTGGCGCTCGCCAGGCAGGGTCGGATCGACGCGGCGCTGCCGGCGCTCGCGCGCGGCGCGCAGCTCGCCCCGGGACGTGCCGCGGCGCAGCTCGCCTGGGGTCAGGGGCTCGAGGCGGCGGGGCGCCTGGAGGAGGCGCGAGCGGCCTACGCGACGGCGGTGCGGGTCGAGCCGGGGAGCGTGGCGGCGCGCCTCGCGGCCGAGGCGCTCACTCGATCCAGCCCGCCCGGGTGAGCGGCCAGTAGCGCACAAACGCCTTCCCGTAGATCAGGCTGCGCGGCACCGGGCCCCACGAGCGGGAGTCGTTCGAGACGTTGCGATGGTCGCCGAGGACGAAGTACGCGTCGGGCGGCACGACCTGCGGGCCGAAGTCCTCCACCTCGCGAAACGGTTCGCTCAGGTACGGCTCCGCCAGGGGCTCCCGGTTCACGTAGACCTGACCGGCGCGGATCTCGACGCGATCGCCCGGCACACCAATCACGCGCTTGATGAACGAGCGCTCCGCATCCCCCGGGAACCAGAACACCACCACCTCGCCACGACTGACCGGACGCAGGTGGTAGATCAGCTTGTTGACCAGGATCCGCTCGTGCTCGCCGAGGCGTGGCTGCATGCTCGTTCCCTCGACCTTGAACGGCTGGAACAGGAACACGATCGCCAGGCTGCAGACCACGAGCGCGAGCGCCACGTCGCGCACGAGGCGGCGGATCTCACGCACGAGCGCGAGGCGCGACTCGTAGTCGCGGCTCGCCGCGGTTGGTTCGGAGGGTGGCGGGGAGTGGTCGTCCATCTGCTTGCGGGGAGTATAGGCGCCGCCTGCGGGATGGGCAACGCGGACCCCGAGCGGGCTCAGGCCGAGACCCCGGCCGACTGACGGCGGGGGTCGAGCCGCTCGAGGATCCCCTCCGCGATCAAGGTGTAGGCGAGCAGCGCCGCGAAGATGGCGAGCCCCGGGAAGAGCGCCAGCCACCAGGCCTGGGGCCCCGCGAGCCGCGCCTCGGCGAGCAGCGACCCCCATGACGTTTGCGGCGGAGCCACGCCGAGTCCCAGAAACCCGAGCGAGGCCTCGACCAGCACGGCGGCGGCGGCGGCGAACGCGGCGCCGACCAGGATCGGCGCGAGCGCCTCGGGCAGGAGATGGCGCGAGACGATGCGCAAGTCCCTGGCCCCCGCGGCGCGCGCCGCAGCGGCCGCCTCCCGGCCCCGCAACCGCCGGAACTCCCCTCGCGTCAGCCGCGCGATCCGCGCCCAGCGGCTCAAGGCGAGCACCGCCGC
>Ga0137321_1000110_pt1 | contig 32508 bp, 56 predicted proteins | sample EasRivERMZT399_2_FD_104758 | JGI IMG/M metagenome (GOLD analysis project Ga0137321, IMG submission 104758) | Soil microbial communities from meander-bound floodplain in the East River, Colorado, USA - East River MetaG ERMZT399_2 | ecosystem: Environmental > Terrestrial > Soil > Floodplain ... | reverse complement strand
CTATATTAAGCTAACCTATCTTCGGCTAACCTACGTTCGGCTAACCTACGTTCGGCTGACCTATCTTCGGCTAACCTATATTCGGCTGACCTATCTTCGGCTGACCTACGTTCGGCTAACCTACGTTCGGCTAACCTATCTTCGGCTGACCTATCTTCGGCTGACCTACGTTCGGCTAACCTATCTTCGGCTGACCTATATTCGGCTAACCTATCTTCGGCTAACCTATATTCGGCTGACCTATATTCGGCTGACCTACGTTCGGCTAACCTATCTTCGGCTGACCTATCTTCGGCTAACCTATCTTCGGCTGACCTATCTTCGGCTAACCTATATTCGGCTAACCTATCTTCGGCTGACCTATCTTCGGCTGACCTATCTTCGGCTGACCTATATTTGGCTAAAAACAAAGAATCAGCGTATTTGTCACAATATTGCAAATGGGAGCATTCAATTTTGGGGGATAAAATAAAAATAGGGTGTAAAACAAAATCAGTTGAAGAATGGCAGATATTTTTTGATTCCAATGAAGAGTATTCAACAAGAAGAGGCACTCATGAATTTAAACAAATACAAGCGATTTTCGAAAGTTACAAAGCATATTTAAACCATTTAAACAGTTAATTATGAAAACATTATTATTTGCGTTATTAGTCGGAATGACAGCAAGCGCGCAGTTACAATTAGGGCAAAAGGAATATTTTACGGGTTCGGTTTACGTCGATCCTGGTGGGAGCATAAAAGAAAGCGGTTTAAACTTAGGCGCGGAAATCGAACTTGTTTCTTATGGCGGTTACGTTAAGGCCGGAGTACAATCGTTTGACGCTTTAGAAGGAGGGTATTTTGATTTAACAGGCGCTGGGGGTGTGAATGTAACTTATGGAACATTTGAGGACTTTAGAAGCTATGCAGGGATAAGATTAGGGTTTATCAAACGAGGGTACAAAACAAATGATTCACGTACTTATCCTTTGTTTGGATTAGAAGCAGGAACTGACTACAATATTAATGATGTTTGGTTTGTTGGATTACGTGCGACGTACGACTATAGAGAGGACTTCATTTGGAGCGGTGCAAAAGAGGAGTTTCAAGGAAGTGGATTTGTAAGAGCCGGATTTAAATTTTAAGTTATGAAAGTAAGTCATTTTCTTAGTCCATCAATAGTAAATTATATACTATTATTTAATTATGAAGCATCAAAAGATTTAGTAGAGTATCATTATCTTCAATTTACCCCAATGTTTAAAGACTATGGTAGCACATTAAAAGGGGTATGGCATGTAAAATATAAAAAATAGATTATGAAATTATATCACTTTATTATTGGATTTGCAATTTTCGCAGCGATATTCATTTACTACACAGCGAAAGAAGCATATAAAAAAACACATAAACAATCAAAAAAATAAAGTTATGAAAATATCAGAATTACCCACAGCAATAAGAAAAAGAGCCGAAAGATACCGACAGGAACAAGACTTCAATACCGGATCAGACAGCATCTTAATGGCGTTTAAACACCACTTAACTGAGGAATATAAAACAAGCCCACGTTATTGGATGGAACTTCACAATGCAAAAGAATTTTTTACAATTGAACGCAATGAGTAAAGCAACCGAAATACTAGATAAATATATTCAATGCATAGAAATGCACACTTATGAATATTATAATGTTGAGGAAGTAATTTCAATATTGAAAGACATTAAACACGATATAGAAAATGAGTAAAGTAGAAGAAATAACGCAGCAGCAGTTAGCAAAAAGGATATACGACAGCGCACGAGCCAAAGCAATACTAGCAAACCAAAATGCAAACGCACATAACGAAGTGTTGAAAAGAACTCCGGCATGGAAGGGTAACGTTAAAAAATACGGTAATCCTTTAATCTTAGAATTAATAAAACAGGAAAAAGATGAGTTCGCACGTATCGAAAAAGCTGAGATTGATTTAGATATGAAAAATGTTATTGATGAAGCCTTTGAAAAATCCGGCAAAATAATTCAATTACTAGCCAGGATGGTGTTTACCGATTACGACGAGGTGGAAATGGTTTTAATGGCATTAGCTAAAGATAAAAGCAGCATGTTAGGAATAGCAAAAAAAACATTAAGATAATGGGGCAATATAACACAAACATAATATCAAAGTACTATAAGCAGGAAATGATAAGAGCGATTAATAAAAGTTTTAAAGTACCTGACTGCTTAGTTGATAACCGACTAAGAGAAAATGTAGAAGCGCGAGCAGCAATAGCTTTCTTCCTTTACAACGATAAACAACTTACTCAGCAGTCAATCGGGAATATCATAAGTAAAGGACATTCAAACGTTATTTATTTAATCCGGCTGCATAAGAACTTACACCGGTTCGGAAAAGAGTATCGCGACAGATACGAAGACTTTATGAAAGAAATGAACCCGATAAAAGCGAATCGTTATTTATGTGTAGAAAGTTCATTTAACTTGCAAAGAATAAATAAATAAACACTATCTTTACAATATGAATCAGAAACATATCATAATAGTAAACAAAAAGGACGAAGATCCGCAAACATTCACAGCTTTAACAGTTGCTTGTGATAACATGGGTTTCCCGTATCACTCTTTGAAGATGCTTTATTTTCCTATTGAACATAAAGAGTACACGATCCACAAAACGAAATTAATAACTGGAACTAGAAAAAAGTAAATTATGCCGAAACCTGAATTTGTAATCAAAGAAAACAATGAAAATAGATTTGAAGTTTACTATGTTGATCGTAACTTTCACGGCAAAGAAATACTATTGCCTTACATAACTAAATCAGGGGGTAAAGAAATAGTTTCATTTAAAACCAGTGAAGAAGCATACACAGGAATAACATTTGAAGTATTTAAAAACACAACCGTAAAAAAAATATATCATGTCACTAAAGAATAAATTAAACCCGAAAAACGTTACCGAGTTAGACACTAATAAGATTCACGGCAATAGTGCGGAGGCCAAAGAGAAAGCCAAAGCAATGACAGCGTTGGAAATTGCCAAAGCAAATGAAGTGTTTAAGCTGCAAAAGGGTTATCGCTTTATGAACTTAGGTAAAGTTTCTAAATTAGTACATCCTGACAACATACAAAAACATCTTAACGATGGGTATAAATTCTAATATGATTTACCTAGACGAAGCAATTAATTTAGTTCAGGTTAAGAAATCATCAAAGATCACGTTACAAACAGCAAAGCACTTCTATAAATCAAGTGATGAAAGAGTTAAACAGTTTGCGTTAGATAATTATACAACTGAACAACTAGAACAATAATTTAGTATATTAGTACAATGAAAAGATTTACTACATCGTTTAAAGCAATTGATCGCACGGATGGAAGTATAAAAACATTCGTAGGTAATGATGTGTACTCAGATAGTCAACAGGATGCGGAGGTATATGTGAAAAAATATTTTCCGTACCTGTCGATTATGGGCGAGTTCGTTTCTGAAGTAGATGAATTCACAGGAAAAGAAATTGATTTAAGACAAAATTAAGATGGCGAAGTATAATGAAGGAGGGCAGCACCCGAAAAGAAACTTTAAAACGCCCGACGACTTATTAAAGGCATGGGGGGAGTTTAAAAATGATTTAGATATACAGTCAACAGAGTGGCTTAAAGTCTTGTACGTAGGCAAAGATGGGCAAAGAGTAGCCGAACCAACTAAAGTGCCTATGACATTCGAAGGGTTTAAAAGATTTTGCAGAAATAATTATGGTGAAGTAGGAGATTATTTTGATAATAAACTAGAATACTACAACGACTTTTCTGCCATCTGCCGCGCGATAAAAGATGAGATAAGAGAAAATCAAATCATAGGGGGGCTAATGGGTTTCTACAATCCATCGATTACTCAACGACTTAACAACCTATCTGAAACTACCAAAACAGAAATAAGCGGGGGCTTAAACATTCCAGAATTACCGGACATTGGCGACAGAAAATAAATACAACTATTCAAAGGCGTTTCGTAAGATTAGCAATTTAATTATGTCTAATCCTAACGAAACCGTTTTTGTTATAAGGGGGGGGCAGGGTGCAGGAAAAACAATATCAATCCTTGAATTGTTAATTATATCTTTACAAAAATCCACAAAAGAAATATCCGTTATATCATCTGAACTTTCAAAGATGAAAAGAACGGTTGTAAGGGATTATAAGAAGATAGCTAAAGACTGGGGTGTGTTAACCGGCGATCAGTTTAATAGGTCAGAAAGCAAACATGAATACCCTAACGACAGTTATATCGATTTCTTAGGGGCAGACGTTAACGATATTGGTAAAGGTTTTAGAAGGGATATTGTTTATATCAATGAAGCGGACAAGATGGACATTGATACGGCTGTACAGTTTATATCTCGTGCCGGTCTTACTATCATCGATTACAACCCGGATAGCTTATTCTGGGGGGACGACTACATTAACGAAAACAACTTTATAACACTTACCTTTGAAGATAACGAGTTCTTGCCACAAAGTGAAGTAGATTCAATCCTGGACTATAAGATAAAAGGATTCCACAATCCTAACTTACCATTCGAACAACTATTTAAAGAAGAGAATACCAAAAGCTCTTATTGGTCAAATAAGTGGCGGGTATATGGCTTGGGGATGGTTGGTTCATTGGATGGGGTTGTATTTGATAACTGGAAGCAAATAGATGAGATGCCAGCAGACGCTCGTTTACTTGGTTACGGTCTTGACTTTGGTTATTCGAATGATCCGACTGCAATAGTCGAAGTATGGAAGTGGAACGATAAAAGAATCCTAAATCAAATCTGCTACCGCAAAGGGTTAAGCAATAAAGAGATTGCTAAGTTCATCCCTACCTTAATGCCTTGTTATTGCGATAGTGCAGAGCCTAAAAGTATAGCTGAACTTCAAACATTAGGTATAAACGCCTATCCTGTTACTAAAGGACCGGATAGCATCACATACGGTATTCAGATAATGCAGGAAGAGAACTACCTTATAACGAAAAGTTCAGTTGATTTGATTAACGAGTTCCAAAAATACACCTGGAAAAAAGACAGACGAACAAACGATAAAATTAACAAACCGATTGATAACTGGAATCATGCGATTGACGCAACCAGATACCACGAGATGGAATCAATAGGCTATGACAATGTAAGTTTATGTATAACATAATTGAACGCAAAGCAGGGGACTTTATTGATTTAGATAATTATTTCAATAGTATGTCCGATAATACCGATTTAATTAGTAATTTTTATTTACTTTTGATAGGGCGAATACCTAATGAAAGTGAATGCGTTACGATAATTGGAGATTACGCAAAGGAAATACTTGAGATAAAAGAAAGTTACGAGTTTATTTATAATCCACCGGCATTACCTAGCAACCTGGATGAAAAGCCTAAGACGATAGGTGACGAGTATAGAAAGGAGTTCGCCGAAATGTACGGGGGTTATGTTGAATTAGTTTACTTAATCTGTCAATCGTTTAAGTATAAACCTTTCGAAGTGTTAGAAATGAAAGTACAGGACTTTCTTTTTTGGGGTAATTATTTATTGCATAAGAAGTACGTAGAAAATATAAAGTAAATGAGTGTATCAACAACAACGAACTACATAGTTAACCTTTTCGCGGCTGATGAATTGGTTAACACTATTGCGCTTAGTGCGTCCGGTATAATCGATACTAAAAAAGAAAGTATTTATCCTTTAGTAACAATCGAGTATAACGGGTTCGAAATAGACAGGGATAACGCTTTATTGAAAGATGACTACACTATAACGATATTACAGCAAAGGGACTCACGTAAGGCAGAACAACCGAGTAAGTTAATGGAAGATACTAACTACATCGACAACCTTAACGAGTGCCAAAGTATATGCGTTAATTTCGTTAACTACATTGATAGGTTTGAGTTAGAGAATATCAACATCGATAGTCTTTCAATATCAGAGCCTTTGAGTAATTACGGTGGTGCAAATTTAGATGGGTTTAGAATTGACATTACTTTTTCTGTACCAAATACAGGTTTTTGTACAACTACTTAAATTGTAATCATGGCAGAAAGTCAAACAGCGATACAAAAAGAATTTACCTATCAGGAAGGGCTAAGGAAGATAGCGCGAAATATTGTTAAGCAGTCAAAGAATGATGCCGAAGTAGATACGGGAAGATTGAAGCGATCAATATCTTACGTTATAGATAAGCAAGGGGTGTACACATTTACTGAGGTTTTTTACGGACAGTTCAACAACAACAGTAAGCTGGAAGAAAACATAAAAGAAATGTTTCCTAAAGGAGAACCTTATAATCTTCTTTATACGGATGATAATGGCGCTCCTTATCAAACTGTTAAGCGCTTTAAAAGCGGTCGTATATCACAGGTAAATGTAGTTAACACAAAAGCAAGGAGTAAGATAAATGAAACTATTGAGCGATATAAAAAAGCCAATAAGATAAACGGAATAAAAGACTTTCTTAAAAAAATAGCGGTTAATAAAGTTGGAACTGATGGCAAGGAGAACAAAAGCACAGATTGAAGCTGATAAGATAATTAAGGATAACCTTAATATTTTAGGAGAAAAGATTTATAAATCAACTAAGAAAATTACAAGAGTTGACACAGGTAGCTTAAAAAACTCAATTAACTATTCTGTTAAGCCGGATACTGTTTTAACTTTTTATCAAAACGATTACGGGAAGGACGTAAGGCCAACAAAGATGAATGAAGGGCCAACAGACGCGTTAATGATTACGATTAAGAAATTACTACCTGAAGGAATAAGGGTTATTAAAAAGGACTTAACCGAAAGTATTTTATATAATTTTAAGAATGCCGAAGCGTTTAAAAAAGGTAAACAAAATAAACCGATATAATGGCAGTTACACCAACAACTATAACAACTGAAGATCAAATATATCTTTGCGGCACTCCGATAAAGTTACGCCTTAGAAATTTGGCAGGCGATTCAACTATAACAAGCGTACAATGTGAACTTTATATCTGGTCGGGTGATCTAGATACGCCGCCAGTACTACCAACTAAAACACTTATAGGCGATAAAGTAAGTGTTAACGATGATTATATAGAGTTTCAAATATCTGAGATACTTGCAAGCTATATAACCGGGACAAAATTCGCATGGGGTACGGGTGCAAACCCGCCTTCCATATCCGGTGAAGGTGTATTTTTCCAATATAAATATCAGGTTACAAGCGTAAGTGATGAAACTCCTATTGAAAGTGTTACAAATTTTGCTACAATGGGTTACAGATATGACTTTGAGCAGGTTGGAGATGTTGCAATGAGTACAGCAAACCAACCTTATTTTGGGTTACTGCCTATAAATTACACACGAAATTATACTGATAAGTTAGTTTACTATAAAAGGGAGTTTGATTTTACCAAAACATTAGGTACGTGTACATCCGAAAACATAATTACTTCAACAGTTAACCCGGCAGCCTGTACAGGTTTACAGTTAGGTGATAAGTATTTAATTGTTTACATTAACCGACATGGTCTTTGGGATTACTTTACACCTTACGGCAAAGCAATTAAAAGTGTTAAACTTGACAGTCAGGTAACGCCTAGATTGTACCGGAATACAAACAGCATTAACAATAGCGTTTCACATTCGAAATATAGACAGATTGAAAATAGCGATCAGACTTACGTGCTTAATACAGGTGATTTACATGAGTTAATGACCGAACAAATTGAAGAGGTTATTTATTCACCTTTGGTTTATTTGATGGAGTTTACCGGGGCTGTTTATGATATTGTTTCAGTTGGTTTAACGGTTGATAGCACAGTGGTTACGGTAGACAGCACAACAATAACAGTTGATGCGGTTACAATAACCGAAGCCGATCAGGGTTTATTCTCCACTTACAAACAGATTCCTGTTGTATGTAGTACAGAATCATTTGTTAAACGCACACGATTAAATGATAAAGGGAAGATTAACTATGATTTAGAGTTTGAAGTTACAACAGGGCGAATTAATAACTTAAGATAATGAACGTATTAACTGATGTATATATTTCTATTGATGGATTAGAGTATAATAAAGTTGACTTAGCTAAGAACGAAAGCATTAATATGAAATACGTTCTGAAAGACACTACCGATTTAAATAAAATCTTTTCCGCTTTTAGTTTGTCGTTTACTTTTCCGGGTACTTTGAACAATCAAAGGATATTCGGTTTTGTAGGCAATACTAAGGTTTACAAAATCAAAACTGATAACGTATTTCCTTGTAAGATATATTCAAACGGGTTACTATTCCAAACCGGTAAATTAAAGTTAACAGAGGTTAGGGAAGATAACGGTATTGTAAAGTCCTTTACTGCTAACTTCACAACTACAATGCTAAGCCTTACTACCCGAATGGGCGAAGACTTAATAAATAAGTTACCGGATAATCCTGTTGAAGTATCATGGTTGCCTAATGACGTGCATAGCTCAATCTCATCTATTAAGGTGGCAGATGCAGAACCGATTGATGGAATAACAACTAAATACTACGTGCCTTTAATGTCGCGTAATAGGATATTCCAAAGAAAGCTAAACACAGGCGACGCGACATATTTAGATAATGTGGCTTATGTAGCCGGAGCAGATCCAACCGGCACCGGTGTTTTAAAAACGTCGGAGTTTAGACCGGCTATTCAAGGCAGAACTATCATCGACTTAATAAAGGCAAAGTATAATTTAGACATTGAGATGCCTTTAGAAGATACTGTACATTACAATGATTGGTATGTGTATTGTAATGCCGATATAAAGGCAACTAGTGAACTAACGACTATTGACTTAATCAATCCTTTAACGTTATCTGTAATAAGTGAAAACAACGACGCCGGCGGTGATGGATTACCGGGTAGTCCTAGATATAACACTATCCTCGATACAGGTACAGACATTTGGACTGTTAACTTAGATAATTCGTTTTATCCTGAACGATGGGGCGGTGATTTTATGCTATCACTAAGGTTAAACGGAATCGTTATTTTAGACGATACAACCAACAGCGAGTTTCTAGTAATCGTTAAACGTACAGACGGTAGAGTGCTTTATACAAATACGGTTTCTTTGTCGCCTTCAACATCGCAAATGGATTTATTTTTGAACGACAGTATGTTTTTGGGAACGCAGTTAGCCTTTACAATTGAAATATCACCTAAGCAGTTATGTAGTTGGAGCAATATGGATGTCTTTACCGAACAAGAATATTACCACACATACGGTAATGGGTTCGGTGGGACTTCGGTAGAGCGTAGAAAATGGCGTTATATTTCAGCAACTAATAACAATTCAGGTGCGTCCGGTGGGGGTAAGATTGATTTATTCAAGGCATTGCCTGAAACGAAATGTGTGGACTTCTTAAATAGCTTTTTCAAGACGTTTAACATATCTGTTTTCGATGCAAGTCCTAACAATGATAAACTGTTTTGGCTAACTCCACAGGATTTATTAACAGAAAATCAGGTATATTCCAAAAGAGTGGTAGACTATACGCCTTATATCGTATCAAAAGCAGTAAGTAAAACCATTGCAGCAGATTACAACTACTACAATTTTAAGCATAAGACTTCAAAGTACAAATCAAACGAGGATTATTTAGCAGCTCACGGTTTAGAGTTCGGACAAACAACATATCCAACTGTTAAACCTACAGAAAATCTAAATGAATTTAAAGTAGAAACAGGGTTCTGTATTTTAGAGGCTTTGCCAATTGATGGGATGGCGACGGAATTTACTTCTTATGGGTTCAATTCAGAACCACCTGAAATATTAGCAGGTGGAGAAAAGAGATACAAGCCTAATAATGGTGATTTAACGATATTCTTTGCAGCAGGATTAAGAAATTTAACTGTGAATATCGGTATCACAAACATTTACGTTAACAACTTAGCATTTCAAAAGAGTATGCCGGATGGTACTTTATACGCAGCACGTTTACAATCGTACATTAAAACAAGTCCGGTTCATCCGAACGGGTTTAGCTTTGGCTTTAGTTTAATTCATGAAGCAACTGTAAGAAGTTTGTACTATGATTTTTACCGGGTGCAAACTGAAAGACTGTTAAGTCCGAATACATTAAACCAATCGTATAAATTAAGATTGCCAGCGAGTGAGTTGGTTTTAAACTTTGCGACTACCGAGCCGGGAATGTCAAACGTCCCTGGTGGATTTAGATTACAGAATGAAATAGTATTACAAGAACAACGCTTTAGCATTATAGATGCGCAAATAGATATTACCACAGGGAACACGGATATAAACCTATTAAACTTCTAAACGATGGCAGACGAAACGAGTAAAGAAAAAATTATATTAGACTTTCAAACGAATGCCGATAAAGCAGCAAAGGACGTAAACGGTTTAAACGTATCAATCGAACAAACGACTGAAAGCGTAAAGGATAATTCAAAGGCTGTTGACAAACAGGATGAAGCTTATAAGAGTTTAAAGACGCAATTAAGGGAAGCAAATCAGGAGTTAGTAAAGTCTATTCAACTATACGGTGAAACGTCAACTCAAGCTATTAAAGCAGCTAAGGGAGTAGCTGAGATAAAAGACAATATTGGTTTTGCGACTGATTTAGCTGATAAGTTTAATCCTGATCAAAAGTTCAAAGCATTAGGAGCAGCTACTCAAGTGGCGGCAACCGGTATGCAAGGGGTAACTGCGGGAATGGCTTTATTTGGTGATCAAACGGAAGATACTGAAAAGATGCTTTTGAAAGTTCAGAGCGCGATGGCGTTTAGTGATGCTATTAGTAACCTATCAAACTTTAGCGATCAATGGGCGGCATTAAAAGCGGTTATTACATCGTCGTCAATTGCTATGAAAGCGAACGCGGCAGCAACCGGATTAGCAGCGTTAGCGACAAAGGCGTTCGGGGGTTCGGTTAATACTACTGCGGTATCGTTTAAGGTACTTAAGGGAGCAATTGCTGCAACCGGGATAGGTTTATTGGTTGTTGGGGTTGTAGCTTTGATAAATAACTTTGACAAAGTAAAAGAAGTTATTTTAAACTTAGTGCCGGGTCTTGCTCAAGTTGGGGATTTTATAGGCAATATAGTTAATGCGGTAACTGATTTTGTAGGCGCAACGTCGGAAGGCGAGCGCGCGTTAGACAGATTAACAGCGGCAGCAGATAAGTCTTTGAAAAAGAATAAACAGTTTTTAGAAGAACATGGCGATCAGGTAGACGAATACACTAAAAGAAAAATAGACGCCGTAAACGCTTATAACGAGGCGTTAAAAGAAGATGCTACAAGACAAGTGCAATTAGCTGCAAGACTTAACCGTGAAATAGAACAAGCCGACAAAGACAGAATAGATGCAATAGAAAAAGCACGTAAAGAAGCTGCTGAAAAAGAGGCTAAGAGGTTAGAAGATGAAGCGAAAAAGCGAAAAGAAGCTGAAGAAAAAGCCAATAAAGAACAGCTAGAAAAAAAGGTTGATATTAAAAAAGTTGAAGCTGATTTATTGGAAATTGAAAACTCAATTTTAGAGGGCGATTTAGAATTTAAACGGGAGCTTAAAGTCGAAGATGAACGATTAACAGCTGAAAGTATTGAACAGGTTAAACAGGAAATGGGGGACGTTGCTCATCAAAACACATTAGCCAGGATTGACAGAGATTTAGCAGCAGAGGCGGCAGCAGTAGCGGCAAAGAAAGCAAATCAGGAACAAATAACTGCATTAGGGGAAAACCTAATTAAAAACGTGCAGACATTAGCGGGTAAGAATAAACAGATAATGAAAGCCGCTATTATTGCGGATAGTGCTGTAAGTTTGGGCAAGGTCGGAATCAATACAGCCGAAGCAGTTACAAAAGATTTGGCTAAGGGGTTTCCAATTTCCGTTCCTTTGGTTGCTTTGGATATTGCAGTAGGAGCAACGAGTGCGGCGGCTATTATTCAAAACACTTCTAAGGCATTACAAGCTGTTGGGGGTGGAAGCGCACCAAGCGCACCCGCTACGATAAGCGCACCGAGTGGAGTGAACGCTGCGCCTACCGTAGGTTTCCAAGCCTCCGCCGAAAACCAAATAGGAACATCGATAGCGAACTCACAAGCACAGCAGCCGCCAATTCAAACGTATGTTGTTGGTAGTCAGGTAACTACGCAACAAGGCCTTGATGCTGCTTTAGTTCAGGAAAACTCTTTCGGAGGCACTGGAGGTTAAAAATATTTTCGTATCTTTGGTTATCGAAAGTTACGGGTCGATATAAAAGAAATCAATTTAAAAGATAAGTGAGTAAGGCCGTAACCCCGAAAGCTTATCTTTTTTTTATTATGGAAGTTTTTAAAGATATTGAAGGCTATGAAAAAATGTATCAAATTAGTAATCTTGGAAATGTAAAAAGTTTAAGAAGACTAAGTCATATAGGCCATTTGGTTAAGGAAAAAATATTAAAGCAAGGCCTAACGTCTAGAGGTTATTATAGCGTAACCCTTAATAAGGGCGGAAAGCAAAAGACTTTTATAACACATCAGTTAGTAGCTTTTTATTTTTTAAATCATAAGATAAAAAGTCATAACATAGTTGTTAATCATATTGATCTTAATAAACAAAACAACCACGTTGATAATTTAGAAATAGTTACAGCTAGAGAGAATTCAAATATGAAACACATACCAAGTAGCAGTAAATTTGTTGGGGTTAGTTGGGATAAGAATTCAAACAAATGGAAGGCGTATATAAGTATTAAAAAGAAATTAAAACATTTAGGGTTATTCACAGACGAACACGAAGCACACTTAGCATACGAAAAAAAATTAAAAGAAATAACAACTAATTAATATTTTTTTATATCTTTGAGGTAATTGAAATTTGTGAAGATGCAAATTACCTTTCCATAAAATACAATCAAAGCCTCCTTAAGTAATTAGGGCAGGCTTTTTTTACGTTTATAATTATGATAAAAACATATAGACTTATAAGGGATGCCGAACACAAAGGGCTAATGAAAACTAGCGTCGTTTGCGATCCAGCTATTGAAAGCACGGGCTTTTTTTTCAATGACGAAAAACCGGACTTTGTTTTTTTTAATGAAGAGAAACGATTGTTTTATGCACCCGCTTTGATTCCTAATAAATTAATATTTAGAAAGAATATAAATGGTGAGCCGGCAAATGTTTATTTCGATGCTGAAACGATCAGAGAGTTACATATTGAAGGTATGCGTAACGGTTACGATAACAAAGTAAACCTTAACCACGATCAGGATAATGATACGGAAGGCGTTTTCTGTTTTGAACAATGGATAATTGAAGATACTGTAAACGATAAATCTATTAAGTTAGGTTTTGAGTTACCTATTGGCACTCTGATGAAGGGTTACAAAATTGACAACGATCAAGTTTGGAATGACATTAAAGAAGGGAAGTTGAAAGGGCTATCTATTGAGGGTCAGTTATTCCCTGAAGAGCAAAAGAATGTAAATTTAAAAAAAGAGGATATGAATAAAAAAGGCGCTTTTGCCCTAGCTATCGAGAAACTAAAAGAGATTTTCGAGAGTGAAGAGGATAAAGAAAAAGATTTACCGATTGAAGAAGAGGTAAAAGATAAAGAATTAGATGAGGAAGTTGTAGTTGATGAAGAGCCTAAAGAAGAGGAATCTGATTTACAAGCGGAACTTACTGCGGCATTAACAAGAATCGCAGACTTAGAAGCTGAATTGGCTAAAGTTAACGAGATGCAAATGTCAAACGAAGCATCGGACTTGAAACTAAAAGAAGATTTTGAAGCGTTAAAACTTTCAAAAGAAACTTTAGACGCTGAAACCTTGAAACTTCAATCTGAATTAATGGAGTTTAAAAAGATTCCTATGATTCCGGCAGACGATAAACCAGCAACAGCTTTGGAAAAGTACAGACAAAAAAAAGAAGCGCTTAAATAATGGAAGAAAACGAAAAACAAACTGAGCCGACTAAAGGCAAGTTCTTAAATCCGTTTACTGAAGGTGTTAATTACGTTCAGTTTTTGGATGCGGTAGGGAAAAAAACAGTAGAAGAATATTGCAAAGGCAACTTAGAGCCGGAGAAAATCGAATGGCTAGTAAACGATTTAACACACTTTAAAACTAAATAACTATGGCTTTAACTTATACACCGGTATCGATTAAGGGCGACGCAGTATCGCCTATCATACAGGAAATTATGTTCGCGAATAAGACCGTGAACAAAGGATTAGTAAACTTTGCAGATGACGTGAAAGCATCTACAATTATCACAGAGGCACGTGTTGACGTAACCGGACAACTTTACACAGGTGCGGCGTTATCGTCTTCAGGTGGCCCAGTTGTAAAAGACCGTGAGGCAACACCTAAGAAAATCGAGTACAAATATACATTCTTGTACAACGATTTAAGACAGTCAAGATTTAACAGAGACATGTCTTCAGGTGCTTGGAATATTGATAGCGATGAGTTTAATTCTCAGGTGCTTGCAATGACAGGGCCAAGAGTTTCAGAGGATGCACAATTGAAATTCTGGGCGGCAGTTTCTTCAACTACCAAAACAGCTATCGCGGCATTAACACCTGGCGCGGCTCAAGGAAGTATTACAGCAGCGGCTCAAACAGCGGTTGCAGGTTATACAGCAGATCCGGCTGGAGTTGATGGGGTACTTTCAAGAGTGCTTTACGACGCAACGGCTTTAGGGGCTTACATTAAAGTTACAGGTACAACCGTTACAGCGGCAAACATCGCAGCGGAATGTGCTAAGATTTACGCAGCTATTCCGGCAGCATCTTTAGAAGGTGTTGAGATGCCAGTTATCTATGCACCTTACGCTTGGAAACAGTTTATCAAAGTTGCTAATAATGCAGTTGGAGCAGCTCAACAAGTTAACTTCTTAGTTACCGGGTTAGGAGATACTGAGGTTATTTCTTATAACGGTATTGTTATCGAGTTCGTGCCAATGCCTACAGGTTTTGCATATTGTCAAAGACCTTCAGTAATCCATTGGTCTACTGATGCAATGGCTGACTGTGCTAGTTTTGAAACTGGAAAAGTTGCCAACGACGGGGATACTATGTTTGTACGTTCAATCTATACTTTGGATGCTACGGTTATGGATCAGTCGCATGGAGTCCTTTACGGAGGTTAATACTTACAATTTAAATTAATATTAAAACCCTCTCTAAATCGGAGGGGGTTTTTTTTAAAACAAAATAAATTATGTGCGGAACTACATTAACAGCGTCGAGAAAAAAGACGGGCTTTGTAAAACCTAAGGGCTACAAAGCTATTTCATTTGCGTACTGGGATAGTGCGGATATTATCCAAAATACTGCTACGGGGGTTGTCGTAATCCCGGCAGGTATTACAGATATTTACCGTTTTGAGGTAAAAAACACAGCTGACAACTTTATCGAAACAGCTACGAAGGATCCAGTTACAATGACAGGGAGCAAGGCAGGAGTTGGAACATTTGCTTTGATGTACTGCGACCGTATTAAAAACGTAACTGATGCTCAAGCTTTATTGGATGGTGTGTTTAACATTTTCTTTGAACACAACGATGGTAGTATTACTGTTGCAGGGGCGGTTAACGGTGCGGATATTTCGACAGTAGTTGAGAGTACAGACGCTCAAGGCTTTTTGTTTACAGCTAACACGGTAGAGCCTTCTTTCATGTACACATTAGCATCGGCAGCGGTTACCGCTTATAACGCGGCAATTGTAGTAGCTGCATAATGAAAGTCATTAGAATAGATACACCCTTTGAATTGAGTGCAGTCGTAAGGATTGCACCCACTTCTGGGGATATTATCGATTTTTATTCACGGAATGAAGCAACCAATTTAGAAACTACTTACAATATAAATTGGGAATACTCACACGGAAGGCTTATATTTGAATTACCTGCAATTACTCAAGATGTTGCGTACTTTGCAGGCGACAAACACGAGATTATTATAACGAATACAACTATTGAAACCGTTATTTATAGGGGTAAAATGATAGTTGTTAAGGAAGATACTGACATTCAAAACTTTACGCCATCGACACAAACAACACAGAGGTTCAAATAACACCAAATATCATGACATTTTCGGCTTATATGCCGTCAATTACTGAAGTGTTAGTAGGTACAAAGTACATTTTGAACGGAGATAACAATAAAAATTACAAGCTATTTGCTGATGCCTACGATGATAGCGTTACAAACTCATCTTGTATTAACGATATTAGCAATTTAATTGCAGGTGAAGGGTTAATAAATGAACATGAAGGCGGAAAAAATCCTTCTATCCACCTATCCAAAAAAGATTGGTCTTTATTAGTTTTAGATTATAAGAAACAAGGACAATGCGCTTTGCAGGTTGTATGGTATAACGGAAAGCCCGCGAAAATATATCATGTACCGGTTGAAAGAACGGCATTAAATGTTTGTAAAGATACTGTAAGAGTTAACGGTTATTGGTATTCATACGACTGGACTAAACGACAAAGATATACGCCTAAGTTTTATCCTAAATTTGATGGCAAACAGCCGGAAGGCTACGATATAAGTATGTTGGTTATACAACGTCCTTCCAATGAGCCTTTATTTGTACGTCCTGATTGGTTTCCGGCTTTAAGATGGGCTCAAGATGAGGGATTAATGGCTCAACATTCATTTAATGATGTAAGTACAGGCTTTAGTGGGCAGAAAGTTATCAACTGGGTAGGGGGCCGTGGTCTTACCGAAGAACAAAAAACAGGTGTAGCTACAAAATTACGTGAAAACTTTAGCGGAATTAACGGACAGCGTACAATTGTTTCAGTAAATGCGAGTGCAGAAAATAGTGTAGTAGTTGACAATATCGATCCGCCAAACGTTAATGCAACTTATGTTAATTACACAGAGGAAGCGGAACGTAAAATATTAATTGCACACTCCTATCCTTCCATTTTATTAGCGGGCAGTAAAACAGGGTTTTCTTCCAACGCTGATGAAATTGCAGTAGCTACAAAATCAGTATTTAGAAGGGTTATTAATCCGGCACGCGAAATATTACTAAATGAGTTACAAGGTGTTTTTAATGCTATTGATAACGGAGGTTTTAAATTAGCTGTGGAAGATTTTGACACGGAATCAATGGATGAAAACGACAACGGAGAAAATACATCAGTTGGAGTTGTAGCTGATAAGTCAGCAGAGCAACAAAATGCAGAAGCGCAAGCTACGTTAAGGGGTTCAGTTGGTGGAGTGCAGGCTTTATTAGAAATACAAGCGTCATATGTAGCAGGAACTACATCTTACGGTTCAGCTATTTCAATGATTAACTTGATATATGGATTTACAGAGGATGAAGCTAAGAAATTGCTAGGAACACCTAAAGAAGATGCAACGATAATACCGACAACTATATGAGCCAAGTGAATTTAATGATACAGCCGCAGGACGTTATTTCGTTAACTCCTTTTGATGGCAATATAGACGTAGACAATCTTAAGCCGATGATATTTATTGCGCAAACCACGCACTTAAAATCATTTCTAGGGCTAGATTTATACACTAAAATCTATACTGATTACTCAGCTGATTATAATGATGGAGTTTTTACACCTTCAACGTTAACAGGGGTTTATTTAACGATATACGAAGACTATATTAAGGACTTTTTAAGTTATTACACTTCAGTTTTGTTCGTTGATTTCGGAGGGTATAAGGTAAGCGAAAACGGATTGCATAAAATCACAGGAGAAAACATGCAAACGTTGGATAGTTCTGAAACTGAAAGACTATCTTTGAGATATAACCAATTGATTGCTGGGGTAGAGTCTAACTTTAAAGAGTTTGTAAAAGATTTATCTTTACCTGAATTAGCAAATAAAACGATCACAATCGAAACAACATTTCCATGGCTATAATATCAACAATAAATGTTTCAACTCCGGATTCGGGGCTTGGTGATACTCTACGGGATTCACAGGTAAAGGCAAACGATAACTTTGCGGAGTTAAACACAAAGAAAGTTGAAGTTGCACCAGGCTTTGGACTATCTGAAAATAATTATACGGATGCTGATAAAACAAAGTTAGATAGTATTGAAGTAGGGGCAGAAATTAACGTCCCTGCCAATTGGCTGCAAGACGATCCGGATGCTGATGATTATATTTTCAATAAACCGGACACTTTTGTAAATTCAATAGGGTGGTTTATGTATGCTGATTTAGCTACAAATACAACTCCTATTCCATTTGTTGCCGGAGTTCCTAAGAAGCTAACAAATGATACTTTAGGCACAAGCACAAATATAGCTTATCCGCCTTTGGGAGTTTCAACTCTTTGGGATTCCGTTAATAATCAGATGATAGCATCGGAATGTTCGTTAGGAGATATCATTAACATGCGTTTTATTGGTGAGGTAACTACAACATCAGCAAATCAAGTGTTTTCAATTCAGTTCAAAAGCGGAATTGGTTCAGTTGCAGAGGTTACAACTACATTTTTTAATGATTCAACTAAAACGGCAGGGACTTTATTATTTGCGATTAACGTTCAGGTTGTAGTAGGCACATTAATTGCTCAGTCATATCCAAATGAATTTTATATTTTATCAGATGGAAATGGAACTATTAAAGTAAAGAACTTTTTATTTTCTGTACTTCGCAGAAATATGAATATCGTATCCATTCCGGCAGACGTAACTAAAGAAGATACTGCAAACAAAAAACCGACCATTGTAGGTAATGAAGCGAGTACCACATTTTTCGCTACAACAAAGGCAATAGCTGACTATTTAAAAGAGGGGTTTATTTCTTTACTGCCAGCAAAATCAACTGATTTAGTTGATGCTGATTTAATGGTAATCGGTGATAGTGCGGATGTTTCAAAAACAAAGACGCGAACTTTTGCGCAATTAAAATCTATTTTAAAAACTTATTTTGATAGCTTTTACTTAGCCCCTCAAATAACAATAACAACATCGGTCAGCATCACGACTGCAACAGTAGACGGAGTGACAGGATTAGGGCAAAATGGAAGGCATGTTGTAATTGCTAACGGCGCAAGTGCAATTAATATAACTTGCAATGGCGGCGTAACTACTTCATACGGTAAGGGAGGTACTGCCGCAATTACTTTTGTACAGGGTTCTGGAAGGACATTAGTACAATTAAGCGGGACGGCAATATTAAGCGGAATAGCTGGAAGCAAGGCGTCTTTGTGGAGTAACGGAACAATCGACTATTTAGAAATAACTAATTACTAATTATGTTTAATCCTATATTTTTTTCAGGAATAAAAAGCAGTGCATTGCTTACTAATTTAGTAGCTTACTATACATTAAACAGTATTACTAGTGACTCCACAGGATTAAGTCCAACTGGAACGGCTACCGGGGTTGACTACGTTTCAGGAATTAGCGGGAACGCTGCAAGGTTTAACGCTACTGGTGATAGGGTTACGATAGCAGATAACACAAATTTTTCATTTACTACGGGGCTAGGTGATGATATTCCTTTTTCAATGTCTATGTGGGTTTATTTTACCGGATTTAGTTCCGCATTTAATTTCATAATTAATAAGCGGGCAAATACAGGGGGTAATGATGAATGGCAATTAATACGCAGTAATTCCGACGGCAATTTGTATTTTTATAAATTCGATAGAACTAATCCTGCTATACATCAAACAATCAGAACAAGCTCGGCTCCTTTCTCTTTAAATACGTGGTATTTTATAACCATTACAGACGATGGAACTAAAACAGTTGCGGGAATGAAGATGTACATTAACGGAACTTTGCAAACGGTATCAAGTGCCGGCACTGGTTCATACACAGGCATGCCAAACGGAACATCCGGCACAACAATTGGCATATCTAATTGGGATTTCGCAAACTCTACACTTCAGCATTTAGGATATGTTGAAGAGGTTGCAATATGGAGAAACAGAGCATTAACACAGACAGAAATAACATATCTTTACAACTCCGGCACGGGGCGTACTTATCCATTATAATTAATTAATATGCTAAAATTAAGAACAACAACAGAGTTTACCGTACCTACTGAAAGAGGGGTTACACAGTCTATTATAAGAATGTCAATTGATGGCATTGAATGTGATATAAATAACATCAGGGTTAAAGGGTATTATTACCGTATTGATAACGATGCTATTATTGTTATGTCTAAGATTGATAAATTAATTCTTAAGTCGGATTATGAAGCTATTGAGGCTAATTTGGCTGCATTAGAGTCGACTACAAGCCTGTTTGCTAACTTCAATCAAAGGTTAACCGAGTTAACTTTCATTTTATTACAAATGGAAGAAACTACAAACTACAATACATTATCAACTGATTGGGAAATAGACGCATGATTCTATTATTAATAGCTATTGTATTTCTTTTGCCTATGACAATAATTAACTATTTTGTTGTACCTGGAAAGAAGGGATATTTCAAAGAAACTGCGATCAATATAGATAAGTTTGCAAATAGAGAATTTCGTGCTACATGGAATAAGTATTTAAAAGTTGAATCAGGTTATAAATTCGGGAATGAAAACGAAACTATATCATCAGCTTTGGGTAAAAACGAAAGGGATAATACACTCAGCAAAACCGGAAAAGTAATTTGTTTTATCTTAGGTAAAATAGAAAAAGATCACTGCAAAAAAAGCATTAAAGAATTTTAAATAATTCGATCAGATTGCATTCTAATATTAGGCACATTTTCACTAGTGTGCCTATTGTTATATTATCTAAATTAAACCGTTCAATGTTAGATACTGTACTTTTATCCATATCGCATTCGAAGGCTAAATCTTGTTGAGTTAATCCTTTCTCTAACCTTAACCTTTTTACATTCCTTCCAATAGCCACCAGTATACAGCTTAATTCTTTTTTATATTTCATGTAGTGATATATAAGTAGTTAACAATCACAACCTTAACATACTAAGTTAGTGTTAATTTTGGATATTATTAATTTAAAATCTAAAATTATGAGTTTATCAAACGCGAGTGAATATAATGCTATTGGCTCAGGTATTGGCGGTGGTTTTGGCGGATTAGGCGGGGGCATTGGTACTTTCGGACTTTTAGGATTATTGGGAATTGGTGATATAACAGGACGTAAAAAAGACGATGACTGTCAAGGTCAAGCTGTTTTATTGGCTGCTATTGGAAATTCCAAAGATGTATCTGTAGCAGAAGCCAGAGCAATTCAAATGCAAGTATGCGATGCGGAAAAAACCAATTTACAGCAATTTTACGCAGCAGCTATACAAGCATCAAACAACACTCATGCAATAAAAGACCAGGCAACTGCTTTAGCTATTGTAGCTGATCGCAGATTTGACGAATTAGAAGCGGCTTCCGTTGCTCAGACAGCAGCTATTTTAGCTAAGATTAATCAAACTGAAATTGATGCGTTAAGAGATCAATTACACACTGCTCACAGACACGCTGACAAAAGTGATATTACAATCACAGTTAGTCAAGCACAAGCACAAGCACAACAACAACAAATTTTAGACCGTGCAGCACTTGACAGAAGATTTGATTTTTTATCTAATCAGATCAACAAAACCAGTAACGACGTTATTAACTTTGGTACAATGGCAGCTTCGGGAAACCAGGCAAACCAGCAAACCAACGTAAAGTAATTTCACGATGGACAAGTTTTTTGAGAAGTTTCCGGTTAAACCTTCGGAAGCTGTGGCAATGGATATGATGTTTGATATGATGCACTGTATAAAAGATAAACACGCAGAAAAAGACTTGTCTTATATGCGTAACTTGCAGTCGTTATACGAGATGATTGAAGTATTTTTAGAAGAAAAAGGATATAGTGTTGAGTAGCAAAAAAATAAACCCTTCTTAATTGAGGGGTTTATTATTCATATGTATTTTTTTATTATCTTAGTAGGAATAAAAACTTACATGTATGAATTTCAAATATTTAGTTGTAGGGCGCGAAGCTACACCGGAAGAAATTATAGCTTTAGAAGCTGCGTCAATTATCTTAGAAGAGGCAGGACTTGAACTTGTAGGGGGACGACCAAAAGACAGGTAAATGGAAAAGATACTTTACATAGCGGTTATAATTTCGATACTTACTTTTAACCTTTGGGAGTTTTTACCAGAAGGCGCTTTTTATATTGGTATGTCTATTTTTATACTGCTGTTATCAGTATACATTTACTTAAAAAACAAAAAATCTTTCATCTGTTGGTTGTTGTTGATGCTGTCAATTAATAACTTAGCAGATGAATTTTTTTTTGATGCAACAAAATTGCAGTTAAACGAATTGATTTTTGCCTTATCTTTACCCGTAGTTTGGGTAATCAAAATACTACGAAATGACGACAAAAATACTAGAGAGTGAATTACTGCAATTTATTCTTAAAATAATATTTCCGGCTTTTATAGGTGTAGGAATGAAAATAGCGATTGAAATGAAAAAGGATTCTACGAAAGTGAGTATTTTTAATGTATGCCTATCGATGTTTGTCGGAGTTGGCGGGGCTTATTTGTCAAGCGGATTTGTTCAGGGTGAAATACCGTTACAGTATCAAAGTATTGCTATTGCTTTTGTGGCTATCATATCGGATAAAATAGCGGAATTTGTAATATATAAATTCAATGTGGATATATTTTTAACTGCTTTCTTTGATGGTTTATTTTCCTGGATTAGTAATATGTTTAAACCTAATAAATAATGAACTATAAAGAAGCAATTGCAAAAGCTAATATACAGGGTATTTCCGCAATAATGATAATTGTAGGTGGATTGTATTTATTGGATAAAGAAAGTTCAGCTACGGACGTTAAAATGGCAGTAGTAGGATTAATGTCGATGGTCGTGGGTTATTACTTTGGAAGTTCAACTACTAAATCAAAAGCAGACGAAACAAAAACAGAGAATAATGGATAAAGTCACTATTGAAAGAATCGCAAAAGCGCACCCTAAAATTAGGGAATCACTTTTACAACAATATAAAGAGGCAAATGCTTTATTAGGTGAAGGGGTTAGATTGCGTTTCGCTTATGTATTCAGAACACCGGAAGAACAGCACGCATTATTTAAACAACGTCCCAAAGTAACCAATGCCGATGCGTGGCAGTCAATCCATTGCTACGGGCTTGCGTTTGATATTGTGCTATTGATCGATGCGAATAACGATGGCACTTTTGAAGCTGCAAGCTGGGATACGGTTAAGGACTTTGACAAAGATAGGCAGTCCGATTGGATGGAAGTAGTTACATACTTTAAATCAAAAGGTTGGGAACATGGCGGAGATTGGAAAAGTTTTCCAGATCAACCACATTTCCAATTAAAAAAGCCAAACGGACAAAGTTACACATGGCGTGAATTAAAATCGCAAGTTGATAAGCATAATATCATTATCGAGAATAACATTGTATATCCTAATATATGAAATCCTATCTTAATCCTGTCTTAATCCTGTCTTTTCTTATCTTAAATTCGTGCGGCTCAATTGAAAAGTACAAAAGCAGAAAGTCAACATCAAAGGAATCAGAAAAAGAAACTGCATCCGGTACAGAAACGAATACAACAGCTTTTAAGGAATTATTTTCATACGAACCATACGATAACACTAAGCCTATGATTATCGGGCGTGATACGATAATTAACACGCGCGTAATAAACAACAAAGAAACTATCTTCACTCACTCAAAAGACACGGTATTCATAAAAGAAAAAGTTGCTGAAAAGATTAATGAGGATGTAAAACACAAAGAAAGTGATAACACAAAACTCTTTGTTTTACTGGGCTTAGGGGCTTTTTTCTTTTTATTTCTATTTTTTATTATAATAATAGTTGCTATTTACATTTATTTTCGTAAATTTACTAAACCATTAAGCATTTAGGGGTACTTGTTTAATGTTTCATAATAATATTTTTGGTTTAAATGTTTTCATGTTTTTAAGATTTAGTTGATTAAGCCGGGTTTCTCATACTTCCCGGCTTTTTTGTGTCTATATGTTAAAATTTAGTGCCGTTCATCGAATAAATTATTTACTATAAAAATAACAACTATCTTTACAGGGAATTTAAAATATTTCATTATGAAAGCAACACTAACAACAGTACTTTATTTGTCAGATAAAAAAACACTTGAGTTTGACTTAGAAGGTTATTATTCTCCATACTGCAAAGGCAGTTATGTGTTTAATGAAGGGGGTTCCCCGGAAGCATCTGCATCATTCGACGTTCATTCGATTAAAATTAACGACGTTGAAATGATTGATAATTTAACAGATTCATTTATTGATGAACTTGTCGAAATGGCATTAATTAACCTAAAATAAATATTATGGAATTAGAGTTAAAACACTTAGCCCCTTATTTGCCTTATAATTTAATTGTGAAAAGCGAATTTTATTCACCTATTAAAAGCATTGAATTAACGCCTTTTGAACTTAGTTTAATGTGTAATACTTTACATAAATTAAAACCGATTTTACGGCCTATTTCAGACCTTACAAAAGAAGTTGAATGTAACGGCGAAAAGCTTGATTTTACTTTATTTGATGCAGAAACTAGAATTATCATTAATTACCAAGATTACAGAAAAGAAAAAATTAATCCTTATTCAGATTTTAAATATTGGGAAATGCAGGTATTATTAAAGTGGCATTTCGACGTTTTCGGATTGATTGAAAAAGGATTGGCAATTGATATAAATACATTAAAATAAATTTGTCAGTATAAAAATAAACACTATCTTTACAAAACATTTAAAACATTAAAATTATGAACGACTTAATTATCCCGGTAGACACAGTTTCAAAGTTGAAACATCTAAACGAACTTATTAACCAAATCGATGAAATGGAAATCGTTTTCGGTAGATCAAAAGAAACAGATGATTCTTATATCATCCGTAAAAAAGCAAAACTAGAATTAAGTAATTTAATATACGCATTATGATAGCATTAAACTTAGCGTTATTTTTTTGGTTCATCTTATTTGAACTAAACGCAAAAACCCGAAAACAAAGATTGATATTTACTACTCTTGCAGTAGTTTCAGCAATCGCATTAATCATTCAATTACTAATCAATTAAACATAAAAGTATGGAAACAACAACAAAAGAACTATCTCATTTAGAAGCATATCAGAAAATGAGAATCGAAGCTTTAGAAAATCAACTAAAGGAAGTTAATGAAAAACTAAAAGAGGCTACAATCTTACTTAAATTAACTTTGGAAGCAATGGAAGTTATAAACGTGGAAGTGTTATGAGTGCCTCCGGTGAAATGTTTTTAATAATGCGGGAAGAGGATTTTAACGCATTGCACTGGGTAACACGTGAGCAGTTTTTGCATGTGGAAAAAAGGGAATCAAATGAGTACGAAAGCAATAAGGATGATCCTAACTATATTCTACTAAAGAAAGCTGAATCAAAAGCGAAAAAGGATTTACAAACTTATCTATTTAATAAAAGACACAAATGAAAAATATCGCTTTAGCATTAATAACCGCTCAGTCACAAATGAGCAATGCAAAGAAAAACGCAAAGAATCCATTTCTTAAAAATAGTTATGCCGATTTAAACGCAATCCGTGAAGCTGTTATACCTGCACTAAACGAAAACAAGATTGTAGTGTTACAGCCTATGATTGAGATAAACGGTGAAATGTACGTTAAAACGCTTCTTTTACATGAAAGTGGGGAAACTATTGAAAGCGTTACAAAAGTCGTTGTATCAAAGCAAAACGATGCACAAAGTCAAGGCTCAGGACTTACTTATGCAAGACGTTACGGCTTACAATCACTTCTTTGCGTAGGTGCTGTGGATGATGATGGGAACGCTAGCAGTAATTTAAAGACCGAACAACAAACACACAGCGAAGAGGACAGGAATATTAACCGTTTAAACTCATGTACTACTTTAGACGAACTTAAAAAGGTTTATTCAGCAATTAAAATACCAAGTACAGCAGTATTTGACTTGAAAGAAAAATTAAAAACAACTTTAAAATAATAACATGGAAATTACAGGAAAGATTAAAGTTATCAATGCAACTCAAGACGTGAGTGCTACATTTAAAAAACGTGAATTAATAGTAACGACCAATGAGCAATATCCGCAGCATATTCTAATTGAATTTAACCAGGATAAATGCGGTTTATTAGATTCTTACAAAGTAGGCGAATCGGTTAAGATACAATTGAATTTACGAGGTAGGGAGTGGGTTAGTCCTTCAGGAGAAATAAAGTATTTTAATCAGATACAAGGATGGAAAATTGAAAAAACAGAATCTGAAGCTCCAACATTTGATCCAAAAAGCGCGGTTGATGCGTATTTTGATGCAAAAGAAATTAAACAAGACGATTCAAATGATTTGCCATTTTAAACTAACCAACAGCCTATTAACGTAGGCTGTTTTAAATTACACACATGACAAAACTAAGCGACTTACAACGGATTAAAATAGTAATGAACTACTATTATAAAAAAGGCGTTAACCGTGAAAATGTTAACCGGATATATCATAAGATAATTTTCAATAAATTTGAATTAAAAAGTTTGTAGGTAATGAAAAAAGAATTATATTTACACTTGTAACGAGGTAGGAGCCGGAACAGACATAAAAATATTTAATCCCTTAATCGGGCGGCCGCTCCTACGCAATGCCAAACGATTAAGGGATTTTTCAATTTAAATTTGTTTGTTTTTTAAACATTCACAAAATTATGGCAAGAGTCAAATTAGTATTTTCCGGAACAAAAGATACCGGAACGGATGAAAATGAATTAGTATGTTACAAAACCATTTGTAATGAGATAATGATTCAGATTAAAGGATCAAATGGTGAATTCTCACATATCTACCTGGATAAATCTACTTCAATTAAATTACATCGAGAACTTAAAAAACAAATTTCTTTTATTGAAGATGAGGAGGTGAGTAATGGCTAAACTTGGTTATACTTTTTATCCTAAAGACTGGGGTAATTCAGAACATGTATTCGAATTAAATTTATCTGAGCGCGGTTTATATCGTGAATTAATTGACCTTGCGATGATGAACGATAACAAGACCGAAATTAAAATTGATACATGGTGCAGAAAATTTGCAGTTAATTTTGATGAAATCAATACAATAATTGATAAATTAATTAGGTTAAATCTTGTAAATATTAATGATAATTTTTTATTCGTTCCTTCATGCGAAAACCGTTTAAAATTAGTGCGCGGAGGTAGTTCAGGAGGTAAAAAAAGTAAGCCTACTGCGAAGCCTACTACGAAGCCTACTACGAAGCCTATTGAAAGCCTTGACAAAAAAAACGAGAAGCCTATACCGAAGCAAAGAGAAAGAGAAAGAGAAAGAGAAAGAGAAACTAAAAAAGAAAATATAATAACTATTAACAACGTTGTTTTTTCTTCGGAGTGTAAAATTTCATCCCAATGGTTAGAAGTAACGGCAATGCAAAACAAAATAAGTATCGATGTAGTTAATTTTTTTATAGATAATTTCAACGATCACCTGATAACAATGGAAGAACAAAAAAGTAATTTAAAAGATTATAAAGAACACTTCACTCATTGGCTAAAAAAACAAGACCTTTCATCATTCAGGAAAAAGATATCAGGTAAAACAAATCAAATTTAATATTATGGAAATTAACGGATTTGAAATACTAGAATATAACGTTTTTGGAATACCTGAAAAATCAAAAACTCATACATGCCCACTTTGTTCAGAGTCCAGAAAGAAAAGCAAAGAAAAATGCTTATCTGTTTTTTGGGATACCGGACTAGGAAAGTGTAACCATTGCGGGGAAACCATCCAATTACATACTTTTAAGAAAAAAGAATTGATAAAAACATATGCTAAACCTATTTTAAGCGCAAATAAATCAAGTTTAAGCGATAAACTTATTAATTACATGGTAAGCGTTAGGTCAGTAGATTTAAACGTCTTAAAACAATTAAAAATAAGAGAGGCAAAAGAATGGATGCCGCAAACTAAAAAAGAAGAGAATTGCATTTGTTTTGATTATTACTTTAAAGGCGAATTGATAAATGTAAAATACAGGGATGGCAGTAAGAATTTTAAACTGTTCAAAGACGCTGAAAAGATTTTTTACAATTTAGATTCAATAGCGACAGAGAATGAATGTGTAATTGTTGAAGGGGAGTTTGATGTTTTGGCATTCGCAACAGCCGGAGTTAACAACGTCGTTTCAGTTCCAAACGGATTTAATTTAAAAGGGGAGTTAAACCTAGATTACATTGATAACTATTACAATTACTTTGAAAATAAAGAAGTGATTTATATTGCAGTCGATAACGATGAAGCAGGGCAAAAAGGGCAAAAAGAATTAATCAGAAGATTCGGGGCGGAAAAATGTAAAATAGTTGATTTTGGAGATTGTAAAGATGCAAATGATTATCTTATTAAGTATGGAAAAGAAAGTCTTGCAAATAGAATCAAATTATCTAAGGACGTAAAGATAGATGGCGTTTTTAGTGTTTCAGATGTTTCGGATTCAATGTTAAATGGGTATCGAAATGGGCAAAACAGAGGTGAAAGCACCGGAGTAGAAGAAGTAGATAACGCATGGACTTGGAGAGGGGGAGAGGTTAATTTATGGACAGGTTACCAGAATGAAGGAAAGTCTTTATTTGTAAATCAATTAGCGTTAATAAAATCTATAATATCAGGATGGAAGTTCGCTGTATTTAGTCCTGAAAACTTCCCTTTAGATGACTTTTATAATGATTTAATTGAAACTTTTATAGGGAAGTCATGCGATCCATATTACAAAAATAATTACATGAGTGAAGACGAATACAAAGAAGCGATGTCTTTTGTAAATGACCATTTTTTTGTAATATATCCAGAAAAAGATTTTAAAATACAAACCATTTTTGATAAAACAAAATACCTTATCAAAAAGAACGGAATAAGGGGTTTAATAATCGATCCTTATAACACCGTAGAACATTTATTAAACAATGGAGAAAGGGAAGATTTATACATAAGTCGTTTTATGTCGCAATTAAAACGTTTTGGAGTTGAAAATGAGTTAAGTGTTAATTTAGTCGCTCACCAATTGACCGCACGTAAAAACGAAAAGGATGAAGGTCGTTATTTTAGACCGGAATTAAATAACATTAAAGGGGGTGGCACATTTGCTGATAAAGCTGATAATGTTTTATATGTATGGAGGCCAAACAGAGCATTAGATTTTAAAGATAATGAAGTTGTTTTCGGGAGTCAGAAAATTAAAAAACAAAAGTTAGTAGGAACGCCTCAAAATGTTGACTGTATAACTTTCAATATTAGGAATCAAAGATATTATTTTAACGGAGTAAGTCCATTTACTCAATTCGATCAAACAAGAACAGGAAAAACAATTGAACCACAACCGGAATACGAATTGCCAAAAGTTAATTTAGTCGATGCCTTTGGTTTTGACGATGATACAGTTCCATTTTAATCATGAAAAAACAAATTCCAGACAGTAATAATGCAGCTCACTTATGCATTAAAAACGGGATCAAAGTTTATCCTGTTTACATTAATTACAAATGGTTTATCGAAGTAAACATAAACGGGAGAATAAAAACATTCGATAAGTCGATCACTCAGGACGAAATAAACTACGCAATGAGTTCAACGTATATTTTTTACGCTGAAAAATTAAAATAAAAATATTTAAATAAACATTATTTAATATAAAAATAAACACTATCTTTACAAAATCAAAATAACACTAAATAAAAAAGTATGGAGTATTCAGAATTTTTAGACACAAAAAGAAAAACGTTTATTGAAAGCGGATTTGAATTGTCAGATAAAAAGTTAAATAAACTTATGAAAGACTTTCAACAATTCGGAGTTAAAACAGCATTATTCAAAGGGAAATTTGCTTTGTTCTTTGATTGCGGTTTAGGTAAAACATTTTGCCAATTGGAATGGTCTAAACAAGTATCATTAAAAACAAAAATGAAAGTTTTGATATTAGCACCTTTGGCTATTATAGAACAAACTAAAAATGAGGCCATCAAGTTCGGAGTTGATTTAGATTGCTTTGATATTGACAATTACGAACAGTTAAAGAATATTGATGTTTCAGTTTATTCCGGAGTTGTTTTGGATGAAAGCAGTATTTTAAAAGGCAGGGATGGAAAAACATCAAGTTTGATAATTGAGTTATTCAAAAATACTCCTTATAAACTTTGCTGTACTGCAACTCCTTCTCCAAACGATCACATGGAATTAGGGCAGCATTCGGAATTTTTAGGAGGAATGAGTTATTTAGAAATGCTAGCAATGTTCTTTGTTCATGATGGTGGGGAAACTTCAAAATGGAGATTAAGAAAACACGCAAAAGATGCATTTTGGAAATACGTTTCAAGTTGGAGCATTGCAATTGATAATCCTGCAACATTGGGATTCGATGATGAAGGATATAATTTACCTGAGATAGAATATATTGAGCATATTATTCCGGTTGAAAACACAAGTAATAGTTTATTTGGAGATGTTGCAGTTTCAGCTACGGAACTACACAAAGACTTAAACAGGAGTTTTGATTTACGTATTCAAAAGACTTTAGGATTGGTTAATTCAAATAATAATCAATGGATAGTTTGGGGGTTGAAAAATAATGAAACTGATACATTATCAAAGTTGTTAGATGATAGCGTAAATGTGCAAGGGTCGGATAGTCATGAGTATAAAGCGAAACATTTAAATGGATTTGCAAACGGTAATTTTAAAACTCTGATCACAAAAACCAGTATAGCGTCTTTTGGAATGAACTATCAGCAATGCAATCAAATGATATTTATGTCTTATGATTTTAAGTTTGAAGCATTTTACCAGGCAGTTAGAAGATGTTACCGTTTTGGGCAAAAAAATAAAGTTACAGTTCATATCTTAATCCCAGAAAGCCAGACAAATGTACGTGCCACTATTTTAGAAAAAGAGAAACAACATTTTGAGCGTATAAAAGAAATGGCTTTATACTCCGCAGAAACAAACTATAAAACAGCTAAATCAAAAGTTAAAATTATGAATAAAGAAATTAAAACAGACAACTACCATTTGATAAATGGCGATTGTGTACAGGAAACTAAAAAATTACCAGACAACTGCGCTGATGTGATAGTGTTTTCTCCGCCATTCGCTGAACTTTATGTTTATTCAGATAAAGAAGAGGATATGGGTAATGTATCCGATTATAAACAGTTTGAGCAGCATTTTAAATTCCTTATCCCTGAATTAAAAAGAGTTCTTAAAAGCGGTCGTATTTGCGCTATTCATTGTATGGACTTACCGATACAAAAAGGCAAAGAAGGTTATATCGGGTTAAGAGATTTTAGCGGAATGTTAATTGATTGGTTTAAAGAAGAAGGTTTTATTTATCATGCACGGACTACAATATGGAAAAATCCGGTAACTGAAATGCAAAGAACTAAAGCATTAGGATTGCTACATAAAACTATAAAAAAAGATAGTGTAATGAGTAGAGTGGGTATTCCTGATTACGTTTTGTTTTTCAGAAATGAAGGAGATAATGAAACTCCAATAAAACACCAGGATAAAGATCCAAATGAATTAGATTATTTGCCGGTTGATTTATGGCAGAAATATGCATCGCCTGTTTGGATGGATATTGATTACGGAAGGACTTTACAATATCGTTCAGGTCGCGATGGAAATGATGAAAAACATATTTGTCCTTTACAGTTAGATACGATTGAAAGAATATTGCATTTATATTCGAATGAAGGGGAAACTGTTTTAAGCCCGTTCGGGGGCATTGGTTCAGAAGGTTGTTCTGCAATTAAAATGAATCGTAAAAGTATAAGCATTGAATTGAAAGAAAGTTACTTTCATTTAAATTCAAAGAATCATTCTGATTTTGTAAAAGAAAAAAGTTCTACATTAACTTTATTCTAATGAACCAAACTAAAAAACTTTCAATAATAGAAAGCGTTACGCAAACTATTATCGGGTTAGTAACTAGCATCGTGATACAATTAATTCTGTATCCGGTGCTTAATATCCCGGTTACATTTTCGCAAAACCTTATTATAACATTTGTGTTTTTTATTACTAGCATTATTCGAGGTTATTTAGTTAGAAGATATTTTAATAAAAAAACAAAATAATATTAAAATAATCCTTATCTTTACAAAAACATTTAAACAAAAATATTATGAAAACAAAAATTCAAATCAAATCTATTTTAGGAAATGTATTATTCGAGTATGAGTGCGAAGATAATACAATCAAAAAAACAGTAGAACAGGCTATAAAAGAAAAAGCTAACCTATATTCGGCTAACCTACGTTCGGCTAACCTATATTCGGCTGACCTATCTTCGGCTGACCTACGTTCGGCTAACCTACGTTCGGCTGACCTATCTTCGGCTAACCTATCTTCGGCTAACCTATATTCGGCTGACCTATCTTCGGCTGACCTACGTTCGGCTAACCTACGTTCGGCTGACCTATCTTCGGCTAACCTATATTCGGCTG
>Ga0137321_1000108_pt1 | contig 32725 bp, 13 predicted proteins | sample EasRivERMZT399_2_FD_104758 | JGI IMG/M metagenome (GOLD analysis project Ga0137321, IMG submission 104758) | Soil microbial communities from meander-bound floodplain in the East River, Colorado, USA - East River MetaG ERMZT399_2 | ecosystem: Environmental > Terrestrial > Soil > Floodplain ... | reverse complement strand
TTGTTCAGCGCGCGGGCGCTCCGCCGCCACATGCGCGCGCAGTCCCGATCGCCGAATAGCTGCGATGCCTTGAAGAGGTACTCGTAGTAGGAATCGATCCCCCCGCCCACGTGGCTCGACGGGTTCGCCCACTTGCCGGTCTCGACGTCGATCTCCTCCCCCACCAGGTCGATCGGCGACCGACGCTCATACAGCTCGACCAGCGCGCGCTTGGCGCGGTCGTAGAAGACCGGCTTGTTCGTGAGGCGCGCGAGCGTCCCGAACTCCAGGAGGAGCGTCCCGATCTCGGCGGGGTTGGAGCGGTTCCCCTCGGCCTTGCCGGTGCGCAGGTTGACGTACATGTAGGGCATGCCGGTCGGCGAGTCGAACGCGGGAAGGAGCCGGGTGCCGAGGTCCTCGGCCAGCCGGAGCAGGCGGGCGTCGCCAGTCATCTGGTAGCCGGAGAGCAGCCCGCCCAGCAGTCGGATGGTCACCTCGAAGTTCTTGACCGAGGCGTCCTGGTCGAACGTCAGCCGTTCGGCGATCAGCGCCCTGGCCTTCCCCGCCTCCTCCGTCAGCCCCATCAGGAGCAGGGTGTCGAGGGCGTCCACCGGAGTCATGAGGAGCGGCGCGCCGTGCCAGTCGTGGGGCGTGCGGCTCAGCGGCCGCAGCTCGTCGTGGCCCCAGGCGTACGTCTCGTAGCCGCGCCAGGCGTGAAGGAGCTCCTCGCGCACCCGGGCCGCCATGGCGGGGCGATCGAGCGGGACCGCGGCGGGGACCGGATGGACCGCCCCGCCAAGGACGAGCCCGAATGCGATCAGCGTGGAGCGTCTCACCTATCTCGGCGGCCCCGCCGGCGCCAGGTCGAGCGCCGGCTTGATCTGTCCTCGATGACAGGTCGTGCAGTTCACCGTGGGCTCCTGGCTGGCGAGGTTCTTGATCCTGGCCAGATACTCCGTGCCGATGGCCTTCGACATGGCCCCCATCTCGCGGGCAATCTGCTTCTGGGGTTTGTCGTCCTTCTCCCAGGCCCCTTCCACGTGGCAGTGGGTGCATCCGACTCCGAGTGACCGGGCGAATCCCATCTCCATGATCTTGAGCAGGCGCCCGGCGGGGACCCCCTTGAAGAACTGGATGTTCTTGAACACCGCCTCGGCCGGCTCCTTCTCGCGGCCGGCGATAAGCTTCGCCACCTCGCCGGCGAACCGGGCACGCTCGGCCGCGGCCGCCTCGGGGGAGGGCTGCTCAATGATGCGCTTCGGCGCCTCGGCTGTCTGCGTCTGCGCCGGCGTCTGCGATGCGCTCCAGGCAAGAACGCACGACACGAGAACGGATCGTCGCATTGGCTCTCCTGTGGAGACGGTGGGAACTCCATTCTCCAGGTTTGGCTGCCACGCGCGGCAAGTCTACAGCGGAAGAGGGGGGATGCGCGCAGCGCGTCCGCGACGACACGGCGTGCAGCCTACCGCTGGGCTCGATCAGGAGCCTCTGGGACGCGGGCGCCGGGAGGGGTCAGCGGGTGCGGCTACCGGATGCCGCCAGGGCCCCGGTGACCGCGGTGACCGGGCCGGCCACCCACTCGATACTACGCACCGCCTGGCGGACGACGAAGATGCGCGCGTTGTTGCACGCCCCGTCGGCGGGGATCAGGAAAAACCCGGGCTTGTCGTCACTGAACCCCATCGTGAATCCCGCCACGACCTCGCCGTCGTTGAAGGTGACCCGGACGCGGCGACCCTGTCCCCGCGCCTCCGCCACCTCGTTGTCCGCGACGTGTTGTGAATCCCCCTCGAAGGTCCGCACGAAGAACACCGCCTTCAGCTCGGCGAGATTCACCCGCGTGGTTTGCGCCGTCACGTTCCCGGAGTCGGAGAGGTGAAACTGCGTCTTGAGAGGAGCGAAGTCGTGCGTCCTCCCCTTGAGCATGCGGCCGTCGGCGTAGCGGGCCACCACCCGCGTGCCGTCGTCTCGAGTACCCATCATGTGCGTACGCCTCCCCGTGTCGAGCGGTGACGCCTCGGGTCCGAAGGTTGTCGAGGTACAACGTAGGCCGCCATCCATTCAAAATCCAGAACGGTCACCACTTTTCGAGTGAGGTCGTCCCGGCGGCGTCGGGTTTTCGAGCACGGCGCGCCTATCGGCTGCCCGGCATCGACCGGTGCAATGGCGGAGAGGTCGCTCGAGCTTCCCATAGCTCTCCTTGGCTCCTGAGCTGCTCACGGCCCCGCCGCCTGGCCCGCCCGAAGTTCGCTGCGGTGCTCCGCGGATGCGCTAATATCGGCCGCTGGAGGCGCGCATGGCGGACCCCGGAACGGTCACCCGCTTGCTCCACGACTGGGGAGCGGGCAATCAGGAGGCCCTCGACGAGATCCTCCCCCTGGTCTACGGGGAGCTGCGCCGCCTCGCCGCGCGCTACATGCAGGGGGAGCGGCCGGGGCACACCTTGCAGGCGACGGCGCTGGTCCACGAGGCGTACGCCCGGCTGGTCGACGCCGAGATCGGCGCGCGGAGCCGGGGGCAGTTCTTCGCCCTGGCCTCCCGCGCCATGCGCAATGTGCTGGTCGATCACGCCCGCGCGCGCGGCAGCGCCAAGCGCGGGGGCGACGGGATCCGGGTCACGCTCGACGAGGCGCTGGTCGTCTCCTCGGAGCCCGACCCCAGGCTGCTCGATCTCGATGCGGCGCTGACCGCGTTCGCCGCTCAGGACGAGCGCAAGGCCCGTGCGCTCGAGATGCACTTCTTCGGCGGCCTGACGTACGAGGAGATTGCCGAGGCCCTCGAGGTCTCCGTCTCGACCATCCGGGGGGATGTGCGGCTGGCGAAGGCGTGGCTCGCCGCCCGCCTCGAGGGGAGGGACCCGGACGATGCCCCTCGACCCTGACCGCTGGAGAGAGGTCGAACGGCTCTTCGCCGCGTGCGCCGATCTCGACCCGGCCGCCTGCGGCGAGCTGCTCGACCGCGAATGCGCCGATATCGAGGTGCGCCGGGAGGTGGCGCGCCTGCTCGCGCACGACGCCGGCTCGACCGGGCGCGTCTCCCAGCCGATCCGGGAGGCGATGACCTCGGCCCCCGGCCCGCGCCGGGAGCGAATCGGCCCGTACCGGATCGTGCGGGAGATCGGGCGCGGCGGGATGGGGGCGGTCTACCTCGCCGCGCGCGACGACGACGAGTACAGCAAGCAGGTCGCGATCAAGCTCGTCCCCGGCGGCACGGAGGCCGACCTCCTGCTGCAGCGCTTCCGGGTCGAGCGCCAGATCCTCGCCACGCTCGAGCATGCGAACATCGCCCGGCTCCTCGACGGCGGGGCGACCGATGACGGCCTGCCGTACTTCGTCATGGAGTACGTCGACGGGGAGCCGATTGACGCGTACTGCGACAAGCGCAGTCTCGGCATCGAGGCGCGCCTGCGGATCTTCCGTTCGGTCTGTGCCGCGGTGCAGCACGCCCACAGCAGCCTCGTGGTCCATCGCGACATCAAACCCGCCAACATCCTGGTCACCGCCGACGGCACGCCGAAGCTGCTGGACTTCGGCATCGCGAAGCTGCTGGAGGGGGACGCGGCGTCCGCCTCCCCCACCCGCACCGCGGCGCGGCTGATGACGCCGGAGTACGCGAGCCCCGAGCAGATCCGCGGAGAGGCGATCACCACCGCCACCGACATCTACTCCCTGGGGGTGCTGCTGTACGAGCTGCTCACCGGCCGCCGCCCGTACCGCCTCGCGAGCCGCCAGGTTGGAGAGGTGGCCCGCGCCATCGCCGAGCAGGAGCCGGAGCGGCCGAGCACGGCGGTGACTCGCGCGCCGGCCGACACGGATCCGGGCGGGGCCGACACGACCGCGGAGAGCCTCTCCAGGGCCCGCGACCTGCTGCCGGCCGAGCTGCGCCGCCGTCTCGCCAACGACCTCGACGACATCGTCCTGATGGCGCTGCGCAAGGAGCCCGAGCGCCGCTACGCCTCGGTGGCGCTGCTGTCGGAGGACATCCGCCGTCACCTGGAGGGGCTCCCGGTGGTGGCCCGCAAGGACACCTGGAGCTATCGCACCGCGAAGTTCACGCGCCGCAATCCTTGGGGCATCGCGGCGGCGGCGCTGATCGTCCTGCTGATCGCCGGCGCGAGTGTCGCCTCGCTGGTGCAGGCCCGCCGGATCGCGGGCGAGCGGGATCGGGCGCTGGCAGCGGAGGCAGCCGCCCGGACCGAGGCGGCCACGGCGCTCAGGGTGACCGATTTCCTCGTCGAGCTGTTCGAGTCCTCCGACCCGGACGAGGCGCGCGGCAGGGAGATACCCGTGCGCGAGATCCTCGACCGCGGCGCCCGCCGGGTGCGGGGAGAGATGCAGGGGGAGGCCGAGGTGCAGGCCCGGCTGATGGCCACCATCGCCAGCGTCTACGCGAGCCTCGGCCTGCACGCCGCCGCGCTGCCGCTGGCCGAGGCGGCGCTGGAGGAGCGCCGGCGCCTGCATGGCGAGGATGCGCCCGACGTAGCGAAGGTCCGCACGCAGGTGGGAGGACTCCAGATGTACCTGGGGAACCGGGAGGCCGCGGAGCGGGAGATCCTCGCCGGCCTCGAACGGCAGCGGCTCCTCCTCGGCCCGGCGCACGACGACATCGTCACGAGCCTGAACATCCTGGGGAGCCTGCGCGAGCAGCAGGGACGCTACGACGAGTCGATCGCGCTGCACCGCGAGGCCCTGGCAATGGCGAAAGCGCTGCACGGGGATCGCCACGTGCTCGTGGGGAGCTCCGCGAACAGCCTCGGCTGGGCGCTCGACCAGAAGGGCGCGTACGAGGAGTCGGAGAAGGTGCAGCGGGAGAATCTGGCGATGCGCCGGGAGCTGCATGGGGAGGAACACCCCGCCGTCGCCTCGAGCCTGAACAACCTCGGCCAGCTCCTGGCGAACCGGGGCCGCTACGACGAGGCGGAGGCGATGCTGCGGGAGAACCTGGATCTCTGCGAGAGGATTCACGGCGAGGAGTCGTATGCCACCGCCGTTGCCCTGAACAACCTCGCCTACGTGCTGAAGGAGAAGGGGGAGCCGGCCGCGGCGGAGCCGCTCCAGGAGCGGTCGCTTGAGCTGACTCGCAAGCTCTTCGGGCCGGACAACCCCCAGACGCTCCAGCGCATGAACAACCTGGCGAACCTGTATCACGACCAGGGGAAGTACGAGGAGGCCGAGCGCATTCACCGCGCGCTGCTCGTGATCCACCGCCGCTTCGCCGCGGACCGGCGGCCGCAACTGGGGGACTCGCTCAACAACCTCGCGAACCTGCTCTGGGACAGCGGCCGGTTCGACGAGGCGGAGCCGCTCTACCGCGAGGCCATCGCGCTCGATCTGGAGACGCTCGGCCCGGACCACGGCTACCTGGCGATGGACTACAGCAACCTCGCCGTCGTCCTGCGGGACCGCGGCCGGGATTCGGATCGCCGCGAGACCGAGGAGCTGTTCGTGAAGTCCTTGCAGGTCGCCCGGAAGGCCTATGGGGACGCTCATGCCAGCGTGGGGGTGAACGAGGCGCAGTTCGGCCTTTTCCTGGTGCGGACGGGCAGGGTGGAGGAGGGAGAGCGCCGGATCCGGGAGGCGCTGCGGATCTTCGAGGCGGCGTACACCGGCGAGCATTTCCAGATCGACATGGCCCGCGCGATGCTCGGCGAGTGCCTGGCGGCCCGGGGGGAGTACGCGGACGCGGAGCCACTGGTGGTGGGGGGATACGAAGCGCTGCGGGAGAAGCTCGGCGATCTCGCCGGGGTGACGCGGCGCGCCCGCGAACAGGTCGTGGGGCTCTACGAGGCCTGGGGCCGGCCCGATCTCGCGGCGCCGTACCGGAGGAACGGGGGGCCAGGCTGAGCCCAGGGTGTCCGGACCGGCGAGGGGCCGCCCCGCTCCGCGCGTGATCCGGAGGCCCCTCTGGGTTTGTTCGCTTGACTCTGTGAGAGGGGCACCGTACAAGAGGGGTGCACCCGGCCGCTGAGGGAGCCCAGGCATGGTCCCCAAAGGTTTTCCAGTCCTCGCGGTGTCTCTGCTAGCGTTTGGGGTGCTGGAGCCGTCCCCCCCAGCCCGGACCGCACTCCCCGCACAGCCCGTCACGTCGGCCGTCCTCCCCTTCGGCCCCCCGAGCGCGCCGCTCCGGCCGGGGGGCTTCTACAGCGCCGTCGCCGACTTCAACGAGGACGGCATCGCGGACCTGGGGGGCGCGGCGCCGGCGCAGGACCTCGCCACCGTGCTGCTCGGCGACGGCGCGGGCGGATTCAGCGGCGAGCGGTTCGCCAGCGTTGGAGATGAGCCGTTCGCGGCGGCAGTGGGGGACTTCGACGAGGACGGCGACGCCGACCTGGTCGTGACCAACCAAGCAGATCTCTCGCTCCTCCTCGGCAACGGCGATGGCACGTTCGCGCCGGAGCTGCGCTCCCCGCTCGGCGTGGACATCGCCAGATACCCTGCGGTCGGCGACTTCGACGCGGACGGACACGCGGACGTGGCGGTGGCGGCGCGCAACCCGTATGTCGTCGCAGTCCTTCTGGGCAACGGCGACGGCACGCTCCGGCCGGTCGTGCACTACCCCGCCGTGATCGGCCGGCCGCGGACGATCGTGGTCGGCGACTTCGACGAGGACGGCGTCCAGGACCTCGCCGTCGGCAGCGAGGCGTACTATGAGCTGGCGGTGCTCCTGGGGGTCGGTGACGGCACGTTCGCACCGGGGCTCTACTCGAATCCGCGCGTGGCGATGTTCGACCTCGTCCTCGGCGACTTCAACGGTGACGGCCACCAGGATCTTGCCGGCGGCAACTCGGGGACCGACACGGCCGCTGTCCTCCTCGGACGAGGCGACGGCACTTTCGCACCGGCCGACAAGTATCCGCTGGAGAGGTACCCTCTGGGAGTGGCGCGCGGGGATTTCAACCGCGACGGGATCGACGACCTCGTGGCGGCGACCACCCCCGACTTTTATACGGCCCATTCGCTGTTCCTCCTCGCCGGTTCGGGGACGGGGAGCTTCGTCACCGAAGGCTCGCTCCCGCTCACCGGGTACGTCGAGCACCTCCTCGCGGCCGATCTCGATGGGGATGGGGACCCGGATCTGGTGGTGTCGCCCGGCGCCGTCGTCGTCCTCAATCAGGCGGCTCCCCCGGGTGCCTGCCACGATCTCGACGGCGACGGCTTCGGCTGGCCCGGCGATCGCGCCTGCTCCGGGGGCGCTGCGACCGACTGCGATGACTCGCTCGCCGCCCGCTCCCCGGGCGTCCCGGAGTCGTGCGACGCGGCCGACAACGACTGCGATGGGCTCGTGGACGAGGGGTTCGACGCCGACGCGGACGGCTGGACGACCTGCGAGGGGGACTGCGACGATTCGGCGGCGGCCGTCTTCCCGGGCGCTCCGGAGGCGTGCAACGGGGCGGACGACGACTGCGACGGCTCGGTGGATGAGGAGCCCGGCGCGAGCCTCGCCTGCGACGTCGACGGCTACCCCTGCTCCACGGCATCGTGCACGTCGAGCTCCTTCTGCGTGGACGACGCCTCCTCCTGTGCCGGCGCGGACGCCGCCCCCACGCTGTTCCCCGGCGCAGTTATCCGCACTCCCGACGATCCCTACTCGCTCGCCGCGGGGGACCTCGACGGCGACGGACACGCCGACCTCGTCGTCGCCACCGCAGCGTCGCGTGACCTGACGATCCTGATCGGGGCCGGGGACGGCTCCTTCCGCCGCCCGAGTCGCGCTCCGATAGGCGGTTACGTCTACTTCGTGGCCATTGCCGACATGGACGGCGACGGGCGGCTGGATGTGGTGGCGAGGGGGAGCGACGTGCTGGTCCTCCGCGGCAATGGGGACGGGTCGTTCGAACCGCCGGCGCGCCACACGGCCGGGGAGTTCAGCGGCGGACTCGCCATCGCGGACTTCGATCGCAACGGCGTCCCCGACGTGGCGACCGCCAACGGCGCCCACTGGGACGTCTCGGTCCTCCCGGGGAACGGGGACGGGACGCTGGGGCCGCAGTCACGCTGGAGCGCCGGCCCGGGGGCCGGGGACGTCGCGGCCGGCGATCTCGACGGGGACGGGCGACCCGACCTGGCCGTGGCGAACTTCGCGGATCGAAGCGCCTCCGTGCTCCTCGGGCTGCCGGGGAGCGGGTTCGCGCCTGCGGTCCGCCACCCCCTCGCGAACAACCCAAGGCAGGTGAAGGTGGCCGATCTCGACGAGGACGGCAACGCCGATCTCATCCTGGTGGACTCGGGTGGCTTGTCCCTCCTCTTCGGCCAGGGCGACGGCACGCTCGCCCCGGAGCGACGCATCGTCTTGCCCCTCTCACCCTATGATGCGGTGATCGCGGACCTCGACGACGACGGCGACCAGGACGTCGCCGTCGCCACCGGTTGGGGCGGCGTCACGATCCTGAGGGGAGACGGGCTCGGCAACTTCCTCCCCGGGGCATCGTTCCCCGCGGGGGCCCGAGCGATTGTCGCCGCGGACCTCAACGAGGACGGCGCCCTCGACCTCGCGACCGCCGACGGCGCCGGGGTGACGGTCCACCTCGGCGCCGGCGACGCGACATTCCCTTCCGGCCTCCGGCAGTTCCGGGCCGGCAGCCGGACCGGCGGCGTCGGGATCGGCGACTTCAACGGGGACGTGATTCTCGACCTCGCGGTGACCGACCTGGGCCTGGACCAGGTCTCCATCCTGCTGGGCGAGGGAGACGGGGACTTCGCGCTGCTCGCCGCGTACCCGGCAGGGGACACGCCCGGGTCCGTTGCGATTGCGGATCTCGACGGCGACGGCGCGCTCGACCTCGCGGTCGCCGGCGAGGCGGCCGGCGTCGTGTCGATCCTGCTTGGGCGGGGGGACGGCGACTTCGACGCCGCGCCCACCCTCTTTTCGCTTCCAGAGGCGCGGCGCGTGGCGGCGGCGGACGTGAACCTCGACGGGCACGTCGACCTGATCGTCGTCTCCCGCGGGTACAACGGGCAGGATCTCAGCGTCTTCCTCGGGAGCGGGGACGGGACGTTCGCGCGGGTAGGGACGGGCCCGCTCTACCTCCTCGAGCCGAACGATCTGGCCGTCGGCGACCTCAACGGGGATCGCTTCCCGGACGTCGCGGTCGTCCTCTCCCACGAGATCCCCGGGTATCAGAACCTCAGTGTGCACCTTGGCAACGGCGACGGCACCTTCCAGCCCAAGATTCGCGTGACGCTCCCGACGAACCCGGTTTCCATCGCCATCGGCGACCTGAACGCGGACGGGATTCCCGACCTGGCGACGTCCAACGTGAGTGACGCCAGCCTCCTCCTGGGCCACGGGGATGGCACGTTCGAGGTCCGCACTTTTGGCGCCCCCACCGGCCCTCGAGCCTATTGGTTCTACGACAGCACGGCGGTGATCGGCGACTTCGACCTCGACGGCACGCCCGACCTCCTGGGGTCCTTCGGGGGATTGTTCGCGGTGATGCCGGGAAGCGGCGACGGCGATCTCGACGGGGAGGCCTTGTTCCTCGTGGGCAGCCGCATCAACGGCGCCGCGGTGGGCGATTTCAACGGCGACGGCCGCCTGGACGTCGCGATCGGGAACGACTCCCCCGACGTGGTCGTGGCCCTGAACCAGGGGCCGCTGTCGGGCTGCCTCGATCGCGACGGCGACGGCTCCGGCTGGCCGGGGAACCCCGCGTGCCCCCGAGGGCCGGCGCTCGACTGCGACGATCGCGACGCCTCCGCCCATCTGGGGGCCACCGAGTTCTGCGACCTCGTGGACAACGACTGCGATCTGGCGATCGACGAGCGGCAGGACCTGGACGACGACGGAATCACGGGGTGCGATGGGGACTGCCTCGACTCGGACCCGAGCGTCCATCCCGGCGCCGTGGACCTTCCGGGCAACGCGATCGACGAGGACTGCGATGGCTCCGGCGCCTGCGATCCGACCGCGCCCTGGGACGGCCACTGGCAGTACGTCCGCTGCGTCGTCGAGGAGTGCAGGGGGCTCGTCGCGGCCGGGGAGGTGACGCCGCGACGATGCGGTGGCCTGATCCTCCAGGCGGTGCGCTCCGACGTCGGGAGGTAGGAGGCCGGATCGGAGTCCTGGCCGCCACCGACGGGGGCCGGGCTGAGCCCGGCCCCCCGGGTGCGACGCGACGACAGGCTCAGCGCAGGATGAGGTCCAGGCTCCAGCTCGTCCCATCGTCGATCAGGATGACGAGGCGGTAGCGGCCGGGCGCCATCCCCTTCGTGCTGAGGTTGTACTGGTACGAGCCGTCGGCGTAGCGGAAAGTGTTGCCGCCGTCGGCAGCGCTGCCCGACTGCACGTCGAGCGGGTCCCCTGGCGTGTCATCGGCGCCGAGTGGCAGCACCTGGAGGTGTGCGACGGCGGTCGCGACCACCTCCCCCCCCGCGAACTGCAACGCGAACTTCACCGGGAGCGTGCGCGAGGCCTTGTAGATCCCGCCATCCTCGAGCGGCGGAGCGATTCCTCCGAACGCATACGTGACGTCGACGGACTGCGTGCGCGAGGAGCGATTGCCGTTCGCGTCCTCCGCCGACCAGGTGACGAGCGTTCGGCCCGGGGGGAACCCCGCGGCCGGGGCGTCGTGGGTGATCGTGAGCGGCTCGAACAGGTCGGTCGCGGAGGCTTCGCCGATCGCGATCGCCGAAAGCGGACCGCTCGCGGTCGCGGTGATGCCGCCCGGCGCGGTCAGCGCCGGCGTCGTCGTGTCGACGACGGTCACCCTCTGGCTGCCGGCGGCCTCGTTCGCGTGCGAGTCGGTTGCGGTCCAGGTCACGATCGTCGTGCCGAGCCCGTACCCTCCGGCCGGGGCGTCGTTCGCCAGGCTGACGGCGAACAGGTCGGTTGCCGTTGCGCTCCCGATCGCGATCGGGGTGAGTGCGGCGGACGCCTCGACGATCACGTCCTGCGGCAGCGTGAGCTGTGGCGGCGTCGTGTCCGCGATCGTCACCTGCTGCACGGCGCTCGCCTGGTTCCCGTTCGCATCGCGCGCGGTCCAGGTCACGGCCGTGGTTCCGAGCGCGAACCCCTCCTCCGGGAGATCGCTCGACACCTCGAGCGGGAAGAGATCGGTCGCCGCTGCCTGCCCCACCGGGACGACGCTGAGCAGGGCGGTGGCCTCGTGGACGAGATCCGGTGGCGCGACGATCTGCGGCGGCGTCGTGTCGACGACCTCGACCCTCCGGGTCGCGACGGACTGATTGCCGCTCCCGTCGGTGGCGGTGATCGTAACCACGGTCGTGCCCAGTGGATGGATCGCCAGTTCCGGCATGAACGTCACGTTCGTCGCCCCGCAGAGATCGCTTGCCGTGACGGGAGCCGCGCTGAACTCCGCGCCCGCGGCCGAGGTCGCCTCGAGGCGGACGTCGCCGCCCGCCGCGAGGTGAGGCGCCGTGGTGTCCTGCACGGTGACGTTCACCGCGGCGACATCGGTGCGACCGAGCACGTCCTCGATGGACAGCGTGATCGACTCGGCTCCGAGGGGAAGGAGGATCACCGGCGTCGGTCCGCCGGCGGTGCCGAAGCTCCCGGACCATTCGTAGGTCAGCCCGGCGGCGGCCGGATCGGCGGAGGCCGTGCCGTCCAGGACGACCTCGGTGAGCGGGCCGGCGCACTCCACCCTCTGGTCCGGCCCGGCGTGCGCGACCGCGGTCAGGTCCCGCGTGTCGACGACGCCGTCGCCGTTCGTGTCCCCTTCCACCGTGAGGACGGCGACCACGAAGTCGTGGAGGTCGGGGTCGTCGATGTCGTGGTTGAGCCGCAGGTCCTCCCGCTCGTTGTAGCGGGGATCGACGCGTGCGGCGGGGTGATGGCACTGGTAGCTGAGCACCGCCTGACCGTCGTTGTCGCGGATCAGCGGCGCGATCTCGATCGGCAGCCCCTCGGGGCCCGGCGTCCGGGTGAAGGGGTAGCACTCGTCCGCCTCGATGCCCCAGCCGCTCTCGGTGACGATGATGCCGTCGCTGTCGATGTAGTCGACGAGCGCCAGCAGGTCGAGAAAATCCTGGGCGGCCCCCGCGAGCGGCGCCGGGAGGGCGGCCGGGTCGAGCCGGGCGGCCATCTCATCGGGGACGACCAGGCGGGAGCCGTTCTGCGCCACGTTGATCCAGCGGATCTGGGGATACCCCTGGTTGTCGATGTGGAGCGAGCCGAAGGGGGGGCCGAGGATGCCCCCCTCGCGCCGCTCGCGGAAGTCGTGCCAGAGCCCCAGCTCGCACGCATTGTGAAACTCCTCGGGGGCGTAGCCGAGCGCCTCGGCTCCGCACGCGAGGGTGTTCTGCGTCTCCTCCCCGAGCGGCACGGAGGGGGATTCCATCCCGCCCCCGAGATGCGGGGCAGCGAGCGTCACCATCTCGGCGATGCGCTTCCCCTCGCGTCGCAGCTCGTCGTAGTGGCGATAGACGAGGTGGCGGCCGATCGCCCCGCCGTAGCTGTGGGTGATGATGGTGATGTTCTCCTCCGTCGGCAGCGCCCGGATCGCCTCGGACAGCGCCCGGGCGATCTCGTAGACGCGGAAGTCCTCGAACTTGAACGACTCGGCGCCGAAGGTGCGGTTGATGATGACGGGGCTCTGCTCGTCGCCGGACAGCTCGCGGATGGTGAGCTTTCGCTCGGGGCTGCCCGGGCTCGCGTTCCAGTCCACTCCGTACACCTGGCTGATGTTCGGAACCTCGAACTTGAGGCGATGGGCGAGGGCGTTGAGGCCCGACGCCGTCGGGTCTGCGAAGTTGGCGAGATCCCCCGAACGGCCGTGGATGAAGAAGACCGTCCGTGGGCCGCCGCGCGGGACCTCGCTCGCCGGCCACGACGCGGGATCGGTTCCGCACTCGCCGAAGTCGAAGCTGCGGACCCCCATTCCGGCCTTGCAGGGGAAGAACGCCTCCAGGCGTTCGCAGCCGCGCTGACCGTTGCGGCCGCAGTCCGCCGGATACGTGTCCCGGCACACGCCCTCCAGGAGGACCTCCTCGAACTCCGGCTTGCAGGAGGGGATGTGCTCGAGGAGCGTGCAGGCGCGTTCCTCCGCGTCGCCGCAGAGCGGCGGGAACCCGTCCTCGTCCAGCGCGATGCACCGGCCGAACCCGGCCGGGATCTCGGCCACCTGCACTCCCGGGACCTGGCTCGCCTTGCAGGAGGGGACGCCGAGCAGGATCTGGATGTCCAGCCGGCAGGCGGGCTCGTTCAGCCCCCCGCATCCGGTCGGATAGCCGTCGGCATCGAGGCCGTCGCAGGTCCCCTCGATCTCTAAGAGGCCGGCCTTGCACGAGGGGAGGTGCTCGTTCAGGCGGCAGGCGCGCTCGGTCAGCCCGCCGCAGAACGACGGGAACCCGTCGCCGTCGAGCGGCGTGCAGTTCCCCCCGGGGAACGGCACCTCCGCCAGGCCGGACTTGCAGGAGGGGAGATGCTCGTTCACGGCGCAGGGGCGCTCGCCGGAACCGCCGCAGGACGGCGGGAAACCGTCCGCGTCGAGCCGCGTGCAGTTGCCGCCGGGGAATGGGACCTCGGCCAGCCCGGACTTGCACGATCGGATCCCCAGGCTGATCTGGAGGTCCAGCGTGCAGGGGGACTCGCTCTCCCCGCCGCAGGTCGTGGGATAGCCGTCCGAGTCGAGCTGCCGGCAGGTCCCACCGCGGTTGACGTGGCCCGACTTGCAGGCCGGGATGTGCTGGAGCACGGTGCAGGCGGGCTCGTCGGTGCCCCCGCAGAAGGTCGGGAACCCCGACGCATCGCTGCACTTGCCCAGGCTCACCAGGTAGTCGTAGTCGCAACAAAGGCCCAGGCCTGCGAAGCCGCAGGAGCACGGAGACTGCCCGGGGTCCCCGCAGGCCGCGAACGCGTCGTCGGGGACGGACAGGAACAGGATGCACAGCGCCAGCAGGAACAACGCTCCCGGCCAGCCGCCCTTGCGCAGCGGATGGCACGAATTCGATCGACTCATGGTCTCGCCTCCTCGTGGGGGATGCGCACCCCGCTCCGTGCGACGGTGCGTCCGGGATTCCGGTCTCAACACGAAAGGCGAAAAAAGAGGGCGGAAGTGTCAATCGCCGCGCCGGATCTTGGCCTCAGAGGTTTTTGTTCAGGAGGGGATAGTCGACGAATCCGGGCGGTCGGTTGCCATCGCGTGCGATCGATACGCGGCGTACGCGTCGAAGTACCGCTGCAGCGAAGCCACCGATCCGAGGTACTGCTGCGGGCCGTCGAAGACATCCACCACGACCTCACGCGCCCGGGCAATCTCGCGCAGGCGCGCCAGCGACTGTCGATGCCGGGGATCGTCGAGCGTCAGGTCGAACAGGTCCAGTGCCCGATACAGCGCCGCTCGCGCCAGCTCGGGATTGCGCGACTGCCACTTGGCGGCGCGACTGACCTCACTGCCGATGTTGCCGAGCTGCTCGGCGATCGACATCCTCCACCATCGCTGCGCCAGATCGCTCGGGGCCGACTCGTTCACGGCCGCACCAGCCGGCCGATGAGACCCCTGATGGCATCGCGCGTCGCCGCGTCGTCGACACCTTTCACCATGTCGCCGAACCGTGTCTTCGCGAGTTCCCGAAGCTCGTCGAGTGAAATCGGCTGATCCTCGGTGGCGCGACGCATAAGTAACTCGACGATACTACAGTGAGCAGGCGCATGAAGAACTCCAAAAGGAGGAGCGGGGTGACCCCGGCTTGGCTCGTGGGAGGTGCAAGGTCAAGACCTGACCCCTGCTTGGTGCGCCGCGCTGCCGGTGCCGGTGGCTGCCGGCCGGCTACGGGGCCGGCTCGCGCTTCTTCTGCGCGTTGGCTCGGGCGACGGCGACGAACCGCTCGAACTGCACGTCGCCGTGCAGGGGCTGAAGGGTGGGCTCCGCGGTCAGGTAATCCGCATCGCGGTATCCCGCCTCCACGGCGTGTCCAATCAGCTCGAGCGCCTGCGCCCGCCCGCCACGCATCCCGACCACGCCGGCCAGTGCGACCTCGTTGACGAGCGTGTCGGGGTGCCGGGGCCCGAGGACGCGGCGCTGACCCTCCAGCGCCTCGCTGTAGAGCTTCTCCGCTTCGTCGTATCGCTTCTGGTGGGAACACACGTCCCCGAGCTTGCGGATTGCGTCCAGTGTGTCGGGGTGATTGGGCCCGAACCTGCGGCGATCCGCTTCCAGGACCCGCCGCAGGAGCGTCTCGGCTTCCTCGTGGTGCTTCTGTTGGTCCAGCACGGTGGCGAGCCTGCTCGTCGCCGCCACCGTACGCCAATTCTCCTCCCCCGGGATGTGGTGCATCGCCTCGAGCGCCTCGAGGAGCAGCTTCCTGGCCTCCTCCAGGCGACCCTGCCCCGCGATGGCCCCCGCCAGGGCCTGCCTGGCGATAAGAGTACTGGCATGCTCCTCTCCGAGCACGCGTCGCAGCCCTTCGTACGCCTGACGATAGAGCGTCTCGGCCTCACCATATTGGTGCTGGTGCTCACACGCCCAGCCGAGGTCGATCGTCGACGTGAGCGTGTCCTGGTGGTCTGGACCGAGAACGCGGCGACGCGCTTCGAGGGTCTCGCGGAAGATCGCCTCGGCCTCGTCGTAGTTCCCTCTGCGGATCGCCAGCTTTCCCAGGTTGCTCTTGGTCCAGAGGGTGTCGGGGTGGTCCGGGCCGAATACCCGCTGTCGAATCTCGAAGGCCTGCCGGAAAAGGGTCTCCGCCTCGTCGTATCGGCTCAGCCACATGTAGTCGGAGGCCACGTTCTGCATGGCCCAGAGAGTGCGCGTGTGGTTCTCGGGAAGGACGCGGCGATCGCCCTCGAGCACCTTGGTCGAGAGCCTCAGGGACTCGTCGTAGCGTCCCTGCCTCTGGTACACGACCGACAGGTGCTCCATGGAGTGCAGTGTCCCGGGGTGCTCTTCTCCAAGAACCCGACGTCGGTCGTCTACGTTCTGCCTGCCAACTCGCTCCGCATCGGCATAGCGCCCCTCGCGTTCGTAGAGACAAGCCTGGAGCTCGATGGCGTCAAGGGTGTCGGGGTGGTCGTCTCCCAGGATCCTGCGGCGGATCTCGACGGCGCGCTCCACGATCGGCGTGGCCTTCTCGTACAGTCCGAGGTTGTAGTAGACCCAGCCCATGGTCTCCATCAGTTGCGCCTGGACCTCGGGTTCGTCGCCCAGCTCCCTGTCGATCCGTTCGGCGCCCCGATCGAGAACCTCGCGGGCGGTGATCGTGTTTCCGCGGGCCGTGCCGGGGTCCGAGACCTCGAATAGCTCCGTGAGGAACCTGGAGACCCGCTCCGCTCGGTCGAGCGCGCGCGCGGTCCTGCGCGTCTGCGCCGCCGTCACGATGGAGAAGGCGAGCAACCCGATCACCGCCGCCGATGCGATCGACACGCCGAGCCGGTGCCGGCGGACGAACTTCCTCGCCCGATAGAATGCGTTGGGCGGCCCGGCGAGAACGGGCTCATCGCGGAGGTGTCTTCCCAGGTCGGCGGCCAGCTCCGAAGGGGATCCGTACCGCCGGGTACGGTCCTTCTCCAGGGCCTTCATCGTGATCCAGTCCAGGTCGCCCTTGATCTGGCTCGCCAGTCTCCCGGGCTCTGTCCGACGGTTTCTCGCCGATCCGGTCGAGGCCTCCCCCATCGTGCGGACCCGGGTGCTCGGTCGGGGCGGGTCCACCTCCCGGATACGCCGCCGGATCTCGTCGAATCCCGCCTGCCGCAGTTCTTTCGACTCGAACGGGAGCGCCCCCGTCAGCAACTCGTAGAGCATCACCCCCAGGGCGTAGACGTCGGTCCGCGTGTCCACGTCCAGCCCGGTCAACTCGGCCTGCTCGGGGCTCATGTACTCGGGGGTTCCGATGAGCACCCCCAACTCGGTGAACATCGTCCTCTCGGTCAGCCGCTGGGCAATCGCCTTGGCCACACCGAAGTCGATGATCTTCGGGACCGGCCTGCCGTCCTGGATGGTGACGAGGACGTTGGAGGGCTTGAGGTCCCGGTGGATCACCCCCTTCTGGTGGGCATGCTGGACGCCATCGCAGACCCGGGCGAAAAGCTCCAGCCGCTCCGGCATGCCGAGCCGCTGCCGGTCGCAGTAGAGGTTGATCGGTTCCCCAGCCACGTACTCCATGGCGAAGTAGGGAAGACCAGCCCGCGTCGCTCCGGCCTCGTAGACTTTCGCGATGGCGGGATGGTCCATCAGAGCCAGGGCCTGCCGCTCCGCCTCGAACCTCGCGATGATCTGGCGGGTGTCCATCCCGGCCTTGATGAGCTTGAGGGCTACTTTCCGCCGCACCGGCTGTGACTGCTCCGCCAGCCACACCTCTCCCATTCCGCCTTCCCCGATTCTCTGCAACAGTCGGTATGGCCCGATCGGCTCGGAGGGGGACCCTGAGCTGGCGCCCGGGTTTGCCGTCACAGTCGAATCAGCCGCTGAGGCGGCGACGCGACCCACGACCGCGACGAGACCCTCGGTTCCCCTGCCGCCCCCCGCCCTCTCGTCGGCGGCGAGCATCGCCTCGATCTCGGATCGCAGGGCGGCGTCGCCACCGCATGCCGCATCGAGGAAGGCGGGGCGGGCCTCCGGAGCGAGGGCGCAGGCCGCGAGGAAGATCCCGGTGGGGCGATCCGGTCCGCTCACGCGGAACTGTTCCCGAGAGGCAGTTCCTTGATGAGCCAGGCGCGCGCCACCCTCCAGTCCTCTCGCACGGTGCGCTCCGAGACCCCGAGATGGGAGGCGATCTCGCCGACGGTCATGCCACCAAAGATGCGCATCTCGGAGATCTTCCCGCGCCGCGGGTTGCGCCGCGCGAGCCGCGTCAGCGCCTCGTCGAGGGCCAGCAGCTCCACGGAGCCGTCCGTGGAGGCAGCCACGTCGTCCGACAGGGCGATGCGGCGGAGCCCCCCGCCACGCTTCGCGCTCGCGGCCGCCCGGGCGCGATCCACCAGGATGCGGCGCATCTGAATCGCCGCCAGAGCGAAAAAGTGAGTCTTCCCGTGGAGGGAGACGGGAGGGTGGCCTGCCAGCCGCAGGTACGCTTCATGCACCAGGGCGGTCGGCTGGAGGGTGCCGCCGGGGCGCTCCCGGCGCAGGTACCCGGCCGCCAGCGCCCTCAACTGCTCGTAGACGAGCGGCAGCAGATCCGCTACCCGGCCGGCCTCCGCCATCCTGGGTCACCCATCTCCCGGGAGCCCGGCTCGGCGGCTCCCGCGGCATCTTTTCCCCGCCGACTTGGGGGCGGATTCTCGCTTATCCGATCGAGGGCTTGCTTTCAGCGGCGAGGAGGATCCCGGCCGACGTCGGTGAGTATACCGCGCTTGTGGCGCGCCGGGTAAAGTTGACACTCCGACGCCTTTCGCAGTAGGGTGGCCCGCTCACTCGAGAATCCAGCTTGAAGCGCTTTCGTCCACACGGTCGAGATGTGGGTCCTGGCGGCGTCTGCCAGGGTCTTTCCGACAACGGAGAATGACATGAAAGCGACGCACGCGGAGGCCTCGGCGAGAGCGGAGCACGCGATCAAGGCGAGGAGGGTTGCCCTCCGAGCCGGGGGGTACGTCTTGAAAGAGCGATTCCGACGGTTGCTCCTACTCACTCTCACCCTGGCCAGTGCTCCCTCGCGAGCCGGAGAGCTCATCGGCCGAGAGCTCGTCCAGGGCGATCCCGCCGCCGAATCAATCGTGGCGCATCTGCAAGAGTTGGAAGACGGCGCCAAGATCGAGGTGCTCGGGAAATTCAGCGAGACCAATGATGTTACTGGCTATCAGTACACGCTGCTCAAGGTACACCTGGGCGAGCGAGGCATGATTGCGGCCATGAACCAAACCACCGGCACATTCGCGCCGGACCGCGAGCTTGGCACTCGTGAAGCGGAGGCGTTTCTCGCGACACTTCCCAACGTCTACTCCAAGCTTCGGGGCGATCTGATCGCGCAGGTGCGACAGATGGAGGGAGGCACGTTGGGCGGCTCCGAGATCCTTGCGGACGACCTCGACGTGACCTTTCACGTGCGTTCATCTTCCGACCTGGACGTCATCGCGCGTGAAGTCGGCGCCGCACCATTCGAGCGCTTCGACGCCCCAGCGCTGCTGGCGCAACACCCACCGGTTCTTCACCCTGACTCCGAAGGGGTGATCCTCCCGCCGCTCCCCGCACCGCAGGTATTCACAATCGAGGCAGTGGTTTCGCTTCAGGAACTATTGCGGATTGGGGCGCAGGACGCAGTACAGCGCATTACCCTGACGCGGGTCACCGTGCCGCTCCTGGACAAGTCCGTGCCCCATGTGAATGGCGACATCGTGACGAACTGGGGTTACCGCGGCTTCGGTGCGACAATTGCAATCGTCGATTCGGGAATCGACAATCAGCACATCAACCTCTTTCCCCGAGTCCTCCTCCCGGAGGCTGATTTCACCGCGGCAAGCCGTTTTTGCGCGGGTGGCGCGAACCACGGCACCATCTGCGGCTGCTCGGGTGGAACGTGCGACGGCGTTAAGTGCCAGGGGGGCAAGAGCGCAGGAAAAGACTGCGTTCTTTCCTGTGAAGTCGGAACCTGCGAGGGACCCGAGGACGACGCGAATGGCCACGGCACGCACGTCGCGGGGATTGCCGCCAACGCCAGCACGCTATTCGGAGGGATGGCTCCGGAAGCATGGCTGATCAATGCTAAGGCGCTCTCCGAAGACGGCCGAGGAAAAGCCTCATCGATTCTCAGCGCACTGGAGTTCGCACACAACCACCACGCGAACGTCATCAACGCGAGCCTCGGGATCGCCGCGCGGTGTGCGGGCCGGTGCACGGCGGGACGAGTTGGGACGCTTTGCGGCGCTGACTCAGACTGCCATTCAAGTTCCACGGCAGACGACGGACTATGCGGCGAACCCTTGGGGGAGCAGTGTATCGATGACGTGGACTGCGTGCGGCCGCTGGTGGTGGGGAACGGGCGCTGCTTAACTCATTCAAGCGATGGCGAGAGTGAGTTCTCCTTGGGCTTCGACTATCAAGCGTACAAGAACAACCATACCGTAGTGGTTGCGGCCGAGGAGCTACCTTATGCCGGTCGGTGCTCCCGTCGACCGGAATTACCCTGCGCGGACAATGGTCCCTGCGACCTCAATGACGGGGGTACCTGTCAGGCGCGGCCGACAACCCCGAACGACGCGTTCAATGTCATAACCGTGGGCGCAAGCAGATTACGGGGAGCAGGACAATCTTCGACCGTCGCCTCCTTTAGCCAGGTCGGCCCGACAATCGACCAGCGCAGCAAGCCCGACGTCCTCGCGCCGGGAGACGCCCCGACGGCGCCTCGAAAGGACAACTCGTTACGGTCGCAAATCGTATCGACATCTTACAACTGGGACGCGCCCAGCGGCTCGCCATTCTTGAGCAAGCGGGGAACCAGTATGGCCGCCCCGCATGTGGCTGGACTTGCGGCCCAGCTGATTGCGTGGGGTGGGGACCACGACGTGTCCACCGCCTCAACCTACATCAAGGCTGTCATCCTCAATAATGCCGACCGTCTGGGGCCGTACTGCGTTCTCGCGCCGTTTGGCGACTGCATGACCGACGCCGATTGCCCCAACCCGGGCAACTCGTGCCACAGCAAGTGGGCCAATCCGGACTTCGCCCACCCTCTCGACCCCGCCCAAGGGACCGGAGAAATCAACGCCCAGGAGACGATCCGGGCGTACGACGACACCCTTCGTGTGTGGCAACGAGACGTGTCGGGTACTTCGACCGAGAACCACGATTGGTATTGGGTCTACGTCAGCGGCGCCACGCCGACGCAGCCCGTCGAGTTGGCATTGACGCTCGTGTGGGAACGACACGTCTCTTCGGAGGTTGCTGTCCCTGCACACGTGAACGACCTGGACCTCAGGCTCTACGAGCCCGGGGGCAGTCCGGTTGACGAATCCAGTAGCTTCGTGGACAACGTCGAACACATCGTGTACAGCACGACCAGGAATGGGCGCTACTGCGTGGAGGTCGAGCCTTTCAGCCTGAGCCAGGGCAACCATGAGACGTATGCTCTCGCCGCAGGCAGGCCGCCACTCGACAACATAGTAGATTTCCGCCTCTTTTTTGTAGGCCACGAGAATCCCTGCGTGCCGGATACCAGCAGTACGCCCGCTGGACTTCGCGAGAGCCTCGCCACCGATGAAGCCCGGCACCTCGACTGGACGAAGGAATGGCTCGGAACCTCGGAGCCGGAGATCGACGGCGAGCTCGAGAAGGGGACGCTGGCAGTCCTCAGTCGCGTGGATCCGATGCCGTCGCCGCAGGACGACGGCGTCGTGTTCGGGGGCGCTTTTATACCAGGGCGAGCTGAGATGATTCAGGTCACCGTTCAGACAAACGTGAACGAGACCGGAGCGGGAAGTCGGCCGGGAGAGGAAGGCCGCTACGACGCCGCGGATCCGAGCAAGCGACTGTACCTGAATGCCTGGGCGGACTGGGACGGTGACGGGGACTGGGGCGACCCCGGAGAGCAGATCATCACGTCCTTTGCGATCGACCCCAGCGACTTCGGCCCCAACGACCGGTACACCATCGGGGAACATTACGTCGATGCGAACCGGAGCGGATACTGGGAGCCGGGCGAGAGTTGGGCCGAGGAGTTTGGGAATACGGAGGAGACACTCCCTTTTGCCATCACCCCGCCGTCGTCGACGCTCGCACCGAATCTCCACTTTCGTTTTCGCTTGACCTACGGCGAGCAGAATGTCGGCCCCGCGGGCGATGCGCAGAACGGCGAGGTCGAGGACTATTTCCAGCCGACGCTTCCGCCCGCGCGCTATCAGCACGAAATCATGGTCTCGACCGAGGGGCTCGACTTCTTCGACTACATCGATCCCAAGGTCTCCATCAACAACAGGGGCACGATCGCGTTCGTCGGCGAACACGCCGGCAGCAGCGGACTGTACGTAACCAGGGAGCACGGGCTGCCGCTTGAGATCTCGTCACCGCCGGACCCGAACCGTCAATTCAACGGTGCTGCGATCAACAGCGAAAGCCCGCCACGGGTGGCAAGCCGGAACCGCAATACCGGACCTGTGTTCTTTGCACGGAAGTGGCTCGCCGACGAATCGTCGTCCACCCTCGTCGGGTCGTCCACCCTCGTCGGGGAGTCGCCGGAGGACTTCGATGCTGCGCTGGGCTTCCCCGACTTGAACGACAGCGGGACCATGGTCTTTCCGGCGCTCACTGGCTCGGACTCCGCTACGCTCGTGACCCTGTTCGCGGGAGACAGTCAGCCGCCCGACGAGATTGACACCTTCCCGAACGGCACGCTTCTGCGGCCCCAGATCTCGAACGACGAGGAGATCGTCATACGGGACGGTGGTGGCCAGATCGTGCTCTGGGATGTCTCCGGCCTGTTTTCCAATCAACGAACGGTCATCGCTGGCCTACCGGAATTCGATCCGGCAACGATCGGCGCGTACCCCGGCATCTCGCCTCACGGCATCGTCGCATTCAGCGGCAGCCGGAACCTGGGCGGCCAGACGAAACGCCCGGGCGTTTTCCTGAGCATCCCGCTGCCGACCGGACCGAAGGTGGTGCCCGTCGCGGGAGAGGACGAGGACGCTAATGGCGACGGCACCGCCGACTTCAGCGTGATTGGCGGCGCGGACCGCGTGGCAGTCACGAGCTCCGGATCGCTCGCATATCCGCCCTTCCCGTCGGACCCGAACAAAGACGCGGCCCAAGACGTTACGGTCGCTTTCGCGGGCACGCGGAACGGCAAAGTCGGGATTTATTCCGTCCAGTGCCACCTGCGGCTGCCGATTATTGAGCAAGCGAGCCCGCTTGAGAGTGTTCGGAGGCCAGGTGAAGAAGTCGAGGTTCTCTGCACCGGAACGACTCCAGTCATCGAGGCGGGAGACAAGGTCGCGGACAAGTTCGTCTCGACGGTCTCCCTCTACGATCCGATCAACATGAAGGGCGCGCTCGCCTATCGTGTCGTCTTCACAGACGGCGTTCAGGCCATCGTGCGTTCGAGGCCTCCCGCGTACGTGGCTCTGGGCGATTCCTACTCTTCTGGGGAGGGGGTGCCGCCGTACATACGAACGAGCAACAGCGAGAGTCCAGAGAACACCTGTCATCGCTCCACGCACGCCTACGGGTTCGAACTCGAGTATGCCGGGGTTTCGCTGCGCAAGGACAGATTCCTCGCTTGTAGCGGAGCCACCACGGAGAACGTCAAGCCCGGAGGCACTCCTCCGGGAAACGCTCGGGACGAGGATTCCCAGCTCGATCGCGTGGACGAGGACGGATTCATCGTGAACGACAGCACGGACATGGTGACCCTGACCATCGGCGGCAATGACGCCGGCTTCGCGCCGATCCTGATCAAGTGTGCCATCTTCCCCCGTTGCGACGTGCTGCTCGGCGACGACGTTGACGCGATGATCGACGAGGCGGTGGACAATGTGTCCAGGCTGTACGATCGCGTGAAGACGGAACGAGCCCCCCATGCGTCGATCTTCGTGCTTGGATATCCCAATCTCTTCACGGACAACCCGCAGTGCCCCGCGGTTGACCTCGGCCCCTTCATCGGTATTGGCTACGAGGAGCGCTTGTTTCTCCGTGACATGGGGGATCGGCTGAACAACAAGCTTCTTGCGACGGCCCGGGCGAAAGGTGTTCATTTCGTGGACGTTCGAGAGGGGTTTCTCGGACACGAGATCTGCTCGGGCAGCAACCAATGGATCTACGCACTGAATGGCCTGGAGAACCTGTACGGGTCATTTCATCCCAACTCCCGAGGACAGAGGCAGTACGCGATCTCCCTTCGCGAGTTCATACTCGCCAGAATAGCCAGCTGGGAGCTGAAGCCGAGCGGCATCCCCGAGAACCCTTCGCCGCAGCCACCCGCATCGGAGCAGGAGCAGGCCGGACTCGTAGGCGCACCGCTGTCCTTGGGAGATCTGCAAGTCGCGGCCGCGGGTCCGTTACCTTGCGCCACACCGCACGCGTACGTTCCCGGACAGGCGGTGCGCTTGACCGGACATGGCTTCGCGCCTGGTGTGTCGCTCACGGTACGGCTCATCGGTCAGGGCGGAGCTTTCGACTCCGACGTCTCGGTCGCCGCCGCGGATTCCGAGGGGAAGGTCGATGTGGTGGTGACGATCCCAGGAAACGCCCCGACCGGAGGGTTGGCCGCGTGGGAAGTGACCGGGACGCGCAGTAATGGCGGCACGCGGACGCTGGTTGGCGCCATGCTGCTCGAGACGTCGTTTGCGAGCGACTCGGACGGGGACGGCGTGCCGGATCCCTGCGATAGTTGCCCGACGACTGCCACTCCGATAACGACGGACTCGGATGCCGACGGGATCGCGGACCCTTGTGACCCATGCCCATACGATCCGGAGAACGACCTCGACGGTGACGGCCTCTGCGCGGATGTCGATCTCTGTGGGTGGGAATCCGAGAACGATGCCGATGGGGATGGGCTCTGCGGGAGCGAGGACAACTGCGCGCTCGTGGCGAATCCGGAGCAGCAGGATCGGGATGGCGACGGCCTGGGGGATGCGTGCGACGTTCCGGCAGACCCCGATATTCCCCCCCAGGGCGCCGGCGTGCTGCAGTGGGACGATCAGGGCACGGGGTTCTGGACGTTCGGCCCCAACGAGTATGTTTCGGTCTATTTCGGCACCGTCGACTTCCAGTGCGACAGCTTCGCCCCGACGGCGGACGTCTACGTCGTGCGCGGCACGCCGGTCGTCGGAGACCGTCTCCACGACGTCAGCGGCGAACCGAACACGGTCATTGGCGCCGCGGGCGGCCTGTTCAGCGAGACGATCGCGTTCACGCAGCCCAGCGGGGCGCTCGGATGCGGTCTCTACACGGTCGTGTACGACGAGTGCCAGGACGGCGTAGTCGACCTCGGAGACAGCGTCTTTCCCGACGCGTTCGAGGTCGTGCTTCCCGTCGAGTTGCCGCCCATCGACCCGAGGATCGTGGATCTGAAGAGCCGGGCCAACGAGTCCGCGGAGTCCATGGAGGTCTTCGTCCGGCAGCTGGAGAACCTACACCGATTGGCGGGGAGCGAAGGACTCCTGGCTTGCCTGGGCGGGTCCGGGTCCTGCCCGGTGGAAACCGTGAGCACTCTCGTCGGGACCGCCCTGAGCCAGCTCGGGTCGGATGCCCCGGACATGGATCCCATCGCGGCCGTGCTGGATCTCGCGAAGGACAACGTCTCGCACTACCGCGGCATCCACGCCGATCCTCCGAGCCCCGATTCGCAGCGGGTCACCCTGCTCGGGCCGATCCAGGAGGTCGAAATGGCCGGCGGGGACGCGCTGGTCGCATCCGAGGTCGCTCTGGGCAACGTGGTCGCCACGGAGTCCGGGTTGACGCGCGGCCTGCTCGACTCGCTCGAGCGATACCAGGGGGCGGACCTCTTCGACAGCTGCGGGTGGGGGCTCGTGCATGCTCGCCAGCTCGCCGACTACTCGGACCTCCTGGCGTCCCAGCTCGTACGGACGAACGCGTCCTTGATCGAGCTTTCCGCCGCTGTCGATGCGTCGCCGGTCGATCTCGAGGCCATCGCCGCGGGGGTCGGACCGGTGCTCGCGCGCATCGCGAACGTGGGCTTCGACGACACGGAGCTCGGCTTGCTCGCGAGCCTCGAGGTGGACCCGACCCAGACGGCGGCGCTGGTGGACGTGGCCAGGGACGCAACGGCGTCCGGTATCGGGACCTTCACGGTGTCCGAGATGCACGCTGCCATCGATGCCCTCATCGTGGCCAACGCGGCGCTCATTCCGGTATTGCAGACGCTGTCCGCCGACGCGGCGGCGATCGCTTCGACGCTCGCGGCCAACGCGGCGTCGAACGTCTTCCCGCTGGTCGATGCCGGGGGTCCCTATGCGTTCGACGCGCGCGTGACGGTGCGGCTCGCGGCGACCGCGTCCGATCCCGACGGCACGATCGAGAGCGTCGCGTGGGATCTCGATCGGGACGGCGAGTTCGACGACGCGAGCGGACTCGCCCCAATCGTCAACTTTCCGCGGGCCTTCACGGGTCTGATCGCCCTCCGGGTCGTGGACGACGTCGGGTTCGAGTCGGTCGGGTATGCCGAGGTCACCGTCGCCGACGACAACGACGCGCCCATCATCGATTCATGGTCGCCGCTGGCCATCGCGACGGTGGCCACGGCGGACGAGACGATGTTGTTCTCGCTCGCAGCGCACGATCCCGACGGTGATCCGATCACGATCGAGTGGCGGCTGGACGGCTTCCCCGCTGGCGCCGGGCCGGAACTCCGCTTCTCGCCCGCCCTTGACGAAATCGGGACTCGCCTGCTCGAAGCGATCGTCTCCGACGGAGTGCGCACGGCGAGCCGAACGTGGACGCCCTATGTCGTCCCCATCGATGCGGATGGAGACGGCTGGAGCGCCAACGTCGACTGTGACGATAGCGATGCGACCGTCAACCCTTCCATGGTGGAGATCTTCGGCAACGGGATCGATGACGATTGTAATCCCGCCACCGCCGGGGCTTCCTGTGCTACGGTCCCCGCGGGACAATGCTGCAACCCGGTGAACGGGGCGCTCACCTCCATCGAGGACGGCGTCCCCTGCACGGATGATGCGTGCAATCCGGATGGCAGCGTGGTTCACGTCGTGACCGACACGGATGGCGATGGCGTCTGCGATCCCATCGACAACTGCCGGCTCGTCGCGAATCCCGACCAGCTCGATCCCGACGGTGATGGCGTGGGCGCTGCCTGCGCGTGCTTCCTCCTGTTCCAGACCGATTTCGAAGGCGCGCTCTCGCCCGCTTTCTCCGGAGGGGGGGCTCTCGAGAGCGTACAGGGCTACTCCGGACTGGGACACGCTCCCAATGTCTTCGGCGGCACCTTCCTGCGCAATGAGACCGGTGGTCAAACTACGCTGGTGCCGACTCGACTGACCTTCACGGGCCTCCGACCCCATACCGGCATCGACCTCCGCTTCCTGTTTGCAGCCCTCGACTCGTGGGACGGCTGCGGGGGAGTCGGTCCGGACGTCTTCAATGTCTCCGTCGATGGCAACGTCGTCTTTTCCCAGCTGTTCGAGAACTCGGACTGCGGCACCCAACTCTACGATCCTCCTCCGGGAGTACTTCTCGCCCGCCAGGTCGACATGTTCGGCTTCGCGGGCGGTTACTTCCGTGATTCGGCGTACGACATGGGACGGGATCCGACGTTCCGCTTCATTCCGCACTCGTCCTCCACGCTGACCATCGCATGGTTCCCTTCCGGTCCCGGGTGGCAGGGTGGCAGTGACGAGTCCTTTGCGATCGAGAACGTGGAGATCTTCCTCGTCGGCGAGTGCGGGTGCCCGGACAGCGACGGGGACATGATCGGAGATGCCTGCGATACCTGCCCGCTCATCCCTGAGGCCACGTGCGACGACGGGAACGCCTGCACGGACGACGGCTGCGATCCCGTGACGGGTTGCCTCCACGCGAACAACATCCCAGCGGGACAATGCTGCAACCCGGTGAACGGGGCGCTCACGTCCATCGATGACGGCGTCGCCTGCAAGGATGATGCCTGCAATCCGGATGGCAGCGTGGTTCACGTCGGGACCGACACGGATGGCGATGGCGTCTGTGAGCCCATCGACAACTGCCGGCTCGTCGCGAATCCCGGACAATCGGAGTTCGATGGGGACGGCGTCGGCGATGACTGCGACAACTGCCCCAGCGTTTTCAATCCAGGCCAACTAGATTCCGTCGGTGACGGTCTAGGTGACGCCTGCCGCATTTGCCCCAGCGATGCTCCTTGCCTCACGTGCGGCGGCGGTAGCGTGGTCGTGTTTCGGGCTGACTTCGAAGGTGGGCTTTCGCCCGCTTTCTCCGGGTCGGGAGGCCTGGAGGAAGTCCAGGGCTTTGTCGGCCTGGGAACTGGGTCCAACTCTTTTGGCGGCGCTTTCTTGAGGAATTCGAGCGGGAATGGGGGCACTGCGCCTTTGCCGACCAGGCTGACCTTGTCTGGCCTGCCAGGGCATACAAGCATCAGCCTGCATTTCCTGCTTGCCGCGCTCGACTCCTGGGACGGCGGTTGCCCTGACGTCCCCGGGGTCGGTCCGGACCTCTTCAACGTCTCCGTGGACGGCAACGTCGTGTTCTCCCAAGTCTTTATGAACTCGGGTTGCGGCAACCAGAGCTACGGCCCCCCTCCGGGAGTGCTTCTCGCCCGCCAGGTGGAGATGTTCGGCCTCGAAGGCCCCAGTTACCGTGATTCGGGTTACGACATGGGGCTGGATCCCACCTTCGACGCGATCCCCCACCTGTCGAGTACGCTCACGATCGAGTGGTTCGCTTCCGGTCCCGGATGGCAGGGCGGCGCCGACGAGTCCTGGGCCATCGAGAACGTAGAGATTCTCCTTGCGAACGACGGTATTGCGTGCAGCGACGGGGACGCCTGCACAGGGACCGACACCTGCCAGTCTGGAATCTGCAGGGGGTCGAATCCGGTGGTGTGCACGCCGTCCGATCCGTGCCATGAAGTGGGAACGTGCGATCCGGCCACCGGCTGCGTGCAAATCGCCGTTCCGGACGGAACGACATGCGACGACGGCAGTGCTTGTACGTCCGGCGACAGCTGCACTGGCGGCGTCTGCGTCGGTGGGCCTCCGTCGGCCTGCGATGACGGCAACGCGTGCACGACGAACACCTGCAACTCGACGACCGGCCAGTGCGAAAACCCGCCGATCATCTGCAACGACGGCAACGCGTGCAACGGTGTGGAGACCTGCAACCCGACGAGCGGTTGTGGCACCGGCACGCCGCCCAACTGCGACGACGGCATCGTCTGCACGGCCGACTCATGCGACCCCGCCACGGGATGCGTCCACGCGAACAATACCAGCGGATGCAGCGACGGGAACGCCTGCACGACCGGCGATACCTGCGGCGGCGGAATCTGCCATCCGGGAGCCCTGCTGGTCTGTGACGACGGCCGCCTCTGCACGGATGATACTTGCGACCCAGCGGCGGGCTGCGTGTTCACCAACAATGTGATCGCCTGCGATGACGCCAACGCGTGCACCGCCGGCGACACGTGCGGAGCCGGCACTTGCCAGGGCACCACGATCAACTGCAGCGATGGCAATCCGTGCACCGATGAGTCGTGCAACCCGACGACGGGCTGTGTCCACACTGACAACACCCACCCGTGCGAGGACGGGAACGCCTGCACGACGGATGATGTGTGCGGAGGTGGGGAGTGCCAAGCCGGAGCGTCCCCGAACTGCAATGACGGCAATCCGTGCACGGACGACTCGTGCGATCCGATCCTGGGCTGCGGAAACGTCCCGAACAGCGCCTGCGAGGTCTCTCCGAAGACGCAAGGATTCTGGAGGAGGCTCTGCACCGGTCCTCACCCGGAGGGATCGATCGCCCAGGCAGACGTGGAGTGCGTGAACGACTCCTGCACGTTCGCCGCGGTGCACACGATCGCCGACCTGTGCGATCGACTGAACCCGTACCCGTCGAGCGACAAGTGCGAGCAGGCGGAATCGCAATTCATGGCCCTCATGCTGAACCACTGCCAGAGCCGGCTAACGGATTCGGCTCCAATCGACTCCCAGTGCACGACGCACACGACGGCGGGTCCGTCGCGAGCGGAGGCCGACGGCCTCCTTTGCAGCGGCACGCGGAACGAGTCAACCTGTACATTGGCCCAGTGCGAGTCGGAGGAACTCAACTCGGGGAGTGCGCTTCTGGCCAACTCGCTTAGAGTTGAGCTGCTTCCCGATGGGAGTGTGCGGTTGACGTGGGAGCCGCCGTACGGGATTTCGGATCTCGGGCCGCCGCACGCGTACGTTGTGCGGCGCCGAACGGGCGGTGATTCGGTGTACCAAGAGCTGGCGTCGACGCAGGATCTCTTCTTTGTGGACACGACTGCAGCGGGAGGGAGTCTCTTCCTATACGACGTGTCGCCGAGCTGGTGAGCTCTGATAATGGGGTCAGATCTTGACTTTGCACCGGACGGGCTGCACGGGGCTTTTCTCATTCAGCAGTCATGAATAGTCCGGGCCAGAAGCCATGGACGAGGCATACGGCTACCGCTGAGGGCGGGGGGGAATCATGCGCGACCAGACTCGGAACACGATGTCAGTCTCGATCCAGACGCTGATCGTGGTGGGGATGCTTCTTCTGGGTCAGGCGGCCTTCGCGCAGACCCCGAGCGAAATCAACGACAGCGTTCGGCTTGACACGACGAATGGGACGACCATCAGCTGGGACGACATCCCGGGACTCTACAACGTGTACCGGGGATCGAACGGACCCGCCGGCCCATGGACCTACAACCAGGCCTGCCTGGCCTATGCCCTCGGCTCGAGTTCACTCGAAGACCCGGTCGACCCGGGTCCCCACAGGTTCTTCTACTACCTGGTTTCTCGCGTCAGCCCGCCCGACGAATCCGTGATCGGGAGAAACTCGCAAGGCGTCGCGGACCCGAACCCCAACGCTTGCCCGACCCTACCCCCCGATTCCGATTCCGATGGTATCGAAGACGTTCTCGACAACTGTCCCTCGGACTTCAATCTGGAACAGGTCGACACGGACGGCGATAGTCTCGGAGATGTCTGCGATCCGGACCTTGACCAGGACGGCCGTCTGAACGGGTCGGACAACTGTCCCACCGTTGCCAATCCCAACCAGCAGGATACGGACGGCGACGGACTGGGCGACGCGTGCGAGTGCCTCGGCGTGGTGTGTTCGGCGGGCGCCTGCGAGACTGCAGGGTCCTGCGCTTCCGCAACGGGCGCGTGCTCTGCGGCAACGCCGCTGCCCGATGGCACGGCGTGCGACGATGGCAATGCCTCGACCCTCACGGATGTCTGCTCGAGCGGTTCGTGCGGGGGATGCGTGGTGGACGGCGCGCCGTCGCCTCGGTTCGTGGACAACGGCAACGGCACCGTCACGGACCGAAGCACGTGCCTCATGTGGGAACAGAAGACGGGCACGGTGGGGACGGGTATGAGTTGTTTCACTTCATCAACCTGTCCTGACCCTCACGACGTCAACAACCGATACCAGTGGAGCATCGCGGGAACGAGTCCGGACGGCGGTGTATTCACCGACTTCCTGACCAAGCTGAACACCGCAGGATTCGCGGGGTACAGCGACTGGCGGCTGCCCTCGGAGGATGGGTGCAACTCCGGGTATATCGGCGACGGGAACTGTCCCACGGGAACTCGCGAGTTGGAGTCGATCCGGGCAGCCCTGTACCCCGATTGCACGAGCAGCCCGTGCATCGACTCGATCTTCGGCCCAACCAAGTCAGACCGGTACCTCTCGGCGTCCACCCTCACCGTCAATCCCGGACAGGTGTGGCACGTCAGCTATGCGAATGGCTTCGTGGCCAGCACCTCCAAAGTGTCGTACACCGCCTACGTGCGCGCCGTGCGGGGCGGCCCGTAATTGCTTCTGTGGATCCACAGGACGTAGGGTCGGGCGCTTGATGCCAACTCCCTCCGACTGGCCGACGAGCCGACGCAGCATCCATGGAGCGAGGTAGGCAGCCGGGAGGATCGTCCGAGGCATACGTGGTTCCTACCCCGCACCGATCCGCTGGAGCAGTCGCCCCGGAAGCGTCACCACCGCCCACAAGAACTGCGGCGCCCCGCCCACCGCAATGCCGATCAGCCGGAACGGCAGCAATAGAAGCCAGACGATGGGGTAGAGCAACAGCGCCAGCAGCGCCATCGGCCAGCAGAGAACGGAGGGAGCGGGGTCAGGTCTTGACCTCACACCGGACAGGCCGCATGTCGATGGCCACCGCCGTCCTCGCCTGAGATGCGAAGTCCCGTTCCGCTCGCCCCGTATGGCGACGACCTGCAGCCATTGCGATTGCAGGGGGTCCGGGAGGTGAACGCGCCGGTAGTCCAACCCTCGAAATGCAGGGACACAATACTCATTAGATGTCGAGCACTCCCCAGCCCCGAGCTCGTCGCTATCGAACCGCTCCGCTACCGCGGCCCCTCGGCGCCGCAGACGTTGTTGTATGCCACCACGTCGTAGAACCACACGCCCGTGGGTGAGATGTCGCCGGAGGTGTCGGTCCACTGCTTGTCCGGTGTCGCTTCGTCCATGTCGATCACATCGTCCGCGACCCGCGGCCAGGAACCGCGCGGCAGGCTGGCGACCGAGGAACGGTAGATGTTGTAGCCGCTGACTTCGCCGGGCTGGTTGGGGTCCTGGAAGTCCAGGATGATGAAGTTGTCGGGCACGCTCAGGCGCGCGCCGGAGATGAAGATCGGCTCGTCCGGCGCGACGCACGGGCTGGTGGACGACATGCCGGCGTCCCAGCGGGTGAGATCCGCCCCCAGGGTGATGGTCAGCGCTCCGGTCATGCCCGTGGCCGGGTCGGGATCGGAGTCGAGAAGATCGTCGGTCCCCTGGTCCATGGGCGACAGCACGTAGCCGGAGTCCGGTGGGAACCACAGCCTCACGTCGAACCTTCCGTCGACCGCGAACGAGTAGTTCCCCAAGCCGTCGGTGGAGGCGGAGTCCAGTATCGACCCACTCGCACTGAGGAGGACCACTTCAGCCGAGATCAACCCCAGCTCTGAGGGGTCCTGGATGCCATCGGCGTCGAGGTCGTCCCAAACCCTGCCGCCGATGCCCGCGGCCAGACGCAGGTCATCCTCCTGCCAGCCGTTCCACGGCGTCGTGAACCAGCGGCTGGCCCCGGCAAAGGGAGTCGCAGCCGGGTCGTACAGCAGGCGCATACGCCAGTGGTTCATTCCCGGATCGAACCCGGTACCCAGCTCGTTGAGGGCCACACCGGCGGTGCCAGTGTCCATCCAGATGGCGCTC
>Ga0137321_1000107_pt1 | contig 33263 bp, 17 predicted proteins | sample EasRivERMZT399_2_FD_104758 | JGI IMG/M metagenome (GOLD analysis project Ga0137321, IMG submission 104758) | Soil microbial communities from meander-bound floodplain in the East River, Colorado, USA - East River MetaG ERMZT399_2 | ecosystem: Environmental > Terrestrial > Soil > Floodplain ... | reverse complement strand
GGTCCTTCCCTCGCTCGCTCAGCTCGCGCTAGAATCCCCCTACGCCGCCCGACCACCGCGGCTCAGTCCAACTTGCCTTATCCGTCATGCTCACGCACGACGGATAAGGACATGATCGTTAGGTGGACCGTATGTCCCCTTATGCGCGACCTGGGAAGAAGCTGAAGAAGCGTCCGGGCGGTCCACTTGATATGGTAATTGCAGGAGTAGTTCTCACGATTCTAACGCTGGCCAGTGGTTGGCACCTGTGGACGGTCGGAGACGAGGGAGCCTTCGTGCAGGCTAGGGGCGGCGGGACAGTGTTCACGCTGTCCTTTTTTTTCTTTGTTCTTGTGGGAATCGATATTTGCCTTCTCGCAGTCTTGGTGAACCGTTGGTTACGGCGAAGGCGTCACCGTGCCACCTAACATCGGCTTTCAGCCGACCGACGTCGCGCCTTCGAGTCGGGCATCGTGCTCGATCCCGACGTTGCGCGCCGCCGGCGGCTGAAGCCGGGCGTTAGACGGCATGGTTCGGGTATACCGCGCGATGTCAGCTCTTGACCCGAAGCGACCATTCGCTTTTTGCTCGATGCAGGCGCATTAAGCGCAATAATTTCGAAGTAACCGGCGGTTTGCCAGCTGAGGACACCGGAATTAGTTTTCACTACCGGAGCAAGTATGGCGCACTATATCGATGGATTTGTACTACCCGTTTCACGCAATCGCCTGGATGAGTATAGGCGTCTTGTTGAAGCGGTTTCAGAAATTTGGAAGGAACACGGCGCACTCGACTACAGGGAGTATGTTGGCGACGACTTGATGCTTGAGGGAACACGCTCATTCACTGACGTTGTAGCTGCTACCGAGGATGAAGCCATCGTATTTGGGTGGGTGGTATTTGAATCTCGCGCGGCGCGTGACTTGGCAAATGAGAAGGTAGCGGCTGACCCTCGAATGGCGGATTTGATCAACTCATCGAATTCGGGTTTTGAGGCAAATCGGATGGCATACGGCGGATTCCAGTCGTTCGTTCCATCATCTAATGCCACCGCCGGATAGCGGATGGGTACAATTACGGCCCGCCGCGGCCATTGTTGGCCGAAAGGGGACATTTGAGGATGCGCACTTGCCGTCTAACAAATCGCTGCACCGGACGCTTGACCATTGGCTCCCTGCGCTACCGCTACGGTCGCCAATCGTCAAGCGCCGGTGAGCTCCGACGTTGGGCAGATCCAAGTCGATTCACGAAAACAGAACCGCTGGGTTCGTTTCTTACTTAAGGAGAGGGGTGCGTGAAACGGTTGGTGCTGAGCCTGCTGAACTTGCTCGTGATCGTCGTGCCTGCAGATACTGTGGCGCAGACGAACCCTTCAGTGCACGCTGCCAGGCAGTGGCGGATGCAGCATGAACGGGCGATTGTCGACGAATTCACCGCCCTTCTGCGTGTCCCTAACGTGACTCGGGATCGCGAGAACATTTTGAGCAACGCCGAACTCATTTCCAAGATGATGCAACAAAGGGGTGTGGCTGCGAGGCTGGTATCCGTGCCAGGCGCCGACCCCGTGGTCTTCGGAGAGATTCAAACGCCAGGCGCCTCGCGTACCATCGTGTTCTACGCGCACTATGACGGGCAACCGCTCGATCCGAAAGAATGGGCCACGCCCCCCTTTGACCCCGTGCTGCGTGAGCGACGGCTTGACGAGGGTGGCCGAGTAGTTCCCTTCCCACCGGCCGGGAGGTCCTTTGACCCTGAATCCCGGCTGTACGCGCGATCCGTTGCGGACGATAAGGCACCGATTATGGCGATGCTGTCGGCCCTGGATGCGATTCGGGCCGCCGGGTTGAAAACCCGATCGAACATCAAGTTTGCATTCGAGGGCGAAGAGGAGGCCGGCTCGCCGAACTTGGAAAGGATTCTCGCCGCAAACAAGGCCCTGTTCTCAGGCGACGTAGTGCTGATGTGTGATGGCCCACTTTACCAGACGCGTCAGCAGTCGGTGACGTTTGGTGCGCGTGGCGTCAGCGTGGTCGATCTCACCGTGTACGGGCCACGTACCGAACTCCACAGCGGACACTACGGCAACTGGGCACCCAACCCTGCCATGATGTTGGCGCGTCTTCTGGCGTCGATGAAGGATGAAGTTGGGCACATCTTAATCGACCGCTTCTACGACGGCATCGAGCCGCTCGGCCCGGTGGAGAAGCTGGCCATTGCCGAATCGCCTGACGTTGATGGTGAACTCATGCGCCAATTCTGGCTCGGAGCGACGGACGGCTCGCCGCGGAAGCTCGCGGAGCTGATTGACGAACCGTCGCTGAACGTCCGGGGCATGGCAAGCTCGAGGATCGGAGCGGAAGCTTCAAATGTGATCCCCGCTTCGGCGACCGCAACAATCGATATGCGACTGGTAAAAGGGATGGACGCTCGCCAGACCGTGGATCGACTCGTTGCACATGTTCGCAAGCAAGGTTTTTTCGTCGTGGAATCCGAACCCAGCGCGGAGATCCGTCAGGACCACGCGAAGGTCGCGATGGTCGTCCAGCGAAGCGCTCAGAATGCGTACCGCACCCCAATAGATCTACCGATCTCGCGGGATGTCATTCGAGCCGTCGAGAGCGCCCGGGGGATTGCAGTGAAGATTCCCAGTTCGGGGGGCTCGCTGCCTGATGCGTTCGTGCGGACCTTGAATATGCCTTCGATTACGATCCCGATCGTGAACCACGACAACAACCAACACAGCTTCAACGAGAACCTCAGGATCCAGAACCTGTGGGATGGCATTGGCTGATGGCAGCGCTTTTGACAATGTAGCGGGCGGGACTGCCCGACACGCCGCTGCAGACCGACGAGCGGCGCGCACTGGTTGCAGCCGGTTGCAATATCGCTCTCGCGCCGCTCGCGGCTGAGCGTCAAGCCGTTGGGCCGATTGACAAGGTGACGGTCATGAACTCTGCTTGGGTGATCGCTCTCATGCTCTCAGTCGGTGGAACCGACGGGGCAGTCGATCCAGAGCTTGCGCGTCTCGACCAGGTTTGGAACGAAGCTCATCTGAAGGGAGATTCGTCTGCCCTTGAAGCTCTCTGGGCTGAAGGGCTCGTTGTCACTGTCCCGAAGATGCCGCGCATGAACCGAGAGGCCGCTCTTGCGATCGCGCGCAGTGGCCGCATCAAGTTTGAGCGCTACGACACCTCAGCGCTCGAGACGCGGGTATACGGCGACACAGCAGTCGTGACCGGCCAACTCGATCGCGCACGGCGCAGGGAAGGCCAACTCGTTGAAGATCACTGGCAGTTCACCAAGGTCTACCTTCGCCAAGATGGTCGATGGCAAGTTATCACCTTCCAGGCGTCAGAGGCTCCTGACAAACAGTGAGTGAGGAACGGCCCAACAACACCATGAACCCGACGGCGGGCGGACGGCGCTCGCCTGCAACCAAGGTCGCACGCTCGCCCGCCGCGCGTTATGGTGAGCGTTGGGCGGACTTCGTCGTAGATGCCGAATGACCACATCATTGGGGCGCATCAAGTGGAGTCGGGTTCTGATCGGCGGAGTGCTCTGGGCGTTGGTTTACAACCTAGTCTGGGGTGTGGCCTGGCTCGGTTTCATGCGCCAGAAATGGCTCGATGCAACGGCCGCCGCCAAGGAAGAGTTCCCCTGGACTCCGGAGGTCCTGGGGCTGTGGGCGGGCTTAACCGTGCCGATCGGCATAGCTGTCGTCTGGTTTTGTGCTTCGAACCGCGCGCGCTACGGACCCGGACCGAAGCCCGCAGTCTATGCCAGCGCGGCGTTGTGGGTGATGATGACGGTCTCGATGATCGTCTGGGCCGCCATGAGCTCGCTTCCGATGGGCGTGATCGCGCTCGACTCTGCCGTGAACCTCGGCGCCACCGTGGCGGCGACGGTTTCCGTGGCGTTGCTCCATCGAGAGGCACAGGTTCCCGATTGGGCCTCGTAGCAGTTCCATCAGAAAGCATAGGTGCCGGAGGCCGCCCACCAACCCGCTGCAGCCGCCGGCGGGCGGGACGTGCAGGGTTTATTCAGCGGGGACATGCGCCCGCGGCTGCCGAGCGGGAGCGTTGGGCAGACACGAAGCGGGAGGTTTCCCTTTCCCTTAGGATCGGCGGAACATCCGAGACGGAGTAGGGAGGCCCACATGACCTTTGTCGTTGAGCTCGAGCAAGAGACGGACGGGCGTTGGATTGCTGAAGTGTCTGGTCTGCCGGGGGTTATGGCTTACGGGAAGTCCCAGGACGAAGCCAGGGCCCGGGTTCAGGCTCTCGCGCTGCGTGTGGTGGCCGATCGTCTAGAACATGGGGAAGCTGGTCCGGACCTGTTGCACATCGAGTTTGCCGCTGCATGACGGAGTGGCGCAGCAGCCGAGCACGCCAGGTGCTCGCCGCCCTGCTTCGTCTAGGCTGATCCGAGAAGCGTCCAACAGGTTCCCACCGCGTGCTAGCCCGCTCGGGCTGGCCGGATTTCGTGTTCGCCTTTCACGAGCGCGAGGAGATCGGTCCACGCATGCTGGCGCGGATTGCAAAACGAACGGGCCTCAAGCCGGACGACCTCTAGTTCACCCTGACATGCTGCCCACAACGCGCTTCAGCCGACTGTCGGCGCCGTGGCGGCCGGTGCGAGCTCCCGGGTCTGGATGCTGGCGCCGCCGTCGGACGAGATCCCGATCGGAGGCTGCCAGGGTATCCGCTACAAGGGCGACGGCAAGCAGGGAGAATGGGATCCAGACATTCCGCTACGTTCTTGAGACCGTTGGCTCGAGGCCACTCCAAAAACCAATTGCAATATAGACTCAGTCCGATCTGGCCTACAACCGATTGCATGACGCAATCAGAACCGCGCGGATGTAAGGAAAGGAAGTGCGTATGGCTAAGCTCGTGTTCGGAATGAACCAGTCCCTGGACGGCTACGTCGACCATATGGCGTTTGCGCCAAGCCCCACGCTCTTCCGCCACTTCATCGAGGAGGCTCAGGGGCAGGCGGGCAGTGTGTACGGTCGCCAAATGTATGAGGTCATGCGTTACTGGGACGACGAGCATCCTGAATGGGATGCAGAGGAACACGCCTTCGCGGCGGCGTGGCGGAACCAGCCGAAATGGGTCGTCTCGCGCTCGTTGCAGTCGGTCGGCCCCAACGCCAGGCTTGTCGAGGATGATCTTGAGGGCGCGATCCGCGAGCTGAAGGCCGAGCGCGACGGGGAGATCGAGGTTGCTGGCCCGGCCTTGGCGCAAAGCCTCACCGAACTAGGCCTGATCGATGAGTATCGAATCTACCTACACCCCGTCGTGCTTGGTCACGGCAAGCCATATTTCGCCGGACCCCGGCCGCCGCTCCGCCTTATGGCTAATGATCGGATTGGCGAGGATGTGATCAGGTTGACCTACGTTCCTGCTTGATCTCGCGACTCCCCGAGCGCGAAATATGCCGCTTAGAACTAGCGCTACGTTGTTGATTGGCGTGATCATCGGCGGCCTTGGCACCTACCTGTGGCCTGCCATCGCGGTGTCACAGCAGGTTCAGGTCGCAATCGATTGCCCGTGGCCCGACAGCCTTGATGCGGTAGCGGCCGCGCCTGGAAACCATCGGCTCAGCGCGGGTCGGCGCCGGCGATAGGCGGATACGATTCTCATGACCATGTGGCTACGGATTCCGGTGGTGGTTCGAGCCGTGGTGGCCGGTCTCGCCGCCGGACTCGTCGGAACGGTGGCGTGGGCGGGCTTGATCGCTGCGAACACTCGGTACCTGCCGAGCGTTCCCTGGGCAGCGCCAGTCATGGCAGTCATCCTGGTGGCGTGGTGGCTCTACTTTGCGAGGGGGTGGGGCTGGCCCGAGGTCACCGCGCGGGCGCGACGGCTCAGCGGGCGAGCGAACCGCATGCCGGACCATCTGTGGGGGCCGGCGCTTGGGGCGGGGGCCCTGGGGCTGTTCGCGACGCTGCTGTTCCAAGGGGTGCTCGCGCGAGTCGTCACGCTCCCGCAGCAGCAGGACCTGGATCCGTCCCGGTATCCGGTGATCACGGTCGCCGCCTTGGTCGTCATGAGTGCGGTGGTCGCTGGCGTCGTCGAGGAGACGGCGTTTCGGGGCTACATACAAGGTGGCATCGAGCGCCGTCACGGGGTGACGACGGCGATCCTGGTGACTGGTACCCTGTTCGGCCTGAGCCACTTCGCACACCCCGAGGTCGGCATGGTCCTCTTACCCTTTTACTTGGCGGTTGCGGCGGTCTACGGCCTGTTGGCCGCGGCGACGAATTCCACGTATCCAAGCATGGTCCTGCACGCGGGCGGCAACGTGTTCTCGGTGTTCAGCCTCTTCTCTCAAGGCCGATCGGAGTGGCAGTTGACTGCGGTGCCAGCACCGACGATCTGGCAGGCGGGACTGGACGCCTCGTTCCTGGCCAACCTGGCCGCGTTGATGATAGTCGGTGCAATTGCGGCATTGGCGTACCGCGGGCTGTTCAGGACCGCGGGTGTCGCCAAGCTCGAATCCACCTGACCAGCGGCGTCAGGTCACCAGGAAGGCAGGGAGGCAAATCGTGGCACTACTGGTCGGAGTGGTCCTTGCTCTCGCGGTGGGGCTCTTCGCCACCGCCGTCGGCCTCGACCGCGAGCGTGGCTTCTATCCAACCGTGATGATCGTCATCGCGTTGCTCTATTCTCTGTTCGCAGTCATGGGGGCATCCAGGCAGGCGCTCGTGCTGGAGGCACTGGCCGGTGCAGTCTTCCTCGCGGCCGCCGCAGCGGGCTTCAGGTCATCGCTTTGGATCGTCGCGATTGCGCTGGCGGCGCATGGCGTTTTCGATCTCGTGCACGGCGGGGTCATTGCCAATCCGGGCGTGCCCGGTTGGTGGCCAGCGTTCTGTCTCGCCTACGATGTCACGGCAGCCGGATACCTGGCGCTTCTCCTCAAGAGCGGGCGCATTCGTGCTGCAGTCTAGCTTTATGCCGGCACCGCGGAAGTGAACGCGGGAGGCGCGGCAGAGCCGGCGTCGTGAGCGAGCCGGGGCTCGCCGCGGGCGATCGCAGGATCGCGCTGACGCTGCTGCGGATCGGTCCCTTCGCACCGCGGAACCTCGAGCTCGGACTGGCGCGCCTGGCGCTGGCGGGCGGCCTCGGCATGGCCGCCGCCATCACCGCGCAGTTGTCGCTGCCGCTGCAGTTCCAGGGGTACTCCGTGCCCGGCGCGTATCTCCTCGCCACGTACCTCCTCTCCGCGGCGCCGTTCGTCCCCGCGGGTGCGTGCATCTGCCTCTGCCTGACGCGGTATCGTCGCGTGGGGATGCTGTACGCCGCCGACCTCGCCGGGGCGGGGCTCGGCTGCGCCGCGTTCCCCTTGCTCATCGCCCCGCTGGGCGGACCGGGCGCCGTGCTGCTGGCGGGGGCGCTCCTGTGCGCCGCCGCCGCGGTCGCGGCCGGACGCCGCGGCGGCGCGACGGCGCGGGGGGCTTGGGTCGCCACGGCGGTGCTCGCCCTGGTGGCGACGGCCAACGTCTCCGGGCAGTGGCTCCGGGTCCGCTGGCGTCACGACGGCGCGGTACCAACGCCGCTCCTCGAGCGCTGGAACGCGTTCTCCCGGATCATGGTCACGCCGTACGACGACCCGCTTCCCTTCGGGTAGGGGATCGACCCCGAGATTCTGCGCGGGTTGCCGCCGGTCGAGCAGCGCTGGCTTCAGATCGACTCCGGCGCCGGAACGCCGCTCACCCGGTTCGACGGCGATCCGCGGTCGCTTGGTTTCCTGCGCTACGACATCAGCTCCCTCGCACATCACCTGCGCCCCGGCGGCGAGGTGTTTCTGATCGGCCCGGGGGGTGGGCGCGACGTGCTCACCGCCATCGCCTTCCAAGCGAAGCGCATCGAGGCGGTGGAGGTGAACCCGGCGATCCTGGCGGCCGTGCACGGCCAGTTCGGAGACTTCACCGGACACCTCGACCGCATGCCGGGTATCCATTTCGCCGCCGACGAGGGGCGCAGCCGGCTCGCACGGGAGGCCGGGCAGTTCGACATCGTCCAGGCCTCGTTCGTGGACACGGTGGCGGCCACCGCGGCCGGTGCCTACGCGTTCATCGAGAACGGCCTCTACACGGTGGAGGGCTGGCAACTGTTCCTGGAGCACGTCAAGCCCGGCGGGGTGCTCACCTTCTCACGTTTCTACTACGGATCCACGGTCTGGCCGGTGGAGGTCTACCGCCTCATGGCGCTCGCCCGCGCCGCGCTGGAGGCACAGGGGATCACGGAGCCGGAGCGTCATGTGCTGCTGGTGCGAACCCGGGGCCTCGATCAGCCCGGACTGCACGAGGGGATCGTGACCCTGATGGTCTCCCCCTCCCCCTTCCCAGCCGCTGACCTCGAGCGCGCCGGGCAGGTCTGCGCGGAGATCCGCTGCGAGGTCGCCTACTCCTGGCGCGGTACGGTGGACTCGACCCTGGATGGATTGATGCGCGCCGCCCGACCCGAGGAGGTCTGGGCTCGCGTGCCTCTCGACATTTCTCCGCCCACCGACGACCGCCCGTACTTCTTCTTCCATGCCAGAGCGGGCGACATCCTCGGCGGCCGGGAGGGTCCTGCCTGGGGTGGGTCGTCCTTCAACCTGCCGGCCATTCGCATCCTGCTCACCTTGACCTGCCTGGTGATGGGTCTGGCGGCTGCGCTCGTGCTGCTGCCGCTCCCCTGGCTGCGCCGGCGAGGCGGATGGCGCCCGTCCGCGGCCGGCGGCGCCGCGGCGCCCGCCTACTTCGCCGCCATCGGCATGGCGTTCCTGTTCGTGGAGATCGGGCTCATCCAGCGCCTCAGCCTGTTCCTGGGCCACCCCACGTTCGGGTTCACCGTCGTTCTGGCCGGCCTGCTGCTGGGGGGAGGCGCGGGGAGTCTGGCTTCTTCGGCAGCGGATCGGGTGATCGCCCCGCCACGCGCGTGGTGGGGCGTGGCACTTCTCGTGCCGCTGGTGCCGGCCACCGAGATTGGCACCCGGCTGGCGCTGGAGTCGGCGCATGGCTGGCCAGCGACGGCTCGCGTCGTCCTGGCGCTTGCGCTGCTGGCGCCGCCGGCGTTCGTAATGGGGTTTGCCTTCCCCCTCGGGATGGCGGCGGTGCACCGGCGTGGCGACCCCCGCGGTGCGTGGTACTGGGCGATCAACGGCGCGCTGTCGGTGGTCGCATCGGTGCTGGGGATGCTCGTCTCGATGGTATGGGGGATTCGAGTCACGCTGTGGGCAGGCGCCGCGTTCTACCTCTGCGCTGCGTTGCTGCTGCGTGCTCTGCGTCTCCCGATGGCTGCGGGCCCTCCTCCGCTGCGGCCGGGGGGCGCCGCTCGCGCCCCCCGGCTCCTTCGCTACGGACAGGGTGCGAGCAGGTCGAGCGCGGGCGGGCCGTAGGTGCCGTTGCCGCACAGGTTCTGGGCGCGCACGAGGTAGTAGTAGCCGGCCTTCGAGGCCAGGGCGCGGGCGTCGTTGCGGGGGAGGTCGGCAAGCTCGTTCGCCCAGCAGGCGACGTCCGCGTACCCCGCATCGGCGTGCAGATCCGAGAGCAGGCCGCTGGCGATGTCGTAGCAGGTATCCTCCCCCGCCACCAGGTCCTGGCTGTCCCAGGTGACGGTCGCCGTGCTCGCGGGCAGCGCGTGCGCGACGCCCACCCCCGTCACCTCGGAGGGGGGCGCGAACACGCCCCCTTCGAGGTAGGCGCAGTCGAGGGCGTCGGCGAGCGCGTCCCCGTCGAGGTTCCCCGTGTACGAGTTGTACATCGTGAGCGTGTTGTCCGTGTCGGCGTCGAGGCCGCTGAGGGGCGTCGACGTCGCCGGCGGGTTCGCCATGAGCGTGTCGCCGATCGGCGAACTGGTGTCGAGCCCCATCTCGTAACCGAGTACCGTCGTCTCCTCCGCCAGCGTCCCGCCCGGGCGCACGAGGAACAGCTTGGGGAGGAGGGCGCTGGTCGGTTGGCCCTCGGCGGGGAGCACCAGCAGCACCGTCTCCTGGGTGGGAATCGGGTGGACGCGCAGCCGCGCGGCGCCACCCGTCGCTGACTCCTCCGCCACGTAGATGTGGCCATACCCGTCCAGCCGGTTCACGCGCGTCGGATCCACGTCGCGCTCGTACCCCGGCACTAGAACGCCCGGGTTCATCGCCTCGAACGAAATGCCCCCGAGCCCCGGCGGGGCGGGGAGGATGATCAGGTCGGCATCCCCTTGGTCCTGCCTCTCCATCGGGACGTACAGCGTCCGGTCCGGGTGCGGGCGCGGCATCACGAACGGATCGACGCCACGCTCGAACCCGAAGGGCGAGATCGTGGCCTCGGCGACGATCGCCGCGACCGTGTCGATCGACCGGATTCTCGCGCTGCCCCGCTCGTCGTCCTCGGGAACGAAGGCGAAGAAGTTGGTCCAGACCACCGGCTCCACCCCCTTCTCCCATCCGAGCACCGTCGCGCCCGGGTTGGCCCCCTCGAGATCGCTGACGACGGTGCCGGTCATCAGGTCCACGACGAGCAGGTTCGCGTCCGTCCCCTTCTCGGTCTCTCCTGGAACGAGCAGGAGGTCGAAGTCGGCATCCCCCTCCGCCTCGCACCAGGGAACCACGTCCACCGCCTCCTCGTAGCCAGGGATGCTAGGCGACCCCGGGAGATTGTCGAACTGGTAGCGCCAGTAGGCAACGCCGGTGCACCCGCTGACCAGGTACAGATCCCCCCGGTCCGTCACCTTGTCCTCCACCGGAACCAGGAGCGGGAAGCAGAAGACGATCGGGTCGAGGCAGTTCGCCGGGTCGCCGGGTCCGGCGCTGAGCAGCGCGATGTCCACGTCCCGCTCGAAGCCGGGGAACGGGGTCTTGCGCGCCAGCGGGTTGTTCACTGCCTTGACGTTCACGAACCCCAGGTAGGCCGGCGGAGGCCCGGGAGGGGCGCCGAAGTCGAAGTCGAAGAACGCGAGATTGCTTCCGGTGCCGTCCGCGGCCTGGACCGGGATCGCGAACCGTGCACGGTCGGGCAGCGTGTAGGCCAGCCCATCGACGGCATCCAGGAAGCCCGGCAGGTTCGCCGCGGGCTCGAACTCCTCGACCGCGCAACTGGTGCCGGGGGCGACGATGTTCGCCACGACCGTGCACGCGCCGAAGCGGGCGACCGCCGCAGAGAGGTCGATCGCGAGGATGCCCGCGGCGGAGCCGTCCTCCCTCTCGAGCGGGATGATCGCACCGGGATCGGGATCCGGATAGCGCGTCGCCACGGCGTCCACGTCATCCTCGAACCCGAGGTTGCCGAGCGAGATCACGATCGGGCCGGCGGTGATGAGGCCGGCAGCGCCGACGCTCATTACCAGCACCTCCGCCCCGCTGCCATCCTCGGTCTCGGTGGGAACGATCACGACCTGTAACCCGCCGGCCGTGTTGGTGATGATCGGATCCACGCCGTTCTCGAACCCCTTCACGGGGAGAGTGGTCGCCGGCCCGAGGCCGATGGCGGCGCCCGTGAGCGCGTCGAGATTGAAGATGAGCAGGGCAGGCGGGGCCACGCCGTCCCCTTCCGACGCGACGACCAGGAACTCCCGGTTCGGCGCGACCGCAAGATCCACGTCGTCCTCGAATCCGTCGACGGGGAACAAGGCGGCGAAGGGCGCCGGCGCGGTGAGGGCACAGGTCAAGGCGATGAGCAGGATGGGAAGCGTGCGTGCGTTGGCGCTGTTCATGGCGTCTCCTGCGGCTGGAGATCGGGGGACGAACAGCGCGCGACCCACGCGGGAGCCTCGGCCGTCCCCATGGCCAGCCGTCTTCCCTTCTAGTCGAACCGGCCCCGGCCTTCCTTACACCTCGCGGAGGGGGGATGACTCAGGGGGCGGAGGGGCGCAGGACGAGCACGAACGGCGCCCTGCCGGACGGATGGGATGAGGATCTCGCCGCCTCGCGCTCGGCGCGGGCCAACGCCGCGACCGGATCGCGGTGTTCCCGCAAGGCACGGTGGAAGGAGATCATGAGGCGGGCGGAGGCCGCATCGTGGGTGCGCCACAGGCTGGCGGCGATGCCGGTGGCACCGGCACGCAGGAACGCCCAGCTCAGGCCGAGAACCCCCTGCCCCGGGAGGACCTCCCCCTCCCCCGTGCGGCACGCGGAGAGGATGACGAGCGACGGCCCGAGGGGGAGGCGCGCGACCTGGTCGAATCCGAGCCGCTTGCCGCCGGAGAGGATCACCGCGCAGCGTCCCGGAGACCGCGTCGAGGCGACGGCGTGGGTGGCCAGGTGGAGGATCCGGAAGCGACCCAGGGGGAGCGACTCGAGCTCCTCCGGAGTGAAGCGCTCGCGGCTCAGCGACGTCACTTCCTCTCCGGCCCATAGCGCCGCGATCCCGGCGAGCTCGCGGGAGGAGTACGGCAGCTCGGGGAACTCCCCCGCCTCGTCCGCCAGCGGGTCGCCGGCAAGCAGGAGCGGCGCCCGGAGATCGTCCCATGCGGGCGGGATCCCCGCCTTCACGAGCACGGCGGTCTCCACCGCGTCCCCGAGGAATCGCGCCTGAGGTTCCGGGCTCCCGCCGCCGCCGTGCCCCGTCCAGCGCAGGCCGGCCGGCGGGACGAGCGCCAGCTCGCCGTCCGGCACGAAGTAGATCCGCCGCGCCTGCTCGATCCAGCCGCGCACCGGGGCCAGCAGGATCTCGCTCAGCCGACCGCCCGCCGCCCCCGCCGTCGCATCGTCCGTCTCCACTCCCCCTTCGAGCCAGGCGCGATAGCGCCGCAGCGGCTCGCGCAGCTCGCGCCATCCCGGCAGCGGCAGGGCGCGCGCGCCTTCCGCGCGGATCGCCACCAAGACGCCTCGCTCCTCGCCGATCAGGTAATCGAGCAGGAGCTCCCCCGGGGAGAGGCCGCGCCGGATGGACGCAACCGTCGCGCTGGCGATCTCCCCCTCCCCCGCGCCACCCGCGGCCGCGTTGAGGGATCTCCCGTGCGCCTTCTCGACGACCGCCAGCACCTCCTCGATCCGTTCGGGGTGGCCGCGGTCGTCCGTTCCCGCCGCGAGCGTTGCCGCCAGGTCGGCGTACGGCTCCGCCCGCTCGCGCAGAAACCGCAGCCCCTCCGTCGCGGGGTCGAGGGCGGTCCCCATCTGTTCGATCATCGCCACCGACTGGCGCAGAACGGTGATCGCCTGCGCCGGCCGCTGCTCCTGGAGCGCCTGCCGCCCCTGCAGCCACTTCGCCAGCCACAGCGGCTCGGCGGCGTTCCCCGCTTCCGCCGCAGTGATGACCCGCCCGAGGCGCACCCCCGCCTCGCGCGGCCGATGACGCCGCAGATCCACCTCGGCGCGCCACGTCTCGGCGAGGAGGGAGGTGAGCTGGTCGGAGGTCTCCCGCGCGGTCCGCTCGAGGTGGGCGACCGCCCCGTCGAGATCGCCGGCGAGCAACGCGGCACGCCCGAGGTAGAGCCCGGCCCGGACATGCTGCGCGGGGATCTCCTCGGAAACGCGCAGCAGCCACGCACGCGCCGCGTCGTAGCGACCCTCGAGGAGCAGGAGCCTGCCCAGCGTGACCGCGGCGCGCGCCGCCTCGGTCTTGGCGCCACGCTCCACGAACTTCGCATGCGTCGCCGCGAGCACGTCGTACGCCGCGCGGGCATCTCCGAGGTGAAGCAGCACGACGCCGCGGTTGTACTCGCAGGTCAGCGCCGGCTCGGCCATGCCGAGCTTGCGCAGCGCCGCCTCGGCCTCGGTCAGCACCCGTCCGGCCTGTGCGAGATCCCCCGTCCTCCAGAGCAGGCCGGCGAGGTTGTTGAGCACGAAGGCTGCGAGGTCGTCGCGCCCCGCGGCACGCGCCGCCGCGAGCGCGTCCCGGTAGTCGCGGTCCGCGCGCTCGAGATCGCCGGCCTCGAACGCCAGCCAGCCGAGCCGGTTGCCGGCGCAGGCGAGGCCGACCTGGTCGTCCGCTCTGCGGGCCCGCTCGAGCGCTGCGCGGTACTCCCGGCGGGCGTCCGTCGCCTTCTCCTGCACGAACAGACACTCCGCCACGGCCCATGCCGGCTCCCACCGGTCGGGCCGCGCGGCCGCGAGCGCGCCGGCGAGCGCGATCAGCTCCTCGAGCGTCCCCTCCTTCTGTGCACGTTTGACGGCGGCGCGCCACGGGCCGTCGCCCACCGGACAGGAGTGCAGATCGGTGTCCGACCCCGCGGGGGGCGGCGGACCCGCGGCCGGATCGCAGGCGCAGATCCAGAGCAGGGGAAGGAGAAACAGGAGGTGGAGAGCCGGGCCGAGGGTGGCGCCGCCGGCGTGGACCCGGGCGCCTACGGAGGGTCGCAACCGAAATCCCCGATCGTGCACGGCTCCACGGCGTACGTGATGTCGCCCAGCGCGGCTTCGGTCTGCACCCCCTTGTCGGCGACTCCTGCCCCTCCGGCGTGGGTGAACTGCTTCTCACGGGTCACGCCGAGCGGACCCCACTTCCCCCCGCCCTCGAAGACCCCGGCCGGGGCCTCGAGGTTGCCCACGCCGAGGGTACCGGGATCGTCGGCCTTCGCGAGGTCCGGCACGCACTCCGGCGGGCAGCCCGCCGCGCAGTGGCACCAGACCTGATACGCGGTCGTATCGGGGTCGCACCCGACCGTGTGCCAGGAGATCTCGACGTCGACGCTGACGTCCGGATGCTCGGTCATCACGTGGGTGATGGTGCAGCCGTGCGGGAAGTGGTTGATGTCCAGCGCGCGCGGCCCGCCCCCGACCGGGATGTTCGCCTGGGTCCCGTCGGGCCGCAGGACCGTCACCGTGTTACCCCCCCGGTTCGCGACGAACGCCTTGCGGAACGCGACGTGGTCGTGAATGGCGACGTCCACCGGGTCCGCGCCAACCGGAAACGACTGGACCGCGCACGTCTGCGGGCTGACGAGCCTCGCCGACCCCGCGCCTCCGCCGCTTCCGTCAACGACCAGGACGGTGTAGCCGTTCGGTCCAACGCCGGTCACCGCCACGCCGCGGGGGACGCCGCCGAGGGTACACGACCCGCCGGTGTCGAGGTTGACGACGCGGCCCCCGGGTCCGGCGGGCAGCACCGGGAACTCGCGCGAGAACGGTACCGCGAGCCCCAGGGTGTCCGGGATCGGAGTGCCCGTCATGAACGACTCCTCGTGGGAAGCGATGACGCTCCACGGGGCGCCGATCTGGAGTCCGGCCGCGACGAGCCGCGCGACGATCCGGGAGGCCGGCGTGCTCTCGCGGTAGGTGTGCCAGGCGCGCTGGAAGGCAGGCCCGTGTTCGGTCGGGAGAACGACGACATCCATCCCTTCCCTCGCCACGCCGTCGGCCACCGGGTGCAGCATCCCCGCGGCCACCATCGGCGGGGTGCCGGGAGGATCGACGGCGAGCGCGCGCTGATCCAGCACGACGAACCACGGCTCCGGCGGCAACGACATCGAGGGCTGCACCTGCGCGGCGACGTGGAGGTACGACTCGACGGACGGGAGCGTCGCGGCGAGGAACTCCCGGGGGCGCGCGGCGTCGCAGGCGCGCACCTCGACCGGGTGACCGACGAGCGCCGCGAGGTTCACCGTGCGCACCACCGTCCGCGTCGCCACGTCGATGACGCGCACGAACGCCCCCTGGCCGACGAAGGCGAAGCGGGCGGCATATCCCTCGACGGAGGAGAAGGCGACGCAGGTGGGGGCGGACGGGAGATCGGTCAGCGGCACCCCCCCGACCACGGTCTCGAGATCGGCGTCGATGATGGCGATGTCCCGCGAGGACCCGTTGACGACCCAGACCTCAGGGCCGGCGGCGACGAGCGGGCCGACCGCGGCGGCAATCCCCAGCAACCAGGCACCCAGATTCGTTCCCCGGGCATGCCCCCGCGGCGGACTCGAACCGGCTGTGGTCATGAGGTCGCCCTCCTGTGCGGGATTCCGCCCGCAAGTATACGCCGCGAGCCCTGCGGAGCGATCAGGGGGCCGGATCCACCCCGGGCGCACCCGCCACGACGAAGGCGCGCCGGAACACCACCCTCCCGTGCATCGGATCGCCCGGCTTCTCGTACACGATCGCCACGAGATGCGGTCGCTCGGCCACGAGCCGGCGGTGATCGAGCGTGATCCGGATCGTGCCGTCCGGATCGAACGCTGCCCCCGTCCGCCGCTCGCTCCAGATCACCTCCCCGTCCCTCCGGATCTCGACGCGGAAGGCGGCGCCGGGATCCTGGAGATCCTGGCGGTCGATGCCGGTCTGGAGCCTGAGGATCACCGCGCCGCCGCGCGGAACGTCGATCGCCGCTCCCGGCCCGGTCGCGTCGCGGACCAGATCATCCGTGACCACGATCTCCCGCGGCAGCTCCGCGATGCCTCCAGTCTCGATCCCCGGCTCGCTGAGGTGGCGGAACGCGGGGATCGCCAGCGCGACCAACGCCAGGAGGTAGGCGAGAGCGGGGAGGGGGCGCAGGATGGGCCCCGCCAGCAGCCTCCGTAGGCGCGCCGCGAAGCGGGCGGAAGCGGGCGCGGGCGCCGGCCCCGCCGCGCGCGGCTCGAGCTCCGCCAGCAGCGCGCGGCACGCGGCGAGCGCGTCGCCGCACGCCACGCAGGCGGCAGCGTGGGCGAGCACCCAGCGAACCGTCTCGGGACCGAGCGCGGCGGGATCATCCGCCACCTCCCCGAGGAGCTGCGCCTGGGGATGCTCCTCGAGCAGCGCGAGGGGAGTGGAAGCGTAGAGGTCCTTCAACTCCGCGGCCTGCTCCCGCAAGTCCGCGCAGCCACGGCAGGACTGGAGGTGCAGCTCGACCCTCACCCGTTCCGTCTCCGCGAGAGTCCCCTGGACGTACCAGGGGAGCAGCGAGGCGACATGATCGCGAGTGTCCACCCTCTACCTCACCGCGACGGCGACGAGCTGCCGTCCGATCTCGCGGGCCCGCTCGAGGCAGCGGTGGACCCGCACGTACAGGTTTCCGACGTTGATCGAGAGGCGGCGCGCCGCCTCTGCGGGGGGGAGCTCCTCCGAGTAGATGAGCCGCCAGAGATCACGGCACTCGACCGAGAGGCGCTGGTGGATGTAGCGCAGACGGTCGAGGCGGTCGCGTTCCTCCTGGCGTCGCTCCGGATCGGGACCCTCCCCCGCTGCGTCGAACGCCTCGGGCATCCGCTGCTCGAAGAGGTCCCGGTGCTTCTCGCGCCGATAGAGGTCGATGCAGGTATAGCGGGCGACCGAGGCCACGTACGGCCGCAGGCTGGATGGCGCGGGGAAGCCGCCCTGCCGGCCGATGCGGAGGAGCTTCAGCAGGACCTCCTGGACGACTCCCTCGGGGTCCGAGAACCTCCAGCTCCCGAAGCGGACGACCGCGGCGACCCAGCCGGTGATGATCGTCTGAGCCTCCTGGTCCCCCGCCAGAAAGGCCTGCGGGAGTGCTCCCAAGGGGAGCGGGGGGCCGGTCACGTCGCGCATGGGCATCGCGGGGTCCATGGCCTCGGAAGCGCCGCAGGGGATGCAGGATCGCCGATTGCCGCGAGCGTACCCTGCCGCCGGGCGCGAGGCAAGCAGTACCGGCGACGCGGCCGTCCCCGGGGTCGGCGGCGGCTTCCCCCGCCTTCCTACAGATCCTGTCGCGCCGCCAGGGAATCCTTACACCGGGACCGCAGCGATCGGGGGCCTACGGCCTGCGCCCCGTCTCCGCGCCCGACGCCCGTCGCCTCAGCGGGCCTGCCGGCGCAGCGCTTCGGAGGCGGCGCGGCTGGCGACGATCTCCTCCCCGCTCAGCAGCACGACGAGCAGCCGCCGGTCGTCGTACGGACGCATGAGCTTCACCGCGTCGAGGTTCACGATGTGGGATCGGTGGACCTGCACGAAGCGCTCGGGATCGAGGCGGCCGGCGAGCTCGGTGAGGCTCACGTGCAGGAGGAACGGCCCGCCGGGCGCGTGGATCTCGGCGTAGTCGCCGCGCGCCTGCACCCGCTGGATCGTCGTGACCGGGATCGGGACGATCCGGTCGCCGGTGCGCGCGAAGAGGCGCCGGAGCGGCGCGCCGCCGAGCGCCCCCAGCGCCCGCTCGGGTGACGGAGTGGCGTCGGGGTCGAGCGCGAGGCGCCGCCGCACGCGCTGGAGCATGCTGCGAAAACGCTGGTGCCCGAACGGCTTCACGAGATAGTCGAGCGCCCCCAGCTCGAAGGCGGCGACCGCATAGCGATCGTACGCCGTCGCGAAGACGACCTCGGGCTGGTGACGGATCCTCTCCAGGACCTCGAGGCCCGAGAGCTCGGGGAGGCGGACATCGAGGAAAACCAGGGCGGGCTTGAGAGCGTCGATTCGTGCCACCGCCTCGCGGCCGTCCGCCGCCTCCCCCACCAGCTCCAGCCAGGGCGCCTCCTCGAGGAAGCTCCGCAGCATCTGCCTCGCCTCGGGCTCATCCTCCACCACCAGCGCGCGCACTCGCTCCTCGGTCATTCATCTCCCCGCTCGTGACCCGGCGGATCCATCTCCAGCGGCAGCCTCAGGACAACCCGGTATCCCCCGTCCCCAGTCGGCCCGAGTGCCAGCTCCGCTCTCCCCTGATAGAGGACGTCGAGCCTCTCCCGCAGCACACGCAGGCCCGTGCCGGCGTCGTCCCCCTCCGCGGCGGCACCTCCCCCCTCTCCCTCGTTGCTCACCTCGAGGCGCAGGAGACTCCCCTCGACTCTGGCGTCGATGCTGACCCTGCCTCCTTCGGCTCGCGGGGCGATCCCGTGGCGCACCGCGTTCTCGACCAGGGGCTGCAGGCAGAAGGTCGGCACCGATCGATCGAGCGCTGCCTCGTCGGCATGGCGGGTGACCTGGAGCCGATCCCCGAGGCGGATCCTCTCGAGCTGCAGGTACGTCTCCATGAACTCCCACTCGTGGCGCAGCGCCGTGCGGTCCACGCCGTCGCGGTGCACGCGCAGCGCGTAGCGCAGGAGATCTCCCAGCCCCTCGAGCGCCGCCTCCGCCAGGGCGGGGTCGCGCCGCATCATGCCGAGCACCGAGTGCAGCACGTTGAAGACGAAGTGGGGGTTGAGCTGCGCCCGCAGGGCCGACAGCTCGGCCCGCGCCCGCAGCGTCTCGGCGCGGGCCGCGCGCGCCTCCTCCTCACGCAGGCGCCGGTCGATCAGCCAGGCGTGCGAGGTTGCCGCAATCGCGGCGTAGGTAAGCGCGCTGATGAACACCTGCCACGCGACGACCCCGGCGAGGAGCCGGAACGACTCCTCGCGGCGCACCAGGATCGTGTCGAGCCAGAGGAGGAGCGTCTTCGCCGCGAACGCCAGCCCGACGAGCCCCAGGGCCCTGGGAAGGTGCGCGCGGAGGAGCCCCCTGCCCCCCGCGCGGAGCGCGTCCAGCCTGCGGCAGGCCGCGACGACCGCAAGGGCGAGCAGCCCGTCGGGGATGCCGTTCGCGAACGCCCCGCGGATCGCCATCGGGAGGGGGAACCCCGAGAGGGCGAAGAGCAGTGCGTACACGGCGACGAGCAGCAGCCACGCCGCCGCCGCGGCGAACGCCATGGGACGACCGAGCCCTCCCCCGGCGGCCGCACCGGCGCCGCCCGAGGAGAAGCGGTCCGCCGCGCCGGCCGGCGCCGCGTCAGCGTACGGTCGCTGCTCCCTGTCCGGGCACATCGTCGTTGTAGAGTAGCGCCGATCCGACCGCCGCGACCAGCCGGAGATCGGGCTTCCGGAGTCCCAGCGCCTCGCGGGGGATCCCCACGACGAAGGCGCGCCGCTCGGGGTCGATGGCGAACTTCAACCCCTGCCCACCCCCCGTCCCCATGGTGCCGGCGGCGACCTGATCCGCGTCGGCGACGCCGATGAACCCCTGGCACCCCTCCGCCACCCGGATGCACCAGACAGTCACCAGGCGATCGAACTTGAAGCCGGAGTTCGCTCCCCACCATGCCTGTCCATTGGCCGGGTCGCCATCCACGTCGAACACCGCGTTCAGTCCAAGCCAGCGGTCGTGGGGCGCCCGGGCGAGAGTCGTGCGCAGCCAGAGGATCCCGTCCGCCGACGCCGGGATCGCCTCGAGGCGCGTGGCGTCCGGGAGCGACGGCACCTTGCCGTCGCCGACCGGGTCGTCCGCGAGGGGTACCCACCCCGTGGCCGGGATCGACGCCAGTGGCGCGAACGGGACGATGGCGACCGATCCCTCGGGGCCCGTCGCGACCGGCGCCGTGGCCGCGGGGCCGCGACCGTAGAGGGCGACATCGTCCAACTCGAACGCCACCTCCCCGGGCGGGCCCTCCGCGTCCCGCGGGATCTGAGGGGTCGTGATTCCAAACACCTGCACCGCGTCGGGGGACCACCGCGTCCCGTCGGGCACCTTCCCCTGCGGCACGAGTGAGGAGAAGGGGACGTCGACGTTCCGCCAGGCGGCGGTGGCGTCGATCTCGGCCATGTAGTTGGTCATCCCGGCGCGAAAGCCGACCTGAAGCCGGCCTGGCCCCCTGACGCGCAGCCGGACTCCGTCGAACGCCCCGAGGTTGACGGAGCGTCCCGAGCGCTCGAGCTGCACCCACGTGCCGGCGAAGGCGCCGCGGCCGCTCAGGCGCCCGGCGAGCCCGAGAACATGCCGCGAGCTCGCCGTGTCGCCGGGGCGGATCTCGATCCGCGCCTCCGACGCACCCCCCGCCAGCTCGTCGGCCAGCGCGAACCAGTAGAGGCCGGAGGCGGCCCGGAGATCGCCGTCCTCGAAATCGTCAAGCGCCCAGGTCCCCGGCGCGCCCGCCAGGATCGGGTGACACGAGCGCATGAGGACCACCAGCAACGCCAGCACGAGCTTGACCGCCGACTTCAGCATCTGCCCACCTCCGTTCCGTGTCCCGGGGATGCAGCGACGATCAGGGTCGCGGACGACCGGGCACTGGACAATGCTACGAGGCAGGCGCCCGACGGTCGGCGGCCAATCGCCGAGCGGCCTCTTCAGGCCGTGGAACGGGCCCCGCCGTCGCCCGACGGCGGCAGTGTGGAACCGTCGGCACCCCGCTTGCATCGTACGACACGGATCCGCCTGCAATTCCGCGAACCGTCTCAGTATCCAGCCGAAGCAGGGCGTGGTATCGTCGCCACATCGTTCACAGGGCAAGAGAGTTGGGAAAAGTGGCCCGCCTGGCAGGTTCCTGGCCGGCGAGGGAATGACGCCTCCAGGGCCTCTCTGGGTGCCATGGCCAACGGGGTGGGTCTAGTGACCCCGGGCCGAGGGGGGAATGGCTCCATGACCACTGCCCGTGTTCGTGCCCTCGGCGCTCGGCGACTCGCCCGGTGGCTCACGATCACCGCCCTCGGCGCGCTCGCCGCCCTGCTCGTGCCCGGCACCTTGATGGCGGGGGAGGGTCAGCGTGGACCGGCGCCGGGTTCAAGGCAGGGGGACCCGGGGAATGCCCAGGCCTCCCCTCCCGCCTTTGCCCTGCTCGGGGAACCGCTCGGCGAGGGGAATCGCCTCGAGCTCGGGACCGTCTTCGTCGGGCACCCGACTCAGGTCCTGATCGAGCTTCAGAACACCGGCGGCGGAACCCTCGAGCTGAACTGGTCCTCCTCCGACCTGGCGGTCCTCGCCGCCACCCCGGCCGCGCTCTCCCTGACCGGCGGTCAGCGTGGCTCGCTCGAGCTCACCGTGACCCCCGCGGCCGAGGGACCCTTCTCCGTCACCGCCCATCTGGTCAGCAACGCCGCCCAGGGGGAGATGGACCTCCATCTCGAGGGGATCGCCCTGGCGCCGCCGTCGATCCTGGTGACGCCATCCGCGCTCACCTCCGACCTCTTTGTCGGAGGCGCGGAGGATCGCGCCCTGACGATCTCGAACTCGGGTGGAACCGCGCTGGCATTCACCACGCAGACTCGGGCCCAGGGAGGGGCCTGCCCGCCGGTCGCGGCCTGGGTCGCGGGCGCCGGCGCCAATGCCCTGATGCGCGTGGTACTGCCGGCCGGTACGGCCTCCGCCGTCGTCGCCGGGCTCGGCGGACCATGGGGAATCGACGTCCCGCCGGTCGGAGCGACCGCCTACGTCACCGAGTTCGACGCTCAGACCCTCTCCTGGTTGAACACCGCGAGTGGAGCCCGCGAGCCGATCGCGACCTTTGGAGGGTTTCCGACCGGCCTGGCGATCTCGGCTGACCGCACCCGTGCACTGGTCGCCCTGCTCGACACCGGGGAGATCGCGAGCGTGAATCTGACGAGCCGCTCCGTCTCCCTCCTCCCAACGGGTCTGGCGGGTCCCTGGGACGTGGCGCTCGAGTCCGGTGAGTCCACCCTGCTGGTGACCGAGTACTTCGCGGGGAACCTGACCCGGGTCGATCTGGTGAGCGGCGCCGCGACGGTGATTGCCGCCGGGCTGATCGGACCGGCCGGGCTGGCGATCGATCCAGCCGGCCAGGTCGCCTATGTCGCCGCGGCGGACGCCGGCGACCTCCTGGCCGTCGACCTGACGACGGGGGCCAGCACCTCTATTGCCACCGGCCTCGGCTACCCGACCGGAATCGCGCTCGCCGGCGACGCCGCGTACGTGATCGATGCCGGCGCCGATCGCCTGCTGCGCGTCGAGCTGGCGACGGGAGACGTGGCGGTGGCAGCCGCCGGCATCGGCGCCCCATTCGGCGGAGGCCTGGAGCTCGTCTACGCTGAGTGCCAGGTCGAGTTCCTCGCCGTGGCTCCGGCGTCGGGATCCGTCGCCGTCTCGGACTCGGCCGAGGTGACCGCCCGGTTCGACGCGCAGGGTCAGCCGCCGGGGGACCACGCGGCGGAGATTGTGGTGCGCAGCAATGACCCGGTGCAGCCCGAGATCATCGTCCCGGCCCTGCTGCGCGTGACGAGCGCTCCCGACATTCGGGTGAGCGCGCCGCAGCGAGCTTTTGGCAGCCTCTATATCGGCGGATCCGCCACCCTGAACCTGGCGATACTCAACTACGGGACCGAGACCCTCACCGTCAGCGCGTTGGGGGTCGCACCCGCCGACTACGCCGTCTCCAGCGTCCCCTTGACCATCGCGCCCGGCGGAGGACAGACGGTCGCCGTCACCTTCACGCCGCACAGCGCGGGAGCGATCGCCGGCATCCTGTCGCTGACCAGCAATGACCCGGACGCACCGATTGCCACCGTCGACCTGATAGGGAGCGGGCTCACCGCCTCCGATATCGACGTATTCCCGCTGTCGTTGAGCACCAGCCTGACGGGCGGCACCGCGGTGACGGAGAACCTGGTCGTTTCGAACCGGGGCGTCGCGCCGTTGACCTTCTTCGTCTCGCCGCCGTCTGTTAGCTGGGTCCGGGTGACGCCCGGGAGCGGATCGCTGGCGCCGGGGGAGGAAGTGCGGCTTGCGGTGGCAATCGACACCTACGGCGTGACCCGCGGAGACTACGCCCTGGAGATCGAGATCGGCAGCAACGACCCCGACGAGCCTCTGGTGTCGGTGCCGCTGGCAATCGCCGTCGTCTCTGCCGCGCACCTGCGCCTCAGCGGTGAGCCCGTCGTCCTCGAATCCGTGCTCAGCTACTCCGGCACCAGCGCCACCACCACGCATCGCTTCCCGATCACCCCGAGCCCGGCCGGGGGAGGCTCGATCGAGCTCGTGGCCGACGGTGCGTTCGGACAGTACGGGCAGACCGCGAGCCTCAGCGTCGAAGGTCGGCCGCTCGGCGGGGTCGGCTTCAGCGGCCAGGCGTGCGCGCCGACGGCCGCAACGGTGGTGCTATCTCCACTCGATCTGCAGGGGTTCGCCGCGGATGGGCAGGTCGACGTGCTCGTCACGAACTCGGGGAGCGTCCCGGCGCATTGCCCGGTCAACACGCATACGGTGCGGTTGTCGTACGACACCCCAGGCGGGGCCGTATCGTTCGGTCCGCTCTTCATCGGCACCTCCACCGCGCGAAGCCTGACCCTCCACAACGACGGCGGCGAAACCCTGCTGGTGGCGTCGATCAGCACGGACTCGCCCCTCTTCCAGACCTCGCTGACGACTCTCGCGCTCCCCCCGGGACAGCAGGCCGCCTTGACGCTCACGTTCGCGCCCCCGGTGATCGGTGACTTCCAGGCGTTGTTGGCGCTTCAGAGCAACGATCCGGACCAGCCGACCGTCACCGTGCCGATCTCGGGGTCCGGGATCGAGCCGCCCGAGATCGAGGTGTCGCCGGCGGGTCTGAGCGCCGGCCTGGCGGCCGGCGAGGCAGAGATCCAGCAGATCGCGGTCGCCAACCTGGGGTATTCGCCGCTGTACCTGGCGGCAGCCGTTCAAGGAGCTCCCCTGCCGACGCTCGACGACGTGCGCGCGGCGCTGGAGGCGGCACAAGCGACGCTCACGGCGGCAATCCCGGAGCGCTACGACTTCCTGGGCGGGGACTTCGGCACGTCGATCTTCTCCTACCCTTCCACGATGTACGGTGACCGCGGCAACTACCTGTACGTCGGCGCGGACTCCTTGCTCTCGTACACGGACGGAGCGATCGCGACGAGCGGCTTGCTGGGTCCGGCGGGCCGGTACTTTACCCGGAAGTTCCCGGGGTTGTTCGTCTTCGCGGCGGAGATCCAGGGCCTGGATCGCTTCGCGGTTGGGGGCTGGCTGGGCGCGAACGGCGGAGGGTACGTCGACGGCACGGTGCTCACCGCGACGATCGGCTTCGACCGCTACCGCGGGTTCGTGAAGCGGGTCTACGGCACCACGCACCCCTCGGTGAACCACCTGGTCATGGTGCAGGACCGTCCCGAGGTATCGCATTCCTTCTCCTCCTTGACCGGCTTCGACGACCACGAGATCGTCGGTCTGGAGGGAAGCTCGCGGCTGTACTACCTGCTCTATGCCGGAGCCGACGGCCGTTTCATCGACGATGCCGAGACCCGGGTGATCATGGAGGCGTTCATCGCGGCGCTGCCCGCGCCGTGGCTCACCATCGCGCCCTCGTCGGCCACGGTCGCGCCTGGCGCCACGGCCACGCTCGCGGCGCGCTTCGACGCGGCCACCCTGATGGCCGGAGACTACGACGCCTCGATCGCGCTCACGAGCAACGACCCCGACGAACTCGAGGCGGTCGTCCCTGCGCATCTCCATGTGACCGGGACGCCGGCGATCCGGCTGAGCGGTGAGGATATCGTCGTCGAGTCGGAGCAGCTCTACGTCGTCGGAATCGGCCTGACCGAGCACTCCCTGGTGCTCCCGGGGATCCCCGGCGGCGGCGGCGAACTCGAGGTGCTGGCGGAAGGGGACAACCACGCCTCGATCGTCGAGATCTCCGCGGAGGGATTGGCACTCGGCGCGATCGGGATGACCGGCAATTACTGCGAAGCGGCGCAGGAGAGGCTCATCCTGTCGTCCGGAGATCTCGCGGCGCTGGCGGCCGACGGCAGAGTCGACGTGCGCCTGCAGAACAGCCCAGGCGTCAATCCCTCCTGCGTCGTCAACCGCCACACCGTGAGGCTCCGCTACGAGGAGACCGTCGCCTCCCTGGCCTTCGGCGGACATTTCGTCGGCAATAGCCGGACTCGATCCGTGTCGGTCCACAACGACGGCACCGCGCCCCTGGAGATTGTCTCGATCGAGTCCAACTCCGGCGCGTTCAGCGGCTCGATGACCTCTTCGGTCATTCCTCCTGGCGGCTCGGCCACGCTCGAGGTGACCTTCTCCCCGGACCGGACAGGTCCGCACTCCGGCGTGGTCACTTTGAGGAACAACGATCCGGCGAGGCCGGTGGTCGCCATGGCCTTGAGCGGCGAGGGGATCGCGCCGCCGATCGCCGGCATCTCCCCAGCAGCGCTCGCCGCAGTGCTGGCACCCGGCCACGACGAGATCCAGGCCTTCACGATCACGAACGCGGGCGGCAGCCCCCTCGAGTTCGCGATCGACGTCGCCGCGGACACCGGCATCGACTGCGGGCCGGCGCCGGTCTACGTGACGAACTCGAATGACGGGAGCCTGGTGGCGGTGAACCGGGAGACGGGCGCCGCGACCGCCGTGATCGCCGGGCTCTACGGCGCGGGATTCGTGGCGCTGGACGAGGCGAAGGGCGTCGCGTACGTCGTCGCCTACGATCGTCTCGTGGAAGTCAATCTCACGACAGCACGGACCCGGGTGCTGGCGAGCGTCGACCCGTACAACACCGGGATCGTGCTGAGCCTGGATCGGCGCACGGCGTACCTCGCGAGCTCCGCTGTGGGGCCGTATTCGATCACCGCCGTGAACCTGGCCACTGGAGCCAAGCATTACATCGGCAACGGCATCGACTATGCCGCCGGGATCGCGACTCCATCCGACGGATCCGCGCTCTTCGTCGTCGATAGCGTTGGGAACCTCCACCGGCTCGACCCGGCTACCGGAGAGGTCGACATCGTCGCATCCGGCTTGGGAGACGCCAACACCCTGGCGCTCAGCGCCGACGGTGCGACGGCCTACGTCGGCGGCTGGCCGGATTCGATCCTCGCGGTCGACGTGGCGACCGGCGGGAGTGAGGCGCTGCCGTACTACTTCTCCTATCCGTCCGGCATCGCCACCGATCCGATCGACGGCAGCCTGTGGGTGCTCGACTACGCGGAGGATCCGCTCTACCGGATCGACCTCGAGTTGGGCGAGGTGTCGATCGTCGCGACGGGATTCGGGGGGGCACAAGGTGGAATCGCGCCGGCCGGCGGGGCCGAATGCCGACCCCCCTTCCTCACGGTACCGATCAGCAGCGGCGTGGTCGAGCCGGGCGGCAGTGCCGAGATCCCGGCCCGCTTCGACGCGGGCGAACTGGTAGGCGGCGTCTATCCCGGCGCGATCCGGGTGGCGACGAATGACCCGCTCGCTCCGCTCCTGACGCTCCCCGTCAGCCTCACCGTCACGGGAGGCGTCCCGGATCTGAAGCTCACCGGCGAGGAGGTGCTGCTCGAGTCCTCGCAGGAGTCCCCGTCGAGCGGCACGACGGTGCACGAGTTCGACCTCTCCACCTCGCCAGGTGGAGGCGCCGTGCTCGAGGTACTTGCCGAAGGGAATCTCCGGGACGCCGGACCGACGGTCACGATCGACGGGCAGGCGCTCGGCCAGGTGCCGGGGAGCGGAATGACCTGCGGGACGGCGGCTGGGGAGTTCACGATCGACGCCGCCACCTTCGGCATACGAGCCGAGGACCGCCTCCTCGAGGTGCGAGTCGCAAATCCGCCCGCCGTAGCCTACTGCGAGGTCACCCGACACACGATCCGCCTCCGCTACAACGGTCCGCTCGATCCGCTGGATTTCGGGACGGTCTTTCTCGGGCGGTCACGGGAGTTCCGCATCGTCGTGCGCAATGAGGGCGGGGAGATGCTGGTGGTCGGCTCGATCGCCACCGATCTCCCGGAGTTCACGGTGTCGCAGGGGAACGTGACGCTCGCTCCCGGGGAAGCCCGGGTCATCGTCGTCGGCTTCCATCCCACCGCCGTGGGACCGATCGCGGCGGCCCTAACCGTGGAGAGCAACGACCCGGACCTGCCGCTGGTGCGGGTCGCCCTCCTCGGGAGTGGGAGGGAGACCCCGCGGATCGAAGTGGACCCGCTCTCGCTCTCCGCCGCGCTTCCGGCCGGCGGCACCGAGGCCCGGACCCTGAGGATTCGTAACACGGGAGAGGGGGCGCTTCACCTCGCGCTCGACCTTGCATCCATGCCGGGCGGGCCGCTCCCGGCGGCGGGCCCGGCCGAGCTGCTTCCCTCGAGTCCCGGCTGGATCACCGGATTGGTGGAAGATCCGGCGAACGGCGTGCTCTATGCCCACGCGTACGGCGCTGTTGCCTTCTACCGCTACGACGTGGCGGGGCGGGCCTGGGAGCAGCTCGCGGATGCGCCGACGAACGGCGCGTCGCGATCGGGGTCCGCGCGGCTGCAGCGGAAGCTCTACACGATCGACGGCTCCGGCCAGAGCCTCGGCGTGTACGACCTCGACGTGGGGACATGGGAGGTGCTGCCGAATCCGCTTCCGAACGCGCTCAATCTCGCGAGCGACGGCAATCGCTACCTCTACCTGATGTCGGGACAGGCGCTGACGCGTTTCGATCCCACCACCCTGGAGGTGCGGCCGCTGACTCCCGCGCCCTACAGCTACAACCTCGCGGTCCAGGGGCTGGAGTGGTTCGAGGGATCCCTCTACGCCCAGGGTTACACCAGCGGCGACTTCTGGCGCTACGACATCGCGACCGGGGTATGGCAGAGCCTGAGCGACTATCCGTCAGCGCCGGAGGGGATGGCGATCGACCCGGTCAGCCGCACCTTCGCCATGGTCTGGCGCAGGCCGGACAGGTACGTTCTCTCGCGCTACTCCTTCGATAATCCGCGCTGGACCGATACTCCGCTGCCGTTGTCGCCAGTCAACTACGGAGGGCTGGCGTGGCTCCCTGGTCCGACACCCGGGTTCTTCATTGCTCAAGGTGCCGGGGGGACAGGATTCGTGTACCTCGCCACTCCCTCGCATCTCGCCTCGCTCGATCCACTCTCCGCGACTCTCCCGCCCGGCGGGGAGGTCGCGGTTCAGGTCCAGGTGGACGCCGGACCGCGTCCTCCGGGCGACTACGCGGCGAGGATCTCGATTCACAGCGACGACCCCGACCGGCCTCGCGTCGATGTTCCCCTCTCCCTCACGGTCGTGCCGGCGCCGGACATCGACGTCATCGGGAGCACGATCACGGCCGAGTCGGAGCAAGCGGTCACGACCACGGGCCAGCAAACGCTCCACCATCTGCCGGTCTCGGCTCCCACGTCCGGCCTCGCCGCCCTGGAGGTCACCGTCGTAGGCGAATCGGAGGAACCCTGGTATCAGGCCGACGTCTTCGTGGAGGGGGAGCCTCGGGCCACCGTTCACATCGGGGAGGGGCAGTTCCGGCCCTGCGGGACCGAGAGCACCCGCCTCGAGCTGAATCCAGAGGAACTCCTCGCGTTTGCGTCCGACGGGGACGTTGATGTCACCGTGGCGAACTCGTTCGACATGCAGGCCCGCTGCTATGGCTACGACAGACATGTGGTGAGGCTCGACTATACCGTCGCCGTCGATCCTCTCGACTTCGGCACGGTCTTGGTGGGCCACAGCCGGACCCTGACCTTCCGGGTCCGCAACGTCGGGACCGCGGACCTGAACGTGTCGGCGATCCACGCGGACCGCCCGGCGTTCAGCATGTCGTCGTCGGCGCTCCATATCCCGTCGGGCGAGTCACAGGAAGTGGCCGTGACGTTCCACCCGACAGCGGGCGGCCCGGGCGACGCAGTGCTGGTGCTCTCGAGCGACGATCCGGACGAGCCGGCGCTCGAGGTGCGGCTCGCGGCGATCGCGGTGGATCCTCCGATCGTGGCGGTGGCGCCTTCGGAGCTCTCGGCAACGCTCCTCTCCGGACAGCAGGAGACGCAGACGCTCGAGATCCGCAATCTCGGCGGCAGTCCGCTCGTGGCCAGCGTCGCGGCGCGCTACGGCTCGGGGGAGCCGGAAGTTGGAGAGTTTGTCTCCGAGTTCGTCGGGGTGGCCGGGGAGTTCGAGGAGCTGGCGCCCAGCCCGGAGGCGCTCACCAACGTGGTCGAGGATGGGGTGGGCGGCCTGTTTGGACAGGCACACTGGTCCGGCCGGTTCTACCGCTACGAGGCCGCCGGGGATTCGTGGCAACAGCTCGCCGACTCGCCGCTTTCCGAACGCGGGTATGGCGGCGGCGCGGCGCTGCTCAACGGCAAGATCTTCACTTCCTTCAGGTCCTATAGCTACCCCTATCCCGACCTCGGCGTCTACGACATCGCCTCGGACTCCTGGTCGACGATCCCGAGCCCGTTCCCCTACGGAGCGGGGCTCATCGCGAGCGACGGCCAGCGATATCTCTATCTCGTCAGCGGAGCGGAGCTGACGCGCCTCGATCCGGCCACGGGGGAGGTCGGCGTGCTGGCGGTGCCGCCGGGCGAGTTCGGTCCCTGGGGAGGTCTGCGCCATTTCGAGGGGTCGCTCTATGCGCACAGCGCCGGCTACCAGCGTACCTTCCTCCGCTACGACATCGCCGGGGACTACTGGACCTTCCTCCCGAAGCTCCCAGCGAACGCCGTAGCCGGCGCCACGATCGACCCGGCGGGACGTCATTACGTCACGTATGGAGGGGACGGAGGCTGGAATATGTACCGGTACTCGATCGACGAGGGGACCTGGTCGGTCGCCAGCATCCCGTTCTTCGTCGTGGGGGACGGCGGCATGGGATGGCTCGCGGGCCCGGTCCCTGGGATCTACTTCGCCCAGGGGAACGGCCCGAACTTCGCTCGCCTGGTGACGGCGACCGCGTTCCTCGCCGTCGATCCCGCCACGGTAACGGTTCCCCCCGGCGAGAGCCGGGAAGTCGCGGTCCGCTTCGATGCGACGAACCTCGCGTCCGGGGAGTATCACGGCACGCTCGAGGTGCGCAGCAACGACCCCGAGGCGCCCGTGCGGGTCGTCACGATGAGCCTTGGCGTGACCGGCGCGCCGCGCTTGGCCGTGACCGGCGAGCAGGTCTCCCTGGACTCCACGCGCCCGGTTGGCCCGGGCCAAACCTCCTCGGTCCACCGTTTCCCGATTGCGGCCCTTCCCCCTGGGGACCTTTCACTGAGGTTGATCCTGAATGGCGACTCCGGCACCTACTTGACCTCGACCAATCTTCAGATGGAAGGTCGCTTCGTCGGCCGGGTCAATCCCACCACCGGCGAGTGCCGGGAATCGCGGCGAGAGTTCACGATCGCCGCGGCGGATGTCGCCAATGCTGCAGCCGACGGATATGTCGACTTCTCGGTCGTCACCTATTTCCCCTATGGCTACGGAGCTAGCATCTGCGGCAGTAGCGAGCATGGGATCCAGATCCACGCTACACGCCCTGGGCCACCGCTTGCCTTCGGGGCGGTCCCGTCTGGAGGAGTTCGGGAGCGTGGATTCACCCTCCGGAACACGGGGACGAGCGCGCTCCACGTTTCCAGCATCGCCCCGAGCGTCCCGGAGTTCGAGGTATCGCCCGGGGCGGCGACGCTGCAGGTCGGGGAGTCGCTGGATGTGCGCCTGAGCTTCCACCCGATCGCCAGCGGTGATGTCGAGGGGATCGTGGAGATCGCGAGCGACGATCCTGTGTCGCCGCTGTACTCCTTCGGCGTGACGGGATCCGGCGCGGCAGCGCCGCGACTCGAGGTCAATCCTGGCTCGCTCGCTGCCGTCGTCCCCCCGGAGGGCCGCACCTCGCGCGCGGTCACCCTGCGCAACACCGGGGAGGCCCCGCTCTCCTTCACCCTCCGAAACCTGGGAGCGCCGGCCGGCCAGGGACCGGGCGATCATTGTCCCGCCGAGACGATGTACCTGACCGATCTTCAGGGGTGGAAGATTGTCCGCACGGATCTTCTCGCGGACGATTCGACCGTCGTCGGATCGATCAACTTCCCTGTCGGCGCGGCGCTGGCGCGCGATCGGGAATCACTCTACGTCATGAGTCCCAACGTCGGCCTCGTGGCAGTGGATCTCCGCACGCAAGCGCAACAGGTGGTCTCGCCTGCCGCCGTCGGCGGGTATGGCGTCCGGCTCTCGCCGGATGGAAGCAAGGCGTATGTCGTCGACCTGTCCGCGGGCCTGCTGCTGGCAGTGGACCTCCCCACCGGCCTCCCGACGGTTCTGGCCACCGGGCTGGGGAGTCCAATCGCACTTGATCTCGCACCCGACGGCAACTTCGCGTACATCGCCGAGCTGCGTCCAGCCGGGATCCGGCGCGTCGATCTCTCGGACGGGTCGATGACCTGGATCACTCAGGAGATCACCGAGTCCGCGGGGATCGTCGTTGCCGCGGAAGGGGATGTCGCGTACGCCACCGAGTTCTACTCCGGGCGCGTGCTGCGGGTGGATCTCGTGACTGGCGACTTGTCCACCGTGGCGTCGGGTCTCGACCTCCCGGCGGCGATCACCCTCGACGCCGCCGGGAAGACCCTGTTCGTTTCAGCGCGTGGGTCGCTGGAAGGAGAGATCACGGCGATCGACATTGAGACCGGCGTCCAGCGGCGGGCGGCGAGCGGAGTGGGCGGTTCCTACGGCCTCGCGCTCGTCCCCTCCGGCCCGTGCGCCGGCGAGTTCGCGGGCATCGCCCCCACGGAAGGGGTCGTGCCGGCGGGAGGCGCCGTGACGATCGACGTCGCCTTCGACGCCACGGGTCTCCCCGTCGGCCGCTATCCGGTGACCTTCCAGATCCACAGCGACGATCCGGCGCATCCCGTGGTCGATCTCCCCGTCACGCTCGACGTGTCGCTCAACCTCCCTCCGCAGGCGATGCTGCTGGCCCCCGCGCTCACGGAGTGCGACCGGGCCGGCGCCGGCGCGGTGCTGCTGGACGGGTCGTCGTCGCTCGACCCGGACTCTACTCCGGGCACGAGCGACGACATCGCGCAGTACGAGTGGCTCGAGGATCTCGGGCTGCCGGCCGAGCGGCTGCTCGGCACCGGCCCGACACTGGTGACGGTCCTGTCGCTGGGAGCGCATGCGGTGTCGCTGCGCGTGACCGACCAGGCGGGAGCGACCGATACCACGAGCGCCGTCCTGACGGTGCAGGACACGCAACTCCCGTCGCTGGTCCTGGCGGTGACGCCGGCCGAGCTGTGGCCGGCGGAGCATCAGATGGAGCGTATCGAGATCTCCTGGGTGGCCGCCGACCTCTGCGACCCCTCCCCGGCGGTCGCGCTCGTCGGGGTCATGAGCAGCGAGCCGGACGACGCGGTGGGGCTCGGGGACGGCGCCACCACGGGAGACATCGCCGGGGCGTCGGTCGGGACCGCGGACGCCGAGGTGGAGCTGCGCGCGGAACGCGCTGGTACCGGCGGGGGGCGGACGTACGAGCTGGCGTACCGGGTGACGGATGCCTCGGGGAACGGCGTCTCGGCCCTGGGCGTGGTGCAGGTGCCGCGCGATCTGGGTCAGGGGCGAGGGGGAACGATCCTCAAGATCGAAGCGAACGCGGGCGGCTACCGCTGGTACTGGTCGCAGGTGCCGGAGGCGACGGGGTTCGATCTGGTGTCGGGAGCGCTGGAGCAGGTGGTGCGGCGGCCGAACGAGGTGAACCTCGGCTCGGTCGAGGTCCTCGGCCGGGGGCGGGTGGACGCCTGGCTCGACGATCCGGCGGGGCGGGTGCCCGCGCCGAGGCGATGCTACTTCTATGTGGTCCAGGGGCGGACGGATCGCGGCGGCTGGGGGTACGGCGAGGAGCCGCTGCCGTGGCCGCGCGTTCCCGAGGCGTGCGCGGGAGGATGTCCGTGATGGGATTGGCCCGCATCTTACTCGCCGCCCTGCTCGTGCCCGGCACCCTGCTGGCGGGGGAAGGTCAGCGGGGACCGGCGCCGGGCTCGAGGCAGGGGGACCCGGGGAATGCCCAGGCATCCCCTCCCGCCTTTGCCCTGCTCGGG
>Ga0137321_1000105_pt1 | contig 33841 bp, 45 predicted proteins | sample EasRivERMZT399_2_FD_104758 | JGI IMG/M metagenome (GOLD analysis project Ga0137321, IMG submission 104758) | Soil microbial communities from meander-bound floodplain in the East River, Colorado, USA - East River MetaG ERMZT399_2 | ecosystem: Environmental > Terrestrial > Soil > Floodplain ... | reverse complement strand
GGGCTACTGGCAGGGGCTAGGGCAGGGGGGCTACTGGCTAGGGCAACCACACCCCCCAGCGTGAGCGCCGTACGCTGCAACAGTCGCCTATACGGCGCAGGCAAAGTGATTGGAGGCAGCGCAGGAATGATCTGTGGAAGCGCGGACGCGTGTTGCAACGCGTCGGCCATCGGGCCGTAGAACGAGATGGCGATTGCGTGCGGTGTACCGAGCATGACAAAACGTGCCGGGGGCACGCACGATGCCCCCGGTACGTCGGACGCGATACGATATCCCACAGTCGCGTCTGCAACACCAACGATGATGAGGTTAGGCAGCACCCCAACTCACACGAGCTTGACGTTCTTGTGGGAGATGTCCCAGCGCAGATGGTTAGCGTTACCACCGGCTTTGAGGTAGGCCTCAACAGTCTTGCCGTTGTACTTCTTGATGATGAGCCAGTTGTCGTGACCCCCGGAGCCTTCGCGGCGGGGGTTGTCCTCCACTTCAACCTTGATGGTCTTGGTGCCGTCGATGTTGGACGGACGCCCGCGTGCGCCGTCCTTTGAAGCGGCGGCCTTCTTGCCGGGCTTTTCGGATTTGGTCGCCTTGCTGGCCTTCTTGTTGTCGTCCTTGGTGAGCTGCTCACGCGTGGCACGCATGGCCTTTGCGTTGGCAGTCTCCTTGCCGGGCGCTACCGTCTTGGTCGCCTTGCTCGGGCGCTTGGCTTCCGGAGAGGTGCTGTTCTTGGTACTGTTCTTCGGTACCGCTTCCTTCTTCGCCTTTGCTGCTGCGCCGTTCTTCTTCGCCTTCGCCAACGCAGCCTTGACTTCCTTGGTGGATGGCACCGGCAGCGCGGGCTCGGTTTGCGATGCGACTTGGGTTTCTACGTGGCTCATGTCTGGTTCCTTGTCTTGTAGGACTACTCGCAGCGTATCTGCCGCGACGTTGGTGATGCCCGCAGAGTTACCCCAATCCAGATACCGGCGAGCGGCGGTATGGATATCGTAAGGCTTGGTCGGATCTTCTGCTCCGTCCACGTGGTGGTACAGCGGTCTGAACCGTTGGTTGAATTCCTCCCTGTCAAAGTTGGCTACACGTATACCGCGGTCGTGACAGATGATGTACACGTACCGCCGTCCAACGAACACGACCAGTCCCGTGCTGGCGGTGGCGCGTTCGATAACGCAGAACGGTGATCCTTCTACACGCACAGCGGCAGCGCTCATGACTTCACAAGCCTCAAGCGGTGCTGGTCGGTGAATAGAGGGTTCTCATGCTTAGAAGTGGTGGGCTGGACTTCTAGAAACTCCATGCCAGTACAGCGCCCACCGGGTACTTCGTCTTGGACCCGGTAGAGCGCGGCGAGCACCACTTCAATGAGCGGCGCATCTATGGGGACATGGTACGTATCTTCGCGCGTCGCGGCGCGGTTGCCGATCGTAATCTTGATTAGGAAGTGCAACATTTTGAACGCCTCCGTATGAGGAAAGGTAATCCTACAGCACATCAACAAGACAACGCAAGCGGGGAGCGCCAGCGGTGCGCCCCCCCTGCGACGCTGACGATTACCTTACCAGTACCAGCGCCTCCTCCATGGCGCGCTCCTTGCGATCGGACCCACCACCGAACCACGCATTGTTGATGCGGTTGTCGATGCTGTGCGCCGGGCGGCTGTGATCGACGTACTCGGTGACGGCGTTGACCAGCCCCCACGCGGTGTCCTTCACGCCGGGCAGGTTGGCACCGCGTCCTTCACCGGTGAACAGCGCCATCATCTTGCGAAACGCGCGGTCCTCTTCTACCTTGCGCTGCTGCTCCGCGTCATCTGCGCGGGCCACCATGTTTCCGAAGTACGCCGTCGCTTCGGCCATGCTGACGCGGCGCTTGGACAGCTTTCGTGCGTCCGCCATGAACCGCTCGAACGACCCGACGCAAAGCCCGAGCTGCGCCTTGATTGCGCGCTCGTCGTACTTGCTGCGGTGCGACACTTGAATCTGCTTGCCGCCCTTTTCGCCCATCGCGATTGCGAGCGTGTTGGCGCACACCACGCGCTCCGCCACTTCCTTCGCAATGGTGGGTAGCGAGAGGTCGCACGACGACGCCATCAGCAGCTTGCCCTTGATGAGGTCTTTTCCGACCACGCAGTCCTCCGCTTGTATGGAGGCGAGCGCCCAGAACTTCTTGCCGCCGTACAGCGTGCCCGCCGTCTCGAGCTTGAAGCCCGCCACTTCCACCAAGTCGCGGAAGAACTCGAGCACTTGACGAGGCTGCACCAGCTTGTAGGAATCGCTCACCATGCCGAGCGGGTTGCCGGTGTCGCTGCGGAGCAGCACGTGATAGTCATCCCACGTCCGCAGGTCGGCGCCCTTGGCGCTGGTGGCATAACGCACCAGCGAGCGCTGGACCTTCCAGTCCATGCCAGCCGCGACTAACCACTCGTCCACGCTGGCGCCTTCCTTCAACTCCTGACCGAGGCCGTGCCACGGCTTCGCGCCGACGTACGCCATCTCGTGGAACCCGTTCTTGCGCTTCGTGATTGCATGTGCCATGTCTAATCTCCGTATGAGAGTGATGTGTAGTTACTGCGATGGTCTACCACGATGAGTGGTAGTAGAAATCCCAGCCTTCTTTCCACGGGTCGCTGGCGATCAGCTTCTCCAGCTCGGTGGCGGTGTACTTGATATCATCCAAGTACCACTCGCCGTAATCAGTGTCGCCGAAAAAGAAACCGCTCTGTGTGGGCAGCGTACTCGGCGCTCGCTTCGGATTGGCCAACGTTTTGCGACATGCATCGAGCAGCTCACCGAGTACTTCGCGCTCGACGTAGTAATTGCCACAGTCGTCGTTACCCTTTTGTACGCGCTCCACGAAGAAGCGGTGGATGGCGTTGGCCTTGCGCCAGTACATTGCCTGAACTTCCAGGTACGTGGGCTTCATGTCGCCCATGCCGGGCATCTTGAGCGCAACGATGGCGTCTGCTTCTGGGCTTGGGCGATGGTTCCACTTCTGGATGTACTTCTTGGCGTTGAGGTACATATCGAGACCCATGTGTATCTCCGTATGAGAGTGATGCGGTTAACCGCGGAGCTGCGCTTGACGTGCTTCGATTGCACGCCGGTACACTTCGTGGAATGAGTGGGTCGGCGACAGATCGCTGACGCACACCCACACGTCGTTGTGTGAGTTGAGATAGATCGCGTCAAGCGGTGCACGCATACGCACCGCACGACGCTGCTCCTGCTCGATGTAGTAGTCGTAGGAGCCGAGCACCTTGCCCCACGCACGGATGCCTACGTATTCGTCGGGCACGTTCCAACTACTGTCACAACCCTCTGCTTCCGTTGCGCTTTGGCACGCGCGCTGCTTGACGTGATAACAAAATTGGCAGACTTGAGACATGAGACCTCCCTTATGCAAGAGTGACTACACCGCTGCTCTTCAAGCGGGCTTCAAAGGCAACGATCTTACTCGCGCCCCCGGTGCGCCCGCGCACTGTGATGACCGCGTCATCTAACTTCTTCTTACGGATACGCGTCAACGCAATCATCAACTTGGCCACGGCTTCCGGGGTGAGAATGTAGCCGGTGTGGTTGTGCAACATTTTATGCTCCCTCCTGTTGTGCCCGGCCGATCGCAACGAGCGCGCGGAGGCGGGCGATTAGAAAATGCGCGCGACGGCGGGCGGCAGCGGCGAGCGTGCCGAGGTGCGCCCACTCTAGGCGCAGCGCGTTCGCGAAGTCGCGCATGATGCGGTGACGCAGAGCGCTAGTATTCATGTCGACCTCCCTGCCAGCCAGCGGTCAAGCAACGTTGGCGGGCGCTGTGGTGCAGGCAGCCGCTTGACCGGCGCATCCAGACAGTAGCCGCGCTTCGACTGCGTCTTCAGGTAGCGTATGGCGCGCGCCAGCTTGTCTTCAGCGTGCGGTGCGAGGCGCTCGGTAGCGGTGACTAAGTCCTTCTTCATGGTTGCTCCCTAGATGTAGCGCGAGGCCGGACCCATCGGGTCTTCCTCTTCGCCGTAGTAGTCTTCGGCAATGCGGTCGAGCGTGGTGCCTGCGTACGCTTCGAAACGTGCGACCAGCTTCGCGGCAGCGACGCCGTCGCGATCGGCGTACGCTTCGTCCGCCACTTGCCCCTTGAAGATGAGGCGGGTATAGCCCAGCGCTCCGAGGCGCAGCTTGCACCACTCGCCGTTCGGGGGTGTTGCTACGTACTCGGTCCAGCCGTACGGGTCGTGCTGCGGGCCTTCCGTGCCTGTGCGCATTTCGGTCTTCATTTCAGTTCTCCCAGTTGATGAGCGTAGCGTGTGCCCGCTGCGTGTCGATGTTGCTACCGTCGGGGCGCACACCCTCCGCGCCGTCGCAGCGCAGCGTAAGGTCACGCAGAGCAGCGACGATGCCGTCGAACGCTTCGAGTCGGTTGGCAATCGTGATTGCGTTGGAAAGCGAGTAGCACTCACAGATGACGCGGTTGCTTATCAGGTCAATGACGACGACCTGCTCGCCGCGTACCATTGCGTAGAGCCGCGAGTCTTTCATTACTCATCCTCCTCGTAATCTTCGTTGACAACACCGCCGTTCCACGCATAGCGGGGGGCGTAGGGGCTGATGCCGTGCGGGTGCGAGCCCGTCGCGATCCAGACCCTTGGACATTCCGGGTCGGTCAGGTCGAGCGTTATCTCGTCTAGGTTTACGGCGAGCGGATAGTTCTGCTGGATGGCCACCACCACTTCGCAGTGATCGTTGTTGTCATCAACGATATCGGTGAGCGCTTCGATCAGGTCTCTAAGGTTCATTTCATTCTCCTGTAACAACGACTAACGTAAGCATGGCTTCCATCAGCGACAGCGTCGCGTGTTCGTACATGCCGTACTTGAGCGGGACTTCGACGCGCGACGAATCGCGCTTCCACGTGCGCACGCGCCCGTTCACCTTTGCGATGCGCAACTCCCCGCGCATGCTGACGAAGTGGACGCTGGAGCCAGCAGCCAGCGCTCGGATCTCAGCCTCCGTCATGGGCCGCACCGTCACTAGACGCGGCTTCTTGTTGCGGTTGTAACCATCGGGAACCTGGAACGTTGTGGTGGTCATGTCATTCTCCTTTAGCGACGGCGCACCGGGCGCCACGGGTTGTCCATCTTCTGGTCGGGCTCGCACACTTCGTTCCATCCGTCCCACTGCTGTATCAAGTAAGCATTGTAGGACTTGACGCCGAGGAACTGGCGCGCGGCGCGGTTGAGCGTGCGCATCACGTCATCACGTTCGATGCCCATGCGGCGGAGCACCTGCGGCAGAACGTCGATGGGGTCGCCGTCCGGAACGCAGTTGCTTACCGCGTTCATGATTGCGCTGGCCACAGGCCACAGGTCGGGCTTGACCGGACGCACCGGAGCCACCTTGCGCGGCGGTGTGTACCCAGAAAGATTGCGGAGGGCTTCGCGTTGAAGCCGGGCAGCGCGGAGTTCGTAGTCCATGTTGATGGCTCCTCAGTTCGCTGAAAACTTTTCGCCGTTAGGCGATTGCAAGAAGGAGTCGACCCCGAGCCACAGCGCTTCGGTCGCGGCGCGCACCGCATCCGGCACGTTGCGGAAGAAGGCACCGTACGCATCCACGTTCACGTCATCCATGTGCATGAGCTCGACTGTCACAAGTCCGTGGTCGATGTTGCCACTGATGATGACGCACCAGTCGCCCGCTTCACCGTACATGGGCTCGGCACCACCGGGCAACTTCTCGGCGCCTGCGAATGCGTCCCAGTCGCCGTTCGTAAAACTGCGGAGCGTGAATGCTTGCATGACTACCTCCGTATGAGGTTAACCTGCAAAAGCGCAGGAGCCAGCGGGTTGATCGCTGGCCTCTGCCCTCTTAGGCGCTAAGTATTTTGCGAAGAAGATCCCTCTTGTCGGCCACCTCATCGATGTCGCACGCCATTTCTTCAGACAAGATGAGTAGCAAGTTGGTGCACGTCTCAACCAACTTGACAGCCGCTTCTACTTCTTCCCTGCTCAGCGCGCTGCGCTTGCTGTCATCATCGATCACGAGTTCTTCGACAGCGTCCTTGCAATCGTCTAAGTCGTGCAACGTGTTTTGAAACCGGCAGTACGACATGTTCGACATGATTCCCTCCGTTGAGGTGATGGGGTTGGGCGCTTACGCTGCGCTGCGCTTGCTGCGAGGTGCACCAGACACGAGCTTGACGTTGCCGTGGATCACGTCCCAACGCAGGTGAGTGATAAGGCCACCAGCGGCGACGTAATCTTCAACGGTCTTGCCGTTGAACCGGCGCACCAGCTTCCAATTGTCGTAACCCTTGGAGCCTTCGCGACGGGGGTTGTCTGTGGCGATGCCGCTGATGTACTTGCTGGGATCGATAACGCTGTAAGGGGTTTGGGTGTTCTTGGACATGATGTATCTCCGTATGAGATTCCTGCACGGAAGTGCGCAGGAGCCAGCGTGTGTCGCTGGCCCATGCGTACTCGGTGTTTTATGCGTGCTTGACAACCTTGACTTCGCTGCGCAAGTAGGTTGTCGGCTTGGCCACCTCCTTCTTACCAGTGAACGGGTTGACCTCGCCGTGCGCATTCCTGTCGAGCACTACGCGCACCGCGTCACGCTCCACGCCTTTGTTGTCGTGCGCTTTAATGACCTCGACCACTGTGCCGTAGCGCACATCTGTGGGGTAGCTCTTGGGGATGTTGCGCTCGACCTTGTCGCCAACGCTCACCCATTCGCCGCGTTTCATGATTTATCTCCGTATGAGATTACTGCACGGAAGTGCGCAGGAGCCAGCGGGTGTCGCTGGCCTCTGTGTACTTACAAGGAAGCGACTGGGGCTGCGTGGTCGCGCAGCGGCGCCTCGTGAGCGGGGGCGATGCGGTACATGCCACGGTCGTAGCAGTGCATGACGTGCTTGGCAAGTTCGGTGCTGGTGAGGTCACGCGTGAATTCGTTGCACTCAATCCAACCTGCCACCATGCGCGACGTGTCGTGGAATTGGATTGTCGTGCCGTCGTTAGTAGCGACGATGACTTGTCCCTCTTGCGTGTAAAGCCGTCCCGTGTTGAATTGGATGCGTGCGTTCATGATTTTATCTCCGTATGAGATTTTTCCTGCACAAGTGCGCAGGAGCCAGCGGGTGTCGCTGGCCCATGCGTACTCACCCTTCGTAATAGGTGTATGTGTCGGCGTCAATAGCTTCGGCAATGTAAAACACTGCATCTAAATTAGCAGCCGCTAATCTGTCGCGCGCCATTCTTACTTCTTTCAGCGTATCCCAGTAGGCATACGTGCCATCGTGTTCACGGCAGCGTCCTGTATCGTGTTGCTCATACATCACTACAAACGTTCCCATCGGGGGCATCGTGTTGCTGGGGGTCTTGTGCTTTGCCATCACGCCCTCCTAGCGCAGAACTTTTTTGCACGTCACGCGGAATCCGTCTTCCCGCGAGTACATGGCGCGCCATTCCTTCAGCCACCCGTCGGCTTCTTTCTTCGACAGCACGTCGGCTTCTTCGACGTCGCACTTAGCGTACACGTCGCGAACGCGAACAACAAACACTTCAATCATTCCGGTAATCGTGTTGGTGGGGTTAGTCTTCGGCATGATTATCTCCGTATGAGATTTTTCCTGCACAAGTGCGCAGGAGCCAGCGGGTTATCGCTGGCCTATGCGTACTCAGTGTCCGCTTGTTGTATGTGGTTCTAGGGGTGTTTCGATTTTGCCGCGCCAGCCTTGCCGCATGGGGCCGTCTCCGGGTGCACATGGGGCAATGCTGCGCGGTGTGTTGTTGTGGCAGGTAGCCGCTACGCTGGCGCAATAGCGCGGCGCTTGGCTGTACCACAGCAAGTCGGGGGTCCCGTGCAGGTGAAGAGGGCGCGCGCACCAGCGCCGCTGCCGTGGGCCTACTTGCTTAGTAATCCACCGGTGTTTTTGTTGTTTGCCCGTACCCCGGAGCTTGACTTTTACCTGACCGGGGCTTGCTGCTCGGGTGGTGTTAGCCCCCATTGGGCCATGCCCGGTCGCCAAATACAAGCCCCCCACACTACATATATGGGAGCGGCCGCCAAGCGGTAGCCCCGGCGCAACAGCGCCCCGGCAGCCCCTAGGCAGCCCCACAGGGGCAGGCAGCGCCCCGGCTGGCCCCATAGGGGCAGGCTGTGCCCCAGCAGCCCCACAGGGGCAGGCAGCGCCCCCCACAGCGCCCCCCGGCTGGCCCCTGCCCCGGCTGGCCCCGGCTGGCCCCTGCGCCCCTGCCATTTCGCTACCTGGGAGGGAACGGCGCACGCTACCTCCTATCCTCAGAAAGTGATCTGGCATACTCACAAATCTGCCACAACACGTTCAACTCTTTCACTGTGTTGGGACGAGCTTTCCAAGGGGGTTGTGGTCCAAGAGCCTTACGCGCCATCCAATCAAGTGCAGTGTCTTCCCTCAAGCCCACAGCCCACGCGAACTTCGGGCTCGCGTCGACTACTCGCCCCTCGATTATGTCAATGTAGGAGGGGTACTTCTGCTTCGCCCGCACGCGGAACAGAAACCTCATGGGCGTGGGAACCGACCGCCCGGCGCTGATAACGCGTACTGCACGATTTCCACTGCCGCCGTTTCTGGGTCCGTTGTCGTCGTGTCGATGCGCAGTTCTGGATGCTCTGGGGTTTCGTAAGGCGAGTCGATACCGGTAAAGTTTTTGAGCTTGCCACGCCGCGCCATTTTGTAGAGACCCTTAGGATCACGCTGCTCGGCAACCGCGAGCGGAGTGTCGACGAATACTTCGCAGAATTCCCCATCTTCAATTAGGTCGCGGGCCAAGCGGCGCTCGGCGCGGAATGGGGATATGAATGAAGTGATGACGATAAGCCCCGCATTCACCATCATCTTAACGACTTCGGCTACGCGCCGAATATTTTCAACCCGGTCCTCCGCAGTAAAGCCCAAGTCTTTGTTGAGCCCACTCCGTACGGTATCACCGTCGAGCAGGTATACGTGAAACTTCAACGCGATCAGCTTCTTCTCGACCAAGCTGGCAATCGTAGACTTGCCAGAACCAGAAAGACCGGTGAACCAGATAACGCGCGTCTGCAGATGATTGCTCATAGGTATCCGAATTTGGAGGCTAGTTTAGCGATGCGCTTGCTCAACCGCGCGTCTTCACGTTCCATGTCATCGTAGGTTACGATGCGCGCCTTGTAGATGCCGCGACTTTTATTCGAAACTACGAGCTCAGGCATCTCGGTGTTCTTGTCGGCCCCGAGCGCTTTCATCAATGCGGGCCACTTCGCCTGGATCGATTCAATGTTGACGGTGAAGTCCGCTTGTTCAATAGACTTCATCCATACGGCATAGCTCATGAACATAGTCTTCAATAACCTGCTACTCCTGCTCAAGTGCACTTCCATGGGGTACAGCTCAGGAGCGTTGTCAGCCACGAATCTATGATTGGTCAACGTCATGCCATTCCACATGGACCCGATTACTTTTAACGGGTTTCGTACCAGATGCACGACGCGGTTGAATTCAAAATCGCTTCTTCTTTCCCCAAGATGTACGATCCCAGAACTTTCCTTGGGATAGGGGTGCCAGTCGCTGTCTGTGAAAAAGTACCAACTCACCGTTCCCAGCTTGCCGCAGCGTTCGTGAGGGAGGTCGAAGCCCGCCTTCCTCAACATCATTGAAGTGGTCTTAGTACCGCTGCGTCCATTGCCCGTCACCAGCAAGGGCAGTTTAAATCTAGTGGCCATAGTTATCTTCGGCACTCCGAATCTGCGAAGCTTCGCACGTGGGCTGATGGTAGGGTACTCGATGAGTTCACGCCCCGCGCCATAAAGGCTGATGTTCTTCATTTGATGTATTTCCCCCGCAGTGCGTTGAGCAACGCTCGCTGTCCTTTGTCTTTGCGGTGCAGCGCGGCAATCATTACTTCATCGATGGTGTCCTTTGCGATGATGCGGTATACGAACACAGGATGCTCCTGTCCTTGTCGCCATATGCGGTGCACGTATTGTTGATACAATTCGAGGTCCCATGTGAGTGCGTACCAGATGACAGCGCGTCCACCCTGTTGCAGATTCAGTCCGTGCGCTACGGTCAGAGGGTGTCCCAACATCACGCTCAACTTGCCAGCGTTCCATTCTTGCTCTAACTTTATTAGCTCCGCGGTGTTCTTCACGCGGCTTACGTTGGGCACATCACCGAACCCGGCTTTCTTAAGCGCAGGCAGGATGCGCGCAACATCATGATCGAACTCGTACGCTACCAGCGTCGGCTGTCCTTCCAGTTCTTCTAGCAACTCAACAAGCGCTTCAGTCTTTTCATCGTGCAGGTGCACAGTACCTCGACGCGTACCGCGCACTACGTCTAGATACGCCCCACCGTTGGCGACCTGCCGAAGCTTGACCGTTGCCGCTGCCGCGTTGACGGCAGTCACCGAACCCTCTGCGAGTTCAATGGTGAACTTACTCTCGACTTCGTTGTACGCGCGTCGTGCTTCGGCGGGCAGCTCAACGATGACGTCTGTCTCTATCTTGGGCGGCAGATTGATCCAGTCCTTAGCGTCCATGCGCAACACAAGCGGCGAGATGCGTGAATAGATTTGCTTGTCTGCGCCGGGCTTGAGGAACCAGTCGTATCCACCGAACCCGCCGGGATTGAAGTACATCATGCGGTAGTGCGTGATGTATCTGCCCAGCGCCGCTCCCAAGTCGAGAAGATAGATTTGTCCGAACAAGTCCGTCAATCCGTTGGGTGTAGGCGAACCGGTCAAGATGTAGCGTCTGCGAAACTTGGGCAGTTGCTCGCGCAGTTCTTTGAACCGCAGCGTGCGCGTGTTCTTGAACTTGCTGCTCTCATCAACGGTGAGAATATCGAACGGCCATCTGTCGGGGTTGCCGCCAATAGCGCGGAACAGCCAGCGCAATCCTTCAGGGTTGATGATGTAAACATGCGCTCCGCTGCGCAACGCTTTGTTCTTGTCCTTTCCATGCAGCACGACGTGACGCAGGTGACGGAAGTCGGCCCACTTGGCGATTTCTCCGGGCCACGTTAGATGGGCCGGACGCAACGGCGCTATGACGAGCAGTCCACGCGCCAGCTTCTGTTCTAGCAGCAGCGATATCGCGGCAAGCGTGATGCTGGTCTTACCGAGCCCTGGATCTAGGAACAGCCCCGCTGCGCCGCGTTCTATCATCCACTGAACGGCTTTCTTTTGATGCGGCTTTGGAAGCCAACGCTTCGAGCCACCCGATGGCAGCGTCTGAGTCATCGAAGTATCTCGCGTTGTGACCGAACTCGACAAGTTCATCTAAGATCCTTTGCTGTAGCGTGGTCGGCACTTCTTTTGGACGCTTGAATTCTATGAAAGCTACGAATCCCGGTCCAATGAACATTCTGTCCGGCCAGCTTCTGTAACCGAGCCCGTTCATCTTGCGTACGCGCCAGCCTTGATTTTTCGCCCACTTGATAACACGCTCTTCTATGTGGCGTTCAAGCTCCGGCTTAGAAGACACAAGGCCCACCCTTCGCCTTGCTGAAGTGACACCAGCGACAGTAGTTCCCCGGACGTGGCGAAAACTTGGTATCGCTCATCATGGGGATGATGCGCTTCTCCCACGCTTTCTTCAACGCTGGCAACTTGGCGCGAGTGTACCCGGCTTCATTTTCTTCGTGGACGATACCTTGATCGGTGAACCACAACTGCGTCCGCGCTCGCGGTGCCGTGGGGTAATGTTCCATACCGGCAATCGCGTAGAGCTCCAACTGCGGTTCGTACTTCAACGCCTTGTAGCGCCCCGTCTTGTGATCGACGACCAGTACGTAGTCGGCTTCCGGTACGATCAAATCAATCTTGACGCGCACCCACGCCCGGCTCATGTCGAACCAATCGCACTTCTGCCACTGTTGCGTGAACGCCAGCGACAGTTCTACTTCGGCGTTGCCGTTCTTGCGAACTTCCTTGAACTGCGGACGCAGCGCCTTGAGCTCCGTGGGCAAAGTCTTGATGGTACCTAGCACGTAGCGCTCCGCTTTGTTGTGAATGTCGCTGCCGCGCGCGAGCGCCTCCCCTTGCGGTTCTTGAAGCTTGTCGATGAATTTCAACTTGGCCTTGAATGGACACTCTTCGTACTGTGCCCATCTACTGAACGACCACGCGGTTATCTTCTTTGCGGCAGGCATGGGTTCCCTTTTCATTCACCGCGTGGCAGGTCTTGCATTTCCGTCCAGCGCGTTGCCGACCATCGGCCTTCCGATAACATGGGCACATCGAACTCAACATCCAGCATGGCGTCCCGCAACAGGCGCATCTCCGGCACGCGTACCCCCCGAGGGCATTCACTCATCAATTCGTCGTGAACATTTATTAGCAGAAACCCATCCGTAGTGCGGCTGGCGTAGTTGATCATCGCTTGCTTCGTGTTGTCGGCCGCGCTACCTTGGATGAGCCGATTCAGAAGCTTGTACTCGTAGGTCCGTTCTTCGCCGTTGATCACCTTCGGCGGTTCTACGTAGTACTCCCGCCCGCCCCACGTACGAATCGGTTCACCACGATCGGCGCGGTCACGCAGTCCCTTGGACAAGTCCGGTATCCCCGGGAATCCTTGGCTGTGCGCTTTCTTGATCGTGCGGGCTTCCTGCACCGAGCGTTCCATGCCAGCCGCCAACTTGCCCACGCCCATGCCGTAGATCAATCCGAAGTTGAGCACCTTGATGGGCTTGCGCTCGACGTACATGCCGAGTAGATCGCTGATTACCGTCTGCACGAACGCGTGCATGTCCAGCCACGGATCTTCGCGGTATGCCTGCAACAGCGCGCCGTCTTCGTAGTGCGCCAAGATGCGTAGCTCTTGCTGCGAGTAGTCTCTGTCCAGCAGCACGCACCCCTTGCGCGGTATCACGTACCCGCGCACCAGCGGCACCGGGAACCGTTCCATCAACTCGCGCAGCTTGGCAACCTTGCGCATGACCGCGAGCGCTTTTACGAACTCCGTCTTTTCGTCCAGCTTGTTCGGGATGTTCTGGAAATTCGGTACGCTCGACAGCCGCCCGGTGCGCGCTCCCTTGTTATTGCCTTGACTGTGATAGTCCTGCCGTACTTGGTTCCAACTGGTGTAGATGGTGCCGTCGGTTTCCGACGCGGTGCCGAACCACGGGCGTATGAAGGTGCGCAAGCAAGTCGCTACCGTGCCGCGATACGTGAGCATGGCGGACAACGTGTGGTCGGTGATAGCCTCCGTCAACGTGTCCTTGGCTGTGCTCAACTGACCGGTGGGGGTGCGCTCCCACTTTTCCAGGTCGCCCAGTCCCGCCTTCAGTATCGCATCGGCCAGTTCTTCACCGCTGTCGACGTTTAGCTCTTTGGATTTCAGCTTGCGGCGAATCCATCCGTCGAACTCTTCCATGGCGGCTTCGTACTTCGGCACGTCTTTCTCGAGCGCTGGCAAATCCACAGGGACACCGCGCTGCTCGCTGCGCAACAGGTGCGGCATCAATTCGCGTTCCCTGTCGTACGCACCCCCCATGTTGCGGTGCTCTATCACTTCGTCGTAATACTTGTTGAACAACGACCGCGTTCGCGTTACGTCGCCGATGGAGTACTTGCCGACGATGTTGCCGGGAGCCTTGGAAATGTGCGCCCCCCACTTCCTGTCATTGCGCGCCACTACGCGATGTTCGATGAGCCAGTCACGCACCGCGTCGCGCTCGGTGGGGGGCAGCCCCAGCGCTTCTTCTGCTACCGGCTTCAGTGACAACGTAGTGCGATCAGGGTTTTGCAAGAATATCAGATAGAGCGTGTCGTGAATACGTTCCCACGGTAGTTCTGGAAATCGCAGCCAGTGCAGCGCCACTTCGTAATCGAACTTCGCGTTGTGAAACAGGAGCGGGAGGCGGCTGTTCCATATGTCGGCCAGCATGCTTCGCGCTTTCTCTGGCGCGATGTTGTTCCCGATGGGATGCCCCCACGCAAGGTAGAAAGGCTTGACGCCCGGCATGTCAACGGCGCAGCCTACCGGACGAGGTGGATAAGTCAGCGGACGCGTGCCTATGGCTTCCGTCTCGAAGTCCAGCGTCGCTATGTTCTTTATCACTTTCGCCCCTGAAAAGAAATGGGTGGGAGGGCCAGCATCCGGCGTCGCGCCGTGCATATGCCCATGACCGCGAATCCAGCAGCGCGCGCCTACCGCTCGGACCGCTACCCGTAACTTTCCACTATCAATATTTCGAACGCTTCGAGGAATTGCTAGGTGCTACCGCTCGGTTCTTCGCTACTCGGCCCTTCGCTTTAGGCGGCGCTTCACGCTCGGTGTAGATGTACGGTTCTTCGAGTATCCGCTCCGCCTGCTTGACGCGTTCAAGTATGGCGGGATACAGCTTTTCCGACAGCGGCTTGCCTACGCTCTGGAAGAACAGGTTCGAGTACTCCTTGCCTTCGGGGCGCTCCAATCCGATGCGCGTGCCGTACGCCCACACCGGCAAGCCGGTAAGCGCTCGGTCCTTGGCGTATCCGCTCCACGACTTGACGCTGGTGACGGACACCGACAGCATAGCGATTTCCCCATCTTCTACTTCCTTCAGGCTCGCCCCTTCAGGAAACGACAGCACGGCCAAGCGGCGCAGATTCTTGCATGCCTTGCCCCGTCCCCGCTCAGCGCTGCCCCACTCGTCGTGCGGGCAACCCTTGCACGTTTCGTGCTGCTGAGCGTGCGCCTTCTCGTGAGGGGCCATGTCCTCACCGTCTTCGCTGAACGCAAAGCACACCGGGGCGCTTGGATTGTCCGGATCATACGGACCGTCGTAGTAAGCGTTCTCGATGAGGGCGGCAAGTACGATCACCGACATTTCGTTGTTCTGCATGCGCGTGCCGTGGTACGACAGAACGCCGCCCTTCGTGGAGATGCGGTTGCCGGTCGCAACCGACTCCTCCATCTTGATGGTCTTCTGCGCGTACTTGGCGAGCTCGGTGCGCCAGTCGCCAACAGCTCCGACGTTCGTAGCCTTGCGCACAGCGGGCAGCTTCTTGGCGATGACTTCTGGTTCAGCTACAGGCTTCCTTGCCATTGCGAATTCTCCTACTCGTGGTTATGGGGGGCGTACGGTACGATGTGATAATGAAGGAAGTGGCTCTGCATCAACTGCTCGGCTTTTTGCAGCTCCTGAGCGAACTGCATTGTGGTCATTGTTCCCCGTATACGTTCCAGAGGCTCGATGTGCATGCGGTGCAATTGGGACTTCTCGTTTGCAATCACCTTCGCAGCGTGTTCTTCTCCTATGCACACGAACAGCGGCGCATCGTTATCGAACACGATGTAGGCGTGGTGCATCCTGGGCTCCTTTCATTCAGTCCCCTCGTTTCGTTAGACTCAAGCTGATTTGACGAAAGGCAGATATGCCAGGAATGTCTTTCTTCGCTTCCCAGCGCTCCCGACACGCGGCGTTATTGAGGCGCTTGTACAGAAGATCGAATGCCTTGTTTCTAACGATGTACTTCCAGACCAAGTCCCAATCTTCCGCGTTGGCGACGGTGGTGTACTTGATCTTCGCCTGCGCCAGCTTGCCAATGGCTCCGTCCAACTCGTCCTTTGGCAACTCGTTCAACAGATGATTTTCTAGTTCTTGGTACTCCTTCTTGATTTCTTCAACGGCGCGCTGCGCCACAGCGCGTCGCTGTTCTATCTTCCATAGAAGATCAATGCACGCGCCAGCAGTCTTTGGGAATTTCGGCATTCATATTCTCCGTATGAGAACGGCATTCGGCGAAAACCACTTGCGACCGGTGCCTGTAACGCCCCCGCAAAAGGGCGCCCTACAGTTTACCGCTGATCTAATCAACAAGAAAGCGGCGAACTACCGGCTCGCGATAGTTTCCGGAGTCACCTTGTCATCGAACAGGTGGTCGTGGGTGTGGTGCGGATTGCTTTCTGGGGGCGCATAGAAGTGATAGCGACAGCGCCTGCAAGTGTACAAGAACCCCTTCGCATCGGACCCCTCGAAGACGTAGTCGCGCCAGCCGTTCGCGTTCACCGTGCCGGGTTGAAACGTGTCCACTTCCGGTTGTGATATTGCACGCGTAAGTTCATCGCATTGCTTGACCGCCAGCGACAACTCAGTTTGAGGAGATGGTTCATCGGCCTCAGTGAGATAGTTCCCAGCCTTGACAGCCTCGATGTACTTTTCGTAGAAGTGAAGCCCCTTCTCCAAATCCTGCAAACCATTCTTGTACTTCCACCGCATCACGTACTTGGTGATCTGGTACTGGAACGGATCCCAGTCGAACAGGATGGCCAAGTCCCAGTGCTGCGGTTTGTCATCGCCGTGCTTACGGTAATGATCGCCGCCAACCTGTCTGTCGTTTGCGCTCATGCGAACTCCTTTTCGATTTCCTTCATCAGTACGATTGCCTCAGGCCACTGCGGCAAGTTCGTTCTAATGTGCGCACCTATATTGCTGGCAATCACCGAGTACGCCCGTGCTCCGTCTTTCCATCGGTTCAAGCAATGGACGTACAACTCGAGCGAATCGGCCCACTTCAGTATCTGCGCTTCGCGCTCGGTAAGGTTGATGTCGCCGAGCCCCAGCTCTTTGCGCACCACTTCTTCAGCGATGCGCATCTCGTTGGCCAGCGCGGGGAACCTCCACTTCGTGGGCGCTGGCAAATCGCCGGTGTGCGCTTCTTCCGCATCGTGCAACAGCGCGGCACTCAGCAGGTTCGCAGTAGGAGCACATTGCAGCCGCTCGCACAGTTTCATTGCGATGAGCGCTACGCCCCACGCATGTTCTGCAACGCTCTGCAACGGCGCCCCGGTGTAGTCGGGCGCAGTGTGGAATCGCCGCACCCGACCGCTGTCGTACAGGCGCATCAAGTCCATTGTGCTTCCCCTTTGTACAGTCGGCGTTCCAGCCATTGTCTAGCGGCGACCAGCCACGGTTCGCGCGAAGTTTTCAGCAACCCCGAAGCGGATTCGGTTTGCTTGTTCTTGTGCAGCATGTACGCAGTCATCATCGGGACTACGACGTACTTGAAGAACGGTTCTTCGAAATTGTGGTCCAGATCGATGATGTCATTCTTGCACAGCACCCTTCCCTTCCCCATCATCTTGTTCAGTTCGACGTCGAACAATTCCGGGTCGCGCACCAGCTTCATCGGTTCTTCTTCTACCGGGGCCAGCCTCGGCAGGCTGTAGTCATCAACAAACACTCCGCCAAACAACGCTCGCCCGTCCACCACCTTGGACCACGCTTCGCCGGGGGCTCCTTCCAGATACACATGCAGCGAATTGCTGAACTGAGTATAGGAGCCCACTTCACAACCGAGTTGGCCTGCTATGTACTGAAGCAGAATGCTCCACTGCACCGCGTTGGCGCCGAAGCATCCCCAGACAGCGTCGTTACTGCGATTGCATACGGTCATGTTCAGCCGCCCCTCGCGCAGCGACAGGAATGCCGTAGCGTTGCACGGAATGTCCTTGCCCTTGTCTACCATGTACCAGTCGCTGAGCTTCCACAATCCCAGCACCGCGCGTCGCGAGTCGGGGTCTTTGCGCAACAGCTTCACGGCTTTGGCTATCTGATCATTTTCAGCGACAGTGTTACGCAGCCGCGCACCGTACGCACCGAGAAACGTCTTTCCGTCATCGCTGAACTGCGCGATGTTGCTAGAGAAGAACGCCGGTCCCAGCACGTCATCGCGCCCCGCTAAAATCCACAAGGCCTCGTACATGTGAAAGAACGGGTTGCAGTCACGCAGCGGATCGAACAGGATGTTTTCCTGCGGGCGCTCATATCGTATGATCACCGGGTTCAGTACTTCTAGCGTACGCATGCCGCGCGGAGCCACGAGACGACAGTGCGTCTTGACCCAGCTTTCTGTCTGCATGTCCATGATGAAGCGGTCCCACGCTTCGTTCACATTGCGAACGATGTAGTTCAAGGCAATCTCCCTTCATCTTGTGGGCTGTACTTCGAGCGCGGGCGTCCTTCGCCGTTGCGCACGCGCTCGTATTTGTCGAATTCGCAGAGCGAGTGTTCTATTTCGCGCATCTCCAGCAGCGGATCTTTTGGGAACGCCAAGTACCACAGGGGGCTGATGAGGTTCAGCAGATTCTGCATCTGGACGACAGCCTCGCGCGGTGCAGGCAGCTTGCCGTTCAATCGTCCAAGTCCGCGCAAGGCTCCGGGGCCAGCGTGCGCCCACGTAGATTTGTCAATGGCGCGATTGAGGAACGCGGTGTAGCGCAAGTCGCACATTACTTCGTAAGCCATGAACCCGCCCCATCCCAGATACTGGACCAGCGCCCGGTGCGCCGCCTGTATGCTGCTGCTGCGCATCTGCGGCCCCAGCATGGCTCGCACTTCCCACAGCGGTTGCAGGTAGCGCTCCATTACTACATGCGTCTTCGGCTCCGCGATGCCTCCGTTGGTGATGATGTACGCCCCTGTGAATACCTGCTCGCGGCGTTGCGTTCGTGCGTCTAGCACGGCCACTGCCTTGTTCACGTCCCACTTGTTCTTGCTGGGCCACGCTCCTTTCGTGTCTATCAATTCCTGCAATGTGGCGGGTAAGTTGATCTGTCGCGCGATGCACAGCATGAACCACAGATTTGGATCACCGGCGAACGGTTCGCGGATATGCTTGCGCACCCACACCGTCACGCGGTCCAATTCGCGGTATACGTTGGTGAAGCGGTACGTCTGCAGAATTGGATCCTTGGTCCACGGTTGAGGTTCCTTGTTTCTTCGTGCATAGTAGATGCGATGGCGCTTCACCATGAATTCGTACAGCGGCTTGTGGTTCATTCTTTTCCACCCTCCCATTTGCGCAACACGATTGGAGTGAATGTGCGCCCCTTGGTAGCTTCGCGCATCACTTCTGCGTCTTTCGGCGTGGGCTTGGGCAGCGCTCCGCGCTTCGCCATATGGTCGGGCAACAGACCAGGACGAAATCCCACGAAGTCGCACCCCTTGCATGGGACGAAATCCCGCTTGCCGTGGTACATGTAGCGCCGCAGCGACTTGAACACCGGTCCGTTCCACAACTCCGCAACCGCGCTCTTGCCAGCATTGCCCACCTTGATGATTCCACGGTAGTCGTTGCAGCAAGAGTTGACGTTGCCGTCCCAGCGGATGACAATGTCGCGGAACGGTTTCACACAACGCTTCCCTTCAGCGCGGTTAGTGGGAGGTGCCCCCTGCCCGGCACGGTTGTTGATGTGGCTGTGCACCCCCTTGCGTGCGATGCTGATGTCCTGAATTACCACTACCATGCGCGTACCGCGTGGACGGCGGCGGTGTGGATTGGCGTTCATGTCTTCCGGGTATTCCTGCAGTGGGATTTCGCCGTGATAGCGCTCGCGTATCTTGCCCACCAGCTTGATGCCGTCGTAATCATCGAGGCACAGAATGTTGAGTCCCGCGGTAAACAGCGCACCGATCAACGCGGTCGGGTCTTTGACAAGCCCGGCTCCGTTGCTCGTCATCAACAGTTGGTTCTTCGGGTTGTGCTTTCGAAACATGCGCACGATCTCGACAAAATCCGGGTTGACGGTCGGCTCGCCGTGCCCGCTGAATTCCAGTCTCGAGTTCCACCCGGCCTCTGCGATCGACGCGGCGATGCGCTCGGCCAACGGCAGCGTCATGAACTTGAAGTTACCCGTGCCTTCGCGGATCGCTTGGATTCCGCAGAAGTCGCAGCGCAGGTTGCACCCCTCCGTCAATTCCAGGTCTACGCAGAACGGCGTTTCTTGCGTTTCGTTCACTCGCGGCATCACACACCTTCTTTCACTTTGTCGTAAGCGCGCAACAGCGCGCGTCGCAGCTTGCCCACGTAGTCGGTGGCCCACGCGTTGTGCTGTTCCTTGCGCACCGTTTCGCGCTGGCGCATGAACCGTGGAATGTCTTCCATGCTGTTTATCACATAGCGTCGCACATCAAATCCTCCTCGTGTCAGCATGGGCACGGACTCCGGTTGGAACACCATCGGCAGCCCCGCTCCCAGCATCTCGTAGAAGCGGCTGGCGGGGGAGTGGTAATGCGAGTGCGACTTCTTGTCTTCAATGTACAGACCAAGTCCGTGCTTCGCCAGTTCCCGCGGGATGTCGACCGGCTTCATCGCGGGCAGCACGTTGGCGTTCGGCCAGTTCTTCTTCCACTCCGGCTTGGCCCCACTGATCGACACCGGCACCGGGCAATCGTCGAAGTAGCGATGGAAGTACGTTTCGCGGCCCTTGCGGTACGCGCCGAAGTAGAACAGATCCCGGCTGGCGTTTCGCCTCAGCGTTTCTAGATCTGGGGGCGTTTCGTAGGACATGCTATTCCAATTCACGTAACTGGACAAGGGTGTAGCGTCGGCGCTTTCTTGCACCGTGGTCCAGAAGTCCATGTGGGGCTTGCCATGTTGTGCGCGCACCCGCCACGCTGCGCGAAACGGCGACTCGGCGTTCGTGGTGGGCTTGGGAGGGATTACCGTGTAGTCGTTCTGCACCCACACGATGCGCTTCGCCTGTTCGATCGCTTTGCCGATTTGTTCGCGGTGCGCGCAGAACGCGTAGGGTCCGTTGACTATGATGAGGATGTCCAGCGGTTCGGCGCACACTTGGTCGTCCCACGTGAGCGGCACCTTCAACGTTCGCGATATGAAGTCCGATATGCGATTGCTGTTGAGCGTTGCCGTCAAACTCGGCTTGACGAAATTGAATACCTTGGTTTTCATCCTTACCTCACTGAATATCAGTATTTGGGACTCGGGAGAATTCGTGACATAAACGCGTTTCGTACCTCCTTGTCTGTAGCCTTCTTCCATCGTAGTGGATTGCGCACGGCGAACACTCGCACGCGTCCTTGAGGGGTGCTCAATTGACTGCCCCCCAGCGTTTTCACCGCTCCTTGCTTCATCAATTCTACAGACACGGCGCGCTCGGTCGCTCTCGATTCAGAACGGGGGTCGAAGAAGCGCAGCAGTTCCCTGCAAGAAAACAGTTCTACATCACGCGGTATCTTGAACGCTACTTCCGCCTGTTCTCGATCATGCATCACTATCGAGATAAACCGCCCCACTTCGCTGCGGCCCGTTTCTACCATCACGTTGCGCGCGCTGGTGTGTACGGCAGCACCCCTCGGATTGAAGTCGGTGCAGTCTACGTGCAGCAGGTGATTGAACAGCGCGCTCGGTCCTGCGCCGCGCATCCATGCGTCATACTCATCGTAGAACGCAGGTTCCAGCACTTGATCCGGTGCTTCCAAAATCGTGTAGCGCCTGTCGTTATCATCTATGAAGTACGCGTCCGGGTGGTTAGACGTGAAATAGAAGTTCACGCAATTCGGCAGGTCGTACTCCGGCATGTACTTTTCGTTGATGCGCACCGTTTCTCCGGTGAGCAGTCCCTTCAACTCATCGGTGTGCGAGCGATTGTCGTTGCCGGTTATTTCGTCTCCTAGAATGAATTGCTTGCGCTGCGCCCACGAGTTGTACGAACTAGACAACTGCTTCGCGCCAATGCGCTGTCCGTTGCTACCGTAGATACGCAGCAGAGTTTCGCCCAGCAGCGTCTTCCCCGTACCCTGCGCTGCGCCCCAGATGGCGACGGCAGTGAACAGCTTGGTACCGGGATGCTGCAATGGATAGGCGAACCATTGCTCCACCCACTTGGCGACGGAGGATGTTTCTAACTTCAGCAGGTGCGCGAACAATCGTTGCCACGGTTTTATGTCCCCTCGTTTAGGGGTGCACCCCCAGCCGCGCCATAGATTGAGTTCAGAAAATTTACCGACTGACGTAATGAGCTCAGATTTTCCAGGAGAGTACCCGACTCTAGTTACTTCACGGCGATTGGGCCACTGCATCCAATCCTTGGCGACACTGCGCTTTTCCATCTTGCTGCCGTCTTTAGTTTCACGAATCAAGTAGTAAGTCTGGTGGGCTTCGAGCATTGTAGAAAAGCGTGTCGGGTCATAGAAGTGCCCGGTTGATTCTTCATATACCTGCATCAACGCCCGTACGACCATGAATCTTTTGTTGAAATCATGCAGTCGCTGAATGCTATTGAATTCTGGTGCGCCGCGCAGGTGGTTCGCTAGTTCGCGCGCACCGCGCATCACCAGAAAGTCATCAAGCCCAACCTTCTTTTCACCTATGCTGGGCAGACCCGCATCGTAGACGATGGCTCCATGGCGCCCCAGCTCTTCTGCCAATCTTAGGGCTGCGTCGGCGACCTGTGGTTTCAGCGCCGCGTCACTGTCGTAGCAGATGTAGACGTTGCGCGTCTTCCACACTACTGCTTCCAGGTCTTTCAGAAATGGCTCGCGCTTGTTAGCACTGCGCCAGCTTTCTACTCCTCCCAATCCTACAGTGGGATAGCCGTTGACGGTTCCTGTCAGAGCCTTGATTTCCCCCTCTGTGATTATCAACGGTATGGCTGGGTCTGACAATATCTGCAACCAATTCACGTCGGGCACTGCGGGAAAGTAAGCTCGTACTCCGGAGCCCGGAGGTTGCATGTAGCGCAGCGGCTTCTCGACTTGACCTGCGAAGCCATTGGGCTTGCCCAACACTCGTATCCGATAGAATCCCGTATCGTGCCCGGCTGGATCTATGTAGGGTAACTGCAACGAGATTACTTTGGGCGCTCCAACCCATAATAGTGATGTTGTAAGAGCAGACAGAGGTTTGATCTTGGCTTTGCGCGCATGTTCTTCAGTCAAGCCTGATTCCGCTAGGCGCGATCTGAATAGCGTGCGCATATCCTGCGCAGCATTCATGATTTACTCCAGCGGATTGGTTATGCGGAACTACGGACTTGCTTGTTACTGGCCAAGTTGCGCGCTAGTGCACGCACCTCTTCTCTAGTAGCTTCATTCAACTTGATCGTAGACAGAGCGCGCTGTATGAGCCACAGCTTCAACACCGCATCTACTTCGCGCGCGGGAGGTAGTCCTACTGTGGGGCGCCCCGGTCGTCGTCGAGGGCGGGCGTCTGCGTGTGTTTTTATTTCTTGGTCCGCTTCAGCACTGGTAACAGAGCCGTTCCACTTCTTCGCTAAACGTTCGCCATCACGTAACCACGCCTGAACTCTCTCGTGATATTGTGTTTCGCTCTCAGGTGTCGGGGTCAATGCGCGCAGCTCTTCCACAAGAATATCGCGCACTTGGTCAATGTTGTTCATTGCTGCTACGCTCTCCAGTTCATACCGCTCAGTTGATGCGCAGTGTTTAGGTGCGCAGAAAATGTAGGGTGGGTGTAGCGTGCGCCAGTTCACATACTTTTGTAAATAAGTATGTTTCTGAATGAAAAATTAGCTATCAGCGTCTTCAGGAAATGGTAGGGGGTGATTTTGTCATTAACTAATGGGCCATCCCCCATACTCACCACTCGAGACCGGGGCAAAAAGAGGGCTTACTCGGAACACCCAGAAAAACAGCGTCCAACCTTTACACAAGTGTAAGTGGGTTAAGCGTTACGTGTAATCTAATTAACCTAACCTTCTTATACTATTTCCTTATTTCTGAGTTTAAGAGTTATATAGAGTAAGAAGTAGTAGTAAAACAAGGTTGTACGACCACCCTCGGAAATAATTTTTTCTAAGTTTTACTAAGTATGTGAGTTGGCGCCTTGCGCTTCCCCATAGCGGACCCCGATAATGCTCCCCTATGGTGGGAGGCCACGGTGAGTCGCACTATCCTCGCAGAAACAGAAGAGATGCAAAACCGTTCTATCGTTAGTAGGCTCGAGAACTGGGCCCGATGTCTGCGGCTGTATGTCCCCGGTTGGACATCTCCATCCCCGATAGGTGGAGGTCTGTACTCTGCAGAGTCTCAATGGCGCTCGGGGTTTCGTTCGTCAGCGGCGACGGAAGTTGCTACCCTTGATGTGCACGATGCGAAGATGGTGGAGTCAGCAGTAAGCATTCTTCCCATCTACTATCATGCGATCTTGAAGGCTTGGTATGTTCGTAAGCTGTCCCCAGGATCGTGCCTCAGTTACGCTGCTCGATTATCCAATCAGAAGAAGAAACGATTCGGTGTCTTTGATATTGAATTGGAGAAGTCTCACTCGTTGGTCGTTGAATCATTGACTGTTCCGGAAGAAGTACGAAGGGTGAGGGCGAAGGCTTTAGCACTGGCAGCTTTGATGGCGTGAGATATTTCTTGCAACCGAGTTAGATCTAGGTATAACATGCTCGGCAAATTAGACGACGGCCGTTAGCCGCTATGCCATCCGAGAGGAAGAGCTTAGTGTCGGCTAAAGAAACGCGAAGTAAGCGAATGCGGGGCGCGAAGCTCCAGTGCAGGCGTCGCTACTTCTTTGCGGAGCATCCCCTGTGCGTTCGCTGCGAAGCGCAAGGCAAGGTGACTGAAGCTGCTCAACTAGATCACATCGATCCGCTCATCAAGGGTGGTAAGGACGATACGTCTAATCTTCAAGCGCTCTGCGTTTCTTGTCACAAGATCAAGACAGCGGAAGACTTTGGACATCGCAAGCGTAGGAAGATAGGAATTGACGGGTTCCCCATTGAGTAGCGGAGTTGGTGGTGTTAGCTGCCTGTTAGTCGGAGTCGGGGGGCTGGTGGTGTTGTAGCTTGTGCGTGCGAGTAGGGGGGGTGGTCGAAAAACTTTTTCCTTCCCCTTCGAAACCGCGCGAGTGGCCAAACTATCGCGACGCCGAGTTATAAAAACTTAGGGTGAACACCCGCTTACCTGATGCGCCGAGGACCCAACAATAAGCCGGAGCGGCTGAAGATTGCCGCAGGCACGGCTCGCCCTGATCGACCGCCGGCGCCGAGGGTGGAGCTACCTGTTTTGTCGGAACTGCCTCCTCCACCCGGCTGGCTTCGTAATGAGCACGCTATCGAGGAGTGGCATAGGTTGGGGCCGGTTCTGGTGGCAAACAGACTACTGACTAGAGCCAGTCTATCAACGTTCGGTATGCTGTGCGCCCTACATGGGAAGCTGGTTGAAGCGTGGATCGCAGACGTACTACCGAGTGGTCACACGCTGGCGCAGTATCGTTCGATGGTGAACGATTTCGGTATAACACCGGGTGCGCAGAGTAAGGTGGGACCTTTTGGTAAAGAATCCGAAGACAGCAACCCGTTCGCGAAAAACGGCAAGCCTCAAATGGTCGCGTGACTACGTCGCTATCGCCGACGAGTTTGCTCGGTGCGCAGCGGACGAGGAAAACCGTGCGAGGTTTGGAAAGTGGACGCGCCTAGCAGCGCGTCGCTATCTTTCTGATCGTGAGCGGGCCGGACCAAAGGGTCCGTTTCTGTGGTCTGAGTGGCACGCCTCGGACCCCTGCGACTTCATCGAAAAGTTGCCGCACGTAGAAGGTAAGTGGGAAACGCCTCAGATAGTTCTGCACGAGTCGGACGTTTTCTTCGTCTGCAACTTGTTCGGGTTTCGGCAGGTGAACGGCGCGCGTCGGTTCAGTACTGCGCTGAAAGCCATCGCTCGCAAGAACGCCAAGAGCACCATTGCAGCCGCCATCGGCCTGTACTGCGAAACGTGCGAGGGGGAGGAGGGGCCGCAGGTCATAACCGGAGCGACTACCGGGGATCAGGCGCGCATCGTTTTCAACATTGCCAAGCGGATGGTGGAAAAAACCTCCGCCTTGCGCGAGCACTTCATGCTCGAGGCTTTTGCCAACTCGATTGTCAGTTCGTCGAATGGCGGAACGTTCAAGCCGATCAACGCGAAAGCCAGTACACAGGATGGGCTAAATCCCTCTACGGCCATCCTCGATGAAATTCACGCCCACAAAGACCACGGCTTCCTGAACGTAATCCGTTCTGCTGCTGGTGCAAGGGCGAATCCGCTATTCCTGTTCTGCACGACGGAGGGATACGAGAGCCCCGGTCCGTGGGGTGAGCTGCGTCACTTCGCGAGGCAGGTGCTTGAAGGTGTAATTGAGGCAGACCACTTTCTGGTCGTGTACTATGCGGTAGACGAGGAAGACAAGGAAGCTGGTATACCCGCCGACGATGACTTCGACGAATCGGCGTGGATCAAGGCGAACCCGTTGATGGACGTGAACCCGCACTTGCTGCGGGAGATTCGCAAAGAGGCGATCGAGGCAAAGCAGATGCCCGGTCGCCTCGCCGAGTTTAAGATCAAGCGGCTGAATCGTCCGGCGTCGGCGGCGGGTGCGTGGATCAACTTGGTCAAGTGGAAGGCGTGCGGTGGTCCTGTTGATCTAGAGTGGCTGCGCCCCCACTGGTGCTATGGGGGGCTTGACCTCGCTAGCACCAGTGACTTGACAGTGTTTCGTCTGCTGTGGAAAGTTGATGGCACCTACTACACGCACGGTTGGAGGTTCGTCCCGCGAGCAGCGATAAGGATGCGCACCGAGCGAGGGCTGGTGCCGTATAAGAACTGGATAGACTCGGGAAAGTTGATCGAGGCCGGGGACGAGGTTACCGACTACGACGTGGTTGAAGAATACATCATGCAGGCGAAGCGTACGTTTGCCCTAAAGATGGTCGGGTACGATCAGTGGAACGCTACGCAGCTTGTATCAAAACTCACGCGGGCAGAAGTCCCGATGCAGCAATTCATCCAGGGTCCGAAGAGCTACCATCCTGCAATGAAGGAATTGGAACGATCGTACACCAGCGGGAAGTTGCAACATGGGGCTGATCCGGTGCTCGCGTGGTGCGCGTCAAACATCATTGCTCGGACTGATGCGAATATGAACATGGCGCCTGACAAGAAACGGTCGCCGGACAAGATAGACGACATGAGCGCACTGCTGATGGCGATGGGTCTTTGCGTGGGCGCTCCAGCGCCGGTGACTGTTGACGTATTTTTCTAACGTTCGGGGCTGCCAATGAACCGTGCCTATTCGCTGATAACAATCAAGTCGGTCGACGAAGAGCATCGAATCATCGAAGGCATCGCATCGACGCCGACGACGGATCGCATGGGCGACATCGTCGAGCCGAAGGGTGCGGTGTTCAAGGTTCCGCTGCCGCTGCTGTGGCAGCACAGGTCGGTAGAGCCGATCGGGCAGGTTGTCGCCGCGAAGGTGACGGACAAGGGGATCGAGATCCGCGCTCGGATCGCGAAAGATCTTCTGCCGCGCATCGACGAGGCGTGGGCGTTGATAAAGTCGGGGCTTGTGCGCGGACTATCCATCGGGTTCAATCCGCTGGAGACGGCTGACATCGACGGTACGTGGGGCAAGCGCTTCCTCAAGTGGGAGTGGCTGGAACTCAGCGCCGTGACGGTTGCGGCGAACCAAGACGCATCGATTCAAACGATCAAGTCGATCGACGCAAGGCAAAGGCGGGCCGCGCTAGGCCACGACGCTGGAACTTCGCGCGATGACTCCACCCCTTCCCGCGCTCGGGAGCAACGTCCGGAAGGGACGAGTACCATGAAAAGCCTCAACGAACTGCGGACCCGTCGCGACGAAGTCGCCGGCCGCATGAAGGAACTGTGGGAAGCCTGTGAGCGTGACCGTTCGAAGCTCGAAGCTGAGGAAGCCAAGGAGTTCGACTCGCTGAAAAAGGAACTCGGCGAGCTCGATGGTTCAATCGAGGACGAAGCCGCAGTCGAGCGCGCTGTCAAGGGTGCGGTCCCCGTCGTACCGAGCGCCATCACGAGCCAGCGGTCTGGTTCGAGTGCACGGCAGGGTCGGCAAGAAGATCGGCCGAAGCTGGACCCGGCACAGAAGGGTGTTGCTTTTGCGCAGGTCGCGAAGGTGAAGTGGCTGGCGAAGAAGCACAACGTCGATCCTCGAAACATCGCAGATCAGATGGGATCGCGGATCGATCCGCGAGTTGCGCCCTTCCTGAAGGCGGCGGTCGCCGGTGGTTCGGTGACTGGCTCGACGTGGGGCTCGCAGCTCGTCGGTGACGAGACGGGGGTCGTGGCGGACTTCTACGAGTTCTTGCGTCCGCAGACGATCCTCGGCAAGTTCGGCACGGGCGGTATCCCGAACATGACTCGCGTGCCGTTCCGCGTTCCGTTGGCAGGTGTGACGGATGGCGGCGACGGTTACTGGGTCGGTGAGGGTGCGGCCAAGCCGCTGACGGCGTTCGCGTTCGCGCGCACGACGCTCGAACCGCTGAAGGTCGCTTCGCTGTGCGTGGTCACGAAGGAGTTGCTCGAAGACTCCTCGCCGGCTGCCGACGCGCTGTTGCGTGACTTGCTGGCGGGCGCCCTGCGCGAGCGTAAGGATCGCGACTTCATCGATCCGACAAACGCGGGCACGGCGAGCATCAAGCCTGCGTCGATCACGAATGCTGCAACGCCGATTGCCGCAAGCGGCACGGGCGATGCAGACGACGTGCGGACCGATGTACGCGCGGCCATGCAGGGGTTCATCGACGCGAACAACCCGCCGACGACGGGCGTGTGGATCATGTCTGCATCGACGGCGTTGGCGCTGTCGCTGATGCAGAACGCACTCGGTCAGTCGGAGTTCGCTGGGGTGTCGATGAACGGCGGCATGTTCGCCGGTCTGCCGGTGATCACGTCGCAGTACGTGCCGGGCGGCACTGCCGGTTACTACGTCGTACTGGCGAATGCCGCGGACATCTACTACGGAGACACCGGCGACATCACGGTCGACACTTCGGAGCACGCAACGATCGAGATGTCGGACAATCCCGACGGCGAAGTCGGAACCAACGTGGGCATGTTCCAGACGAACCGCGTCGCGTTCCGTGCTGAGCAGCGTCTCGATTGGGCGCTGCGGCGTGCGACTGCTGTGCAGGTCATCAGCGGCGCGAACTGGGGCGAAGCGTAACCCTCTCCCTCCTGTCCAGGGTGGAGTGTGCTGTTCGCCGGGGCGGTCCAAAGCTGCTCCGGCGTTTTTTCTGAAGGGACAATACATGCCGACCATGGTAGCGAAGCAGGCGTTTCGCTTTCGTCCGTTGAAGCGCCGCATGGCGCAAGGCGAGACGTTCGAAGCAAAGGACCGCGACGCGCGGCTGCTGATAGCGGCACGTCTTGCCGAGTTCGCGAAGGTACAGCCCGCGAAGGAAGTGAAGTCACGGGGCCGTCCGCCGAAGGTTGAGAAAGTTGTCGAGCCGTTGTCTGCGACCGTCGCTACCGTTTTTGGCGATACGACACCGCCATCGCCGGTGTTGGCATCGACCACTACGGACGATGAACTGACGTCGCGCTTCTACAAACGGCGCGACCTGGAAGTAGAATGAAGCTGCTCGGCTTCAGTATTGAGCGCGCCAAGGAGCTGCGTCCGGTAGGACCGCGTCCGCCGAACTACGGCGTGAATGCGGAGTTCATAACGGGCGGCTGGCAGCACAACCTCGTGCCGCCGATGACGGACTCGGTGCTCGCGTTCTCCGCCGTCTACGCGTGCATTTCCTTGATCAGCAGTGACATCGCTAAGTTGCGGCTGAAGCTTTCGCGCCGACAGAGTAGTGGTGCGTGGGAAGAGGTTGAGAGTTCATCTCCGTATCTTTCGGTACTGCGCAAGCCGAACCACTTCGAAACGCGATCGCAGTTTGTGCGCAGTTGGATTGTTCAGAAGTTGATACACGGTAATTCGTACGCGTTGAAGCGCAGGCAGGATTTGCGCGGCATGGTGACAAGCCTATACATGCTGGACTCGACGACGACAACGCCGCTCGTCGCCGATAATGGAGATGTGTTTTACCGCATCGGCCGGGACAGGCTGGCTGCGGTGCGCGAGGATGACCGAATCGTTCCGGCGTCTGAAATAATTCATGACCGTATGCTTGCGTTCTGGCATCCGTTGATTGGCGTGTCCCCCATCTTTGCTTGTGGTTCATCGGCAGCGCAAGGCTCGGCAATTCAATCGAACGCAGAATCCTTTTTCGAGAATCGTTCGATGCCGTCTGGGCTGTTGATTTTCCCGCAGGCGATTAGTCAGGAACAGGCAGCGGCTATCAAGGCGAAGTTCGATACCGGCTACAGCGGATCGAACATGGGTAAGTTCGCTGTCGTTTCTGGCGACGTGAAGTGGCAGCCGATGACTGTTACTGCTTCCGATGCGCAGTTGATTGAACAACTAAGTTGGACGGTGAGTGACGTTGCGCGGTGCTTCCACGTTCCGCCGTACAAGCTGGGTCTTCAGGCTAACGTGACGTTCTCTAACGCGAGCCAGCTCAACCAAGACTACTACTCGCAGTGTTTGCAAACACTGATCGAGGACTTTGAATCGCTCCTCGACGAGGGGCTTGAATTGGGTACGGATTTGCGCACAGAGTTCGACCTCGACGGACTATTGCGAATGGACCCTGGAACGCAAGCCGATATCGACCAGAAGGATCTTGGGTCCGGCGTGCTGGCGCCGAACGAGGCGCGAGTGCGACGCAATTTGGCACCGGTCAAGGGTGGCGAAGCGCCGTTCATGCAGCAGCAGATGTGGCAGATCGGGCAACTCGCGGAGCGTACACCGCCAACCGACGCTCCAGCCCCCGCTCCAACAGAACCGACCCCTGCGCCGCCCCCGGCAGAAGATGTGGACGAGGCGGAACGCGAGGAAGCGAAGCAGGCGTTGAAGCAGCTCGCGAATCAACAGCTTGCTGAAGACGAATCGCGTGCCCTGATTGATCGCTTGAATAGGAGCGCCGCCGGTGCCTGATAATAGCGAAAACATCTACGCGGCGATTGAAGGGTATGTTCTGCGTTCGGTCGCGCCACTAGAGAAGATCATCGAAGCGCAGGCAACGCGCATCGCCAACCTTGAAGCTCGTGCGCCGGTTATCGTTCGCGGGATTGATGGCAAGGACGGTAAGGACGGTAAGGACGGCGAGCGTGGATCCGCCGGGCTCACCGGTCCCACTGGACCTCAAGGAAAAGATGGTATCACGGGGGAACGTGGTGAAAAGGGCGAACGCGGAGAGCGCGGTGAAAAGGGAGACGCGGGATTGCCCGGCGAACGAGGAGAGCGCGGCGAGAAGGGCGATGTTGGTCCGCAGGGCGAGCAGGGACTGATAGGATTGCGCGGCGAGAAAGGTGATGTCGGTCAGCAGGGTGAGTTGGGACCTATCGGCTTGCGTGGCGAGAAAGGTGATGTCGGTCAACAGGGCGAGCTGGGGCCGATCGGCTTGCGAGGCGAGAAGGGGGATGCTGGTCCGCAGGGCGAGCAGGGTCCGCAGGGCGAGCAGGGGTTGCTAGGTGCGCGCGGTGAAAAAGGAGATCCTGGTCCACAGGGGGTTTCCGGTGAACGCGGAGAGCGGGGCGAGAAGGGAGACGTCGGCGCGCAGGGCGAGATGGGGTTGCTCGGACCGCGCGGTGAAGAGGGCGAGCGCGGGGAAAAGGGCGAGTCGGGTTTGCAGGGCGAGCGTGGGGAAAAGGGCGAGTCGGGTTTGCAAGGTGCGCGCGGTGAAAAGGGAGAGCCCGGTTTGCAAGGTGCGCGCGGAGAGAAAGGTGAACTCGGTTTGCAGGGCGAGCGTGGTGAAAAGGGTGAGTCTGGCTTGCAGGGTGTGCGCGGAGAAAAGGGTGAGTCTGGTTTGCAGGGCGAGCGCGGAGAAAAAGGGTTACAGGGCGAGCGCGGAGAGAAAGGTATCGACGGCGGTGATGGTTCTGATGGGGTATCGATTCTTTCTGCTGTCGTAGATGGTGATGGTGAACTCATACTAACCATGAGCGACGGCGCTACGCGCAAGGCGGGCGTCGTGCGGGGCAAGGATGGGCGCAATGGCGTTGACGGTCGAGCGGGTGAGCAGGGTGCGTCGGGGCGTGATGCTGTCGCAATTCGTCCATTGCTGTTGATAGAGGACAGCAAGGCTTATTCGGCTGGAGTCTGGGCGGTGCATGCGGGGGGTTCGTGGTACTCCGAGAAAAACACCGAACCATTGAAGGGCCGCAATCCTGTCGACGCTGGCTGGACACCCATTGCGGTCGGCGAGCAGAAGTTCGATATATCATTCGAGGATGATGGTCGAGTGATTGTCGTAACTCGTACGACATCAACGGGATTGACAGTGACGAAGCGGTATACGTCCCCCGTTGTCCTTGATCGCGGGGTCTTTGTCGCGTCGAAGACTTATGCGCGTGGCGACGGTGTCACGCGCAGCGGATCATTCTTCATTGCCCGCGTCGATAGCCCGAAGGGTTTGCCGGGGGCGTCTGATGATTGGCGGCTCGCCGTGAAAGCCGGGAAGGACGGGAAAGACGGATGAACTTCGTCAAGCTCATAACGCCGCGCGACGGCGGCGTACTTCGTGATCCGGAGACTGGCGATACGTATCCCTTGGATGGCCGTGAGGTATCTGTAGCTGAGACGCGAGTTGCCGCTCTGCTCCGTGAAGGGTTCGCTATCTCTAAAGGACCGGACCTCCTTCTCGTTCCTGGGCCGCCCGGACCGCAAGGACCACAGGGTCCTCAAGGCGATACGGGGCCGCCCGGACCGCGTGGTCCCGTTGGCCCATCCGGACGCGACGGTCGCGACGCTACTGGCGGCGGCAGCGTAGTTCCGGTGGGATGGAAGTTTGATATTCAGCGTAACGTTGATGGCTTTATGGCGAGCGTCATTGCCACTCCGATCGATCTGTAACCACTCCGAAGGAAGACCATGTCCAAGGGCCGTACGTTCGCCAATGATTTTCTGAAGCTCATCTACAACGCCACAGCCATCGCGAACATCGCGGACAACGCTGCCGCGTCGCCCTTCACAAGTGTCCATTGGGCGCTTCACTCTGCGATCCCCGGCGAGACGGATACGCAGGACGCGAACGAGATTACCTATACGGGATACGGGCGCGTCGCGGTTGCGCGCTCGGGGGCTGGGCACACGGTCACTAACGATCAAGTCTCTCCCGCAGCAACGGTCACGTTCGGGCAGTGCACGGTCGGCAGCACGACGGCGTATTTCTTCTCGACCGGGCAGGTGATCAGTGGCGCGACCAAGCTGTTCCACAAGGGCGTCCTCGGTTCGCGTCTCGGTCCGTTCACGGCGAAGGCCGACGACAACATCACGATCCCCGGCCTGACCGGAGTCGCGGTCGACGACCGCATCACCTTCTTCACCACGTCGGGCTCGTCTCTGCCGACCGGCATGACCGAGGGCACGGTCTATTGGGTTCTCACAGTTTCGACGGATGACATCACGATTTCGACAACGCAAGGTGGTAGCGCGGTGAACCTCACGACTGCGGGCGACGGCATCGCATACCGCGTTACGCCGTTGGCGATTTCCCCCGGTGTCACGCCACAGCTCACGACTAGCACCACGATTTACGAGGAGTAGGTCGTGGCTGATGACCCCTTCTACGACGACTTCCACCGCGAGCAATTCGACTGCGGTGGGATCGTCGTGTGGGGAGTCGTGGGTTTGACCCTCGTGCTGTTCGCCGTTGAATTGTGGAGAAGGTTCGCATGAGCACGAAAGCGAGCGTTATCGCAGCGATCGAGGCGTCGCTGCGCGAGGCGCAAGGCTTACCGGGATGGCCCGCGCCGACCATTGATAACGCCAAGGTCACACCTGACGCGCTACCGCACGGCGGCGGTGTGGTGATGATTAGCGCCGACGTCACCAACGCCGAAACCATCACGCTAACGGATTTCACCGGAACCGAAATTGTTGTGTTGCCGGTGCAGCGTTCGATAGTCACTGACGTGCAATGGACGCTGGTCGCCTCGGGACCGGGCGGGTCGGTGAGTGCCGACCTCGCGGCGACCGTGGCCGATGCGCCGCCCGCGCCCAGCATCAGCAACGCCACGATCACGCCGAACGTTCTGCCGTTCGGGGGCGGCACGGTAACGATCGACGCGCAGGTCGAGAACGCGACTGAGCTCAAACTCAACAATGCTCCGGTCACGTTGCCGTATCAGGAGGTCGTCGAGTTCGACAAACGCTGGACGCTGCTAGCGGAAGGTCCGGGCGGCACTGCGAGTGTGGACTTTGAAGTTGATGTACAGGACGCGCCTGCGCCGACGCAGCCGG
>Ga0137321_1000104_pt1 | contig 34129 bp, 18 predicted proteins | sample EasRivERMZT399_2_FD_104758 | JGI IMG/M metagenome (GOLD analysis project Ga0137321, IMG submission 104758) | Soil microbial communities from meander-bound floodplain in the East River, Colorado, USA - East River MetaG ERMZT399_2 | ecosystem: Environmental > Terrestrial > Soil > Floodplain ... | reverse complement strand
ATCTGCGGGTGGAACGGGTAGGAGATCCCGCCGAGATCGGATCGATCCGCGATGGCCAGGAGCGGGAAAAGGCCGATCGCCGCGTGCTCGAGCGCATGAATGGCGCCCGGGAAGTCCCCCCCGCTCCCCTCGACCTCGTCCCGCAGCGCGGCGGGAAGGTCGAGCCACAGCCCCACGGTTTCGAAGATCAGGGGGGGGAGGTCGAGCGGATGCGTCGAGACGAGCTCGCGGCTGGCGATCCGCCGGCGGTGATAGCCGCGCACCCACTCCGTGACCCGCAGCCGCCCTAGCCCCGCACGAGATCCAAGTCTCGCTTCGTCGCGCAGCACCTCGAGGATCTCGGTCTCCTTCTCGGTAATGACCTCCGTGTAGGTGTCTGCCGTGGATCGCACGACCTCGACCTGGCGCGCGTCGCGGTCGAATGACGTCACCTCGTACTGCCCGCCCGCGTGCAGGTAGATCGCCCCTGGGTGGGTCTCGCGGAAGGCGCGGCTGGCGTCGATCTGACCGATCGGCCGCCCGCTCCCTGCCTCGACGATCGCAAGGCTCGCGCCGGTCGAGCGCAGATCCACCTCGCGCTGCGGCCGCCGGCGCCGCGTATGGTACCGCCGCCCTTCGGCGTCGAGGCTCAGCTCACCCCGCCCCGCCATCCCGGCAGCCACCTCGAGGCTGCCCGCCAGCAGCTCGGGCTCCCCCGTCGCGAGATCGAGCGGGTGCTCCGAGGCGGCGCAGATGAGGTGCGCCGCGCGGATCGCCGGGTTCGCCGGATCGATGATCGCCCGCTCGAGCGGCCTGCCGAACAGCGCCTCCGGGTGCCTCAGGAAGTACTGGTCGAGCGCGTCAGGCATCGCAACCAGGACCACGAGGGACTCCTGCTCGCGCCTCCCCACCCGCCCGACGCGCTGCCAGAGTTGCACCTGGCTGCCGGGATAGCCGACGAGGATGCAGACGTCGAGCCCGCCGATGTCGACACCGAGCTCGAGCGCCGAGGTGGAAACAACCCCCATCAGCTCGCCGCGAAACAGGCGTTGCTCGATGTCGCGGCGCTCCTCGGGGAGGTAGCCGGCGCGATAGGCGGCCAGTCGCCCGCGCAGGTCGTGCCGCTCGGCCGCGACCCAGGCGTAGATCAGCTCGGTGATGCGCCGCGCCTTGGTGAAGACAATCGTCCGCAGGCCCGCGTCCATCGCGGCCGTGAGCAGCTGGGCGGCCGCCGTGTAGGGGCTCGCGGGGGGATCGAGCAGCAGGAAGTGGCGCGCGGCGCGCGGCGCGCCCGACTCGCCGATCTCCGTCAGCGGCACGCCGAGGATCGCCTCCGCGTGCGCCCTGGGGTTCGCCATGGTCGCCGACGCGACGATGAACCGGGGAGAGGATCCGTGCAGCCGGCAGAGCCGCCGCAGTCTTCGCAGCACGTGGTGGAGGTGAGCGCCGAAGATCCCCCGGTACGCGTGCATCTCGTCCACCACGACGTAGCGCAGGCTCGCGAAGAGCGTGCTCCACGCCTCGTGATGCGGGAGGAGCGCCAGGTGGAGCATGTCGGGATTGGTCAGCAGGATCGACGGGGGACGCTCGCGGATCCGCTTGCGCGTCGCAGGCTTCGTGTCGCCGTCGTAGATGGCAGCAGCAGGCGGCGCCAGCGGACGGGCATCCACGGCAAGATCGTGCAGCGCGCCTATCTGATCCTGGGCCAGCGCCTTGAACGGGAAGAGGAACAGCGAGCGCGCCTCGGGGTCGTCCAGCGCCGCGGCCAGGGCCGGGACCTGGTAGACGAGGCTCTTCCCCGAAGCGGTGGGGGTCACCGCGAGCACATGCTCCTGCCGCGCCAGCGCGTCCAGCGCGGCCGCCTGGTGCGAGTAGAGGTGCTCGATCCCGCGCACGGCGAGCGCGCCGCGCAGCTCAGGGGGGACGTGGAAGCAACTGCTGCCGGTGGAGGCTGCCTGCGCCGGGAGGGTGCGGCGGTCGACGACCCCAGAGGCGAAGGCCCCGGAGGCGATGGTGTCGGCGAAGGCCTTCAGGAGTAGAACGCGGTGATGAAGACGATGATGATCCCCAGGAGGAGGATCGCCCCGTTGAGCTGGCTCGCGGTCTCGTGGAACTCATCGAACGCCGCGAGCGCCTCCTTCGGCGCGTCTCCGGTGCCCGCCGCCTCGATCGCGCGCCGCGCCACCCCGATCAAGCTGCCGGGGACGAAGGCCAGATAGAGCGCCAGGAGAAACATGGTGGCCACCAGCACGAGCCGCACGGTCTGGTAGATCCCATGGACGGGGGGCAGGAAGAAGGCCGCCCCGAGCGCGATGGCGCCGCAGATCCACCCCAGCTTCAGGACCGCCTGCGACATCGGGGCGACCGCGCGCACCGCCTGTGGTGGCGGCCAGGCGCCGTAGACCTGCGGCGCGGCGATGAACGAGAAGCAGACGATGCTCCCGATCCAGACGGCCAGCGCGGCGTAGAACAGGAATCCGAACAGCGGTGCCATGGTGCCTCCACGGGGGGGGTTCGGTCGGTCTGGATGCGGGGCGGGATTCTAGCATACGGGCCGGCTCACGGCCCCCGTCCGGCCCGGGGGGAGATTGTCTCCCACGGGGGAGAAACTTCTCCCCGCGAAGACACCTGCCGCCGCACTCGCGCCGACCGGAGTTCGCCTCGATCTCCTGATTCAGCGGGCACTTCGCCATGTACTGTGCGTCCGGGGGCGCGACGGGACCGGGTGGCATCGCCATTGCTTTAAGGACAGGCAAGACATCACCTCCTCCTCCGGATGCGGGAGTCAAACCCCCGCGTCCGGTTTTTTTTCGCCGCCGCGCGATCACCGCCGGGCAACAACGGCTCCCATCCACTCCGTGTCCGGGCCGGTGCGTGATTTCCCGCACGCGCGAACGCGAACCGTGGGTCAGGATCACCCATCCGACTGTGCCGGAGGCAGGCCGCTCGGGCGAATCGCCCGTGCTGCAGCAACTTGCACGCTGGCGCGGGGCTTGCGTTTAGGGAGGATCCGACGCCCGCCGCGAGCGTGCCTCCCCGGGAGGGACCGGTGGGTGGGCGCGGGCAACGCTCCGGAGCCGCCCGGCCGTGACCGGTCCTGCCTCCATCAGGGGTGCCACAGGTGAGCTGGCTCCGACTCGCGCTGATCCTCGCCGTCGTCGTCCCGGCGCTCGCAGCGCCGGGCGATCTCCTTGCCGCCGACGACCCCTGCCTCGCCTGCCACTCCGGGGGGGCGCTGGGGGAGCCGCGCCTGGACGTCGACGCGCAGCGATTCGCGGCGTCCGTCCACGGCAAGGCAGACTTCTCGTGCACCGACTGCCACGCGTCGCTGGCGGGGATCGAGGAGTTCCCGCACGGGGACGTGGCGCCGGTCGACTGTGCAACCTGTCATGACGCCGAGCCCGATCTCGTTGCCGGCGGCGTCCACGGCGGCTCCGGAGAAGCCGGCGGCGCGCCGGGAGTCTCGTGCGCCGCCTGCCACCGTCCGCACGAGATCGGCGTCGAGCCCCCGGCTTGTGAGAGTTGCCATGTCGAGGTGGGAAAGCACTACGCCCGCAGCCTGCACGGGCAGGAAGTGCGCAAGGGGGCGACGCTCGCGCCCCGCTGCTGGACCTGCCACGGTTCGCACGAGATCCGCCGCGTCGACGACCCCGAATCACGGGTGGCGCGTCCGCAGATCCCGTTCCTGTGCGGCTCCTGCCACAAGGAAGGAAGCCCGGTCACCGAGACCTACGACATCCCGCAGGAGAGCATCCTCGAGCACTACTCCGAGAGCATCCACGGCGAGGGGCTGCTCAAGCGGGGCCTGACGGTCAGCGCGGTCTGCAGCGACTGCCATACCTCGCATGACACGCTGCCGCACACCGACCCGCGCTCCAGCATCCATCGCGACAACGTCGCCAAGACCTGCCAGAAGTGCCACGGCCAGATCGAGCAGGTGCATCGCAAGGTGATCCGCGGCGAGCTGTGGGAGAAGGAGCCGCACCGAGTCCCCGCCTGCGTCGACTGCCACCAACCCCACCGGGTGCGGAACGTCTACTACGAGCAAGGGCTCGCCGACACCCAGTGCCTGAAGTGCCATTCGAACCCGGACCTCGAGACGCGGCGGGAGGGGAAGGTCGTGTCGCTCCATGTCGACGCCGAGGAGGTTCACGGCTCGATCCACCGGAACACCCGCTGCGCCCAGTGCCACACAGGGGCCGATCCGCTCGCCCCCGAGCGTCCTTGCGAGACGATCCGGACCCGGGTGGACTGCTCGACCTGCCACGCGGAGGTCGCGCAGACGTACGCCGCCAGCGTTCATGGCGGACTCGTGGAGCGCGGCGATCCGAACGCGCCCCGCTGCACCGACTGCCACGGGGTGCACGGGGTCAAGGGGCACCAGGATCCTGCCTCACCCACCTACCCGAGCCAGGTCCCGGCGCTGTGCGGCGGCTGCCATCGCACCGGGGAGAAGGCAGCGCTGCGCTACCAGGGAGACGACGTCGAGGTCGTCGAGCACTACGTCGAGTCGATCCACGGCAAGGGGCTGCTGCAGAGCGGCCTGGTGGTCACGGCGACCTGCACCGACTGCCACACCGCCCACCACATGCTCCCGAAGAAGGACCCACAGTCGAGCGTCAACCCGGCGAACATCCCGGCGACCTGCGCCCGTTGCCACAACGGCATCTACGAGAAGTTCGCGCGCAGCATCCACTCGCCGCTGGTGTCGAAGAGCACCGAGCGGCTGCCCACCTGCTTCGACTGCCACAACTCGCACGAGATCGTCCGGGCGGACAGCGAAGGATTCAAGCTCGGGATCATGAACCAGTGCGGAAAGTGCCACGCCGACGTGACCGAGACCTACTTCGACACCTTCCATGGCAAGGCATCGAAGCTCGGCGGCACCAGCACGGCGAAGTGCTTCGATTGCCACGGGGCGCACGACATCCTGCCTCCGTCCGAGCCGGCCTCGCACCTGTCGCGCAAGAACATCGTGCAGACCTGCGCCCAGTGCCACGACGGCTCGCACCTGCGCTTCGCCGCGGGGTATCTGACCCACGCGACGCACCACGATCGGCGCAAGTACCCGTGGCTGTTCTACTCCTTCTGGTTCATGACGTCGCTGCTGGTCGGGACGCTCACCGTCGCCGGCGCCCACACCCTGCTGTGGCTCCCGCGCTCCTGGCAGATGATGAAGGTGAGGCGCAAGCAGGAGGCCGAGATCCACGGCAAGGTCTATCGCCGCTTCCCGAAGCTATGCCGCCAGCTTCACATCATGGTGATCGTCAGTTTCCTGGGGTTGGCGATCACCGGGATGACGTTGAAGTTCTCCTACCTCGGCTGGGCGCAGGGGATCTCAGGCGTCCTCGGGGGCTTCGAGTCGGCCGGCTACATCCACCGGGTGTGCGCGGTCATCACCTTCGCGTACTTCGGGATCCATGCCTGGGACCTGTTCCGCAAGAAGCGCGCGTCGGGGCTGAGCTGGTTCCGGTACCTGATGCACCCGGGCTCGATGATCCCGAACCGCAAGGACCTCGCGGACCTGATCGCCACCTTCAAGTGGTTCGTGGGGCGCGGCCCGCGGCCGGCGTACGGCCGCTGGACCTACTGGGAGAAGTTCGACTACTTCGCGGTCTTCTGGGGCGTGGCGATCATCGGCACGACCGGCCTGATGCTCTGGTTCCCGGAGTGGTTCACCTACCTGCTGCCCGGCTGGATCATCAACGTCGCGACCATCATCCACTCGGACGAGGCGCTGCTAGCCGTGGCGTTCATCTTCACCGTGCACTTCTTCAACACGCACTTCCGCCCCGACCGCTTCCCGATGGACACGGTGATCTTCACCGGCCGCGTGCCGGTGGATGAGCTGCGCGACGATCGTCCGCTCGAGTACGAGCAGCTGGTGCGCAGCGGCGAGCTCGAGAAGCACCTGGTCGAGCCGCTGCCGTCGTACGTCGAGTCGGGCTTCCGGGTCTTCGGCTGGATCGCGCTGTCCGTCGGGCTGGCCCTGGTGCTGCTCATCCTCTGGGCCGAGCTGTTTGGGTACCGCTAGCCGCGAGCCGCGCCTCGACGGCGGCGGGTCTCAGTCGCCCTGTCGCTTCAACTCGTCGTCGATGATCTCCTGGAAAGCCTCGAGCGGCACCGCCCCGGAGAGGAATCGTCCGTTGATGAAGAACGCGGGGGTCCCCTGGACCCCCAGCGCCTCCCCCCCGGCCTGGTTGCCGTCGACCACCGACTTGAAGCGTCCCTCGTCGAAGCAGCGGTTGAACTCGGCCGTGTCGAGCCCGAGCTCCGCCGCGTACTTCTTGAGGTTGTCGGTATCGAGCGCCTGCTGGTTCGCGAACAGCTTGTCGTGGTACTCCCAGAACTTGCCCTGGGAATGGGCGCACTGCGCCGCCTCGGAAGCCGGGCGGGCGTGGTCGTGGAACGGCAGCGGGTAGTCGCGGAACACCAGGCGCACCTTGTCCCCGTAGGTCTCCATGACCTGCTTGACGGTCGGGCCCACCCGGCTGCAGAACGGGCACTGGAACTCGGAGTACTCGACCACCGTGACGGGGGCCGCCGCCGGCCCCTTCGTCGGCTCCCCCTCCTTGACCGCGATGGCCACGCGGGGGGCGTCGAGGACGACCTCGACCTTGGTAGTGGCGCTCAGCCGCTCGACCATCGCCAGGCGTGCCTGCGCCTGGTTCTGCGCCGCCAGGTACTGCCGGATCGGGTCCTTCATCTCGTCGAGCGACTTCCCGCCCATGCGCGCCCGGTTCTCGTTGTAGAACCGCTCCACGTCCGCGTCGCCGACCACGGCGATCTTGCTGGTCAGCTCCTGCTCGAGCAGGGCCTCCTTGCTGACTCCCCGCTTCTTCGCCTCCTGCTCGAGCAACTGCTCGGCCACGAGGTCCTCGAGCGCCGCTTTGCGCACCTCGTACATCTGCTGGTAGACCTGCAGGCTTGCCGGGGTCTGCTTCGCCTTGGCGTCCACCTGCTCGAAGGAGATGGTCTGGTCGCCGACGCGGGCCGCGACGTCGCCTTTGGCGGCGGCGGCCGCGGCGGGCGAGGCCAAGAGGGCACCGGCCGCCAGGACGGCCAATGCGGCGAGGTCGGCCGTCAGGGATCGTTGTGTTGACACGGTGCTCCTCCTCGGGTGGCGCGCCGGTGGAGACTCCACGGTACGTTGCCGCCCGCGCGGCGGCCGCCTATCGGCCGCCCTGCGCATCCAGGCGGTTCAACCCGCGCTCCGGGCTATTATGGGGTTCAGAGGGCGGGTTCCGTCAAATCGGGGCGTGGACGGGCCGGGCGGCCGGCCGCCGCGCCGTGGTACGATGCAGGCCAACAGGTCACGCGTACGACACCCTGGAGAGACCGATGACCCGAGACGACGACCTCAAGGACGACTCCGGACGGCTCGAAGCTGCCTTCTTCGTCGGGACCAACACCGGGCTGCTCGACGAGCTACGCCGGAAGGCCGAGGCGGGACAGCGCCTGGAGATGCTGCGGGAGGTCGTGAAGATCCAGGACGAGGCGTTCCTGAACCGGCTCGACACCCTCGGGGTGCGTCCGCAAACCGCCCTGGCGGTCACGCTCATCCCGCTCGTCTTCGTCGCCTGGGCGGACGGCAACCTCGATGAGCGCGAGCGCAATGCGGTCCTCGAGGCGGCGAAGCAGCGCGGGGTGGCGGCGGAAGGTATCGCGCGCCAGCTCCTCTCGACCTGGTTGGCGAAGAAGCCTGACCCGCGGCTGCTGTCGATCTGGAAGAGCTACGTGCGAAGACTGTGGGGCTGTTTCACCGCCGACGAGCGCTGGGAGATGCGCCAGAACCTCCTGGGGTCGGCCCGCGGTGTGGCGGAGGCGGCGGGGGGGTTCCTCGGCCTCACGTCCAAGATGTCGCCCGAGGAACGCCGGGTGCTCGAGGAGATCGAGAAACTCCTCGATTAGTGGCACGGGCCGCGCGGCGCGGGGATGAGCTTGCGCGGACTCCCGACACCGCGTACGCTTCCGGTTCAGAAGGGCAGCGCACGATAGCCGGGGACGGCGGTCCTACTGCGGTCTCCGAGCCTGGCCGGAGGCCGCGAATGGCAATCTCCCCCGACCGATCGGTCCTGACGTTGGTCGAGGCCCTGCGCGGAGTGCTCGCGCAGGTAGCGGATCCGATCCACGTGCTGCGGACGATCCTGGCGCAAGCAGTGACCCGGACGGAAGCTGAACGGGGCGTCTTCGTCGAGGTTCACACTGGCGGACGACTGGACTTTCGCGTCCTCCATCGCTTCGATCGGGCGGCCTTGAGCGGGGAGGCCGAGAGCTTCAGCCGGACAATCCTCGTCGAGGTCCTGCGCACCGGGGAGCCGGTCCTGATCGAGAACGCCATGGACGACCCCCGCTTCGCGGGGTCGGCCTCGGTTCAGGAGCTGAAGCTGGTCTCCGTCCTCTGCGTGCCCGTGCGCGTCGGAGCGCGGATCGGGGCGCTCGTCCACCTGGAGCGCGAACGGCCCGGCCATTTCGCGCCAGAGCATCTCGAGATCCTGAGCTCGCTGCTGGAGGTCGCGTCCCCCGTGCTCGAGGCGCTCCGGGTGGGTAGCAAGGTGCTCGCCGAGCGCGACCGGCTCCGCGATGAGGCCAGGGAGATCCAGAGCCAGCTCGACGAGAACCGCGACCTGCTCTCCCGCGACTGGTCGTTCGGACGTTTCGTCGGGCGGTCGCCGCAGATTCGGAATCTCGAGGAGAACCTGCGGCGCGCCGTCGCCACGGACCTGCCGGTCCTGGTCGAGGGGGAGACGGGCACCGGCAAGAGTCTGCTCGCGCGGATCCTGCACCACTCCGGACCGCGATCGAAGCAGGCCTTCGTGACGCTGTTCTGCCCCTCGCTCGAGCCAGGGATGGTGGAGACGGAGCTCTTCGGCCACCGTCGCGGCGCCTTCACCGGAGCCGACGCGGACCGGATCGGCAAGGTCCAGGCCGCCGAGCGCGGGACCTTGTTCCTCGATGAGGTGGGAGAGATCCCGGAGCGCATCCAGCCGAAGCTCCTGCGCCTGCTCCACGAGAAGGCGTACGAGCAAGTCGGCGACGCGCGCGAGCAGGCGGCAGACGTCCGGATCGTCGCGGCAACCAACAAGGATCTCGACGCCGAGGTCCGTGCCGGCCGCTTCCGCCTCGACCTCTACGAGCGCCTGCGCTTCGTGGTGCTGCGGATCCCGCCGCTGCGCGAGAGGCGATCCGACATTCCGCTGCTTTTGCGACACGCGCTCGACCGCTACGACGCGGGGCGCTGGGTCGAGCTCACCGCGGAGGCCACGGACTTCCTCGTCGAGGCGGACCACCCGTGGCGCGGAAACGTCCGGGAGGTCGAGCAGGTTGCGGCGCGCCTCGTGCTGCACGCCAGGCGCGGGCCAATTCTGCCTGCCGACCTCGGGCCGCATCTGCAGCGTCACGAGCCAGTCGCCGTGTCAGGGGAGGCGCCGTCCACCGACGGTGCGCTGCCGTCGCAGGTCGAGGATGCGGAACGGGCGATCCTCGAGCGGGCGCTGCGGGCAAACCCTGGCCTGTCGCGCGCGGAGCTCGCCTCCAAGCTGCAGATCAGTGAGCGTGCCCTCTACAAGAAACTCCGCATGTTCGGCCTGGGAGGCTGACGAGCCGGGCCGGAGGCACGCCGACCACCATGCCCCCCGAAGCGCACCCCGACCTCGAGCACCTGTTCGAGCAGGTGCGCTCGCAGCCCCGCGTGCGACGCCGCGCGTACCTTGCCGAGATCTCCTCGGGGGATGACGAGCTGCGACGCCAGCTCGAGGCGCTGCTGGCGACCGAGGAGGAGGTCTCGGGCGACTGGCACCATCCGGCGACGGCCCTCGGGAGAGTGATCGGCGGCTATCGCCTCCTCGCCGCACTGGGGCACGGCGGGATGGCGGAGGTCTTCCTCGCCGAGGACACAAGGCTCAATCGACGGGTGGCGTTGAAGCTGTTGCCGGAGCGCCTGACGGGGCATCCGGATCGTGTCAGCCGCTTCCAGCGCGAGGCGCGCGCCGCGAGCGCCCTCACCCACCCGAACATCCTGACGATTCATGACTTCGGAGAGCACGAGGGGAGGCATTTCATCGCCTCGGAGTTCGTCGATGGCCGCACCCTGCGCGAGCTGCTCCACGCGGGACCCGTCGCGCTGCCGGAGGCGGTCACGATCGCCATCCAGATTGCCGACGCCCTGGCGGCCGCGCACGAGGCGGGAATCATCCACCGCGACATCAAGCCGGAGAACGTGATGCAGCGCCCCGACGGCTACATCAAGGTGCTCGACTTCGGCCTCGCGAAGCTCGCCGAGGCAAGCGCCTCCGGGGAGGACTCGGGCGTCTCTCCGCCGCAGCCCGCGACGTTTGCGACCCGCGTGGGCGCCGTGCTCGGGACCGTCAACTACATGTCCCCCGAGCAGGCCCGCGGGCAGAAGGTCGATCCGCGCAGCGACCTCTTCAGCCTCGGGGTGGTCCTGTACGAGCTGGTGACGGGACGGCGCCCGTTCGAGGGGGCCACGCCGAGCCACGTGCTCGTGGCAATCCTGGATAACGAGGCCGCACCGCTCGCGGCGCTCCGCCCCGAAACCCCGTGGGAACTCCAGCGGATCGTCGCCAAGGCACTGTCGAAGCAACCGGAGGAGCGGTACGCGACCGCCCGCGAGCTCGCATCCGACCTCAAGGCGTTGTCGCAAGCGTGGCCGAGCGGCGCGGGATCGACCGCGGAGAAAGAGGACCGCCCGGAGAAGGCAGCCGTGCCATGGCGAGGCGCGGCGCCCGGGCGGCCGGGGACGGGCGCGCTTGACTCGGCACGGCCGCAGCCAGCGAGTCGGCGTCGGCGCATCTGGGCGGTGGCGGCCCTCGTCGCCACAACGACCGTGTTCGTCGTGACGGTGGGCGTGCTGCGTGGGTGGTTCCGATCCGGCACGGAGCCGCCCTCGGCCGGCCGCGATCGCCTGGAGATGACGCGAGTCACGACCTCCGGTGACGTTAACGCTGGTTACATCTCCGCCGATGGCAAACATCTGGCGTACCTGGTCTTCGGACTCGACGGCCCGAGCCTTCGGGTGAGGGACATCGCGACGGGCGCGGACCGGCAGCTCGTCCCCCCTGGACCGGCCGCGTACTGGGCCCTCGCGTTCGCTCCAGATGCACAGTCTGTCTACTACGTCACCGAGGAGAGTAACCGGCAGGTTGGCGGAACGCTCTACCGCATCTCGATCGCGGGCGGAGCGCCGCAGGCGCTCACGGTGAACGTGGCTCAGGCGAGCGTCACTCCCGATGGACGACGGCTGCTGCTGCGCCGCTGGCAGGGCGAGCCGAGGATCTCCGTGCTGCTCAGCACCGATCTCGCCGCGGGGGACGAGCGCCTCATCACCTCCGGAACCACGAGCCGCGGGTTGCTCAACTTCGCTTGCTCCCCCGACGGGACGAAGGTCGCCTATGCGACCTTCACCCGCGAGGGGGCGGAGATGTACTGGGACCTGGTCGAGAAACCGCTGGAGGGGGGCGCCGAGCGTGTGCTCATCGCGCACTCCGCTGAGGAGATCGCCGGCCTGGCCTGGCTGCCGGACAGTCGCGATCTGATCGTGAGCCGCGAGGACAAGTCGTCCGGGATGCACCAGCTCTGGTACCTCGACGGGACGAACGGAGCTCTCCGGCGAATCACGCGGGATCTCAACAACTACTCGACTCCACAGGTGATGGCCGATGGAAGCGGCCTCGTCGCCACGCAGGGAAGCCGGCCCGCCAGAATCTGGATTGGGCCCGTTGCGGATCCGGGCCGAGCGCGGCCAATCGGGGTGGGAACGGCCAACTACGGCGATCTCGCGTGGATGCCGGACGGCCGTCTGGTCTACACGCAGTCCGCGAACGGCGAGACGAACCTCTGGATCATGACGCCCGACAGCGGTGCCCCCACGCAGTTGACGCGAAACGCGTCGGCAAACATGGAGCCGGATGTCAGTCCTGATGGGCGGACGATCGTCTTCCTCTCGAACCGGGCGGGAGGCGCGCTCCGGCTCTGGAGGATGGACGCGGACGGAGGCAACCCACGGCAGCTGACCGAGCACGACGCAGGTGCGCCTCACTGCGCACCGGACGGCAAATGGGTGGTCTATCACCGCCCGGCCCCACTCGAATCCACCATCTGGAAGGTGCCGATCGACGGCGGCACCCCCGTGCAGGTTCTCGAATCACAGGGTGGGCGTCCCGCCGTCTCGCCCGACGGAAGATGGCTGGCGTATCAGTATTTCGATGACGCGATGAAACGGAATCGGGTTGCCGCACGGCCGCTCTCCGGTGACGCGCCGGTTCGGCTCTTCGACCCGCAGGTCGGGTACGGTTCGATTCGCTGGACCCCGGATGGGAGCCACCTCGCCTACATCAGCGACGGAAAGTTCGCGACCATCCTCCTGCAGCCATTGGCCGGCGGTCCGCCGACGGAATACCGAGCCTCATCCTACCAGGTGATCTTCGGCTTCACGCTCTCCCGCGACGGTAGCCAGATCGCCTACGCCGCCGGTCAGCACCTGTCCGACCTGGTCATGCTCCGGAACTTCCGATAGACCCGACCGGCGCGCCAGACCCGCCCTCCGTCGTTCGGGTGATAGCGCAGGCGTCCCTCCGCCCCCGTCATCCCGGCGCAATCGCCAATAGCGTGAGCGTCCCTCCACCCGCTGTCATTCCGGCAAAAGCTGGAATCCACCGGTAGCGCAAGCGCCGCTCCGCCCCTCGAACTCGAGAACACTGCCGTTCCGTGCAGCCTCCTGAACGATTGTTCAGCGGCCGAGCCGCGACGCGGGAGCCTGCACGCACGCGACCGCATGTAAGTGCCACGAACCTCGACGCGGCGCCACACGCACTCGACCGTTCGGCCGTTGGCGCGCGCCTTGCTGTAACAGGCCGCATCCGGACGGGCACGCTCGCGCCCACATTCTCCCGTTCGGCCGCCGCGTGACAGCCGGCGGTGCAAGCGGGTGCGTCGCAGCTAGATTGCCGAGCGTTGGCTTGGCACGGAGGTAGGTCCCATGAACGGAAAGACCGTCTCGCGGCAACTCGTGTACTCCGTTGCGATGCTCCTGATCTGCGCCGACGTGGCCGCAGCGCCCGCCGGGGACGATCGACAGGCGGAGCGGGATGTCCACGCTTCCACTGCTGCGCCCTGGAAATCGCACGCGGGGGACCAGCTCGCGGCATACGAATACGACATCACCTGGCAGGACGAGACCGCGCTGCCCGGCGTGCGTGGCGCGTGGCACGCGCCCAACCGGGCGCACAACCTGCGGACCTACTTCACCGACACCGGCATTCGCGTCGTTCCGCGCGAGGTGGGCAACGCGTCGTGGGAGTGGGGTTTGACACTCCTCCGCTACGGCCGGCCGACGCGAGTGAACTCGGTCACGGCGGCGAGCCCGATCCCCTCTCGCAATCGGATCAACTTCGACCGGGGTCCGATCGTCGAGTGGTACGTCAACGACGTTCGAGGACTGGAGCAGGGATTCACGCTGCTGTCGCCGCCACCGCTCGTCGACACGGAGAACACGGAGGACGGATCGCATTCGGTCCACCTCGATCTTTCGCTGTCGGGGACCCTCGATCCATCGTTCAGCGCCGACGGCCAAGCGATTGACTTCAAGGGTCTAGGCGGCGCGGCCGTGCTGCGCTACAGCCATCTACGAGTCGAGGATGCGCGCGGCCGCGAGCTTGCGGCGCGGATGGAGGCCTTCGCTGAGGCGGGGGTGCGCGGCGTCCGCCTGGTTTTCGACGACGATGGGGCGGTCTATCCCGTGACCGTGGACCCGCTAACGACGTACGCCGCCTGGACCGCGGAGGGCAACCAGGCGGGCGCCCAGCTCGGCATCTCCGTGGCGACGGCGGGGGACGTCAATGGCGACGGTTATTCCGACGTCGTCGTCGGTGCCTACCGCTACGACAACGGCCATGACGACGAGGGGCGGGCCTTCGTGTACCTCGGCTCCGCCTCGGGTCTCGGCACCTCCCCGGTTTGGAGCACCGAGAGCGACCAGGCGAGCGCCTTTTTTGGCTGGCCGGTTGCGGCCGCCGGAGACGTCAATGGAGACGGTTACTCCGACGTCATCGTCGGCGCGTATCTCTACGACAACGTCGAAACGGACGAGGGGCGAGCGTACGTATTCCTCGGATCCGACACTGGACTCGCCACATCGCCGGCCTGGACCGCCGAGAGCAACCAGGAGGGTGCCCGCTTCGGCTTCCCGGTCGCGACGGCGGGAGATGTCAACGGCGACGGCTACGCCGACGTCATCGTCGGCGCCTATCTCTTCGAGAACGGCGAGACGGACGAGGGGCGGGCCTACGTGTATCTGGGCTCCGCCTCGGGCCTCGCCACCACACCGGCCTGGACGGCCGAGGGCAACCAGATTGGAGCGGACTTCGGCAGCGCGATTGCGACGGCGGGAGACGTTAACGGCGACGGCTACTCCGACGTCATCGTCGGGGCTGAGAGGCACGACAACGTCGAGACGGACGAGGGACGGGTTTACGCGTATCTCGGCTCAGCATCCGGCCTCGCCAGCACCGCCGCCTGGACCGTCGAGAGCAATCAGGCGACCGCTCTCCTCGGCAGCTCCGTCGCCGCGGCGGGAGACGTCAACGGCGACGGTTACTCCGATGTCATCGTCGGCGCCCCCTTCTACGACAACGTCCAGGGAGACGAGGGGCGGGCCTACGTCTATCTCGGCTCGACCTCCGGCCTCGCCACCACGCCCTCCTGGACCGGCGAGAGCAATCAGCCAACCGCCTTGTTCGGCCGATCTGTCGCAACGGCGGGGGACGTGAATGGCGACGGGTATGCTGACGTAATCGTCGGCGCCGATCTCTTCGACAACGGCGAGGCGGACGAGGGGCGGGCGTTCGCCTATCTCGGCTCCGCCTCCGGTCTTTCCGACAGCCCCGTGTGGACCGGCGAGGGCGGCCAGGTGGGCGCCCAGTTCGGGATCTCGGTCGCGACCGCGGGGGACGTCGACGGCGACGGCTACTCCGACATCCTTGTCGGTGCCTCCCAGCTCGACAATCCGGAGACAGACGAAGGGCAAGCCTACGTCTATCTCGGTTTCGCCTCCGGCCCGGCCACGACTCCCGCCTGGACGGTTGACGGTGACCAACCAGGTCAGTTTTCCCTTTTCGGTTCTTCTGTGGCGACGGCGGGTGACGTCAACGGCGACGGGTACTCGGACGTCATCGTCGGCGCCGCCGGATTCGACAATGGTCAGACTGATGAGGGGCGAGCCCAGGTGCATCTCGGCTCCGCCTCGGGCCTCGCTTCCCTCGCCTGGGCCGCCGAGAGCAACCAGAGTTCCGCCTCTTTCGGCGAAGCGGTCGCGACCGCGGGGGATGTGAACGGCGACGGTTTCTCTGATGTCATCGTCGGCGCCAGATTGTACGACAACGGGCAGGTGGACGAGGGGCGAGCCTATGTTTATCTCGGCTCCGCCTCCGGCCTCGCCACGACACCCGCCTGGACCGCCGAGAGTGACCAGGCAGGTGCCTTCTTCGGCTTTTCTGTTGCGACGGCGGGGGACGTGAACGGCGACGGTTTCTCTGATGTCATCGTCGGCGCCTTCGAGTACGACAACGGTCAGACGCGCGAAGGGCGGGCTTTTGTCTACCTCGGCTCCGCCTCCGGCATCACCACGGCACCGGCCTGGATCGCCGAGGGTGGCTTGGCAGACGTCGTGTTTGGCCATTCGGTCGCGACGGCGGGCGATGTCAACGGCGACGGCTACTCCGACGTTCTCGTCGGCGCTCCCGGGTACGACAACGGCGAGACGGACAAGGGGCGGGCATACGTCTATCTCGGCTCCGCGTTCGGCCTCGCTAACTCCCCAGCCTGGACCGCCGAGGGCGACCTGGAGGGAGCCGCGTTTGGCTATTCCGTTTCGACGGCGGGGGACGTGAACGGCGATGGCTACTCCGATGTCCTCGTCGGCACCTCGGCTTACGGCGGCGAGGGGCGGGCTCTCGCCTACCTCGGCTCCGCCTCCGGCCTTGCCACCACACCCGCCTGGACCGCCCAGGAAGGTCAGCCATCTTCCTTCGGCCAATCGGTCGCGACAGCAGGCGATGTCAACGGCGACGGCTACTCCGACGTCATCGTCGGCGCCAAACAGTTCGCCAACCCCGAGTACCAAGAGGGGGCAGCCTATGTCTATCTCGGCTCCGGCTCCGGGCTTGCGACGTCCCCCGCCTGGACCGCCGAGGGCAACCAAGTCTCGGCCCTGTTCGGCAGCGCGGTCGCGACGGCGGGGGACGTCAATGGCGATGGCTACTCCGACGTCCTCGTCGGCGCTCCCTTGTACGGCCCGATTCAGAGAGGGCGGGTCTACGCCTACCACGGCAACGATGGCGACGGCCTCGACCGCGTCCCGCGGCAGGCGCGCACCGACGGGACGGCACCGATCGACACGCTGGGGAGGTCGGACTCGGAGACCTCGTTCCGCGTCCGGGCTCTCGGCCGCACGCCGCTCGGACGCGGCCAGGTGCGTTTGGAGGCCGAGGTCAAGCCGCTCGGGACCGCCTTCGACGGAAGCGGCCTGATCCAGGGAGCCGTAGCCGACACCGGCGCGCCGATCCCGGCGACGGGAAGTGCCGTCCCACTCGACGAGATGGTCGCCGGCCTGACCTCGTTCACTCCCTACCACTGGCGCCTGCGCCTCGTCACCGATTCGCCGTTCTTTCCGCGCACGCCGTGGTTCTCATTGCCCTACAACAACCCCACCGAGACCGACCTGCGGACCGACGGCTGCCTGGACGGCGACGGGGACGGCTACGGGCTCCCCGGTGTTCCGACGTGTCCGGCGGGCGCCGCGACCGATTGCGACGACACCAACGCCAGCATCAACCCGGGCGCCGCGGAGATCTGCGACACGCTCGACAACGACTGCGACGCGCAGGCCGACGAGGACTTCCCCGGTGGTTGCACGTGCGCGACGCCCTGGACCGGCCTCATCAGCTTCTGGCCCGGCGACGGCAATGCCGACGACGTCCGCGGAGGGCACGACGGCTCCGAGCAGAACGGCCTCTCGTACGTCGCGGGACGGGTCGGCCAGGCGTTCAGCTTCGACGGCTCGGACGACCTCGTCGGCTCGATCGGGGCGCCGTCCACGTACTCCTTCATCCAGAACACCGGTGTGTTCAGCATCGTCGCCTGGATCCGCCTGGACGATCCGGCGGCCCTGCTGCAGCAGGCGATCACCGGAAACACGCAGACCACCGCGGAGAAGGGGCACTTCTTCATCTGGGAGAACTCGGACGGACTCCAGCGGCTCAGGGTCGGCCTGGTCGACGGCACTCCAGGCGTTCCCGTGCTCCAGTCGACGAGCGCAGCGAACGTGATCACGGATAGCAACTGGCACCACGTGGCCGCGGTCGGAGACGGGACGAACGTCACGTTCTACGTCGACGGTGTCGGTGCCGTCGGGACGGGGACGATCGGAACGCTGAGCACGGGGGATTCGACGCGGCTCATGACGCTCGGCACCTGCGGCGGCGCCTGCCCCTTCAGCGGAGAGTTGGACGAGGTGCAGATCTACGACCAGGCCCTGAGCAGTGCCGAGATCCTCGCGCTCTACGCGGCCGGCGGCAGCGGCGCCTGCCAATGCACCGACGCGGACGGCGACGGGTACGGCGCGGAGGGCGGGCTCTCCTGCCCGAACGGGACGGTGCAGGACTGCAACGATGCCGACGCGGTCGTCAACCCGGGCATGCCCGCTCCCGACGGTTTGGCGGCGCTGGCGGCAGCGCATTCCGGCCCCGACGTGCTCCTCTCGTGGGCGGTCATCACGGATGCGACGGGATACGACGTCGTAGGCGGCGATCTCATCGTGTTGCACATCACGCAGGGGAACTTCGCCGTGGCAACCGACCAGTGCCTTGCGAACGACCTGGCGTCGACCTCCGCGACGGATCCGGCGGCCGGAGCCTCGCGCTTCTACCTGGTGCGCCCGGTCAACTGCGGCGGCAATGGCTCCTATGGTGGCGGCTTCCGCGATGCGGGAATCCAGGCCGCCGCGGTGACGTGCCCATGACGGCGAGACCTCACGCACCCATGGAGATGAAAACGATGACGCGCAATGAAGGTCGGATGGCGCTGCGGGGTTTCGTCGATGGTTGGTCTGATTCACTGCGCGTCAGGCTGCCGCTCCTCTCGACGACGGTGGTGGCGCTGCTATGGACGACCGCCGTCCCCACGCTGGCGCAGCAGGCGGACTCGAGCCTCTGGGTCGCGGATGGCAGCGTGTCGGCTGTCGCGCTCTCGGGGGACACCCTCTACATCGGCGGCTCGTTCACGCGCGTCGGGCCACAGAGCGGGAGCTTCGTGCCGATCGAGACCTCGAGCGGGTCGGTCGTGAACTGCTGGCCGAAGGTCAACGGCTCGGTGCGCGCGATCGCCCCCGACGGCGCAGGTGGGTGGTACGTGGGTGGCCTCTTCACCCGCGTGGGCGGGCTTCCCAGGAACAACCTCGCGCATATCCGCGCCGACCTGACGGTGGGGCCGTGGAATCCAGGAAGCGACGGCTACGTCCTGGCGCTGGCGGTGCAAGGGACCAACGTCTTCGCGGGGGGATGGTTCACACTGGCGGGGGGTGCTTCGCGCGGCTACCTGGCGGCGCTGGACGCGAGCACCGGTCTGGCGACCGGCTGGGACCCCAGCCCGAATTCGGCCGTCTACTCCCTGGCAGTGAGCGGGGGCGTTGTGTACGCGGGTGGTGCCTTCACCGACGTCGGCGGCACGAGCCGCAACAAGGTCGTGGCGATCGACGCGGCCAGCGGCCTGCCGACGAGCTGGGATCCGCAGGTGGACAGCTTCGACGGTGTGTACGCGCTGGCGGTGGACGGCGGCACGGTCTTCCTGGGCGGTGGATTCTCCCAAGCCGGCGGGCAGACGAGGATCAACATCGCCGCCGTGGACGCGACGACGGGGCTGGCGACGGGGTTTGCCCCCGATGCGAACGGCATGGTATCCGCCTTGGTGGTCAGCGGGACGACGGTGTACGCCGGCGGGCAGTTCTCCGGCATCGGTCTCGAGTCACGCAATCGAATCGCAGCCCTCGACTCGACAACCGGAGTGGCGACGAGCTGGAACCCCGACGCGATCTCGAGCTTTGGCGGGGTCTCCGCCCTGGCGGTGAGCGGGACGACGGTCTACGCCGGCGGGATGTTCACCGGCATCGGGGGTCAGCCGCGCAGCAACATCGCCGCCATCGATGCCGGGACGGCCCTGGCGACGTCCTGGGATCCACACGCCTTCGGCGCGGTCTACGCGATCGGCCTGGACGGCGGCACCGTCATCGCTGGAGGGGACCTCGCGAGCGTGGGCGTGCTGGAGCGCCACAACATCGCGGCGCTCGATGTCGGCACGGGGACCGCCACCTCATGGAACCCGGACGCCAACGGAGCCGTGACGTCCCTGGCGGTGAGCGGGTCTACGGTCTACGCGGGCGGCCAGTTCACGAGCGTCGGCGGGCAGGCACGCGCAGGTATCGCCGCGCTCGATGCCGCCGACGGTCTTCCTACCGCCTGGAACCCGGACGCAAGCGGTGGCTTCCCGACCTCGATCCATGCGCTGGCGGTCGAAGGGTCGACGGTGTACGCGGGGGGGAGCTTCACCAGTATCGGCGGGCAGCCCCGCACGGGCCTCGCCGCGCTCGACGTCACCACCGGGCTCGCGACGAGCTGGGATCCCGCCGCGGGACCGTTCTCCGCGATCCGTGTGCTCGCGGTGAGCAGTATGACCCTCTACGTGGGCGGGGACTTTTCCAGCATCGGCGGCGCCACGCGCAGCGGGCTGGCGCAGCTCGATCGGGTGACCGGCCTGGCGACGACCTGGAACCCGCAGCCTAGCGTCGGCTCGGTGCAGTCGATGGCCCTCGGTGGGTCGAGCGTGTACGTCGGAGGATTCGGCGCCGAGGCATTTGACCTGGCGACCGGCGCCGTGACGGCCTGGAGCCCCGGCACGTTCGGTTCGGTCTACGCGCTGGCGTTGGACGGCGACACGGTGTACGCGGGAGGGTTCTTCTTCTTCATCGGAGGCGAGGCACGCAACTACATCGCCGCGCTCGATGCGACGACCGGACTCGCAACGACCTGGGATCCAAGCGCGAATGACCTCGTCGCGTCGCTTGCGGTCGGCCCGGATGCCGTCTACGCAGGAGGGTACTTCCTCGCGATGGGCGAGACGCCGGCGCGGAGCATCGCAGCGATCCGCCTGCCGTGCCTGACACCGCTCGTCTCTTACCGTGATGCGGATGGCGACGGATACGGCGATCCTGGCGTGACGACCAGCACCTGCGACAGCTCCATTCCGGCGGGCCACGTCTCCGACGACACCGACTGCAACGACTGCAGCCCGGAGGTCAACCCTGGAGCCGCGGATGAGATCTGCGACGGCGTGGACGACGACTGCAGCGGCGCCGACGACGACGGGTTCATCCCGCAGCCGACCACCTGCGGGGTGGGTGCATGCGCGAGCGCCGGCAATACCGCCTGCGTGGCGGGCGCGGAGGAGGATTCGTGCTCGCCCGGCGCGCCGTCCTCTGAGGTGTGCGACGGGCTGGACAATGATTGCGACGCCCAGGTCGACGAGGATGTTCCCGGCGGTTGTCCATGCGCCATGCCGGGAACGAGCCTCGTCAGCTTCTGGCCCGGCGACGGCAACGCCGACGACATCCACGGGGGTCACGACGGCACCGCGCTGAACGGCGTGTCGTACGTCGCCGGACGAGTCGGCCAGGCGTTCAGCTTTGACGGCTCGGACGACCTCGTCGGCTCTATCGGCGCGCCGTCCACGTACTCCTTCATCCAGAACACCGGCGTGTTCAGCATCGTCGCCTGGATCCGCTTGGACAATCCGGCGGCCCTCCTGCAGCAGGCGATCACCGGCAACACCCAGACCACCGCGGAGAAGGGGCACTTCTTCATCTGGGAGAACTCGGACGGGCTGCAGCAGCTCAGGGTCGGCCTGGTCGCTGGCACTCCGGGCGTTCCCGTGATCGAGGCCAGCAGTGGGACGAATATGATCACGGACAACGCCTGGCACCACGTGGCCGCGGTCGGGGACGGGACGGACGTGACGTTCTACGTGGACGGGGTTGGTACCCTCGGGACGGGGACGATCGGGACCCTCAGCACGGGGGATTCGACGCGGCTCATGACGCTCGGGACCTGTGGCGGCGCCTGCGTCTACGACGGACAGCTCGACGAGGTCCAGATCTACGACCAGTCCCTGAACAGTGCCGAGATCCTCGCAATCTACATGGCCGGTGGCAACGGTGCGTGTCAGTGCACCGACGCGGACGGCGACGGGTACGGCGCGGAGGGCGGGCTTTCCTGCCCGAGCGGGACGGTGCAGGACTGCGACGATGCCGACGCGATCGTCAATCCGGGCATGGCGGTGCCGGTCGGATCGCCGGGGTTGACCGCGGCGCACTCTGGTTTCGACGCGCTGCTCTCGTGGTCGGCCGTCGCGGACGCGTCGGGATACGACGTCGTGGGGGGCAGTCTGGCCGTGTTGCACGGCACGCAGGGAAACTTCGCCGTGGCGACCGACCAGTGCCTGGCGAACAACGTGGCCTCGACCTCCGTGACGGATCCCGCGGCCGGAGCCTCGCGCTTCTTCCTGGTGCGCCCGGTCAACTGCGGCGGGGGCGGCACCTACGGCGGCAGCCTGCGCGATGCGGGGATCGCCGCAGCGAGCGGAGCCTGTCCGTAGAGCAGCGCGAGGGGAAACCCGCATCCGATGCGAGGCGCTAACCGGACGCGCCTCGGCTCGGGCACGAGATGACATTTCGAAACTTGGAGGGAGTCTGACATGAGGAAAACGGTGAGGCGTTCACTCGTGGGTCGCACGGCGATCGTCCTGTTCATGCTGGGCGCGTGGCTCTGCGGAATGAGCGTGCGCGCGGAGCAGGCAGCGGCGACTCTCGCGGCCGAAGCGGATCCGGTGGAGTCTCCCTTTCGCGTCAAGGACATCAACCAGACATTGCTCGAGGGTGGGTCGAGTCCGAATGGTCTCGTGCGGAGCGGCGACGTGGTGTTCTTCAACGCGTTTGATCCACGCCTCGGCTCGGAGCTGTGGAAGAGCGACGGGACGGAGGCAGGGACGGTGCTGGTGAAGGACATCGTACCAGGGAGGGAAAGCGGCGCGTTCGGCTTCCTCGCCGACGTCAACGGGACGCTCTATTTCACCGCCTACGACAAAATCCACGGCGCCGAGCTGTGGAAGAGCGACGGGACGGAGGCGGGGACGGTCCTCGTGAAGGACATACGGCCGGGCCTCGAATCGAGCACTCCCTACCCGCGCAACGTCAACGGGACCTTGTTCATCGTCGCGAACGACGGAGCTCACGGGAGCGAGCTGTGGAAGAGCGACGGTACGGAGGCCGGTACCGTCCTGGTGAAGGACATCTGGCCGGGATCGGATCCGGGCGCCTCATACCACTTGGCCGACGTCGGCGGGACGCTCTTCTTCGGGGCGAACGACGGCGTCCACGGTCTCGAGCTGTGGAAGAGCGACGGGACGGAGGCGGGCACGATCCTCGTGAGGGACCTCTGGCCGGGGCCGGATTCCGGCGCGGCGAACATGGTGTTCGCCGTCCACGGCGGGACGCTGTTCTTCTCGGCGGATGACGGGGTCCATGGCTCCGAGCTCTGGCGGAGCGACGGCACGGGGGCCGGGACGGTCCTGGTGCGGGACATCTGGGGAGGGGTAGATGCCTCGTCCCCGTACGCGATCGTGAGTGCGGGCGGGGTGCTGTTCCTCGCGACGTACATCCCTACCCACGGCTACGAGTTGTGGAAGAGCGACGGGACGGAGGCGGGCACGGTCCTGATCAAGGACATCTGGCCGGGGGGGGATGGCGCCCCCGACTACCTGACGGACGTGGGTGGAACACTGTACTTCACGGCCTACGATGCCGCTCATGGGAATGAACTGTGGAGAAGCGACGGGACGGAGACCGGGACCGTGCTGGTCAAGGACGTAACACCGGGACCGGATTCCTCACCCGCCTACTGGCTCACCAATGTGAACGGGACGCTCTTCTACTCCCCCTATGTGTCCACGATCGGGAACGAGCTGTGGAAGAGCGACGGGACGGAAGCCGGAACGGTGCTCGTCAAAGACGTGGGGCCAGGGTCGCTCTCGGGATTCCAGGGAGAGATCGTGGGCGTCAACGGCACGGTGCTTTTCAGGGCGAACGACGGAGTCCACGGTGACGAGCTGTTCAGGAGCGACGGCACGGAAGCAGGCACGGACCTGGCGAAGAACATCCACCCGGGCTGGGAGTCGTTCTTCGGGGTCGCTTCACTCAGGCCCTTTGTCACGCTCGCCGGGATGCTCTTCTTCATGGCGGACGACGGGGTCCACGGTGGCGAGCTGTGGACGAGCGACGGGACGGACGAGGGAACGGTCCTGGTGAAGGACATCCGGCCCGGAGCGGAAGGGAGCTTCCCCGCGGGCCTTGCGGTCTTCAACGGGGCCCTGTTCTTCGCCGCGGACGATGGGGTCCACGGGAGGGAGCTGTGGAGAAGCGACGGGACGGAGGCGGGGACGTTCCTGGTGAAGGACATCGGACCGGCGGCTGGCTCACCGGGCGACTTCACGGAGATCGACGGAAAACTGTTGTTCGCTGCAAGGGGCTCCACGAGCCTCGGTGGCATCGAACTCTGGAGGACCGACGGGACGGAGGCGGGCACGGTCCGGGTCAGGGACATCTGGCCGGGGCCGGCCCACAGCTTTCCCAATGAGCTCACCAACGTGGATCGGAGGCTGTTCTTCAATGCGCAGGACGGGATCCACGGGGCCGAGTTGTGGAAGAGCGACGGAACCGAGTCCGGGACCGTCCTGGTCAAGGACATCGTTTCCGGCCCGGGGTCTGGCTCCCCCTACTACCTCACGAGCGTCAACGGCGTGGCGTTCTTCGTTGCGAACGACGGAGTCCACGGGAGCGAGCTGTGGAAGAGCGACGGGACCGAGGCGGGGACGGTCCTGGTGAAGGACATCGGCCCAGGGTCGGAGCACGGCGGTCCCTACCTGCTCACGAATGTCGACGGGAGACTGTTCTTCACGGCGGAGGACGGGATGCACGGGTACGAGCTGTGGACGAGCGACGGAACGGAGACTGGGACGGTACTCGTGAAGGACATCCAGCCGGGATCGGGGTCCAGCTCTCTCGAGTGGCTCACCGGCGCGAACGGGACCCTCTTCTTCGCCGCGGCCGACGCGGACCACGGCCGAGAGCTGTGGAGGAGCGACGGGACGGAGGCCGGAACGGCCGTCGTGAAGGAGCTCCAGCCGGGGCCCGAATCCAGTGCTCTCGATTCGCTCACCGACGTCAACGGGACGCTGTTCTTCTCGATCGATGTCGGCGGCATGGATCACGAGATATGGAAGAGCGACGGGACCGAGGCGGGGACGCGCCTCGTGGCCTCCGACGCGCCCCGGATCTTCACCGGAGACTTCTCTCCGTCAAGGTCGACCATCACGCCCGTGGGCCGGCGGATCTTCTTCCCGGCGGACGACAGCCTGCTGTCGGAACCGGTGAACGTCGAGCTCTGGGCGATGCAGCTCGACTGCGTCGCCTCGGGACTCAGTGACCTCGACGGGGACGAGATCTGCGACGGTGAGGACAACTGCCCGTCGCTCACGAATCCCTCGCAGTCGAACTCGGACGGCGACATGTTCGGGGATGCGTGCGATACTTGCCCGACAGCAGACGACCCCGATCAGGCGGATGGCGATGGCGACGGCCTCGGCGACGCCTGCGATCCGTGCCCGGCCGACCCGCGTCCCGAGGACGGAGACGGCCTGTGCGGCGACGCCGACGCCTGCCCGCAGTCGATCGGGATCGGCGGCACCGTCGTCATCGACGGCTGCGACTCCGGCGTGCCGAACGTCCTCTCCGCCACGGGGTGCACGACCTCCGACCTGATCGCGCAGTGCGAAACAGGGGCCGCGAGCCACGGAGCGTTCGTTCAGTGTGTCGCCCGGGTGACGAACGACCTGAAGCGGCAGGGAGTGCTCAGCGAAGGGGCGAAGGGCAGGATGATGGGGTGCGCGGCGCAGGCCGGTCAATCGGGGGGAATGTTGTCCCCCCCAGCGACAAATCTCTCCCCTAGTGGGCGGGGAACCTCGTGACCCTCGCGGCAGCGATTCGGCCCGATCCCTTGAGTGCGGTTAGACTTGACGGCACTTTCACCCAACCTCGCTCGCCTGTCGCCCGGCTGGCATCGCGATTGCTCTATCCAGTGTAGAAAGCAACTCCTCCTCCTTCGGATGCGGGACCATACCCCCCGCATCCGATTTTTTTTGCCCGCGGCCCGATGACTTCGGTCAACTCAGTGGAGCTGTCGTCACTCCCCCCAATCCAGCCGATTCGATCAAGCTTCTTGCCGGCCGCGATTATTGCTAGCATCCAGGCGTGTCCGGCTTCCCTCCTTCCCTCATCCGCCGCGTGGTCGTCACGGGCGTCGGCGCGGTGACGCCGCTCGGCCACGACGCCGAGAGTTTCTGGCAGGGTGTGCGCGCCGGCCGCAGCGGCATCCGCCGCGTCCAGGGGTTCGACTCCTCCGACCTCGACAGCCGCATCGCGGGCCAGGTCATCGGGTTCGACGTGGACGCGATCCTGCGCCAGAAGGACCGGCCGCACCTCCCGCGCCCCGTGCCCCTCGCGCTCGGCGCGGCGACGGAGGCGCTTGGGCAGGCGGGGCTCCTCGAGGCGGGTGCGTATCGGGGGAAGTCGGAGGAGGCGTCGGTCGTCATCGGCAGCGGCGGCGGCGCATTCGAGTTCCTGGAGCGCCAGTTCGGCCACTACTACCGCAACGAGATCCGCAAGGCCTCGATCTACTCCATCCCCTCCTCCACCACCGGGACCATCTCGTCGGAGCTGTCGACAGCGTTCGGCATCCGCGGCATGAGCCACGTGCTCTCGGACGGCTGCACCTCCTCGACCGACGCGATTGGCTACGCCTTCCGCCATGTCCGTCACGCGGCTGCGGAGGTGGTGCTCACGGGCGGTGTCGACGCCACGATCACGCACGCGGGGCTGCTCGGCTTCACCCTGATGAAGGTCGTGGCGAGCGGCTGGAACGACGAGCCGGAGCGCGCCTCCCGGCCGTTCGACCTCGACCGGGCCGGGTTCGTGCTGGGGGAAGGGGCCTGGATGCTGGTCCTCGAGGAGCTGCAGCACGCCCGCCGCCGGGGGGCGAAGATCCTGGGAGAGGTGCTCGGATACGGGGCGACCTGCGAGGCGTACCACCGCGTGCGCCTGCTCGAGGACGGCGCCGAGTCGGCACGGGCGATCTCGCTGGCGCTCGCGGAGGCGGCGCTCCATCCGGAGGCGGTGGACTACGTCGCGCTGCACGGCACCTCGACGCGGATGAACGACGCGGTAGAGACTCGGGCCGTGAAACGGGCGCTCGGCGACCACGCTCGGCGAGTGCCGATGAGCGCGCTGAAGTCGATGATCGGCCACCCGCAGGGGGCGAGCGGCGCCGCCGGCGTCGTCGCGACCCTGCTGTCGATGCGCGACGGCTTCGTGCACCCGACGGTGAACCTCGATTCCCCCGACCCGGAATGCGACCTCGACTACGTCGCGAACACCGGACGGGCCCATCCGATCGAGGTCGCGATCGCCAACTGCATCGGCTTCGGCTCGAAGAACGCGGCGCTCGCGCTGCGACGCTGGCGAGATTGAGCCTCCTCGTCCCGCCGCGCTACGAGGGGGAGGAGCTCATTGACCGTCCGGGCCTCTCCAGCGCCGAGATAGCCGAAGCACTCCGCGACATCCAGTGGGTGAACCGCCGGCTCGGCGGCTGGTCGGCGGTGCGCCGCTACCTGCCGCGCCTGCTCGGCTCGGTCCCACCGGGACGGCCGCTGCGAGTGCTCGACCTGGGCACCGGCTCCGCGGACCTGCCGCGCCGGATCGCCGCCTTCTGCGCCGAGGCCGGCCGCCCGGTGCTCGTGGTCGGGGTCGATCTCAGTCCCGAGGTGCTGGAGTTCGCGCGTCGTGAGTGCGCTGCCGAGAGGACTGTCCGGCTGGTGCGGGCCGATGTCCTGCGGCTGCCGTTCCAGCCTGCCTCGTTCGACCTCGTGCTCTGCTCTCTCCTCCTGCATCACTTCGCGCCCGACGCCGCGGTGCGGCTCCTCCGCGAGATGGCCGCCTTCTCCCGCGGCGCCGTCCTGGTGAACGATCTGGAGCGCCACCGGGCCGCCTACTGGGGAATCTGGCTGCTGTCGCGGCTCCAGCGGCGTGGCAGGCTGTTCCTGAACGACGCACCCATCTCGGTTCTGCGCGCCTACCGGATCGAGGAGCTGCGCGGGCTGCTGCGGGCCGCCGGCCTGGCGCATCTGCAGGTGGAACGGGTCGCACCCTTCCGGCTGTGCATCCACGGGGCCGCGGTGCGGCCGGAGCCGGCGTGACGCGCGGGGTGCCACCTGCCACCGACGTGCTCGTCGTGGGGGGCGGTCCGGCTGGAGCGGCGGCGGCGGCGATGCTCGCGGCGCGCGGCCGGCGCGTCACCGTGATCGAGAAGGACCCGGCGCCCCGCCGGCGCGTCTGCGGCGAGTTCGTCAGCTCCGAGGCGCTGCCGATGCTGGCGGAGCTCGGGGCACTCGCGCCGCTGATCGCCGGCGGCGCTCAGCCGCTCTCGCAGGCGGCCTTCACCGCGCCCCCCGACCGGCACCTCGAGTTCCCGCTGCGCTCGCTCGGCGGCTTCGGGCCGCCGCTCGGCGTCACGCGCGAGCGGCTCGACGCCGCCGTGCTCGCCGCGGCGGTGGCCCGCGGTGCGGTCCTGTGGCGCGGCGCGCGCTATCTGGCGCCCGCGCGCGACCAGGAAGGGGCGCTGGCGGGGGCGATCGTGGCGACTCCCGACGGGACGACGACCCTCCGTGCGGCGCTTCTCATCGGCGCCGACGGGCGCGCGTCCGCGGTCGCTCGCTCGCTCGGGCTCGAGGCGGCGTGCGGCCGCACGCCGCTCTGCGCCTTGAAGGCGCACGTTCGGCCCGGCGCGGGGATGGACGAGCTTACCGGCGTCGAGATCCACTTGTTCTCCGGCGGGTACGTCGGGATGCAGCCGGTCGAGGGAGGACTCGTGAACGTGAGCGCGGTGGTCGAGGCGCGCCTGGCGCACGAGCTCGGCGGCGGCGCCTGGGCGATCCTGCGCGCAGCGTCGGGGCGGAGCCTCCTCGCCGGCCGCAGGCTCGAGGGGGCGACGCTGGTGGGACGAGCGCTCAGCCTCTTCCCTCTCGAGCGGCGGCGCCGCGAGGTGCTGGGCGACCGCTTTCTGCTGGTCGGCGATGCCGCGGCTGTCGTGCCGCCGTTCGCGGGGGACGGCATCGCGGCCGGGCTGCGTTCGGGCCTCCTGGCCGCGGAGGCGGCCGACAGAGCGCTCGCGCTCGGCGACCTCTCGGCGGCGGCGCTGCGGCCGTACGCCGACGCCCGGCGCCGCCATCTGGATCCGGCCCGGCGCTTCAGCCGCCTGCTCGAGAGGCTCGCCTATCGTCCCCGCTGGGCCGCGCGCCTGCTGCCGCTCCTGCGTGGAACCGGCCTGCCCGAAGCGCTCACGCGCGCCACCCGGGTGTCGTGAACTGCGGTAGACTCCGGCGTTCTCTGATAGGGGCCGATGCGATGAACCAACTCCTCATGCTGTTCATGCAGCTCTACGTCTTCGTCCTCGCGGGGATCCTCGGGTACGTCGTCATCTCCCGCGTTCCCGCCCTGCTGCATACCCCGCTCATGTCGGCGAGCAACGCGATCTCCGGAATCTCGCTCGTCGGCTCGCTCGTGGCCGCGGGCTCCGACTACGGCGTCCTGAGCACCGTCCTAGGCACGGTGGCGGTGACCGCGGCGACCATCAACGTCGTCGGCGGGTTCATGATCACCGATCGGATGCTCAAGATGTTCAAGCGGGACGGCGCGGACAAGCCATGAGAGACGTCCTCATCCAGGTGCTCTACCTGGCGTCGTCGGTCCTGTTCATCCTGGGGCTGAAGGGGCTGTCGTCCGCGAAGTCCGCACGCAACGGGATGTTCCTGGCGGAGCTGGGGATGCTGCTGGCGGTGGTCGGCACTCTCCTCCACCTCGAGGTCGTCCGCTTCCAGTGGATCCTCGTCGGCCTCACCGTCGGCTCGGTAATCGGCGCGGCGATGGCGATCTTCATGCCGATGACCGCGATGCCGCAGCGGATCGCGATCTCCCACGCCTTCGGCGCGCTCGCCGCGACGCTGGTCGGCATCTCCGAGTACTCCCGCCACGGCACCGACCTGAGCCACGGCACGATGGCGGCGCTCGGCTTCGAGGTGATGTTCGGATCGCTCACCGTGACCGGTTCGCTGATGGCGTTCGGCAAGCTGCAGGAGCTGATGCGGGGTGCCCCGATCACCTACCGCTTCCAGAATCTCCTCAACATCAGCCTGTTCATCGCCACCTTCGGCCTGTTCATCTTCCTGATCTTCGAGCCGAGTCGGGCCGACCTCTTCTACCTGATGATCGGGCTCAGCTTCCTGATCGGCGTGTTGATGGTGCTGCCGATCGGCGGCGCCGACATGCCGGTGGTCATCTCGCTACTGAACTCGTACGCGGGCCTCGCCTCCGCGGCGACCGGTTTTGCCATCGGCAACAACGTGCTGATCATCGCCGGCGCGCTCGACGGCACGTCGGGCTTCCTGCTGTCGATCATCATGAGCAAGGCGATGAACCGCTCGTTCGCCAACGTCATCTTCGGTGCCTTCGGAGCGGTCGCCGAGGGAGGCCCCGCGCGCACCGCCGAGGGGTTGACGGTGCGCCGGATGACGGTCGAGGACGCGGCGGTGCAGCTCGCCTACGCCCGCTCCGTCATTGTCGTCCCCGGTTACGGGATGGCGGTCGCCCGGGCGCAGGAGGCGGTGCGGGAGGTGGCGGAGCAGGTGGAGAAGCGCGGCGGCGAGGTGAAGTTCGCTATCCACCCGGTCGCGGGGCGGATGCCCGGACACATGAACGTGCTCCTGGCCGAGGCGAACGTCCCGTACAACAAGCTGTTCGAGATGGACGAGATCAACGGCCAGTTCGCCGGCGCGGACGTGGCGCTGGTGGTCGGGGCGAACGACGTGGTCAACCCGGCCGCGCGCACCGACAAGAGCAGCCCGATCTACGGCATGCCGATCCTGAACGTCGATCAGGCCAAGAGCGTGATTGTGCTCAAGCGCAGCATGAACCCGGGCTTCGCCGGCATCGAGAACGACCTCTTCTACGGCCCCAAGACCTCGATGCTGTTCGGCGATGCCCGCGATTCCCTCACCAAGCTCGCCGTAGAGATGAAGAACGTCTAATCCTACGAGTCAACCCGTGAACTTGTAGCCGGCTCGGTGGACCGTCACGATCCAGCGCGGATCGGCGACGGTGTCCTCGATCTTCCGGCGCAGCTTGGCCACGTGCATGTCGACCGTCCGCGTCAGAGGGGCGTGGTCGTAGTCCCACACGGCGTCGAGGAGCTGGTCGCGACCGACCACTTCGCCGCGGTGCTCGATGAAGTAGCGCAGCAGGCGGAACTCACGCAGCGTCAGCTCCAACGTCGCCCCGCCCTTCGACGCCTCGCCCCGCTTGAAGTTCACCTGCACGTCCCCGAACCGGTACGTCTCCACCTGCATGTCCCGGCCGGAGACGCGCCGCAGCAGCGCCTCGACCCGCGCCATCAGCTCGAGGAAGCCAAAGGGCTTGGTCACGTAGTCATCCGCGCCGAGCTTCAGCCCCAGGACCTTGTCGATCTCCTGGCCCCGCGCCGTGAGCATGATGATCGGCACCTGGTTTCCCTCCTTGCGCAGCTCCCGGCAGACGTCAAGACCGTTCAGCTTCGGCAGCATGACGTCGAGGATCATCAGGTCGAGCTTCCCCGCGCGAGCCACCGCCAGCCCTTCCGCGCCGTCGCGGGCCACGGTGACCTGGAATCCCTCGTAGGCGAAGCCGTCCTTGAGCGCCACGGCCATCGAATCGTCGTCCTCCACCACCAGCACCTTCGGCATATCCCCCCCCTCGTCAGGTCTGCGAACTCACATCGTGCCGCAGGTCGGCGACCCGCTCCGTCTCGAGATCCGCCGCCGGCCGCAGGGGCAGGCGCAGGGTGAAGGTGCTCCCCTCGCCCGGCGCGCTCACCAGGTGGAGCCGGCCCCCGTGCGCCTCGACGATGTGCCGCACGATTGCGAGCCCGAGCCCGCTCCCCTTCACGTCGTGGACGAGCCCGGTCGGCACCCGGTGAAATCGCTCGAACACCCTGGCCTGCTCGTGCCGCGGGATGCCGATCCCGTGATCGCGCACCGCAACCACCGCCTCCGTGTCGTCCTGGCTCACGCTCACGTCGATCGCACGCGCCTCCCCGGAGTACTTCACCGCGTTGTCGAGGAGGTTGTGCAGCGCCTGCCCGATGGCGTCGGGATCGAGGTCCAGCAGGGGCAAGGGAGAGGCCGGTGGCGCGAAGCGCACGGTGAACCCCGCCGGCCGCAGTCGCACCTCGAACGTCCGCACGACCGCCGCCACGACCTCCGTCAGGTCGGCGCGCGCGAGCTGGTACGTCTTCCGCCCCGACTCGATCCTGGCGAAGTCGAGGATGTTGTCGATGAGGCGGCTCAGGCGCCGGCTCTCCGCGTCGATGTACTCGCCGTACTCCTTCGCCTTGTCGAGCGTGGGGGCACGCCCGAGGCTCAGCATCTCCGCGAACATCCGGATCGAGGCGAGCGGCGTGCGCAGCTCATGGGAGACGTTCGAGACGAAATCGGACTTCATCTCGGACAGCCGCATCGCGCGGCCCGCGGCGCGCAGCGCCAGCGCCACCCCACCGGTGAGGAGGAGCGCCAGCAGCGCCGCCAGCGCCATGTTGGAGGCAAAGCTGGCGCGCGCCCAGCGGCCCGGCATCTCGCCGCGCCTCCTCAGCTCGAGGGTCCAGTCGGTGTAGACGAACGGGAAGGCGCGGTTGACCTCCGTCTCCGCGTGCCCGGCCGGCTCGGAGCCGAGGACGAGCCGCTTGCGCCCATCCCTGACCGTGACCTCGACGTCCCGCTCGGCCGCGTCGGGGAAGAACTTCTTCAGTCCGTTCTCGATCGCCTTCGGCAGCAGGTCGCCGCGGAAGTAATCCTCGTCGAGCACCATCCCCACGACCGCCACGATCGAGGAGGTGGCGTCGTCGACGATCGGATTCGCCAGGATCCGGTGCTCCGGGTCGCGCTCGTCCACCGACACGCCGGTCGGGGAGAACGGCAGCTTGCGATACGCCGTGATCTGCCAGGGGGTGCAGGCGACGATGATCGCCAGCGACTCGTCCGAGGCCGGAGCGGGCAGCAGCTCGCCATACTCGGGCTCGTACAGGAAGAGATTCCCGAACGGGTCGCGAGTGTAGTCCACGAGAAACATCCGGCGCGCCCCGGCGAACGACTTCTTCTTCCAGTGGTAGGCGACCTGCTCGTGGTCTCCTTGCATCACCGCGGCCGCGGGCACGTTGAGCACCCGCTCGGCGGCGGCGCGGTAGGCGTACTGCACCTCGGTGCCGACTCCCTCCAGATAGTTGTGCAACACCGCCTGCTGCGCCATGGCGGACATCCGCTCGAGTCGCGACAGCCAGACGAACTGCAGCGCCAGCAGGACGCCGACGGGCACCAGCGCCGCGACGAACCCCGCCCACAGGAAATGCCGCTTGAGGAATGCAGTCATGCTCGTCTGCCCGGCCTCCGGAACGTATACTACGACGTACGAACCCCGCCCGCCGCGTTGAATGCCGGTGATTTACAAGTCGTTGACAACTCTGACACTTTTTTACCGCGTGGTGAGCGACATTTACACCACCCTCCCGTATGCTCCCCGTGATGAATGAGAGGTGGGGCTGCACAGCCCCCCGCACCCGGAAAGGAGCCCCCTCGATGTTCTCCAAGCTAGTGAGGCCGGCCGTGATGGCGCTCGCGGTCGCGGCGGTCGCGCTGCCGGCGACGGCAGGCGACTACGGTACCAAGTGCACCATGTCGACGCAGGAGTGCCTGGACATGATGGCGGCGAAGATGAAGAGCTCCGGCTGGATCGGGGTCGAGCTCGACCACGATGAGGAGACCGGCGCGATGTCGATCACCAAGGTGATCCCCGGCAGTCCCGCGGAGACCGCCGGACTGCGCGTCGGGGATGAGCTCTACTCGCTGAACGGCGTCAAGCTGGCCGGCGCAGCCGAGCCGGCGCTGAAGCAGGCGCGCGGGGAGTGGAAGCCCGGACAGCAAGTGAACTACATCGTGAAGCGCGGCGGGGCCGAGCAGAAGGTGAGCCTGACGCTCGCCGCCTGGCCGGCCGACGTCCTCGCGAAGATGGTCGGCCAGCACATGCTCGAGCACGCCACGATGGAAGTCGCGAAGAACTAGCCGCACACCCCTTCGTTCCCCCGGGGCCCCGCGCACCCTCCTCCGCCGGGGCCCCATTTTTCTGTACGAGCATTCGCTGGCGTCAGTTCTCGCCAGAACCTGCCCCGGGGGCTCCGGACCAGCGAGGCGGCATACCTGCGTCTGGACCTGGCCGCAGCATGAGGATCACGTCGTTGCCCGCCGCGCGGTACTCGTCCAGACGGTCGAGCAGTGAGCGAGGAGCGGAGGGGCCTTCACGGTCGATGAAACCGGCGCGTTGGTAGAATTCGCGAAGGTGCGCATACGGGATGCAGTAGCAAGCGCGAGTCCCGATCCCGGCGAGGAGCAGTTCGACCACGCGCGTGCCGATGCCGGACCGCCGGTGCGGCGTGTCAACGCGCATGCCGCGCAGCACCAGGACCCCACTGTCGGCCTGGATGCGACCCAGACCGATGAGGTCGAGTCCAAGCTCGGCGACGACGACCGCGGCTTCGGGGCACAGGAAGCCGCGGTAGCCCCGGCCGCGGCAGAAGGCGACGACGCGAGGCCGATCCCGCGGGTCGGCGCGACGAACAGCAACCTGCCTTCGCCTGTCCACCGGTCCCTCCTAAATAACCAACCACGATTCGGAGTAGCAAGTCATCGCATCATGCCGCCGCTCTGGCCCGGGTTCGGGTCGAGCATTTGGCCTTCGACCGGCGTCGGAGCCGGCGAGCTTCTCTTTGCAGGTACCAGATCACGCGCTGCATGAGTTCGGCCATGGTCCGGCAGCGATGGTTGCGGGTGACGTTGGCGTGGAGTT
>Ga0137321_1000101_pt1 | contig 34560 bp, 24 predicted proteins | sample EasRivERMZT399_2_FD_104758 | JGI IMG/M metagenome (GOLD analysis project Ga0137321, IMG submission 104758) | Soil microbial communities from meander-bound floodplain in the East River, Colorado, USA - East River MetaG ERMZT399_2 | ecosystem: Environmental > Terrestrial > Soil > Floodplain ... | reverse complement strand
GTCACGAAGTCGGGCACCAACGACTTCTCGGGGTCGTTCAAGTTCTTCTTCCGGACGAGCATGTTCGACAACGACGGGGCAAACAACAACGACGTCAGCGGCACCAACCTGTTCGCGGCCCTCGACGGATTCCAGGACCTGCGTCCGTTCCTGACGCTGGGCGGGCCGATCGTCCACGATCGCGTCTGGTTCTTCGTGGCGCTGGAGTACATCGACCTGCAGGAGCCGACCAACACCCTGACCACTCCGGTGCTGCGCACGTCGGAAGGGTGGCAGAACTTCGGAAAGGTCACCTGGCAGGTGAGCGGGGCGCATCGTCTGTCGCTGCAGGTGACCCAGGATCCCCGCCGCTACACCGGGTTCGGCGTGGTCACCGGCGTCGCCCCCGAGTCGGACTTCACCCAGGATCAGGGGGGCGCCACCACGACGGCGCGCTGGACGTGGACCGCCTCGCCATCCGTCCTGGTCGAGACGCTCGTGTCACGCTTCGACACCGGGATCGACATCCTTCCCGCGACCGACGCGGAGCCTTGCGTGCTCGATACGCTCGGGCGGTGCAATCCGTTCACCGAGGACCTCTACACGGTGGACGTGCGCCAGGGCACGGCGAGCGGCCCGTACCACACGACGACGCGCGACTCACGGCGGCGCGACACCTTCCGCTCCGACCTGTCGCTGTACCGGGACGGCGACTCGGGCGGGCACAACCTGAAGACCGGCGTCGAGGTCGCGCTCGAGGGGTTCACCGAAGAGGGGCGAGTCGATCGGATCCGCTTCGACGACTACGGCCGCTCCCGGTCGCCCGGGGGGAACCCGAACCGCCGCTACGAGGGATCGATCAACTTCCAGGAGGCGGTCCCGTCGGCGCAGACGCGCGAGGCGACGGGCGCCAACCTCGGGGTCTACCTTCAGGACTCGTACCGCCCGTTCCCGAACCTGACGTTGAATCTCGGGGTGCGCTTCGATCGGGAGGAGAACACGGCGGACGGCTTCGAGCCGTTCGACCCGGCGGTGCAGGCGCAGGAGTTCCTCTCCCTCTACGAACGCGCCAACGGGCTGGCGCCGGGAGCGGTGTCGTTCCAGCAGGCGATGGTCGATGCGACCGTGCTCTACGACGTGAATGGCGATGGGCTCGACAACCTGCACTGCTCCTCGTACGACCTGGATGGTGCGGCGCTCGGGGACGGCCGCCCGGACAGCACGGTTGACGACTTCTACACGCTGTACGACGGCGACTACGATGGTGTGGCGACGCCGGGCGATCCGGACGACCTGGTGCTCCTGGTTCCCGACGGGATCGCGGACGGCCGGGGAGAAAACCCCCGTTGCGACCGGCTCTCGGACGACTCGTTCGTCCTGGTCTCCGTCTTCTCGCGCCACCAGTTCGACGACGTCGCCGCTCCCTACGAGGCGTTCCAGGCGCTCGACCCGGCGCGCGGTCTGCCCGGCAACGACCGTCCGCGCGAGGAGTTCACGCTGGTCAGCAACAACGTGGCGCCGCGGCTGAGCGTCGCGTGGGATCCGTGGGGGGACAACCGGACCAAGCTGTTCGCCAACTGGTCGCGCTTCTACGGCGAGCTGTTCCTGGCGACGCTGGTCCCGGAGCTGGGTCCCGATCCACGCACCATCGTCTACGACGCGAACAACCAGACCGTGGACGCGAGCGTCCTGCAGGGCGGCCGGTTCACCGTGACGCAGATCGACCGCGGCATGAAGACGCCGTTCACCGACGAGCTGACGTTCGGGTTCGAGCGCGAGCTTGCCCCGGAGTGGACGATCGGGTTCACCGTCATCCGGCGCACCGGCCGCGACCAGATCCAGGACGTGGACGTCAACCACTTCACCCAGGATCGAAACGGCGACGGTGAGCTGGACGACTACTTCGGGCGAGTCAGCCAGGTCACCGGCGACGGCGACACGCCGCCGCAGGGCGGACTCCACTTTTTCGCCGCCGCGGTGACGTCCGACGGTCAGCCCGACCTCTACGCCTACAACCCGTTCTTCAACCGGGTGCTGCGGGTCGGGAACTTCAACGCCTCCGAGTACGACGCCTACCAGGTCGCCTTGACGCGGCGTCTGAGCCGGCGCTGGCAGATGACCGGCTCCTATGTCCTCTCGCGGGCCCGGGGGGACGCCGAGGCGTTCCAGTCGTCACTCGGCGACGATCTCGGGACGGTGGACGACGAGTACGGGTACCTCGACTTCGACCAGACACACCGCCTGATCCTCTCGGGCGTCACGCACTTCCCGGGCGACCAGTCACTGGGCGGGATGATCGAGTGGGTCTCCGGCCTGCCGTATTCGCGCATTCGCCAGAAAGAATCCGCCGATTCGTTCGGCTCGTTCACCTACCGCACCACCTACCCGAGCGGCCAACGCAACGATCAGCGCAACGAGGGGCGCTGGCTGCTGAACCTCCACTACCGCAAGGGGTTCGCGTACCGGAACCTGAGCGCCTCGGTCGGCCTCGACGTCGAGAACCTGCTCAATACCGACGACCTCGTGGTCGCGGCGGTGGATGTGGACGCGTTCCTGGGGGTGGAGGGGGTGCGCCGGTTCGGCAGGCGCTGGCAGCTCAGCGCGGAGCTGAACTTCTAGTTGCGTCAGCTTCGCGGTCGCTGGGGCACGACGCGGCCAAAGCGCGCCACGAAGTCGCGGTGCAGGTCGAGCGGGATGTCCGCACTGGCCTCGGAACCCGGATCGGCGAGCGCCGAGGCACGGTAGCCGGTGGTGAGCTCCTCGATCTCGACGCGCTGCCCGTGCAGCGAGAAGTACACGCGGAAGTCGCGCACTGCGAGTTGCAAGCGCTGGCCGTCACGCCGGATGCGCCGGTAGGGGTGCGGCGCCGGGCCGGCCGCGAGCACCCGCTCGGCGTCGTCGCGCAGGCGCCGTGCGTGCGCGCCGAGGAACGCCAGTTGCTCCTGCGCACGCGCGCTCCATTTCACCTCGAAGACCGGCCCCGGGTCGAGCGGCGCGACGCCCGGCGCGGGCGTCGGCTCGCCGAGCCATCCGCTGCTCGCCTGCACGAAATCCGCGTACGGGACATACGGTTTCACATCGAGCACGGGCGTGCCGTCGAGCATGTCGACGCCGCGCACGTGCAGCGTCGTGCCCTCGACGCGCTCGAGCTTCAGCACGCTGAGCCCGAGCGGGTTCGGACGGTGCGGCGAGCGCGTCGCCAGCACGCCGCGCTTCTGCGCGCTGCGAGGCGGCAGCACCTTCGGCCGCCACCCCTTCGCCTGGTGGAACCAGAAGATCACCCACACGTGCGAGAACCCCTCGAGGTCGGCAAGCGCGTCGGCCATCTGCGCCGTGGGCGTGAGCTCGATGGTGCCGGCGACGTCCGCGGCGAGCGCCGGCTGCCGCGGCGCGGCGCTCTTCTGCGTGAACGGCGTGCGCGCGACGCCGATCGGCTGCAGCTGCAGCAGCGCAGGCAGCGTGGCAGGCGGGCGGCTGCGGCTCATGCGCACCAGGGGCGGAGGTCAACGCGGCGTGGGCGCGGCGACCTCACCGACACGCCGGCGTGCGGCCCGCTCGGCAGCGCGCTGCGGAGGATAGGCGTTCGAGGTTGCATTCCGCGCCATCATGAGCCCGGCGGGCAGGGAGCTGTCAACTGCGCGAAGGGCATCCGGACCGGCGAGGGAGTGCGAGCAGTGGATGTCAACGGGGAGCCGCAGCCGGGGCTCCCCTTTTCTTCGCTCCGAGGCCGGGGGCCTCCCGAGGCACCGGCGCGCCCTCAGAGGGCGTCGCGGGCGCGCTCACACTCCTTCACGAGTAGCTCGAACAGCTCGTCGATGTGTTCCGAGCGCGTGCGGAAGTTGACCGGGCAGATGCGGAACCAGGTCTTTCCCTTGAGCTCCGTCGTGGAGAACCAGAACCGCCCGCCCGCCTCGATCCGCCGGTACACTTCTGCGTGCAGCGGCCCCAGCCTCTCCTCACCTACCCCTGCGGGACGGTAGCGGACGCAGACGGCGGACATGCGCGGCCGCACCGCGGGCTCGAAGTCGGGATGCGCCTCGGCGTGGGCGTGGAGGCGCAGCGCGTGGTCCACGTTGGCGTCGACCCACTCGCCGATCTGTCGGGCGCCGTAGCGCTTGAACGCCATCCAGACCTTCAGGCTCCTGAACCGCCGCGATTGCTCGAACCCATGGACGTAGTACTGGTAGCGTTCGTCGACTTTGTCCATCTCGTCGGTCAGGTACGCGGGTTTCATCCCGAACGATCGCGTGAGTTGCGTCTCGTCCCTCACGAGGATCGCGCCCGCGTCGAGCGGCGCGAAGAACCACTTGTGCGGATCGACCGTGATGGAGTCGGCGAGCGCAACGCCCTCGAGCCGGCCGGTGTGCCTCCGGGACAGGAGCATTCCGCCCCCGTACGCGGCGTCCACGTGGAGCCACGCTCCCTCTCGATCGGCGATGCTCCTGAGCGCCGACAGGTCGTCCACGGCGCCCGTGTTCGTGCTCCCTCCCATGGCGATGATGCAGGCGGGGCGGATCCCCTGGCGGCGGTCGTCCGCGATGGCAGCCTCGAGAGCGTCGATCCGGATCTCGAACCGCTCGTCCGTCGGGATCACGCGCATGTTCCTGCGGCCGATCCCGACGGAATCGACAGCCTTGTCCACGGAGACGTGCCGCTCCTCCGACGTGTAGGCGGCCCAGCGGCCCTGTACCCCGTCGTGCTGCGCCTCGTCCCCGGACGCCGCGTCGCGCGCGAGCTTCAGCCCCGTGAAGTTCGCCATCATGCCGCCGCTCGTCAGGTTGCCGCCCGCGCCGGAGCCGTACCCCGCGAGGTCCGCCAGCCAGCGGACCGTCCGCCGCTCCATGGCGACCGCGGACGGCCCGATCGTGTACGCGCCGACGTTCTGATTCAGGGCCGAGGCGATGAAGTCACCGAGGATGCCGGCGGGGGTCGGCGTCGGCGTGATCAGGCCCATGTAGCCGGGGTGGTTCACCTGCGTGCAGAAGGGCAGGAGCTTCGCCCGAAGCTCACCGAGGACCTCGTCGAGCGAGCCGGGCTGCTGCGGAAGCGGCTCGTCGAAGGCGGCGTGCAGATCCCGCGGTTCGATGTCGGGGAAGAGCGGCTTCTGCTCGACCTGCGCGAGGTACTCAGCCAGCAGATCCACGACGCGGTGGCCGGACTCGCGGAACTCGTCGATATCGATGGGGCTGACAGCGCTGCGCTCGCTCATCCCGGTTTCTTCCACGCGCGCGCCCGCCTGGGCGCGGCCAGGCGGGCATTCTACCGAAGCGGGAATCCGGGGACACACACCCGATTCCCGCGCCCCTCCCCAGTTCCGCCGCCGAGGCCGGCGCGGTCCACGTCGTCTACGGGAGCGCCTACGGCATCACCAACGGCGGCGCCGCGAACGCACTGCGCCGGGGCGACCAGTTCTGGCACCAGGACGTTGGGGCCGAGCAGGGAGCGGTGGAGTCCGGCGACGGCTTCGGCTCCAGCCTCGCTGCGGGGAACTTCGGCGCCTCCCGCCTGGGAAACTATGACGACCTTGCAGTCGGCGCCTGGCAGGACACGATCACGGTGAACGGCGAGGGATCGGCAACCGTCTTCTATGGTGGCTCCGCAGGGCCGGCCGGCGTCGGCAGCTTCGAGCTCTGGAACCAGAACAGCTACGGCATTCCGGGGTGGTCGCAGGATTACGAAGGGTTCGGCTCCGCCCTCGCCGCCAGGTGGGCAGCAGCCGGAGCGGGCCGGCGCGGAATCGGATTGGGGGCACCTGCTTCGTGGACCTCGCCGTGCCGGGCGAGACCCTGCGGTCCAGCCTGCCAACCCTCTGTCCGTGAGCAGGGCGCCGGCCGGTTACACGCTTCCCGACCCTCGATCCTCCCAGTCCAGCCAGTTCACAGGGTAGGTCCTCAGGTACATTCCTACTGCCGCACCCACGGTAGGGAAGAAGGTGTCAGCGCCAAGCCGCGCGAACAGGCCGAATCGCTTCATCTTGTCCTTCACCGGGTCTTTCATCTCCGCAAAGCACATCGCGATTCCGGCCGCGCGCAGCGTCTCGTCCAACTCGGCCAGCACGTCCGCTGCGGTGACGTCGACGCTGGTGACCGGTTCCGCTGCAACGACCAGCCAGCGCACCGGCGTGGGAGATGTCGCCACGGCGTCCAGCGCGCGGTCCTGGAACAACTCGGCGTTGGCGAAAAACAGGGGCGCATCCCAGCGGAAGAGGACCAGGCCCGGGATCCGGCGGGCGTCGGGATACCGCGCGATGTCGTGGTAACCCTTGACGCCGTCGACGCGCCCCAGGACCGCGGAGTGCGGCCGCCAGCCATCCCACAGGAATTCGATGACGGCAATGACGATCGCCAGGCCGATACCCGGAATCGCCCCCAGCACAGCCACGCCGGCGAAGCAGACGATGGAGAGCCAGAACTCCCAGCGCTGGACGCGGTAAATGCGAAGCAGGTCGGCGACCTCGATCAGGCCGATGGCCGAGGCGATCACGACCGCGGCCAGCGCGGTGGAAGGCAGGTATCGGAGCAGGCTCGGCGCCGCCACCAGTAACAGGGCCACGGTGAGTGCGCCGACGACGCCGGCCAGCTGGGTTCGGGCGCCCGCGGCCTCGGCGACGGGGGTGCGTGACGAGCTGCTGCTGATGGGGAAGCCCTGGAAGAACCCGGCGGCCAGGTTGGCGGCCCCGAGCCCCACCATCTCCTGATTGGGGTCGACGTAGGTGCCGCTGCGCGCGGCGTAGGTGCGCGAGAGAACGCTGGTGTCGGCGAACGACACCAAGGCGACGGCACCGCCCCCGAGAAGCACCGGGACAATATCGTGATAGGTGATCCACGGAATGGCGAACCGGGGCAGGCCCTGGGGCAGCGAGCCCAGGACCGATACGCCGGCTCGCGTCGCCAGATCGAGCACTCCCACGACAACAGTCGCGCCCACCACGGCGATCAGAATGCCCGGAATGCGCCTGCTCCCCTTGAGCAGCAGGATCACCGCCAGAGTCGCGGCGCCGACCATGAACGCCGTCCCGTTCGTTTCTCCCGCCAGCACTCCCCGGGCGAACGCCCAGAGCCTTCGCAGCGGACCGTCGCCGCCAGCCGAGAGACCGAACAGCTTGGGCAGCTGGCTGATCAGGACGGTCAGCGCGATGCCGTTCATGTACCCGTAGCGAATCGGCTTGGAGAGCAGCTCCGTGACGAATCCCAGGCGCGCCACGCCGCCCAGGATGCACAGCGTCCCCGACACGACCGCCATCATCCCGGCCAGGGCGACGGCACGGAGAGGATCCCCGTCCGACAGCGGCAGGACGACGGCCAGGATGACGGCGGCCAGCGAGGAATCCGGCCCCAGCACCAGGATGCGGCTGGGGCCGAAGAGCGCATAGGCCAGGAGCGGCACGATGGTCGCGTAGAGGCCGTAGATACCCGGCACGCCCGACGCCACCGCGTAGGCGATGCCGACAGGCACCAGCATCGTCGTCAGCACGAGACCCGCCAGGACGTCGTGACGCAACCAGGCGGACTCGTATGTTCGCAGGGTCCGGAGCCCGGGCAGCCAGCGCTTCCAGCCTGTCTGATCGGCGGTCCGCTGTGGCCGTGCGATGCGGCCCGGTTCCATCACGAGCCCGCTCCACCCGTCGGATGAGGAGTACCCAGCATCCCGGAACGATACTCTGGGTATGACCCGGCGCGCTACGATTCCGCGGCGGGCAGGGCGGGCGCTTCGCCGACGCGATCTAACCTGTGGGGGAGCGGCGGCGCGACAGGCCCGCGGCCACGGCCGCTGCAAGCAGGCCGGCCGCCCCCAGAGCAGGCCACGGGGAGGCCGTCCGGCCCCGCGCGACAGGCACCGCGTCCCCGTCCCCGTAGACGACGAAGCCGGCCCAGGCGTCCGCGGGGGCGCCGGCGGCGCGCCGCCCGCGTTGCGCTCGCGCCAGGGCGATGCTGACGCTCTCTCCCTCGGACAGGCCGCCGTAGAACTCACCGAAGAAGGTGAACGCGTCCTCGTCGCGCACCGGCCAGAGGCTGGCGACGACCGCCCCCGCCCCGGAGGCGAGGAAGGCGCGCGCGAGCCCCATCGGCCCCTCTCCACCGAGAAGCGCCCCGGCGGCGGAGCGACAGGAGGAGAGGACCACGACCTGTCCGTCGAGGCGCAGGTCGGACAGCTCGCGCACCTGCAGGATGCCATCCTCCTCGCCGTCCGCGGCGAGGAGGAGCCCGGTGCGATCCGGGTTCGCGTCGTCGATGACTCCGTGCGCGGCGACGTGCAGCAGCCCGAACCGCGACAGATCGATCTGCTTGAAGGTGCGCTCGGACGCGGCCCCCGCCACCAGCACCACGGCGCCGGGAGGCAGACGCCGGCGGATGTTGTTTGCCTCGCGCCGTGCCATGGGCAGCGGCCCGAGCCGCTCGCCCGTCTCGAGCGCCCAGCTCCGTAAGGTCGCCTCGCGGCCGCCGTCTGTCCGTGCTCGTCCCACGGAGGCCGGATCGGCGAACACGAGCGCCGCACGCTCGACCTGCGGTTGCGGCGCCGCGCGCCAGCGGAGCCAGAGGGCGGCGGAGGGGAAAGTCGCGAGCCGGAAGCGTTCTCCGAGCAGCGCGCCGTCCCGGCCGGGGCCGAGCGCCCCGAACGGCATCCCGTGGAGCGGACCGTCCGGTACCATGATCAGCGACTGGATCCCTTCCGGCAGCTCCGCCAGCGCCGCCCCCAGCAGGTCGCGGTGCAACCGGGCGGTCGCCTGCTTCTCGCTTCCCTCCCGGCGCTCCAGCAGCCCGAGGAGCAGGCGCGTCGATCGCCCGAGTCCGCGCGCCTCGGGCAGCGGGTAGGCTCGCGCCGCGTCTCGCGTCACCACGATGAGCCACGAGCCACCGTCGAACTCCCGGCCGACATCCTCCGCGTTTGCGACCTGGAACGCGAGCAGCGCCTCGTCCGGCCGCAGCGCCTCCTGGACCTCGCGCAGCGCCGTTGTCCAGCCGGCCTGAGGGCCGGTGCCAGCCCCGTCGGGCTCGCCCGTCGCGCGCAGGGCGGTCTCCTCGATCTCCAGTCGCGGGAGCTGCGCGACGAGCGCCGCCCGCTCCGTCCGCGACAACGAGTCGGCCTGCAGACGCCGCTGCACCGCGGCGATGCGGGCGAGCAGCGTCTCGCGCTCGGGGGACCGTCCCGGTCCGGGGCCCCCCTCCGGTTCGCGGCTCCGCAGCCGCTCGAGCAGCTCGCGCGCGCGCCGCCGTTCCATCACCGCGAACGCGAGCGCCGTCGCCTCGACGTCGTCCGGGAGTTTCGCCGGCCGCGCCAGCAGCTGGCCCGCGAGCCTGGAGTACGCCTGCGACCAGTGCCCGAGCGTGCCTGCCCGGACGATCTCACCCCGCTGCCGCGCGCGCAGCCCCTCCACCGATCCCAGGGCCGCGATCGAGGCTTCCACCGCCTCGCCTACCTCGTTCTCTCGCGCCCCGTGGCGGGCTCGATCCCAGAGCGCGGCCGCCCACTCGAGGCGGGTGTCCGCGACTCCCTCGAGATCGGCGGAGGTCCGAGCGAGCGCCTCCGCCTCCGCCAGGTGCTTCAGCCCCTGCTCGAGATCGACCGGCGCCTCTCCCACGAACGACGCGCCGAGCAGCGCGAGGCCGCGGCGCAGCGAAGCGGGTGTCTGGGCGGCGCGCGCCACCCCGATTCCCTCCTCATACCGGCGCCGGCGCTCCCCAGGCTCGCGCGCCAGCCTCCCGAGCTCGATCAGCGCCCCCGAGCGCGCCCCGTGGTTCCGTCCCTCGACCCCCACCCGGGCGGCGCGCTCGAAGAGGCCGGCGGCCGCCTCGCGCTCGACCTCGCCCAGCTCGACCAGGCGCAGCGTGACCAGCCCTTGGTCGAACAGCGCGGCGGACTCCTCGTACCGATCGTCCACGCCGCGCATCACCTCGGCCTGACGCTGGAACAGGGTCGCCGCCTCGCGCGCGCGATCCGTGGCCGCCGCGAACGTCGCCTTGACGTCGAGCCACGACGACTGGAGGTACGGATTTCCGGAGGGGAAGACGGCAGGCTCGCAGCGCAGCAGGATCGTCTCGGCGCGCAGGTAGTCCGCCTCGCGCAACGCCTGCCAGGCCTCGTTCACCCTCACCCAAACGGCCCACGGGAGCCGGTCTCCTCCGGCCGCGGCGGCGACGCGGGCGGCATGGCGCACCTCCTCTCCCGCGCCGGCGACGTCACCGTGGTTCGCCAGGGCCTGTGACAGGAGCAGCCGGACCCAGACCTCTCCGCGCGCATCTCCGAAGCGCGCGAGCCCGTCGGCGGCCTCGCGGTAGAGAGTCGTGGCGGTGGGGCTGCCGCGCAGGAACTCGACACCGCCGAGTGCGAAGCGAGCCCAGGGATTTGCGGGCTCGCGCGCCAGGATCGCCTCGAGATGCCGGCGCACGGCGTCCTGCTGCCCGAGCACTCTCGCGGCGTGGTAGTAGCACTGGTACGAGAGGAGCGTCGCCGGCTGCTCGGCCACCAGCCGATCGCAATCGTCGAGGCTCGCGGGGGAGAGGGGGTTGACGGCGGCCGCAACGGGAGCGGCGAGGAGCGCGATCCCCAGCCACAACCCCACCGCGGGAGAAACCCGTTCGCCAGGGGTCACGAGATCAGCGCAGCCGGGCGAGGAACGTCGGCGACGTCACACGACTTCCATCCGGCGCGACCGCCTCGACCTGCCAGAGAACGGTCTCGCCCGAGGCGACGTCGCGGAGTGCCGCGACCGGGACCAGGAATTCGGGGCTGCCGAGATCGCGCCCCTCGGCCAGGAGGTCGAGATCCGCCGTCGTCACCTGCACGCGGTAGCGCGCCCCGGCCACCCCTTCGGTCCAGCGCAGCTGGAACTCGTCCCGAGCGATCGGTGCCGCCTCGGGGACCAGCGAGCGGATCGAGCGAGCCTCGGGCTCGCGCTGCACCGCCGTCCGCCCCGCGGGAGGGGGGTCGAGCTGGAACAGACAGACCCCGACGATCGTGACGGCCAGCGTCGCCGCGAGTGCGGCGAGCAGGGGCCAGCCGATCCCCATCCCGTGGGTCGGGGGGCGGCGTGACGGCCGGGCTTCGCCGCCGCCCGTGGCGGCGGCCCGGGTCAGGATCGTCGCCTCGCGCCAGATGGCGGTGCAGGCGCGGCAGCCGGCCGCGTGCTCACCGAGGCTGCCGACCCGGCCGGGAGGGAGGAGGCCGCTCGCCGCGTCCCAGATCGTCTCCGGCGATGGACAGTCGGGTGTGGCGTCCCCCTCGAGCGGGACCTCCCCCAGGATCTCACGCAGACGCCGGTCCGCTGTTTCGTCCACGCTCACGGCTTCAATCCCTTCACGCGGAGGCAGTTGCGTAGATCCGCCATGCCGCGATATATCAAATTCTCGGTCTGCTTCTCGTCGAACGCCAGGAGCCCGGCCGCTTCGGGGATTGAATGCCCCAGGAGGTAGAGCCAGACCGCCACCCGGCGCCTCGGCGCCAGGCGGGCGAGGCAGTCACGAATCGCCGCCTCGATCTCCCGTGCCGCGAACTGCTGGTCCGGCTCGCCGCTCGGGGGGGCCGGCCCGTCGGGGAGGGCCCCATCCCCCGAGGACTCCCGCGCCCGCGTGGCGCGTCTGATCTCATCAACGGTCGTGGCGAGGGCGACCTTCCACAAGAAAGCCGCTGGCGGGGGCCGGTTTTCCTCAGTTTTCTCACGGGAGCGCAGGACACGGAGGACTGCCACCTGCACGATGTCGTCGCAACGAGGACGGAGCCAGCGCGGGCACAAGCGCTCGACGGTCCGTTGGAGGTGCGGGCGGATCTCCGCCGCCAGCCTCTCGGGATCCCAAGGTCGTGGATCCTCGCCAGAGGGGGGATCTGGCGTCTCAACCATGGCGTGCTGGACCTCCAGCCTGGCAGGCGGGGTCGTCGGGTAGCGGGTGGAGCGGACAACGGCGCGACAGGTCGCACGGTAGCGGCTACCGGTAGCCTTGTCAACCGTGACTTTTCCGGCGCCTGCGGGCCGCCTCCCGTCGACAGGCGCGGAGCCCTCTTCTATGATCTCGCATCCTGGAAGCCGTCCCGTGAGCGCGTCTCGTCCTTGGCCGGCTGCGGGCTCGCACCAGGGGTCAGGTGACCCGGGAGGCGCCGATGCGGTTGTTACTGCTCAGCAATTCGACCAACTTCGGTGCCGCGTACCTCGCTCACGCCGCCGAGGCGATCACCACTCACTTCGCCGGCATTCGCCGGATCCTCTTCGTCCCCTTCGCGCTGCACGATCAGGAGGCGTATCACGCGAAGGCGCGGGCACGATTCCTCGAGTTCGGGATCGAGGTGGACCGCCTTGCCGAGGGACCCGGCGCGACGCAGGCCGTCGAGAGGGCCGCGGGGATCTTCGTCGGCGGCGGCAACACCTTCCGCGTGCTCGATCGCCTGCAGCGCTCGGGAGTCGTCGAGCTCCTGCGAAATAGGGTGGAGACGGGGATGCCGTACCTGGGGGCGAGCGCGGGGACGGTCATCGCCGCTCCAACCATTCGGACCACGAACGACATGCCGATCGTCGAGCCCAGGACGCTGACGGCGCTTGGACTCGTCCCGTTCCAGATCAACTGCCACTATCTCGACCCCGATCCCGGCTCGCAGCACATGGGGGAGACGCGTGAGACGCGGCTGCGGGAGTTCCTGGAGGAGAACGACGTGACCGTCGTCGGGCTGCGTGAGGGCGGGATGATCGAGGTCGGCGCGAGCGGGGCCGTGACGCTGCGCGGCAGCGCCGGCGCGCGCATCTTCCGGCGCAGTTCGGAACCGATGGAGATCGCACCTGGCACCCGGCTCGACTCGCTGATGCCAAGGGTGGGGGAGTAGGGCGTGGCGCTCAGGGTCGGTGGGCGCGCGCCGGGTGTGGCATGACTCCCGCTCCCGGCCTCGAGCCGGGCGCTCCCATGCCACCGACACCTCCCGCCGAGATCCGGAAGCTCCCGAAACCCGCTTGCGTGGTCTGCGGGAGCGCGGGGGTTGCCGCGTACCGTGGGCTGCGCGATCGGGTCGCGTCCGCTCCCGGCGCCTGGGACCTGAGCCGCTGCGCGAACGCGCGCTGTGGGCTGCTCTGGCTGGATCCGATGCCGGCTCCCGAGGATCTCGGGAAGCTGTACGAGGGGTATCACACCCACACGGACCTGCCGGTCGTCGATTCGCGCGGCCGGCGCGCCTACCGCGGGCTGGTCGAGGCGTACCTGCACGGGCGCTACGGCTACTTCCGCGATCGGCTCTGGGCCTGGCCGCCGTGGCTCGGAAGGCTCCTCTACCTCCATCCGGGCAGGCGGTCGATCGCGGACGGCCTGGTGATGGGTCTTCCGGCTCGCCCGGGCGGCCGGCTGCTCGAGGTCGGGTGCGGGAGCGGCGACTCCCTGAAGCTCCTCCAGGAGCTGGGGTGGGACGCGGAGGGGGTCGACTTCGACCCGGCGGCCGTCGCCAACGCGCGCGCCAAGGGGCTGCGCGTGCGGCAGGGGGATCTCGCGGAGCAGGCATTTGCCTCGGCGTCGTTCGACGCCGTGATCGCGAGCCATGTAATCGAGCATGTGCCCGACCCCGAGGCGCTTCTGGTGGAGGCGCTGCGCGTCCTCGAGCCGGGCGGCACGCTGGTGCTCTACACGCCGAACGCCGCTGCGCTGGGACACGGACACTATGGCGAGGACTGGCGGGGGCTCGAGCCGCCGCGGCACCTGCACCTGTTCACCCCGGAGGCGCTGTCGGCGCTGGCGCGGCGCGCCGGGTTCGCGCCGGTAGGCTGGGGGGCGCCCGAGCGCGGCAGCGTCATCCTGCTGGCGAGCCGGAGCCTCCGGAAGCACGGACGGATCGTCCCCGACGCGCACACCTGGGGCGAGCGGCTGCTGCGCGAGTCGTCGTTCTTCCTCGAGGCGCTGATCTGCTTCGTGCGGCCGCGGGCCGGGGAGGAGTTGCTGCTGCGCGCGCAGCGCCCGGCTGCTCCAGCCCAGGGCCGGCGTTGATCGGCCCCGCGAGCCCGCCGCGCGTCTCCGTCATCACGGTGACCTACCGCTCGGTGGGCGAGCTGCCCGCCTGCCTCGAGAGCCTCGAGCGCCAGCAGGTCCCGCTGGAGCTCTTCCTCGTCGACAACGCCTCGCCCGATGCGACCCCGGAGCTCGTGCGCGCGGAGGCGGCCCGGCACGAGAACGTGCACGCCATCCTCAACCGCGAGAACCGGGGCCTGGCCTTCGCCAACAACCAGCCGCTCGGGCGGCTGCGCGGCGAGTACGTGCTGATCCTCAACCCCGACACGGCGCTGCGCGACGGCGCGCTGGCCGGGCTGGTGCGCTACCTCGAGACCCACCCGGGGGTCGTCGCGGTGGGGCCGAAGAACGTCTACGAGGACGGCACGCCGCACTCGAGCTACCACAAGAGCTGGACGGTGGGTCACGTGATCCTGTGGCGGCTGGTCCCGTACGCGCTGGTGCGCAGGCTGCACGACCGCAACGCCCGCTACCGGGAGACGGAGGTGCGGTTCGTCTCGGGAGCCTGCCTGCTGATGCGCCGCGAGGCGTTCGAGCGGATCGGCGGATACGACCCGCAGTATTTCCTCACGGTCGAGGACGCCTGCGACCTCTGCATCCGGGCGAGCCGGGCCGGAGGGAGGGTGGTCTACTACCCCGCGGTCGAGGTGATGCACCTCTGCGGCCGCAGCAGCGCGGGCGTTTCGTTCCTGGTTACCTGGGAGAGCCTGCGCGGCGCGGTCTACCACTTCCACAAGCATCACGGCGTGCTCGCGGGTCTGCTCGTCACGGCGATCTTCCTGCTCAACCATCTGGTGCGGTCGCTCCTCGTGCTGATCGCAACTCCGCTGCGGCCGCGCCTGTTCCCCCGCATCGGGCGCTATGCCGAGCTTTCCTGGAAGCTCGTCGCGGAGAGCCCGATGCTGAAGCGGAACCACCACACGTTCGCATGAGCCCCGGGCGCGCTACAATCCAGCCGATGCTCGCCAACCGGCCCAGCGCGTCATTCCTCGACCGCCTGCCGCACCTGCCTCGGCTCGGCCTCGGCGTGTCGACCGAGTTCGGGGCGGCGCAGGCGCCCGGGGCGCTCGACCTGGCCGTCCTGCGCGAGCGCCATCCTGCCTACGCCGGGTTCCTCGAGATCGGGATCGAGACCGCCAAGGGGATCGATGCCGATGCGCGCGCCTGGACGGCACGCGGCCTGCCGACCACCTATCACTACCTCGACATCAACCTCGACGAGCCGGAGGATTTCGACGCCGAGTGGCTGGACGACGTGCGCCGCATCGCCGCCGAGATCCGTCCCGCTTGGCTGTGCGGCGACGCGGGGATGTGGCATCTAGGGCGTCGCGAGCGCGGTCACATGCTGCTGCTCCCCCCGATCCTGACCGAGACGGCCGCGGACGCGATGGCGGATGGGATCGCGTGCTTGCGGGCGGAGGTCGGGCTCGAGGTCCTGCCGGAGAATCCTCCGGGGGCTGCCTATCTCGGGGACTTGCATCTGCTCGATTTTTTCGCACGCGTCCTCGAGCGGGCCGACACCGGGATGCTGCTCGACTGCGCGCATCTGGCGATCTTCCAGCGCCTGCGCGGGCTGCCGCCGACCGCCGGGCTCGACGCGTTCCCGCTCGAGCGGGTGGTCGAGATCCACGTCGCGGGCGGGAGCGAGCGTCGCCATGAGGCGTTCGCCTGGGTGGAGGACGACCACTCCCCGGAAGTGCTCGCCGACACCTGGACGATCGTGGAGCAGGTGATCGCACGCGCGCCGAACCTGCGGGCGGTCGTCTACGAGTGCGAGCGCAATCCGCTCGACGCCTGCCTCCCCGGCTTCGGGCGGCTCGCGACGCTGCTCGGCGGATGAGTCACCTGGCGCTGCGGCGGGTGATGATCCGGATGCTGCACGACCCGCTCCTGGTGGAGGCGATCTACGCCGATCCGGTGCGGGCGCTGGCCGGCGACGAGGTCACGGCGATCGAGCGGGCCTGGCTCATCGCCACGCCGCGCGCGGCCTGGGGCACCGACCCGGAGCGGCCGGCGCGAGTGCTCGCGGCGCTGCTCGCCGAGTACCCGGCTACTGCCAGGGTCGCGGGAGAGCAGGTGGCGACTTTCTTCGCTTCATCGCAGTTCCACCGCACTGTGCGGGAGCGCGGCTCGCTGGCGCAGGCGCTCGGGGAGCACCTCGCCGGAGCGGCCGGCTCGCTGGCGGCCCCCCTGGCGCGGCTGGAGGCGGCGATCGCCCGCGTGCGCCGCGCGCCCCGCGCCGCACCCCCTGCTCCGCCCGGCTCGCTGCGGCTGAACCCGCACGCGGCAGTGCTCGAGCTGCCGCGCGGCTCGCTCGCCGCCTTCACCGCGCTGCGTCACGGGGAGGTGCCGTCCGGGCTCGGTGCCGGGGTCGAGGGACTCCTCGTCCTCCGCCAGCCTCCAGACGGGGAGGTGACCGTGGAGGAGGTCCCGGAGGGGCTCGCGGCGCTGCTGCACGCCGCGGAGCGCACCGCGGCGCGGGGGGTGCTCGAGGTGCTCGCACGGGAGCACGGCGCCGATCCGGGCGAGGCAGCGTCCATCCTCGATGGGCTCGTGCGGGACGCGGTGCTCGGCTGAGGCGCCGCGCTGCGGGCGCTCCAGGAGGCCGACGCGGTTGAGGTGGAACTGATCGTCCCGCCCGCCGCCGTCACTCCCGAGCCAGGGTCGCGGACCAGTTGAGCAGCAGCGTGAGGGGCTCGTGAGGCCCCGAGGATGCGCTGCGATTGAGCAGTATCCGAGTCTCATCGCGAGACAGGTCAAACGACGGCGACCAGCCCACCGCAAGAATGTCGGTTGAAAACAGCTTGCGGGTCGAGACGATCACGAGATCATCTCCCTGCGTCCGCACCACCACCTCGTGGATCCCGCCGGCGAGGGACGAGAAATAGATCCGGCTGCCATCCTTCCCCCAACGCGGCATGGCACCCCCCTCGGTCGAGAGCTGCCACTTTCGATCCAGCGCCGGGAGGTAGCGGGCGAAGATCTCGAGGCGGCCGGTCTCGCTTGAACCGTAGGTGACCCAGTTGCCGTCGGGAGAAAAATCTCCCCACATCTCGATCCCCGGGGCCTCGGCCACCAAGCTCACCGTCGGCTGCCCGTCGAGCGTCAGGAGCTTCAGGTCCGGGTCCTTGCTCGGCAGGTTCTCCGCGAAGAGCACGCGGCGCCCGTCGGGTGAGACGGCCGCCGGGTGCTTGTCGGTTTCGGAGGCGAACAGCAGCTCCTCTGCGCCGGCGCCGGCGACCCGCTTCACATAGAGATCCCGACTCCCCTTGCGATCCGAGACGAAGACGATCCGGCTTCCATCCGGGAACCAGCGGGGCTCGTCATCGAGCGCCGGGTCGAACGTGAATCGCGTTCGGAGCCCGGTCGCGAGATCTTGCAGCCAGACATCCTTGTTGCCGCTCGCCGAGTCGCGGATGCTGATCGCGAGCTGCCGGCCGTCCGGCGAGATTCCGCCGATCTCGATCTCCGCTTCGGTTCCGGCCGGCTCGATCTCCTTGCCGTCGGGATCGACCCAGGACAGCCGGCTCAGGTCGGTGTTCTCGCCGGTCAGGTAGGCGAGCGTCCCTTCGTCCGAGGCGGAGAAGACGCCAACCGCGGCCCCGGACAGGACCGTCACCCCCTCCGCAATCGGGCGCGGGTCGCCCGTCAGCGCGAGGCTTCCGGGATCGAAGCGCTGCGCCAGGAGCGTGCTCTGCTGCGCAAAGAGGAGATGGCCGGAGGCGAAGATGGCGTGGCTGCTCGCCGAGAGGAGCGGCTTGGAATCCCCCCCTTCGAGGGAGCCGACCTTGATCTGGTGCCCCTCATTCGCGCTGCGCGCGCCGGTCTCCCCGTGGCGGGCCAGGTACAGGAAATGTCTGCCATCCGGGAGGAAGGAAGGGAGGCGGTGGCTATCCTCGCCCAGTCCAACGTCGAGCGCCGTGATCGCTCGCGCCTCTCCGCCGCCGGCCGAGACGACGTGGAGCGGTGTGTTGTAGCTCGGCGCGAAGACGATCTTCCCCTCCCGGTTCCAGGCTCCCCCCTTGCCGTTGTTGGCCTCGGCCAGCGGGACGGCCGGTCCGCCGGACGCAGCCACCTTCTTGAGCTTCCCCCCCTGGAAGAAGCCGATCTGCCGCCCGTCGAATGACCAGAACGGGTACTGGGCCTCCTCCGTGCCCGCGATCGGCCTCGCCGCCCCCTCGTCGAGCCGCCGCACCCAGATGAGGTAGCGTCCATCCGCTCCCTGCGCGGTGAACAGGATCGCGCTGCCGTCGCGCGTGACCTGCACCGGGCCGGGCGCCCCGCCGTTCAGGTAGAACTTCTGCGCGGGCGGCGGGGGGATGGCGGCGCTGACGATGCGCTGCGGGCGCGACACCGCGCGCACGTACATCCCGGCGAAGACGGCGGCGAGCAGGGCGAGCGCCGCGGCCGCCCAGGGCAGGAGCCTTCGCGCGCGCGTCGGCGCCGCGGCGACCGGGGCGGCCGACGACGACGCGGGCGCGGCGTCGTCGCTGCGCTCCTCGAGCATCACGCGGGCCTCGCCGATGTCGCGCAGCCGCCGGTCGGCCTCCTTGCGCAGGCAGCGCTCGAGCAGCCGCCGCAGCCAGCGCGGCGTGTCCGCCGGTAGCACTCCCAGGTCGGTCTCCTTGATCAGGACCGCGGCCAGGGTGTCCGAGATCGTCTCTCCCTGGAACGGGCGCTTCCCGGTGAGCATCTCGAACACCACCAGGCCGAACGACCAGATGTCGGCGCGGCGATCGACCGGTCTCCCCCGCGCCTGTTCCGGGCTCATGTACGCGGCCGTCCCGATCAGGACGCCCGCCTGCGTCCCGAGCGACGTCAGCGTGGGGGAGAGCGAGGCGTTCCCCTCCGGGCCACCCCCCGGCAGCAGTGCCTTCGCCAGGCCGAAGTCGAGCACCTTGGCGCGGCCACCCGCCGTCAGCTGAATGTTCGCGGGCTTCAGGTCGCGGTGGATGACGCCTTGCTCGTGCGCCGCCTCGAGCGCGCGTGCCACCTGCAGCGCGAGCTCGATCGCCTCGTCGAGCGGCAGCGGGCCGCGCTGCAGGCGATCGGCCAGGTTCTCGCCGTCCACGAGCTCCATCGCCAGGAAGCGCACGCCGCCGTCCTGGTGCAGGCCGTGGATCGTGGCGATGCCCGGGTGGTTGAGCGAGGCGAGCAGCCTCGCCTCGCGTTCGAATCGCGCCAGGCGATCGGGATCGGCGGCGAACGAATCGGGGAGCACCTTGACGGCAACGAGGCGATCGAGCGAGGTGTCCTGCGCCTTCCAGACGGCGCCCATCCCCCCCTCGCCGATCTTCTCGATGAGGCGGTAGTGGACGAGCATCGTACCCGGACCGAGCGCCATCGCTGTTCTCCCTGGGGGAACGCCGCCCCGCCTCGCCGGATCTTCGCGGTGGTGCTGGGGCAAGCCTCGTCAGTATGCTAGTCCGCCCCCGCCGCGGCAACCGCGGCTCGCCAGAATTCTCTGCTCGAGCCTGCATACGGGTAATCGGTGGATTCCTGCTTTCGCAGGAATGACGCAGGGTCGGCGGCCTCGGGCCCTCCCTCGACCCTCGCCCACCATCGCCAGGCCGATCTGCGCCGCCTCCACCAGCGTCACCCCGGCGGAAGCCGGGGTCCAGGACGGCGGTGGATGCGATCGCCGCTCTGGATTCCGGCGTGCGCCGGAATGACGGTGAAGGAGCGGGCTTCCTTGCCTGCAATCGTCTCCGCGACCATCTCCGTGCTCGGCGTGAATCCTGTTCTCAGGGTGGTAGGATTCTCGTCCCGTTCCGGAGCCAGCGGGACGCGACGAGGAGGACTCCTGATGCTGCGAGCCACGCTCCTGCTGCTGGCGGTCGGCCTGCTCCTGACGATTCGCGGGGAGTCCATGGCGGGCGCCACGCGTTCCCCGGCGCGGGGGTTCGAGATTGGCGTGTCGTTCGCCGCGGACCTCGCGCGCGGCCCGGTGGACGGACGCATGCTGGTGATGCTGTCGCGGACGGCGGAGCCCGAGCCGCGGTTGCAGGTGCGGGCCGGGGTCAAGGCGATCCCAATCTTCGGCATCGACGTGGACGGTCTGCGCCCCGGCGTCGAGGCGATCGTGGATGCGGGGACGTTCGGTTATCCGATCACGAGCCTCGGCGACCTGCCCGCCGGGGAGTACTGGGTGCAGGCGGTGCTGCACCGCTACGAGACGTTCCACCTCAAGGATGGCCGCGTCCTGAAGCTGCCGATGGACCGCGGGGAGGGACAGCACTGGAACCTGGCCCCCGGAAACCTGCTGAGCGAGCCGCGCCTCGTGAGCTTGGACCCGGCAGCGGGGGGGCGCCTGTCGATCCGGCTCGAGAAGGCGATCCCGCCGATTGACGAGCCGAAGGAGACCCGCTACGTCCGGCACGTCAAGATCCAGAGCCGCCTGCTGACCGAGTTCTGGGGGCAGCCGATGTACCTCGGCGCGTGGGTGCTCGTGCCCGAGGGGTTCGACGCCCACCCCGAGGCGCGCTACCCGCTGATGATCTTCCACGGGCACTTCCCGTCCGAGTTCGGCAGTTTCCGGGAGGAGCCGCCCGACCCGAACCTCGCGCCCGAGTACAGCGAGCGCTTCCGGGTCGAGGCGTACAACCGGATCGAGCAGCAGGAGGCGCATGACCAGTACAAGCAGTGGACGAGCCCGGGACACCCGCGCGTGCTCATCGCGGAGATCCAGCACGCGAACCCGTACTACGACGACTCGTACGCGGTGAACTCCGCGAACCTCGGACCGTACGGGGACGCCATCACGCACGAGCTGATTCCGCACATCGAGAAGACCTTCCGCGGGCTGGGGGAACCGTGGGCCCGGTTCCTGTACGGCGGCTCCACCGGCGGCTGGGAGGCGCTCGCCGCGCAGGTGTTCTATCCCGAAGATTACAACGGCTGCTTCGCCGCCTGCCCCGATCCGATCGACTTCCGCGCCTACACCCTGGTGAACCTGTACGAGCACGCGAACGCCTACCACGACGAAGGGGAGTTCCGGCGCGTGGCGCGCCCCGCGTACCGCAACTACCGCGGCGAGGTGACCGCGACGCTCGAGGACTTCAACCACCTGGAGCTGGTCCTGGGGACGAAGGGACGATCGGGGGAGCAGTTCGACATCTGGCAGGCGGTCTACTCGCCGCCGGGGAACGACGGCTACCCGCAGCCGATCTGGGACAAGCGGACGGGGTTGATCGACCGTGACGTGGCGGCGTACTGGAAGGAGCACTTCGATCTGCGGCACATCCTGGAGCGCGACTGGGCGAAGCTCGGACCGCGCCTGGCCGGCAAGATCCACATCTACTGCGGCGACCTGGACAACTACTACCTGAACAACGCCGTCCATCTGATGGAGGAGTTTCTGAAGGGGACGACCGCTCCCCCGTACGGAGGGGAGATCGACTACGGCAATCGCGCCGAGCACTGCTGGAACGGCGACCACGCCAACCCGAACCACCTCTCACGCCTGCGCTACAACACGTACTACCTGCCGCGCATCGTCGCGCGCATCGAGGCGACCGCGCCGCCCGGCGCGGATCTCAAGAGCTGGCGGTACTAGGGTCCCTTCTCCGGGGGCCGCACTCCCAGTCCGCGCAGCGGGCGAGGGGGGAGGTGCCGGGCGTCTACAGCTACCGCTCCAGCCCCACGGACCAGTTCTGCACGAAAGCGATGGGACGGGTCGCGTTCTCGCCGACCCGGCGGTTGAGCAGGAAGCGGGAGCCGTCCTGAGACACGCAGTACTGGCGCGACGACAGGTCGGCGCGAACGGGCGCGTCGAACAGGGGCTGCGGGGGGCCTGAGTCGAACGACTCGCCGAGCGTGACGGCAACCGACATCAACGTCTTCCCTCCGGCCAGGTAGTAGATCTGCCGTCCATCGGCGCTCCAGGCTACCTGCTCGCCGCCGCCTCGCGACACGATCCACTTCCCCGGTGACTCGGGGAACTGAAGGACGTAGACCTCCGGCTCGCCGGACTCGTCCGAGACATAGGCCACCCAGTTCCCGTCGGGCGAGAACTGGAACTCGGTCTCCGCAAACGGTGTGGTCAGCAGGGGTTTCGCTTCGTGCCCCTGCCGATCGAACAGCCAGACATCGGCCTTGCCTTGCGGCGTATCGCTCACCTGGAACGCGAGCCACCGGCCGTCCGGACTCAGATCGAGTGGAATCTTCGCGCGCGTGTCCTGAAGCACGACCTCGTCGCCCCCGATCCCGCCGGCAGATCTCTCGTACAGGTCGAGATAACCCCGCTTCTCGGAGAAGAAGACCACGGAGCGATCCGAAGGAGTCCAGATCGGGGCCGATTCGTTGGCCTGGTCGTAAGTCAGGCGCGTCGACGTGGCCCGCGCCAGATCGAGGACCCAGATGTCGCCCTTGGCCGTCTGTGGCTCGCTGATGTCGACGGCGACGCGCTTTCCGTCGTGCGACAGTCGCGGGGTGTAGTGCATCGCCGCGGGAGAGACGACCCCCAGCTCCGCTCCCGAACGCGAAACCCAGGCCAGCTCGGTCCGCGCCACCTCCGTGCCCGGCACGTAGACGAGGGGGCCGCCGTCCGAGACCGAGAACAGCGCGCTCTTCGACTCGGGATCGTACTGAACTCCGGCGGCGATCCTGAACGGGTCGCCGCGCGGCATGAGCGTGTCCGGGTCGACGGGCTGCGCCCGCAGCCCGCCGTCCCTGAAGTACAAGATCAGACCGGGCGAGACGTAGGCCGTGTTCGAGTAGACGCCCTCGATGACCTTCTTGGGCGGCGCGCCGTCGAGCGTCCCCACGTACAGCGCGTCCGGCTCCGAGGTTCCGCGGATCGAGGTGAAGAGAAAGCGGCGGCCGTCCGGAAGCGCGCGTGGGTGGGTCAGCCTGTGGTTCGGAAGCTCGACGAGTGTGGTCGCAGCACCACCCGAGACGGGGACCCGGAAGACCGACTGGTTGTTTGCGTAGAGGATGTCGCCACCCTGGGTCCAGGTCGCGCCGTTGATTCTCCCCGTGGCGACGGTCTCGTACGCTCCGCCGTCGACCGGCACCTTGCGCAAGTCCTCCTCGGCGCGGAACATGATCGACTTGCCGTCCGCCGACCAGACGGGCAGGGAGGCGTCGTCGGTTCCCGCCAGCGGACTCGCCGACGAGGAGCCCAGGTCCCGGATCCAGATCCTCCGTTTCTCACCTGCGCCATGCGCGACAAAGGCCAGCTTGCGACCGTCGGGGCTGAGCGCGATGCCACCGTACGACGAGGAGAGGACAACCCCCTGCGGCGGTGCGATCTCCGTCGCGATGATCGGCAGCACGGGCGATCTTCGCGTCAGCGCGGCCACCGTCCACGAGGCGGCGATCGCCGCAGCGACGGCCCACCCGATCCAGGCCGCCGGCCGCCGCCTTCTCGCCACCGAGGGCGCGGCCACCCCGGCCTGTGAGCCGCCCTCGCCGATCCACAACAGCTGGCTCGCCACGTCGCGCGCCGACTGCCAGCGATCGTCCGGGTCCTTCTCGAGGCACTTGCGCAGGACGTGATCGAGCGCCGGCGGCGTCGTGGCCACCAGGCTCGAGATCGGCGCCGGCTGCGAGGAGACGATCGCCGCGATCAGGCTCGTCCTCGACGCCCCCTCGAAGGCGCGCTTTCCCGTGGCCATCTCGTACAGCACGGCGCCCAGGGCGAAGATGTCGGTGCGTGAGTCGGCCTCCAGTCCCTCGAGCTGCTCGGGCGCCATGTACTGGAACGTCCCGATGATCGTGCCCTGCTGCGTCAGGGGCTTGACCGCGGTCGGCAAGCTCGTCAGGGAGCCGAGCGGTGCGGAGCTCTCGCTCGCCGTCTTGGCCAGACCGAAGTCGAGCAGCTTGGCGCCCGACTTCGTGAGCATGATGTTTCCCGGCTTGAGATCTCGATGCGTGATTCCCTGGCGGTGCGCCGCGTCGAGTGCCGAGGCGATCTGCCGGCCGAACCTGAGAACGTCGTGGAGAGGAAGCGGACCCTTGAGGATGCGATCGGCGAGGGACTCGCCCTCGAGCAGCTCCATCACGAGGTAATGCAGCGGCGCGCCGCGTCCCTCGGACGATTCCACACCCACGTCGTACAAGGTGCACACGTGCGCGTGGTTCAACTGCGAGATCGACCTGGCCTCGCGCTCGAAGCGCTCGCGCGAGAGCTCGTTCTCGGCGAAGCCCGCCGGCAGAACCTTGATCGCGACCTCGCGATCGAGCCGTGTGTCCCGGGCTCGCCAGACCTCCCCCATGCCGCCGGCGCCGATTGCGGCGACGATCTCGTATGGGCCTAGCCGCGTGCCGGGTTGGACGGTCATGGGAACGGGATTCTACGCCTAAACCGCCCTGACGATCAGTTCCGCCACCTTCCCGCGCTTGTCGGCACGGCTGTTGATGGCACGAGTAGCGTAGACGCGATCGATGGCGAAGCCGCGGTAGAGGCGCTGAACGAGCGGCGTATCGGAGTTCGACAGCAGGACATGGACGCCGCGTCTGGCGAGCGTCGCAAACAGGTCGCGTAACCGTTCCTGGTCGGCGGGACCGAAGCCGTCGCGGTGGTAGGCGGTGAAGGACGAGGTCGCGGAGACCGGCTGGTACGGCGGGTCGAAGTAGACCACGTCACCCGGCTCGGCCCGGTCGCCGACCACCTCGTACGGTTCGCACGCGAGGGTCGCCCCTTGCAAGGCAGCCGCGACCGCCCGCAGGTTCTCCGCGTCGCAGATCGCCGGGTTCGCGTAGCGACCGAACGGTACGTTGAATCCCCCCGAGCGGTTCTCGCGGTAGAGGCCGTTGTAGCACGTCTTGTTCAGGTAGATCAGCCGCGCCGCGCGGGCGGCTGGGGAGAGCCGGCGCGGATCCTGGGCCCGGACGTGGTAGAAGGCGGCCTCGTCGTTCCGGTGCCGCCGCAGACGCCGGATGACCGCCTCGACATCGGCGCGTACCGTCTCGTAGGTGTCGATCAACGGCGGGTTGCGGTCCGTGAGATGGACCGCACCCTCGAGCCTTCCTTGCGCCCGCAGCTCGAAGAACAGTGCCCCGCCGCCGACGAACGGCTCGTGATACGCGCGGAACCGCCGCGGCAGCCGGGCGAGGAGCTCCGGCAGGAGCTGCCCCTTCCCGCCGGCCCACTTCAGGAACGGCCGGGGGCGAGCGGCGACGTGCGCGCTAGTGCTAGAGCGTTCCATCGAGCGCCAGGCGCAGCTCGCGCAGGAACAGCTCCGCGTCGGTCACGAGGCCGACCGCCTGCCAGGAGCCGCGATCGGCGAGCTTCGTGACGACCGCCGGATTGATGTCCACCGCGACGGTGCGGACATGGGCCGGGAGCAGGTTGCCAGTGGCGATGCTGTGCAGCATCGTCGAGATCATCAGGGCCAGCTCGACCCCCTGGAGCGCGGCGCGCATCTTGTCCTGGGCCACCATCACGTCGGTGATGACGTCCGGCATCGGGCCGTCGTCCCGCACCGAGCCGCCGAGCACCATGGTGATCCCCTTCTTGACCGCCTCGTACATGATCCCGCGAGTGAGCACCCCCTGCGCCACCGCCTCGGGGAGCGACCCGGCGAGGCGGATGGCGTTGATCGCCCGCATGTGGTGGCGATGCCCCCCCTCGACCGGCAGGCCGTTCTCGAGGTTCACGCCCAGGCTGGTGCCGAGCAGCGCCGACTCGACGTCGTGGGTCGCGAGCGCATTGCCGCCGAAGAGCACGTCCACGAAGCCGTCCCGGATGAGGCTGCCGAGGTACGGCCCGGCGCCGCTGTGCACGAGCGCGGGGCCGGCGACGACCAGGATCTTCCCGCCGCGCGCCTTGATGGCGCGCATCTCCTTGGCGACCTCGTGGATGACGAGCTTCTTGGGCTTCTCCGAGGAGACGGAGCTGTTCATGAACGAGAAGATCTCGGTATGACGCGCGCGCTCGAGCGCCTGCACCCGGATCCCGTCGTGCCCGACGACCACCGGCTCCCCCTTCTTCACGTGGATGATCGGACGGGTCCAGGCGCGGTTCGCCTTCGTGTCGATCAGAATCGCGACGTCCATCTCGGTCCCCTCGACCGGGATCCACTTGCCGTTCACCCGCACCGACGTCTCCATGTTGCTGGTGCTGTAGAACTCGACGGGGAGCGCGCCATCGCGTGGGGCGGGCTTCGTCTGCGCATCCTTCTCGGCGACCAGCTCCACCTCCAGGTCCTCGAGGCGGTCGAGGATCCCGGAGAGCGCCCGCTCGTCGGGGCCGGTGATCTTGATCCGGGCGTACGACGGCTCGTCCTTCTTCCTGCCGACCTGGATCTCGAGGATCTCGAACTCGCCGCCGAGGTCCATCACCGCGTCGAGCGCTTTCGGGAGCATCAGGGAATCGATGATATGGCCGCGAAGCTGGACTTCCTCACTCCTGCGCTGCGAGCTCATGGTGTCGGGCTGCCTCCATCGGGGAGCCTGTTACACGAAAGCGCGCCGCCTGCAGGGCTCGCGGCGCCGCAAGGCGGGCATTCTACCCCACTCCCGAGGGGCCGCCCCCAGCGGCTTCGCGCCGCCTACTTCACCAGGCGGCGCCGCATCAGCCGCAGCGCCGGGACGTAGAAGGCCGCGATGTACGCGGCCAGCACCAGGACGTTCTGCGCCAGGCCGGCGTGCGGCCGGCCGAGCGCGAGCGCCCGCGTCAGCTCGACGAGGTGCGTGAGGGGGAGGACCGAGGCGATCGCCTGCGCCCAGGGGGGCATCAGGTCGAGCGGGAAGAAGGTGCCGCTGAACAGGTACATCGGCATGATCAGCAGGAAGGTCGGCACGTTGACCGCGTTGATGTTCGGCACCAGCCCGCAGGCGCAGACGCCCATCACCCCGAAGACGAGGCCGCCGAGCGCCAGCACCGGCGGGAGCAGCAGCGACGAGGGGAACGACAGGAGGCCGAGCGCCCCCACCACCGCCGAGGTCAGCGTCCCCGCGATGAGCCCCTTCGTCGCCGCCCACAAGATCTCGCCCAGGATGATCTCGTCGGGGCTGAGCGGCGTGCTCATCACGGCCTCGAGGGTACGCTGGTAGCGGAAGCGGACGAAGGTCGAGTAGGTCCCCTCGAAGAAGGCCCAGAACATCACGCCGACTGTGATCATCCCCGACGCGACGAACGCGAGGTACGGCACCTCCTCGCCACGGTAGAGGACCGAGCCGACCAGCATACCGACGCCGCCGCCGAAGGCGATGACGTAGAGGATCGGCTCGAAGATCGGCGGCAGGACCGTCGTCTTCCAGGTCGCCAGGAAGACCTCGAGGTTCCGGCGCCAGTAGCGCAGCGCGCGGCGCACGGAGAGCGAGCTGCGCGCGGCGGAGGCTCCCATCAGTCCCTCAGATCGTGGCCGGTCAGGCGCAGGAAGAGATCCTCGAGATTGGCCATGCGCAGCGTGCAATCGGACGGCTGCAGCCGCTCCATCACGAGGCGGTAGACCTCCTCCCCCTTCGTGCCGTAGATGAGGATCCGGTCGCCCGCCGCCTCCGCATCCCAGGCGTGCTCGGCGGCCAGCGCTGCCACCCCCTCCGAGGCGGCGACCTCGACCACCTCCCGTCCCACGTGACGCGACACCAGCTCGGCGGGTGACCCTTCGACCAGGATCCGGCCCCGCTCCATGATCACCAGGCGATCGCACAGGCGCGCCGCTTCCTCCATGTAGTGCGTCGTCAGCACGATGGTCACCCCCTGTTCGCGCAGGAGGCGAAGGCGCCGCCACATCTGATGCCGCGCCTGCGGGTCGAGCCCGGTGGTCGGCTCGTCGAGAACGAGGACCCGCGGCGCGTTGATGAGCGCGCGCGCCAGCATCAGCCGCCGCTTCATCCCCCCCGACAGCGCCTCGACCTGGGAGGCCGCCTTGTCGGCCAGCCCCATGAAGTCGAGTAGCTCGGAAGCGCGGCGCTGCGCCTCGGCGCGGGGGAGCCCGAAGTAGCGCGCGAAGACGATCAGGTTGCGCTCGACGGTGAAGTCGGGGTCGAGGTTGTCCTCCTGGTGGCAGACGCCCATGAGCGCCCGCACCTCCGCCCCCCGCGACGCGACATCGAGCCCGAGCACCCGCAGGGAGCCTGCGCTCGGGGGGCTGACGGCGTGCAGCATCCGCACGGTGGTCGTCTTCCCGGCGCCGTTCGGCCCCAGCAGGCCGAAGCACTCGCCGCGGTGCACCGTCAGGTCGATGCCGTCCACGGCGGTGAGCGTGCCGTAGAGCTTGCGCAGGCCGCGCGCTTCGATGACCGGCTCCGAGGACATGACGGCACCGATTCTCGTCGGGACACGCTGAAAAAGAAAGGACCGTTCCGGCGGGGTCGCCAGAACGGTCCTTGCGGTGAAAACCCGGTTCTTAGGTCAGATCCTGGCGTCGTCCAGGAACGCCCGCAGCTTGCGGCTCCGCGACGGGTGCCGCAGCTTGCGCAACGCCTTCGACTCGATCTGCCGGATCCGCTCGCGGGTTACCGCGAACGACTGGCCGACCTCCTCGAGCGTGTGCTCGGATCCGTCCCCGACGCCGAACCGCATCTTGAGCACCTTCTCCTCGCGCGGGCTCAGCGTCTTGAGGACGCGGGAGGTCTGCTCGCGCAGGTTCAGGTTGATGACGGCATCGACCGGGCTCGTGATCCGGCGATCCTCGATGAAGTCGCCGAGGTGGGAATCCTCCTCCTCACCGATCGGCGTCTCGAGCGAGATCGGCTCCTGCGCGATCTTCAGCACCTTGCGCACCTTGCCCACGGGAATCCCCATCTTCTCGGCGATCTCCTCGGGGGTCGGCTCGCGGCCGATCTCCTGGATCAGGCTGCGGGAGGTGCGCACCATCTTGTTGATCGTCTCGATCATGTGGACCGGGATCCGGATCGTCCTCGCCTGATCCGCGATCGCGCGCGTGATCGCCTGGCGGATCCACCAGGTGGCGTAGGTGGAGAACTTGTAGCCGCGCCGGTACTCGAACTTGTCCACCGCCTTCATCAGGCCGATGTTCCCCTCCTGGATCAGGTCGAGGAACTGCAGGCCGCGATTGGTGTACTTCTTGGCGATCGAGACGACCAGGCGCAGGTTCGCCTCGACGAGCTCGCTCTTCGCCTTCGCAGTCTCGCGCTCCCCCATGCTGATGAGGGAAGCGGTCCGCTGCAGCTCCTCCCCCTCCATCCCGAACAGCTCCTCGAGCTCCCGCATCGACTCCTGGTTCGCGGCGATCCGGTCGTTCAGGTCGCGATGCGTCTTCGAGCTGCGGCTCTGCCGGTCGCGGCGCTCCAGGTTGCGCGCCACCTGCTCCATCCGCCGGAACGAGTCGGCCCCCTCCTTCACCTCCTGCGCCAGCAGGCCGATGATGGCGTCCTGCAGGTTCAGGTCGCGGGTGATCTGGGCGATCTTCACCGTCTGGCGGTTGACGTAGGTGATCACCTCACGATGCCTCGGCGAGCCCTCCTTGAGGCGGCGCAGATGCTCCTGGGAGTCGAGGAGATCCTGGTTGAGGCGGCGGATCCGGCTCAGGCGATTGAGCGTCTGGGTGCGGATCTGCGCCCGCGCCCGCTCCAGCTCCTCCTCGCTCGCCTTGATCAGGTCCTCGAGGCGCCGATCCTTGTCCTTGAGCTGGTCGCCGAGATCCAGGATGCGGCGGGTGGTGAATCGGCAGCGGGAGAGCGCCTTGAGGACGTTCTTCTGGCCGCGCTCGATCCGGCGCGCGATCTCGACCTCCCCCTCCCGCGTGAGGAGCGGGACGGTTCCCATCTCGCGCAGGTACATCCGCACCGGGTCGTTCGTCTTCTCGAGCTCCCGCCCCTGCGGATCGAAGCGGCCATCGTCATCCCTCGCGGTAACGCGCTCCTTCTCCTTCCTCCGCGCCGCCTCCTCGGTATCGAGTATCTCGATTCCGAGATTCGCGAAGATGCCGAAAATCTCGTCGATGTCCTCCGACGACGTCACCTCTTCGGGCAGGATGTCGTTGATCTCGTCGTAGACGAGATACCCCTTCTCCTTCCCGATCGCGATCAGACTTCGGACTTCCTCGTAGCGTTCCTCGATCCGCAAGGCCTGCGCTCCTTCTGGCCGGAGCATTCTCCGGCGGTCCGGTCGTCCCCTCCTCCCGGAGGGCAAGGTCACGAAAGGGCGTCGATACGCCTGCTCAGCTCCATCTTCCTCGACATCAGATCGTTCAGGGCCGCCGTGTCGGCGGAGCGCTCCAGCTCGCGCTGGATCTTGTCCCGCTCCCGCGTCAGGCGCGCCCGGTGGAGGGTGCGCAGACACTCGGCCGCGTCCTCCGGCGTCCCCTCCCCGTCCTGTTGCATCAGCGCGCGGGCCGCCAGCGCCCGGCTCTCGTCGTCCGGCAGCAGCTCGAGGAAAGCCGCGGCATCGATCGCCGCATCCCCGACCCCCTCGAGCGCCGCGACGATCGGCTGCAGGCGCGAGCCGCCCAGATCCTCGACATCGATTGAATCGAGCACCGCGAGTCTGGCGACCGGGTTGGTGATCAATATCCCGAGCAGCCGCGCCTCCGCCGGGTTCAGGACGGGAGCCGGCCGCCCGGCCGGGCGCGCCGCCGCCGCCGGGAGATCGCGCCGCCCCTGCTTGAGTGCCTTTCCCAGCTCCGCGAGGATCAGGTCCTCCTCTACCCGGAAGCGTTCCGCGATGGTGGACAGGTACCCGGCCCGCTCGACCACACTTGGCACCCTCGCCAGGTACGGGAGCAGGCGGTTGATCCCCGCCGCGCGCGCCTTTGGGTCCTTCAGATCGAGACCCGAAGCGAAGTGACCCGCGAGAAACGCGATCGCCGGCTCGGCCGCCGCCAGCGCCGCCCCGAATGCCTCCGCCCCTTGCTGGCGGACGAAGTCGTCCGGGTCGACCCCGTCCGGGAGCGACACAACCTGCACCTTGACGTCGGTACCCAGCAGGATCTCGAGCGCCCGCAGCGTGGCGGCCCGACCGGCCGCGTCCGGGTCGTAGCAGATCTGGATCCGATCCGTGGTGCGCCGCAGCAATTGCGCCTGCGAGGTCGTGAGCGCCGTTCCCAGCGTCGCCACCACGTTCGGGAACCCCGCCGCGGAGAGGCCGATCAGATCCAGGTACCCCTCGACCAGAACGGCGGCATTCCGCTCCCGGATCGCGTCGCGCGCCATGCCGAGACCGTAGAGCACCTCCCCCTTCACGTAGACGGGTGTCTCGGGGGAGTTCAGGTACTTCGCCGGCTCCGCCGGGTCGAGGGTGCGCCCCCCGAAGGCGATCACTTCCCCTCCCAGGCTGCGGATCGGGAAGACGATCCGGTTGCGGAAGCGGTCGTAGACCCGCCGCCCGTCCGCGTCTCGATCGGAGAGGAGCCCCGCGTCGATCAGGATCCGGTCGGAGTACCCGAGGCCGGTGAGATGATGGTGAAGTCGATCCCAGGCTGCCGGTGCGAAACCAATCTCGAACCGATCGCAGGTCTCCGGTCGCACGCCGCGGCGCGCGAGGTAGTCGCGCGCGGCGCGACCGGCCGCTTCGTCGGCGAGCACGCCGCGATAGAAGGAGAGTGCCGCCGCGTTGGCGGCGAGAATCCGCCGGCGCTGATCCGAGCCGGGCCCCTTCCGCTCCGGCGGCTTGAGCCCGAGTCGCTCGCCCAGACGGCGCGCGGCATCGGCGAACTCGAGCCCCTCGCGCAGCATCAGGAACTTGAACGCGTCGCCACCGGTGTTGCAGCCGAAGCAGTAGAAGAGCCCGCGCTCACCGTCGACCGTGAAGGAGGGGGTCTTCTCGTCGTGGAAGGGGCAGAGCCCCTTGTGACGCCGGCCGGCGCGGCGCAGCGAGACGAACTCGGAGACGAGGGAGACCAGGTCGGTCCCTCCCCTCACCTCGGCGAGGAAAGCGCTGTAGTCGCGATCCTCCACGCTTGATTCCTTCGGCCCCCCCCACGGGGGCCGGCGCGTGAACGACCGGGCCTCAAGGAGACCCGGGACACAATGCGCGCCGCCCGACCTTCACAGGGCCGGAGCGGCTGGTAGCGCGTGGCAGGCAGGAGCTAGGCGGAGTCTGCAGTGGCCTGGCGAGGCCGAACGGCTAACTACTGGGGACTACGTCCCCATTCTCCGTTCCTTGGCGATCCGCTTGAGCAGCTTCTTGCGCGCGGCGATGGTCTTGCGTTTGCGCTTCTCGCTCGGCTTCTCGTAATGCTGCCGGCGCTTCGCCTCCGACAAAACCCCCGCCTTCTCGCACTTCCGCTTGAAACGTTTCAGTGCACTCTCCAGAGGCTCGTTCTCACGCACCTTCACGATCGGCATTCGCGTCATCTCTCCGTGTGAGGCTAAGCTATTGAAAGCAAATGGCGAGTCTACCGGTGCCCCGAACCGGTTGTCAAGAAACGCCAGACGGCTTGGAAAGAGGACGGTGCGAGTGGCTTCCGGTCCACCCGCCACACGAAGCGATCCGCGACGAACGCTTCCCTTGCCCCTGTAAAGCTCTATCTCGAGAAGGGTTAGCGCGTTTCCAAGTGGACAGAAACGGATCTGAACCCGTCCGAAATATATGGTGAGGTTAAGGATGTGTCAAGGAATCGTCTGCGAGGTTCTCCACGAGGTGATCAACGCTGACCGCGCTGGACTGCCTTTGTCCGATTTCTGGACACAGTCGGGCGGGACCGGACTCGCCTGCGAGCCGGCCGGTTGTTGATGAGCGACGCCGCATATCCGGCGCCGAACCCATTGTCGATGTTGACGACCATCAGACCGGCGGCGCACGAGTTGAGCATCGTCGCCAGCGCCGCGAGCCCCCCCAACCCGGCGCCGTAACCGACGCTCGTCGGCACCGCCACCACCGGTGCGGAGGTCAGCCCGCCGACGACCGACGGCAGCGCCCCTTCCATCCCCGCCACCACGACGAGCACCCTCGCCGCTTGGAGCGCGGGGAGGCGATCCAGGAGCCGGTGCAGTCCCGCGATTCCCACGTCGTAGATCCGCTCGACCCGGTTCCCCATCACCTCCGCGGTCACGACCGCCTCTTCGGCGACTGGGATGTCCGCGGTGCCGGCGCAGACGACCGCAATCCCCGCCCGACCCGCCGCGCGGCTCCCCCTCCCGGCCGGCGGCACGACGATGGCGCGTGCGGCGTCGTGGAAGCGCGCCTGCGGCAGCCGGGTCGCCAGCGCCTCGAATACCGCGCGGGTGGTCCGGGTCACGAGCACGGGCCCCCCCGCCTTCGCGAGCCGCGCGGCGATGGCGATGATCTGTGCCTCGGTCTTCCCGGGGCCGTAGATCACCTCCGGGAATCCCTGCCGCAGGTGACGGTGATGGTCGAGGCGCGCGAAGCCGAGGTCCTCGAACGGCAGTGAGCGCAAACGCTGCAGTCCGTCCTCGATCGTCAGGCGGCCCGCCTCGATCTCTCGCAGCAGGCGGCGTAGAGCGCGAATCTGCAGGGGGGATTCCTCCGACGCGGATGATAGCACTTGCAAATGGGCGGTTCGATTGACACTCCGCCAAGGCGTCGGCTATTCTCGGCCCGCAACTCCTGCGAGCCACTCGCCGCGGAGATCCTGCCTGCGATGTCCGTCAAAGCGAAACGCGACAATCGGCAGTCGGTTCGGGTTCCGGCCGACCTGCGGGTGCACTCCACCGCGGCTGGCGACCTGCTCGAGCTGAACGTGGTCAACCTGAGCCTCGGGGGCGCCTACTGCGGCAGTCCGCGCCCGATCGAGCCGATGACCCGGCTCGAGGTGATTCTCGACCTCCCCGGCCCTGGTACCGCCTCGATCCCGGTCGCGGCGCAAGCCGTCGTGGTCCGGATCGACCGCCCCAGCCGGCTTGCGGCCCACGGCGCGCGCCACCCCTACCTCCTCGCCCTCTGGTTTCAGCGGATGACCGACAGCGATCGGGCGCGGCTCCGCCGTTTTCTCGGGCAGGATGGGAACTGAACCCCTCCGGGATCTGAATCTCGGGATCACCGGGGCGAGCGGCGCTCGCTTCGCCGTGGCGGCGCTGCGGGCGCTGGCCGGCGACCGGCGCGTTGGCCGCGTCCGCGTCGTGGTGTCCGAGCACGCCTGGGACAACCTGCGCGCCGAACTCGGGACACCCGCAGCCGCCCGGGACGATCTCCAGGCACACCTGCTCGGGGTTCCGGCCGGCCGGGAGAAGATCACCCTCTACGGCACCGGGGAGATGGCCGCGCCCATCTCGAGCGGCTCCCACCTCTCGGACGGCATGGTGGTGCTGCCGTGCAGCGTGGCGACGCTCGCCGCCATCGCCTCGGGGGTCGGGACGAACCTCATCCACCGCGCCGCCGACGTGACGCTGAAGCAGCGGCGGCCGCTCCTGCTGTGCGTGCGGGAGTCCCCCTACAGCCTGATCCACCTCGAGAACATGGAACGCGCGGCGCGCGCCGGGGCCAGCATCGTCCCGGTGACGGTGATGCTCTACCACCGCCCGGGGACGGTCGATGAGGTGATCGAGCAGTACGTCGGCCGGGTCCTGGACCTCCTCGGCCTGGGGCCCGACGGGCTCCGGCGCTGGGCCGGGCTGCGCCCCTGACGGTGGCCGCCTCCCCCCTCTCGATACCCGCTCCCTCCCGCTCGCCGCGAACCCCCCTCGCGGTGACGCTCGAGATGATCAAGTTCCAGCACACCCTCTTCGCTCTCCCGTTCGCCCTCGCGGGGATGGTGCTCGGCGCGGGAGGGGTGCCCGCGGCCGGGACCGCGTTCTGGGT
>Ga0137321_1000099_pt1 | contig 34814 bp, 48 predicted proteins | sample EasRivERMZT399_2_FD_104758 | JGI IMG/M metagenome (GOLD analysis project Ga0137321, IMG submission 104758) | Soil microbial communities from meander-bound floodplain in the East River, Colorado, USA - East River MetaG ERMZT399_2 | ecosystem: Environmental > Terrestrial > Soil > Floodplain ... | reverse complement strand
GCCTTCAGCGCATCGAGCTTGCCGAGCGCCATGCCGAAGGCGAGCATCGTCGCGCGCTTGACGGCTTGTCGTCGTGTCATAGCTGTCCCTCCCATTGAGCTTCGAGTTCCGGCGTTGGGTGAACTTTCCTGACGATGGCCGGGAAGGCCATGCGGTGCGTGCAGGTTGAGCAGCCCGGCAGCACCCGCCGCTTCTGCTGGGTGAACCACCGATACTGCATCATCGGTAGACCGTTCCATACCTCGAAAAGGCTCTGCGTATTGATGTTACCCATCGAGGGTAGCGACTTGTCAGTCACGTCGATGGCACAGCAGATGGGCACGTTGCCATCGTACTCGATGACGAGGTGGCGCTGAGTGCGCGAGCAGTGGATCTGCGGCGCGGTGATCGTTGCGCGCTCTTCCTTCGTCTTGATGTAGAGCACGTTGGTCATGCTCTGTGTTGGATTCGTTTTGATCCGCATGTCTGTGAGCGCCATGAACTTGCCACGCGGACTGTGCTTCCGATACTTGTTGGTGGTCCAGCGCACACCGGCTGCGAGCAGACCGTTCGTCAGTGTCGTAAAGCGCTCAGCTTGTACCTCGCCCTCGTCGTAGATGTTCAGGTTAAGCACGGTCAGGCCATTGTCGTAGAAGGCGAGCACACGCTCGACAGCCGCGTCGAGCCCTCGAATCTGCATGATCTTGTCGAACAGATCGCCGTTGCTCGAGACGTAGGTCGTCACACGCGGGCACTCGGATCGTAGCCGTCGCAGCTTCTCGAGCATCGTCACGTCGATGGTGGGCTCACTCAAGAGGAACATCTGTGCCACACCACTGAAGCCGACGAGGCCCAGCTCGCTGACGATCTTCAGATAAAGCTCGTCGGTCATCCGCTTCTTGCCGCGCTCGTCCTGGGACCAGTGTAATGGACAGAACGAGCACGACCGGTTGCAGAACGACAGCGTTTCGATGGAGATGCGGGTGAACAACGGGTAGGGCTCGTCGCCACCCACAAGCACCGGCGGTTCTTTTGGTAGACCCATGAAGCTGCTCATGTCGGTGGCCTCATCGCCGTGCCGATAAACCAGTTGATCTGCCCGTCGGGTGTCTGATCTGGCATCTTCATGACGCGGTAGATGTATCGGCACTCGGGGTTCGGGCACCCACGAACGACGCCGATTTGGCCGGCGATGTTCATGTGAGCCCCACATGAGCACTTCAGTGGGATGACGATGAACCAGTCTTCTCCGACTGATGGTTGACCGATGATCGGGATCGCCATTACAGAATCTCCTGGATGAAGTCCTCAACACGGGCGGCCACGGCCTTCTTTACCTCGTCGCGGACCGCGTCCTTGATCGCACCCGTGATGAGCGCGTCGAACACCCGGTCATCGATCAACTGCGCGACACGTTCGCCAAGCTGGTCGGCGCATCGCTTCATGATGTGGTCGAGCATGTCGCGCTGATTTCGCTCGAGGTGAAGCTGCGCGAGCGACAGGTCGTAGGATACGCGGAGGGTTCGCTGGTCAGTGAGCTCGTGCGTCTCCACGCGCAGCGGACTCGTCTCCCACAACTGTTGCTCGATGTTAGCGAGCATTTCTTTCTGCACTCGTGCGATGGTTTGCCACTCAGTTTCGGTGGCGTGGTGCATCATCACACGAGTCCCCTCACGAACGCATCGACCGTCTCGATAGCACGGTCGGCCGGCCATGCCGAGTCCATGAGTTGGAGATGTTGGTTGAGTGCGACCTCGGCCAGCTTCTCATCGCTGAACCGTTCTAGCATGATGCGTGAGTGTTGAAAGTCAGGCGGCATCCGGCGCGCGTTCGTTTCGTCTGTGCAGGTCACGATGCCCGCCAGCGCCGCGTGGACGTAGCGCATGCGCCACCATCCGCCGTCAGCGAGCGGATACCCGAAGGCGAGGTGGCCCCAGTGCTTCGTGTAGTATTCCTCGATGAGCTGCAGCTCGGGAATGTAATCGGCACCCTCGCCACGGCTCGCGGTCCGCTTGTTCCCGATGACAACCACCGGCCACTTGCAGTTCTGTCGCTTGATCCACACGGCCTGGTTCTGAAGGCTTGACACAATCCACGCGCGCTTGCGTTCATTGGCGAGCGCCGTATGCACTGCAACGAGCCGACCGTCAGGCGCGAGGGTGCCTGCCGGGAACTGCATCGGGATCGCCACATTGGTCGGGTCCCAGGTCATCAGGTCCTTCGTGCCGTAATAGCGCCGATACACCTCGGGGTTGCCCCACGAGTGGGTCGGCACGAGCACGCGCCAGTCACAGTGCGGGTTCGACTCGCTCCACGGCAGACGTTCGAGGATGCTGGTGAACAGCGGACCCATGTCGGCTGCGAACTCCGCATCGACCACGTTCGTCTTATCGAACTGACCACTGAGAAAATACTCGTAGGGCGTGCGCGCGCCATGCTCACCTGTCAGGCAGGTCCGCAGGGACGTCGGAAACATATAGAGGTTCATCCCGTCAGACGGGAAGATGCCGGCCCGGGTGCCGAACTTGTGCATCGTCCACAGCGCCCCGAGCTTGAACCTCGAGGACATGCTGTGGCACGCAGCCGTCCCGACCACCGCACAGTCGTAGTCCTCCTCGATGCACGGGTCCGTCTGCAACGACACGGGCCGGCAGTCCACCTCGTGACCTGCGAGTTCCAGCGCGCGCTTGAGCACGAACACGTTGGACAGGTAGTCGTAGCGGATCTGCTCGCTGCCCGTCGTGCGCGAGGTAAAGCCAGTGAACAGGATCTTCATGATCGCTCCAACAGGAATGTTTCGAGCGCCGTCATCCAGTCGCGCTTGTGTCGTCCGGTTTTATAGTGCACGAACACCGTGTCCTTGACAAGGGTTGGGATGTTGAACTTCGTCGGGTGCGAATAGCAGTTGCGACGGTCCGGCGCACGGAACAGCCGGTCCCAGCCTTTGCGACAGCCGTAGGCCGTGAGGAATCGTTGGTCGAGTCGACGGAACTCATGACTAGTCGGGTCGAGGTCCGCGAGGTAGGGCATGCACGAGAACATCATCAGCAGCCACGTCCACTCTTTCACGTCACACTGCCGCATGAACCACACGCCCGCGTCGAGGATCTGTGCGTCGTAGCGTGCGCCCGTGATGGGCACTTTCATCACACGCGAGAGCTGAGTGGCGATATGCTCAAGCCGCGCCACACCCTTGAAGAACTTGAAGTTGCCAGACGTGCCGAACGAGTTCTCCATGAGCCGCTGCGGGTCGCTGACCACGAGCACGTCGTCATCCGTGTAAAGAAACGTGATGACCAGCGTGCTCGCGGCGGAACCGGTGATGCCCCGACCGCTGCGACTGCCGCGAATGGCTGACGCGGCATTCACGGTCACCGCTGCGGAGCCCGCGCTCGGCTGGCCCGCCGGCACGTTCCTCGACCTGATCAACGAGAACGACGCGAACAACGCAAGTGCGATCCTCGACGGCGACGTGGTGGCCGACATGCTGCAAACGTTGGCGCTGCCGTGGGTAGGCGAACTCAAGGATCTCGTGAAGCTGCTGCCGGCGCTGGGTCTCACCTCGAAAAAGCTCGCCAACAAGTTGCGCCGGCTTGAGGGTGCACTGTCGACCGTTCCCCTCTTCGTCAGGTTGCCCAAAGACCGAGAACGGCAAGGCGTCCTACGGGGCAAGCGACTGGTGGAAATCACCAACAAGCAGGTCCGACTGTCGTTCGAAGACAAACTCGATTCGTGGACCAAGCGTGGCCAAGCGACCAGCGCGCCGACTGAAGATAACGATGCCCTGCCGTTTTGACTTGGACCACTTGGACCACATGGACCACGTCGCCCCTAGTCTAAATGCCGAGCAAACCCTTGGGTTGGTTGTTGTATTTAATACATGACGTTTTCGTCTAGGGCCTCCTGGTCCATGTGGTCCAAGTGGTCCGAGCCGCGCCGGTTCAGCGTCGAAAGTACGCCGCGCCATCGACCGAATCCGGCTGACACGACCGCACGACCACCGGGATTTCGTTCGACTATTCCCAGGTCCATGCATGACGTAGGAACGATTCACCTCGGCGATCACAGAATCGTGCGCCGGACGCCTCCGACCGTCTTAGATTGACAGCCACGCGCCTTCTCCTGGCTGTCTGACCATCCACCAAATGGAAAGCGTTCGGCAAGAAGGCCGACGTGGTCAACAGCTGGCGCCTCGAACTTGACCGGGAGCAACAGCTTGACGCCGAGCGCCCAGCGCGGTTTGTCGTGGAAGAAGTATCGTTGCAAGCCGACCGGACAACCAGCCGCCAGCGACGACAGGTCCGTGACCTGATACTGGAGCCACGATGGCGCGAAAGCTTCAGCCGAGATTTCGAGTTCGAGTGGTCGGATGGCTGGGTCGAGGTGGCTGCACCAACAGACGTGCATCCGGCGCAAGCCCACGAGTGGCTCACGCGGCAAGAGTTGAAGTGTGATGGCGAGACGACGACGTGGGTCCGAACACAAGTAGACCCAGTCATAGGTGACGTGCATGCCCTTCCCTCCACGTTCAGACTAATGAACGCTACGCGGTGTAACGTTCACGATCCTGGTCATGTTCACAACGTTGTGAACATCAGTTTTCGAGTGCGTCTTCCTCGTCGCGCAGTGTGATGGGTTCGTCATCCTCGGGACTGCCCATCGCATACATCTGCTCGAGCCGCTTGAGGATGCTGACGCGGCCGGGTCGAAACGATCCGATGCGTCCGGGCTCGATGTCTTTGCGGTAACCCTCGCCCCACGTGAACGCGGTCGCCGGCTCCTCACCCAGATGGATTCTGATGTTGTCGAGGATCCAGGTGGCCACCGGCGGGCACACGCCCTTCGAGAGAAACGTCCTCATCCCGTAGTGTCCGTCCTTTGGAAATACGTAATCAGTCGGGAAACCCATGATGGCTTTGTAGCCTTCTTGCGACACCGGCTGACCGCGATACACCCAGAGAGAAGAACCCAGCAGCACAGGTGCGAAGCCGCCCGGTGCCAAGATGGACGGCTGACTTGATGTAAACGGCGAGACGTGGACACGACAGACCTCCTTGGGGTCGAGCGTCGGAAAGAACCGTGGTTGAATCAGCCGAGAGAATCCCTGACGCTTGAAGCCCGTGATGCTCGCGAGTCCGAGGGCCCGCACTTCAGCCTCATCGAAGTTGTGCGCGACACCACAACGGCACTGACCCGTGAGCTGCCCCACGAACTTGTCGATACCCTTGCTGAGTCCATCGACAGGCGTGCCCGGATGAATCGGGTCCAGCGTCGTGGCGATGGTCGTGACGTGTGGCGAGAGTCGCCAGTGCATGACCGGGTCGGCTGCGCCCTTGCGAACCAGCACGGCCCAGAACCGCTCGCGGAATTGCGGGACGCCGAACAGCAACGAGTTCTTCAGAATGCGGTAGACATGATACCCGCCGCGCTCAGCCATCGAGTCATACACGTCCCACGCGCCAGCGAGAGCGCCGGGTACAGATTCGACCGCGATGGCAAGAGCGCCGTTGGTCATCGCATACTTGAGCACCTTGCGCGTGCACTCGAAGGCTTCCGAGTTCACACCGCGCTTCGCGGCTGATGTGTTCTGTTGACTGAACGCCGAGCATGGCGGGTGCGCAAGCACGACCACACCAGTCAAGTCCTGGTCCGGCCACTTCTTGATCGTGTCGATGAACTCGAAGTCGGGCGTGGCCTCGGTGAACATCGCTCGGTTGGCCTTCGTGTTGGCGACACCGAACCCCGAGTCCTCGTAAGACCCGATGATGTTCGCACCGGGCACGGCGTTCGCGCCCAACAGGAGTGAGCCCGCATACGTGTTGACGATCAAGGTTTTCATAGGTGCGTGTTCCGAATGAGGTTGAGGACGCCGAGGTAGTTGATGCCTTGCAATCGTATCACGCCGCGCTGCCACAGCACACTGTATTTCTTGCCGTTATCGTCATCGAACCCGTCGGTCGTGGGTAGCGCTCGGTTCAAGAGTTTCGTGGGCCGATAGATGAGTGTCTCGGCATCTCGATCAGTGCGACGGTCCAGGTTCCTGAAAGCCACCACCCAACACCTCTGAGTCTGCTGCTCGTAGCGCACGCAGGTGATGAGCTGCCGCTGGTCCTCCCACTTGTCGTGGACGGTCTCGTCTTTCTTCAGGACTTTGAACTCGATCTTGGTTGTGTGTCCGTTCCACGCGATTTCAAGATCAGGCTGCCCACCCGTGACCGTGTCGTTGATCTTCCAGAGGTTGGCCGTTGGCAGGTACGTAGTAAACAGAGCCATGCACTTCCGCTCGTGGTCGCGTTCTTTCATGGCACCAAGTCCGAGTCACGCACATGATACTCGCCACCGTCGCAGGTCTCTTCTTCGGGTCCGTTCGTGTTCCCGAGCTCGTCGCCGCGACAGTCGGGACAGAGTTCATCTACATCGTAGCCGGTCTCGGGATCGGGCGGTGACCAACGCGCGCAGTTGGGGCACATCATCACTCATCCTCCATTTACTTACAAGCCGCCCAGTTGGCTCCGACCTTGGTGTCCCAGAAGATCGGGACGCGCACGTCGAAGTATTGCGTGTTCAACACCCACTCAACCTCGGGCAGTGTGACGCGGTCCGCAAGGTCTGCACAGAGTTCGTCATGCACCGTCAGACGGATGGTCAGACCCAGCGCCTTCCGCATCTTGTAGACCTCGATGAGCACGCGCTTGTTGATGTCTGCGGCCCCGCCTTGCACGATGCGATTGAGCGAACTATAAAACCGTGAAGTCAACCGAGCCCGTCGACCCATGAGCGTCATCACGTAACCGCGCTGCTTAGCCACCTCGCTGGCTTTCTTGAGCAACGGCTTGACGCCCGGGAACATTCGGTTGTAATCCTCGTTCAGCTTCTTGGCTTCAGCCAGTGTCGGTTCATCGAGCACGGACCAGTCGCGCTGTGACATCCGTTCAGAGAACATCACGAACTCTGCGTCCGTGATGAGCCCGAGCATGAGCGCGAACTTGATGAGCCCGGCTCCGTAAATCTTGGCGAAGTTGACGTTCTTCACCAGCTTGCGATTCAGGTAGGGCGCGACCGTGTGAAGCAATCGCATGACGACCGCGTGGTAGTCAGCGTAGGGATCAGCCGCATAGGCGGCATTGATGCTCGGGTCATTCGCGTAGTGCGCGAACAGCCGATACTCGACCTGCATCATGTCTGCTGCGAGCCACAGCTTGCCCTTCTCTGGAATGAATAGCTTGCGAACCACGTAGTTCGGGCACCACCCTCGCTCCAGTTGCTTCTCGACCGCGACCACCTGTTGCGGATTGTACCCGCCGAACTTGTCACCGGCTGCGGAAAACCGTCCGCTGACCGTGCCGTGCTTGTCGTCTTCGCTGCGACCGTATCGGAGCTGGTGCATGTTGAAGCGCAGCCAGCCATCAGACCGCGCAGCCTTCGCATACTTGTCGAGGTACTTCGACTTCAGATCCGCGAGCTGCCCGGCCTGTCGGAGCGCCGCGATACAGGGATCATCGATCCCTTTGAGCACAGCATCCGTGAAAGATGGCTTGCCGTGCTCAGTCCGCGCGGTCATCGGGATCCCTCGCGCCTCGAACAGACGAACGAGATCCTTTGGTGAGTCGGGCGACTCGAGTTGAATACCGGTCTCTTTGTAGATGAACCACAGTTTCTCTTCGAGGTCGCGTGTCGCGCTCGCCTGCCACTCATGCAACAAGTCCATGTCGAGCAGCGTGCCGTTCTTCTCCATCTCGACCACGATCGGGATGACCTGTTGCTCGAGGTCGAGCACGGCCTCGAGGTTCTCCTCGCGGATGAGCGGTGCGAACGCTTCGATCAACTGCCGCACCTGCTCCACGTTGCGAACCGCATACGGCGCCACGATGGATGGATGAATGAACTGGAACTCGACCTCGCCCGTGATACACGGCGGAATCTTTCCGAGCCCGTCAGTCTCGACGTTCCACCCGAGGATGTCCAGCGACAGCAGGTCGAGCTTGAAGCGCATGCGGTGATCATCGAGCAGTGCAGCTTGATGGGCAACATCGCCGAACGTGTTCCCTTGCTCGGTCAGGTCGACACCATCAGCGCGCGCCATGTGAATATCGAACCGCGTATTGATGTTGTCCACGTGCATGTCGCGCACGTCACGCAGGAACGCATGGACCTGTTCAACCCCGAGGTTGCCGCCCGGACGATGGCGCATCGGCAGGTACCCAGACCGACCTGACTCTGGCAGACACCACGACCAACCAATCGGACGGTGCGCGCCCCACCACTCGAGCCCGTCAGTCTCGGCGTTCAGAATGATCCGGGTCTCACCACGCAACTCGGGCGGCGGGTCGGGTCGATAATCTGCGGGCGTGGGTAGGGAAGCGAGCTGACGCTCACGGTATTCCTGCTGCGCGCTTTTCCGCGCGGTCTGACGTTCGGGCGCCGGTTCGTCAGCGAACAAATCAGGGTGTAACATTTACACACCACCGGCCATCATTACTACTGACAGACGGTCAGACGGTCGAACGGACCGCAACGGCTGCAAAGCGTCGAGTTCGTTGACGTTCTGACGTGCCGTAGAACGGCCAGAATCGGCCCAGGAACGACGACCGACCCCTGGGTAAGGGCAATGCCGCGTTACACACTTTGACATACCGAAATTGTAATTGGATGGTGCACAAAACTGCACCATATGCAGTCCTGGGAAGGTCGCCAGACGGTCGGTCAGACGGTCATCAGCGAAGGAAAAATGGGTCCGGCAGAACGCCGAACCCGTCGTGGTTGGTGTCACAGTATGGACCCGGCGCGGAGAATCGACCGCGCCTCCTCGCTCGACTTCGACAGCAGCACGCGCCCATACATTTCCCACACTGCGTCATCTGAGGTCGGGTGGGTGACGACTGGGATCGCGTTCGGGACGCTGGCGTTCCGGTCTGTCAGGAGCATGCTCTCGAGCCACAGCGGCGGGAATCCGGAAAGGGTCGGGCTGCTGAGCACGTCGGCCGTGTCTGCGTCGAGCGAGTCGTAGGCACCCATGACCCCACGTGCTGCGTCGAAGTCGCGCTCATACAGATGTGACGACCCCATGTTCAGTTGCAGCCAGCCGCGCTTGACGCCGAGCTCACCCGCGAAGCAATTCTGAAGCTGGGTGAACGTAAACACGTCATACGGAATGCCGAGCCACGCATCGCTCGAGCGCATCGTCACGATCTGGTTGAGCCGACCATCGCGCAGCAGATACTGGAACGACAGGGTGCAGGGCTCATCCTTCGTGGTGCGTTGCGGTCGCGGGATTTCGATGACCGCCTGTCGGGTGTGCGGGTCAGTCTTCAGCTTGCGAACCATGTTCCGTCGCTGGGCGTTGATGTGCGGGCCGTAGGCACCGGTCAAGAAGATCCCGTCGTCGCTGAACGAGCGCATGACGCTGTTGTAGCGGGCGAGCGACTCGACATCGCTGCGACCGAACGCCATCCACAACCACTCGGCGACCGCGAACCGGAAGTTGAGCTTGCGCGCAGGGACGTCCAGCAAGTTGGCTTCGCAGTCCACCGTGAGCTGTGCGCCCAGGTCTTCGTGGGTCATCAGACCGCGCGGACCCACGGGCGTGCCATGATCGAGCAGAAACTCGACACGGCTGATCCAATCATAATGTAGCATCACTTGACCTCCAGATGAAAGTCGCTGGCCGTGTAATCGTAAACCTGAATCTCACGGCTCCGTCGTTCAATAAGCGCGCGCTGCTCGAGGTCGACGGAGAGCACGACCCAACGTATGTAGGCGGCATACAGCACGGTGACATCCTTGATCAGCTCGACGCGCCCACGGGTGTTCGCCAAACAGACGTTCCATGGCGGCAAGCAGATCACCAACGTAACCTGTTCGTTGAGCTCATCGACCTGTTCGCGGGTCAGGCCCGATGCACCACGCAGCAGCGGACCGTAGACGAGTTCACCCACGTGCAGCCGGTCGAACACGGTGGGCTCAGTGGTCTGTTCGAGGAGACCGCTGTAATGCTGAAACACGGGCACACCAGGAGGCGGCGGTCCCTCGTGCCGATACCACATGCCATATTGCTTACAGATGATCTTGGCCAAGGTCGTCTTGCCAGCGCCGTCCGGGCCGTCTAAAACTACATGGTGTTTCATCAGGCCCGATCTGGTCTGAATCGACCGCTTTGAATTGTGTCTCGCGTGTTGTTCTTAGGCGTACCTAATTTCATATGGCCAAGATTTCGGCACACCCTTGAAGCATCACCTGTTCCATTTTCACAGGTGTGTAGTCGGTGTAACCCGTTGGGCGGAGACCCATATACCCGGTCCCAATGATTCTGTGCCGTTTTTCGACAAGCAAGAATACACGGCCCTTCTGGGTCATTGACGACGGCTACATCCGGCCAACCAACACGACGACGACGACATGGACTGTTTGTCACGGGTTACTTGACCGCGATCAACTTGCCACCGAGCAGTTGACCGACCGCGACCTGCACCCGTTCGACAGGCACAGCCGCCCAGCGCTCGTGTTTCGAGAGTACGAGCATGACTGCGCTGATATCCGCGCCAGCCTCACCCGCGTCACGGAACACGGCCACGATGGCTGCGCCCGAGTTGGTCGACTTGTATTTCGGATTGACGGCTGCCAGCATTTCGAGCCGGTCATCTGATCCGATCCAGACGAACGGTCCGCTTGACGGCGCACACTTCGGAGTCTTGACCTTCGGTTCGCTCGGCGCCCGGGGTTCACGCTGCACCTTCATCGGCTTGCCGCCCATGAACCGGTGGGTGAACGTGTCACCCTCTGCGTGGTGTGCTGCGTCTGCGGGCTGGTCACAGGCCGCGCACAGCACGACCGGTGGCGGGGATGCCTCGAACGGATGCACGGTCGGATGATTCGGGTGGCCCGGCTGTTCACCACAGGTCACGCACCGCTGAAGGTAGCGCGGTCCGCCCTTGCTAGCTTTCTTGGCAGCCTTCGCAGCTTCCTTTTCCTCGGGTGTCGCACGCGTCTTCTTCGCCTTGACGACCGGACCCGCGTTCGCAGCTTCGTGGGCCGCGAGTTCCTCGGGTGTGCGATCCACGTGGTTCGCGCCATGCTGGGTTCGCAACTGTTCGTAGGTGCCGATGAACAGCTTGTTCCGTTCAGACAAGTCGGGCACCGGGATGACCTTGTCTGCTGTGCTGAACGGTGAGATCTTTTTCGACCCCACACAGCCGGGCTTGAACACTCGATCATCAGCACGTTCTGCGGGCTGGTCGGGTAGGGCGACGACGCTGGCGTGAGTGGGCTCGACAGACTCCACGTAAACGAGTGTGCCGTCAAGCGACAGGACCACAACGGTCGCCGTCTCGAGCGTGATACCTTTCATGCTGACTCCTTCTGAAGCACGAGTCGATGACGGCGGGTCGCCTTCATCACGATGACCTCTTCGAGGCCACCCCGTTTGAGATGATCAATGTTGCAGCAGACGCGCTGGTCCTTGTATTTGTTCGTGCCGAAGTTGCAGGTGTGAACGAGTCGCTCGTGAACCGTGAGGTGTTCCTTCGGGTGGGCCAGTGCCCATGCAACTCGAGCCGGTGACACGGCCACCGGTTCGGTGTAACCTTGACACCTCACCAGAATGATTGGGTCGTGGTACAGGAGACAACCATCCGGCTGTCGCTCGCAGCGTTCATCGAGCAGTGCCTGAAGTTGCTTGCGGTCGCGGTAATGATCGGAGTCGATGGCAATCGGCTTCATGTGAGTCGCCCTTCGCGCAGGTGGGAACGGATCGCGTGATACGTGAACGCCATCGTATCACGCGATCAGACTGTGTCAATGGTTAACGACGATGCCTTGTGGGACCGTAGACCACAATCGGCGAGTCAACCAGTGTGCCGTCCAGCCGTCGCGCTGGTGCAGCCGCTGGCGCCGTCATCCATGTGGGCATGGCGGGTGTGCTGCGGATCACGATCACTCGCGGTCCAGGCGGCAGCGGTGCACTCGGATTCGTCCTGTTCGAGAGGGCCGGGCTGTTTCTCAACACCTCAGCGAGCTCGGCCGGCGTCTGCTTCGGGCCGAGCCAGACGATGCCCTGGAGCAGGACGATGCCCAGCTTCTGGATGAACCGAAACCACCGACGGTCCGGCAGCGTCACTTCGTTTTCATGAGCTGCGAGCAATAGCCGCAGGCTCGCGACTTTGGATTCACCATCGAACTCACCGAGGTTCCGCGGGCGGGTGCCTTCACCCACGCCCGTTTCGCGGAGCGATTCAGTAACCCGCATCGTTATCCTCCAGGTCGTTGAGCCCGAGCCGCTCGAGGTCGTCTTCGAGACCCTCGGGTATGGGGTTCATCTGGTCCGGAGTTTCAGACCGTGCCTTGACAAGGTCAGTCGGAGTGAACTCGCGCTTGCAAGCCCCGCAACGAATGCGCGACTTGGGGATGGACGGGATACGATTCGACGCTCCGCAGATGCACGCCAGCTTCATGACCGCGCTCCGAAGAAGCTGTGGTCGAGCGCAGCTTTGCCGAGCGGCAGTTGAACGAGCTGCTGCTTCGACGCGATTGACGCACGACGAAACAGGTTGAACATGACCGGGCGCGACACGTGCTCGTGGAGCAGTGACCAGCCCTTCGATCCGACTGCGAAGGTGTCGGCGTCAATGTGATACGTCCGACCCGTGTTCATGTTGACCACAACCGCGTCTGCCATACCCTTGCAGTGGCACAGCAGGCCGACGATGACGACGGCCCGGAGTTCTGTGTTGTGTTGCCACACCTGTCCGACTCGGAGGATGCGGCCGTGGTCGAGTGCGATGCTCATGAGCTTCATGATGTCATCCCTAACTTTTTGATTTCGATCTCCCGCTCCATTTGGAACGTGAGGCAGTCAGCACGATGGAGTCGCAGGCACTCCTTGTGAATCAGTTCGTTGCAGTGCGGACACCGAAGCTTGGCTTTCGTGCGACGGCAGAGGGTGCACTCATCAGCCTTCGGCCGACGCTGCGCGAGTGGGTGTCGCCGTGACTTCGTTTCAGCGAGCACCCGTGCCGGGATCGCTGGGGCATGTGCGCCGCAGGCCGGACAGTGGGTTCGCCACATACCGAACTGGTCTCCGCAGATTCTACATACAACAGTCATCGTGAGCGGCTTCGCTGCGATCATGAGTCCTTCCTTCCGTGCAACCCAACGGCGGGCTGCTGCATGGTCAAGGCGCGGTTCGTGTCGATGCCCGGCACGAACGGCGCCATGATGTTTCGGATATTGACATTGCCCAAGTCGGTCAGTGTGCCGCTCTGCAAGTTGACCTCGCTGACTAGTGGACATTCGAGGCAGCTTAAGAACCGGGTGACCTTGAAGTCGATGTGTCGCCCGTAGGTCGGGTGAATGTGAACCGTGACGACCGCGCCATCAACGACAGCCATCCACCCGTTGCAGCAGGGACAATACAACTCGTGGGCCGGGTTCAGCATGACGTATGTCCCACGTGCCAGTATCGGCAGTGCGGACACTCATACACGTGGACCGTGGCTGCGTTCTTCTCCAGCCCGCGTTTGAGCAGCGACCGCATCTGGGCTTCGGCGGCGCCCTTCGTATCGCACTGCGCCTTGGGCCAGCAACGTCTGACCATCTGTCGAAGTGCAGGGACGTCCTGCATCCGGTTGACGGTCAGGTCTGAATCGACCTCAGCGTCGATGGCGCATTCGACCCCACAGTAAGGGTCGTGCGTCGGATCAATGGGCCGGGTCGAACAAAAATAGCACATCATGGTTTTCTCCTTCGTCTGTAGCCGAGTGTGATGAGTGACCGGGCGCGACGTTCATACGCGCCGAGGCACATGGTCTTCACGGACTGCATGGCCGCTGTCCACTCGAGTGCGTAATGTTGCGCCCACTCCCATGCAGCACGCTCTTCCTCGAGCTGAAGGGCGACGTCCCGTGTGGACGAGAGCTGGTTCATGGTCCGCATCGTCAGACTCATTTCCTCGCGCAGCTGACCCATGGGTGATAGGCAGTGCCCGAGCTCGTGCATCGCCACGATGTAGGTCGTCTCCTCGGTCACCGGTGCAATGCGTATGAGCTTCTGACCGGTGCTTCGGTGGAACCCTGCGCCGGCTTTGTCTGGCGACATGTCGGGTCGAACCACCAGGTCCACGTTGAACGCCTTCGCGAGGTCGGCAATGTGACGCGCCATCCGTTTGTCACGGTCGGTCATCATTCCCCCACCTCTGCCCAGCGGTCCCACCGCGGGTGACGGTAGCCGCCGTCGCGGGTGCGGTCCTGGTATTCGATCATCAGCTTGCGGCCGATGGCCGGGTGACTGTCCGTGAACCCTTGACGCGAGTGATCGGTCGCGTTGCTGAACTGCGCGAGCTGATGATCGTCCACGGTCTTCACGGTCGTTCGGTTGCCGTCCTTGTCCTCAACCACGACGATGGCGAACGGCCCGCGGTCCATGATGATCCCCTTGGTCGATTGGAACCCGACGATGGTCATGACCTCGTGCGACTCCTTCTTGACCTTGATGAAGTCGGGCGACCGCTTGCCGGCCTGATACCGGGCTGCGTTCCGCTTCAGGATCGCACCCTCGCCGCCATCGTCCCAGACCGACTTGACGAACCGCGTCACGTCAGCCTTGCAGGTTAGCGGCCGCGACTCTGCCAACCAGACGTGGGCACGTGGCCCAACGGTCGTTCGCTCGAAAATCTGCGCGAGTCGAACCCGGCGCACGAGGTAGGACCAGTCGCTGGTGTGAATCACACCGTCCCGCAGCAGGTCGAACACCACGAACTGGCGCTCGTGTTCGAGGTCGAGCCGGGTCACGTCCGTGGACGTGGTGCCCGCCATCAGCTCGCCGTCGTAGGTGCCCTCCGGCAGTGTCAGCAACTCGATGGTGAGATGCTTCGGCAGCACGCGGACCGCCATGTCCTTTGACGAACCGCGTGGGCGCGTCCACGCTGTCACAGTGCTGCGACCGACCTCTACGATGAGTCGCACGCCGTCGTACTTTGTTTCGATGGACCAGTCGTGCCAGTCGTTGACGTTCGCCTTTGACATCGGCACAGCAAGCATGGGGCGGATCGGATTCGTTGTCATTGTCAGAACTCCTTGGGAACGCATTGACCGACGACCATGGTGAACTTGTTCGACATCGGCGACCGGGCATACACTGTGCCCGCGCCGTCCACGTAAACGTCGCCGTATGAGGGCAACGCATAATATCGTGGGTGCTTGACGATGCTGGCCCGAGCCCGAGCACGCAGATGCTCGAGCGGGGCCTTCGTGCCGTGGAACTCTCCGTCACGGTGCGGCATGACGCATCACCTCCTGGTCGATGAACTCGTTCCACTCGCGGACCGCGTATTCAGGGTCCCACAAGTCCATGCACCGATGGGCGACCGCGTCAGCCGTGTTCACGTCGAGCCCGACCATCAGTGCCCGCTCACGGGCGTATCTGAAGGCCGAGCTCCTCTGCGACAGCGGGTTACTTGTCGTCGTCTTCATCGTCCGCCTCCTCGTCCTCGTCCTCCGTGTCATCGTCCGGGTCGTCGGCCTCGGCGAGCGGATCGGCTTCGTCTGCCGTGAAACCCGGACCCTGAATCGGTGCGCGTGTCGGTTCGACCTCACCCTCGAGCAGACCGATGACCGTGGCCGTGAGCTGCTTCGTATCGCCGAGCGAACCCTCGAACCGTTTCCCACCGGTCGCCTGCGCGAGCTGGTCGAGGAAGAACGACCCGGACTCCCCGGCGTTGCCGACGAACACCACATCGATCTGGCCACCGAACGCGCGAGCGGCTTCCATCGACTGGTCCGTCAGGTCCGGGCAGCCGTCACTGATAACGACCAGTCGGGTCGCGCCATAGACCTTGGCGAACGGGATCGCCTCGTGCAGCGGGGTTCCACCGTCCGGGTCGGGCACGACGTCCACGAATCGGACTTGCGAGTCATACGGTCCGCCGAACGCGATCATGGGCACGTGCCCCTGCGCCTTGATGTCCGTCACGACCACACGGAGTCCGTCAATACGACGACGACCGGTGGACATCCGTGTCTCCATGGAACCGCTCGTGTCGAGCAGCAGCATGACCGACTCCGCCGTCGCCTTGACGAGCGACTTCAGCGAACCGAGCGACAGACCCTGCTCCAACTTCGTGCGGACGAGTTCGTTGCTGTTCATGATCGTTTCCTTTCAATCCGAGGTTTACGCGTAGACAAGTTTGACAATCTGCTGAATCGCGAGTGACGTGGCGACCTCGCCCTCGGCCGGTGTGCCCGGTCGGAGGACACGTGCCTTGATGCCCTGGAATTTCTTGAATGCCGATTCCAGTTCAGGGGTGACACCCTTGTGAGCGGCACGGGTGACGAGTGCAGTCTCGAGTGCGATGAGTGCGAGCAGTGCCGTTTCCTCCACGGTCGGAGGACGCGGTGGCGGCGCGACTGCGCCACCGTTGGGTAACGGTGTGGCCGGCGCATGACCGTGGACGTTCGGGTCGAACCCCATCGCCTTGTGTTTGTCCACCGGCTCGCACGCGGTGTGATACCGCTTCGACGCCTTCGGTGCCACCGTGCAGGTCGCACAGGGGAATCGAAAGCGCTTCTGCAAGCGCAGCCGCACGAACGGGTCACCAATATTGATATGTAGCAGACAGCCGTGACAGCGAGTCCGACTGCCGGCCTGCACCCCGGTGCTGGTCAGCACGGGGTCACGTTGCACGCGAGTTCGGCCGAACCGAGAGCGGCCGAACCGAGAGCGATACGGCATACATCCTCCACGTGGTAAACGACGGACGGGATCCCCATGACCCCGTCCGTTGTGACGCTGTTACTTCTTGCCCGCGACGGCGACCGGACCGGGCTTGACCTTGTCGTCGGCCTTCTCGACACGGGGCGACGAACGCTTGACCTTGTCGTCGGCCTTCTCGACACGGGGCGACGAACGCTTGACCGCGTCCTCGAGACGGCTGACGACCTTGTCGAGGTTCGTGTCGGCCTTGCCCAGCGACTGGATGCCGTTGAGCTGACGGATGGCGTCAGCGTTCGCACCCTTCGCGCTGGCCGCTGCGATGGCCGCATCGCGGACCTTCAGGATTTCCACGCGCACACCCTCGACTGCCGTCTTGACCTTTGAGACGTCCATGTGATGTTCTCCTTCTGCAATCGTGCGGCATGCACGACAACCCGACCGGCGTTGGAACCGGCCACGGGGTTTACACGGGCACTGCGCCCGTGTCCTCACCCTACGAACAGACGACGATGGTATCGCCTTCAACGTGGGTGCTGAAGTGCACCCGTGCATTCCGTCGCGCCTCAGCAAAGGTCATCTGGTGAAACCACTTGACGTGGTCGAGGTAATCAATCGCGTCGTAGTGATTGGCCGGGCAGAATCCCCACGACCCGCGACCGCGTGGTTGTTTGCCGTGCGCCGCTTCAAAGTCGCGTGTCGAGATTTCAACGGTCATGATTTGTCTCCTGAAGCTGAGTTAACGATTGAACGATAGCACGGGCACGGTCTGACGACCATGTGCATGTCTGACTCGCAGGCTGGGCACATGCCGTGAGACACGCGGTCATCGTTTGACGTGTCGTCCTTCATCACGATGGGTTCGTGCCGTGGGTTGACCCATCCGGTGCAGATGGTCTTCACTTTTTCTTTCCTCCGAATTTGGTAACCAGTTCCGCAAGTCGAAGGTCGCTGACAGGCTGAGTGACTGCCGTAGGTTTCCATGTCATCGTGATGCCTTTCTGGCGCTGGCAACGTCCTTGAGGGCCAACTTGTGAAGACGAGCGATGACCTTCAATTCCGTGGTGTATTCACGTTCGACCTCGGCGCAGGCTTTCTGGTGTGCTGCGTTGATCCGTGCGAGGTCGATTTTGAGAATGCGACGTTCCCGGATTTCGTCGGGACCGTTCGGCGACGTGCGCTGAGCAAACCGTTGGGCGTCGAGCATCTGTTGTGTCATTGGATGGTGGCCTTGGAACCACACGGTCGCGGCATGCGACCGGGGATTTACAGACGATGCTGGGGCATCGTCTGTCCTCATCAGCAGACCGCGCAAGTGCCTTCGGCCCGCATGACGTTGCATCATGCAGGCTGATTTCCCAACGCGGTCTGACGTGTTTGAAGCGAGCACCCTTTGGAGGGGATTGCTTTGTCAGCGGGTGATCCCGTTGACCGGTGCTCGTTATTCGGTTTTCAATTGGGCGGCTCGGGGTCTGCGAACGTGACGACCTTTGCCTGCTGCCCGTGTCAACTGTTCGACGTTGTCCCCGACTTTTTGCATTGGCGCTCGCCGTTAGGCATCGGCCGCATGCGGTGACAACCACGAACCCGACACGACAATCATACACGAACCCCAGTCGCGCGCAACGGGTCGCCATATAATGATAGGTCAGAATCGTCGCTAAGTCGTTGCAGCTACGGTCGGTTCGGCGCATCCGAGAAAGTGTGCAGTCTTGTGCAGGTCTGAACGGAACCCCCTGTTTTTGGGTCGACGTTCTGACACGGGTCCATTGGAGTTTTCGGGTGTCAGTCGCAGCCGAGCACGACGACATTCTGGGTGACACGGATCGCGCGGGACCCGTCTGCTCGCGCGACAATGCAGAACGCTGGACCCGGCTCGCATGGGACGTGGTTCAGTAACATCTGCCACGTGATGGGCGCCGCGTCACCATCGAGTTGACGGGTCGACGTAGTCCAATCCTCGAAGCCCCAGGTGACTTGCCGGTTCGCCTCATGCCGCGGGACCCGGCAAGTCACCCTCACGCCGTGGCCCACGACCAAGCCCGGCGGATAGACGTTCAGTGTCTGTCGTTGTGGCGGTGTCGCCAGGATCAGGATTACAGCAAGAGCACCCAGTCTCATCGCGCCACCACCACTTGACTGCACCGCACAACGGACACGGATTATTGGCCATCGCGGACGTGTGCGAGCACGAGCAGATACCCATGAGCATCCACAAGGTTGTCGTCCTTATGTTTGTGTGCCTCACGCTGGAGCTTCAGCGCAGTCATCATCAGAACACAGTCTTCTGGTGTCAGTGGGATCGTGAGCTTGTCCCAGAGCAACCCGGACCAGACCTGTGCGACCGCTTCATACGACCGTCGTGGACTGCCGTAGGCATCCTGACGGTCGCCGTTGACCAGCGCGTTGGCCGTGGCCATGTGGGCTTCGCCGGGCTTCCCGCACCACGGCACGGGCCGAACGACCCCGTCTACGATCTGAACAAGCTGGTCATTTTCCATCGACGCGGTCCTCCACTTGAGCACGAGCCGCTTCACGCTGCGCGCGTATCGTGCGATTGCCTTTACACTGCGGACATGAGCCACCAGGCCGGCAAGACCGATCATGACGAGCACCTCGATAGTATGGTTGCCGGTGTTCTTTCCCGTGGGCGATGCCTTTGTCGAGGGACATCACTTCACCAGAATGGGCCACGTGCAGGTCCTCCCACGCTTCTTGTCGATCATGAAGAGCTGTTGCGCGGGCTCTTCGTAATCGGCTTTGATGCTCAGCGCGAACGCATTGTAGCCGATGTTCGATCCGTTGCAGATGAAGTTCCCGCCGTCCTTGCGCTGGTGGAAGTGTCCGAACACATCGAGATCGGCGCGGCGCGCCTTGTTCCACTGGGCAATGGCCTTGAACGTCGGGATGAAGATGCCGCCGACGCCGCCCTGGAACTTGATCATGTGCCCGTGTTGAAACCGCACGGTCATCCCGTAGATGTCCATGTAGGAGTGCGGACCCTCGGGAATGATGAACGTCACGCGCGGCTCGTTGCGGAAGTAGCCGGCGAGGTGGCGATACATCAGGTACTCGAGGGAGTGCCCGTTCTCGGAGCTGAACCGCGTGGTTCGGGTCGTCCGTGCGTGGTTGCCGGAGTGACAGGGAAACGTCAGGTTCAGCTTCGAGTTGTTCAACATGAACTCGATGCCCGACGCCACAATGTTCTGTGCTTCCACGATAGCGAGCATCGGCGTCAGCTCGTTGTTCTCAGGGAACTCCTCGTGGATGTCGTTGCTGATGAAGTCGCCGAGCAGTGGCATGACGACGTGGTCGATGGTCGTGTCCTGCTGGAGCAGACGGGTCAGCCGCAGACCACCCTGGAAGAACCTAGTTGCTCGCGCGCGTGCGATCTCAAGGTTGTGCTCGTTCAGACCGGACACTGTGCCCGGGTTCACCCGCTCTTCAATGTGCCAGTCGCTGGCTGGGATGACGATGGTACACTCGCTGCTGCCCGTGCCCTTGCGCGGTTCGATCTTGAACGTCTCCACGCCCTCGGTCACGAGGTTGTCGAGCGCCTTCAGCGATTTCTCCTGACGCTCGATGGTCTTGAGCGACTCCTCGTATTTCTTTCGCAGGCCCGTGAGCTCCTGGGTGTTGCGCTGGCGTTCGCGGTCGGCCGCGACTCGTTCGCTCGGCTTCTGAGCCTGCTGCTCTTTGTTGAAACAGGCGCGGCACAAGCCAGTCTTGTTGTCTCTGTCGATTTCTGTTGGACAAAGACGGCAGACCCGAGGCCGGCGGTGTTGCCCGGTCACGTAGCAATCTGCACAGAGCCCGGTCTTGGTCTCACGCGCGATCAGCTTCGGACAGAGACGGCACTTGCGGTCGACTTTACTGGGCATCGTGACTCCATTGTTGAGAAGGAATGTTCATTGTGACACGACCAGACACTGTGTCAAGGGTTCTTCACTTCGTGTAGTCGATGTTGGTGAGGAGCATCTTCGTCAGACGGTCGGCCCGGTCTTCCTTCTGACCGGGCCCGTCACCAACTTGACCAGCCCACTTCGACTTCCAGACTTCACGCGCGCACGCGGACCAGTCGTTCTTCTTCGCAGCCGCGATGGCGTTCTTGAAGCCGAGTGCTTTGAACCCCATGTTGAAGCTCATGTCCACGAAGACCCGCTGCCGCACGTCGCCGAGCGAATCGTAGCCCGGGTAGTAAGTGCGGACCGCTTTTTCCACGCGCTTGATGTCGGCGCGCAACACCTTGAGTGATTCCTCTTTGGTGACGCGGGCGGTCTCTGTCCCTGCACCGTCAACCGGTCTGCACCTGCGGAGCACGGTCTGCTCGAAAAACTCCCACCCGCGACCGTCGATGTTGTACCCGACGCCCACGGTCCAATTGCCTTCGGTGTCCAGATAGGGCTTCAACCGCAGACCCTCATGAAGCATGAGCTGCTCTTCCATCCGTGCGTAGTTCATCGTGTCCCCTTATACGACCCGCGACCGAACAAACGGACCGCGTGATACATGATCTGAGCTTTCCAGGCTGGCACGCTCAAGTCGCGCATCCCTTCGAGGAATACGTCGTCAGCCATTTTCCGAGTGACCGTGGTGTTCTCGCGGTAGTTGCCATCGTGAACCACGGCGGCCTTTCCGTATTCGCCCGTCGGCGGCAACACCCGCCAAAAGAAACGCGGGATGCTGGCAAAGTCTGTGACGAAACCAGCGGGCACGATGAACGCCCGCTCAGCCAACTGACTGTGATACGTGAACGCTTGGACCAATCGCCAACGGCGACCGTTCAAATATTCGAGGATCAACGGCTCACAGAAGTCTGTCTCACCCATGTCAGTTCTCCTCGGACGCCGTGGTCTGCGAGACCTTGTAGACTCGGCAGCGGGCCAACGTGTTGAGTTGCAGCTTGATGACTTTCACGCCATAGTCTTTCAACTGTCGCTGCGCCTCGTTCTTGAGCTTGGTCTTGAGCGTGCCCTTACGCTGTTCGGTCTGAATGGCTGACCAGTCCATTTCACAGAGCACCTCGTGCATCGCCGTCTGAGCAAGCTCCAACGTGGTAGTGAGCGCCGAGTGGGTTGTTGTGATGAGCATCGCCAAGTCTTCGATGGCGTAGGTAAATGCGCCACTGACGATGAACGTCTTCCCGTCCGTCGTTTCCATCGTCTGTGTTTCGAGTCGGTCGGTCTGCCGCGCCATTGGATACGCGACCCAGGTCGAGGTCCACGGCCACCACCAGTGGATGCCCGGTCCGCAGAACACGGGTTCGTTCCCGTGCTTGTACTTGATCGCGCCCTCGGTGGTGTCGAGGATCTCACGACGTGGAATGAATCGGCCGAACCACGCAGCGACTTGTCCGATCCACGCGAGTGCGCTTTCCATTACCGGCTCCCAGCTACGCCGGCCACGATCCCACCAGCGATGGTGGCGAGGTTGCGCCAGTTGCCGAGGAATGACAACACCGCGTTGCGAGTCTTCCGAGCTTCGACACGGTGCTCCTCAAGCGAGACCTTGACCGCCGTGACCTGCGCCGTGAGGTCTGCGTAAATCCGCTCGTCACGCGCGAGGATTTCTGCACGGGCTGCGCGAAACTCCGCGATCAACTCGGCGAGGTCGTCGCTCGGTTCAGTTGGCGGCGCGGGTGGCGGTGTGCCCGGCGGCACGACCGGACCCGTGTGCTGAACACAGCCAACCTGGATCGGATGCTGACCCGTGACATCGTGGCCGGGCTGACCAGCCTGCACTGCGCGTTGGCGTGTCGCACCGTTCTGCCAGTCCCAGATAAACAGTCGTCCACCGAGCTGTCGGCCGATGGCATCCTTCGAGGGTGGGCGCGTCGGGTCAGCCGACTTCCAGGTATATCCGTCTGTTGGAAAATCGCAGACCATCTGTTCGATGATCGACTTCGTCAGTGTGCGTCGGGCGTCGTCGTCGCCGGTGGCGAGCTCAGGAAATCGGGCTACGAGGAAGTCGATGGTCTCGACACCGCGTTGCGGGAACGCGGGCTCTTGCGCCGAGGCGACCGACGCAACGAGTAGCATGAACGCGAGGAACACAGCTTTCATTGGGAACTCCTTCAATGGGTTTACGAGAAGAGCGCGACAGCGAGATCAGCGATGAACGCCAGGATCGCCACGATGACTGCGCCGACCAACCAGCGCGTGGTCTTGTGAAAATTCTCGACCACGCCAATGCGCTTGTCGTGGGTTGACAACGACCACTTGAACTCGTCGAAGCCGGCTTCTACCTTGGCGCAGAGTGTGGCATGGTCTTCCCTCTGTTCATCACGCATCTCTGTGAGCGCTTGTTGCAAGTTGAACTTCATGACGCGACTCAATTCTTTGACCATTGGCACCAGCGCCACGAGACTTTCTTGACTGGGTTTCCTGAACCGCTTGCCTTCTGAACCAGGCCGAAGAGCGAGGCCAAGTTGTTGCTGACCGGCATTGCGTAGCCGACCGGTGAGCTGTCCAACGTGTCCTCGTAGGTGGCCGTGATCGGGTCTGCCTCATTGACGGACCATGACACGGATGTCTCGCTCAGACTTGTGCCGCGCGTCGAGTACATTCGCAACGTGTAATAGGTGTCGGCCTTGATCGTGGTCGTGATCGGGATCGTGAAGAACGGTGCGCTGACTCCTGTGTTGCGAAGCACACCGGTCCACCCGAGGTCGCCTTGCTCGGTCGAATATCGAAACATGCAAAGGCAGCGATTCGTGCCCGTTGGATCTGTGTCGAGTGCGCCGCCCGCTGTCTGCATTCCAAACCAATACAGGATGTCCGTGATGACCTTGCCTGTCTTGATCTGCCACACGATATCGAAGTTGTTCTCGATCTGGAACGTCACACCGAGTGCAATCCCACTCGTGTTTCCGTTCGACCCGGTCGTCGTTCGTGTCTGCCAAGATTCGTCAGCCAACGCACTTGTGGCTCCGAGTGGTGGAATCTCTGCGGTGTCAAACGTGCCCGCCGTGCCGATGGCAGACGCTGAATCGCCCACTGCTGCTGCCGAATTGGCACCACTCGGAAAATGGTAACCGTTTGCGCGAGAAATGGCCGGTCGTGGTGTTGTCGTGGTCGGCAGCGTATTAACAAACCCGGTCAAGCTAACATTGGCTCCGACCGTCGACCCAATGAGTTGTAGCAACAGGTCGCTCAGATCGAACTTAACAGACGACGCGGTCACTGTATAGCGTGGCGTCAACGAATCTGACTCATCATGGATCTGATCGATGGTCACGTCCTGAATCAGGAACTCACCCTTGCACTGCGGGTCTGACAGGTCAACCACCTGGGTTGCGCCGGACCGCGTTTTTGGATCACGAGTCGCATAGTGAATCGTAATAACCGGATTGGCGAACAACTCGAGTTCAGCGTAGGCGCGCATGAACATTTGGAACGGGTTCACAATGGTTGTATCGACCACCATGTATTCATGCACGCCATCTGTGGGATTGCCGTCCTTGTCAAGTTCAATCGCGCTCAGAATCTCCTGCGACCGAATATCATTCGCTTCGAAGAAGATGTGAACCGGCTCACCAGCGGGCACAGCCGACGGCAATCCATCACGCAACGTGATCGTCCCGATGCCCGATGCGGCGCTCAAGCCCACATAGGCGAGCACCATGCCGCGCACATAGACCAACCCGCCGATGCCCGAGTAGACTGACAGGTCCGACACCTCGAGCACGCGCGCAGTAGCGACAGCAGCCGCGACCGTTGCACTACCCGCGCCCTTCACCTTGACGCGGTTGCGAATCTGCGACAGGTCAATCGACTGGGTGAACTTTGGCTCACGCAGCAGGTACCCGTTCGTGTCGTTGATCTCGTCTGGCGGATCGAAGTTCTCGAGGTACGGACCGTTCGGGTTCGGCCACTGCGGAACTTCTGGTCCACCGCCAACGACGGGCGGTGAACCCTCGCCAGTGCCCGGTCCAATATCTGCAACGGTCGTGGTGTTGTCCGGGATCAGGTACCACATCTTCGTGCGGTCCGGTGACCAGTCCGGGTCAGCGAACCCACCAGACAACAGCCGATCAATGTCACTCTGTCCGAACGCATCCACAAGTGCCTGATAGGTCGAGGGAATCGTCCCGTTGCCGAAGCGCTCGGCGTCTCCATACCCAACCTCGGACCCGAGGTTGCCCGCGTTCTGTAGTGCTTGGAGGAGCGACACGACCTCAGAGAGCGTGCGCGTGAACGCCGAGCCCATGCAGCCGTAGACCTTCCGCGCGATCACGTCTACGCTATTGATCGTCACGCCGAGCGGCACACCTTCGAGTCGCGACGACCGCGTCCCGTTGAGCGCCGTCGTGTTGGTCGGGTTCGACGCCTGCGACTCAGTGCCATTCCGATAGAGGTTCGTGATCTTGAAACCCCACGGAGCCGGCGTGTAGGTCGCAGCGATATGCTCACCGTAGAGCGGCGGGTACTGCGGTCTGAAGATCTCCGCTGTGCCCTGCGCGGCGCTCGGCCGCACCTCGCTCGTGAACGCGGGCGGCGGAATGTAGTGGCGAACCGGCAATGTGGCTGTGGCCGGGATACTGACCACCACGCCAGCCGGTGTAGAGCCCACACTCTGGTCCGCAAAGAACTGTGAGGTAAACGACGTGGTCGTGTTGTCGTTGATCTGACAGAACTTCGCCATGGGCGTGATGCCCAACGGTCCGATGTAGACAGAGTAAATCCGACGCTTTGTCACCAGGTGAGTGCCGACCGTTGGTCCAATCGCGAGGTTGGAGAAATCAATCTGCTTGTTTCCCTGCAACGCGACGACGTTCGACAGCGGGCTGAGCGCCGACTCCACACCGTTGTCATAGTAGAACGTGGACCAGAACATGTAGAACCCGATATTGAACGAATGCGTGCTCGGAATGAGCGCGCCTTCGGTCACGACCATCGCATTACCCGGGCCCAGTCGAATGACGCCATTGGGTGCGTTCGGATCGCGCGGATCAAACCCCGGCAGAATGACCGACTCAAGTTGGGTGTGGAAGAAGTGCACCCGCTGCAAGTAGTCGACATACCAGTGGCCGGCGCCAATCGCCTGGGCCAGTTGGTTCAAGCACGTCGAGAAGTCTTGCGACCCATCGAAGGTTGCGGTGACCTTTGCAAGGTTGGTCTGCACGTAGTCCGTGGTCGTGAACCCGGGCGCGAACCGTGCGATCATGTCCTTGACGATTCCGGTCACGGACATGTTGGTGTAGATCCCGATCGGCCGATACTTGTTCAGCAGGAACGTGAAGTCAATCGCGTCGATACGCCACACCAACTGGTTCGTCTGTTCCTCATACTCCTGGGTCACGCTCTGAATGTTCCCTGAGAACATCAGCCGGTTGCCGTCCTGCTCGTCCAAGATTTCGATTTGCTCGCCAACAATGGGCGTGTTGCTTGCGCCGTCTACCGTGAACGAGCACTTGTTCGCTTGATTGTTGAGCACGTCGCGGATAACGATCCCAGGCTGGCGCCGGATGTCAGCACCACGAGTAAACAGCGTATACTTAAAACCCTTCGTCAGCCGCGCGACGAAGCCTGTTGGCTCAGTCACCGTGACATCGACGGCGCCTTGAGCGTGGCTTGGCGTCGTCGCGAAGTAGGTCTCGTCATCCACGAACGACACGGCCGTAGCTGCCACACCATCGAAGGCGACCGTGCTACCCGTGACGAAGTTCGCGCCCTTAATGACGACCTCAGTCCCGCCACCAAACGATCCATGGTTCGGCGTGACGCTGAAAATCTGGCTACTATAATACGTGAATGAGTCAGCGAGCGTGCCCGTCTGCGAACCAATCGTCACCGTGACGTCAACCAAGCCAACAATCGGCGAGAGCGGAGTGACACACGTAATCTCAGTCGAGCTGACGACGACCACACCCGTGGCTGACGCCCCACCGAACTGGACCGTAGGCACTGTACCATCGCCCAGGACACGGAAGTTCCGGCCTGTGATGGTGACTGCTGTCCCGCCTACGGTGCGCCCAGCGTTCGGCGTGAGACGCAGGACGACCGGTCCGGTCTCAGGGCCGAAGGTGCCCTGATGCCGGAGACGGTTACGGCGACGATTGACCGCGAACGAATCAGCCACCTTAGTACCCGTTCGGCAGACTCAGCTCGAACTGGTGAAGGGTGCACGAGCCCGTCGCCACGGTCTGCGTGAAGAACAGATCCGCTTGCAACGAGGTCGTCATATCCACGGCTGCGCCCACGGCGGGTACTGAGTTCCACGGAAGGATCGCGGTCAGCACACCCTTGGGCGCCGTCGCGGGTACGCCGAGGATATCCTCACAGGTCCACTCGCCGCTGCCCATGAAGTTGCCCGTGGTACCAATCGCCCGGACGGTCAAGTCCATGACGAGTTTCCACCCGACGTTCGTGTGGCCGGCGACCGTGTCGAGCAGAATCGCGAGCCCGTCGAACGCCAGCGCGCCGCCAAGCCGGAGATCGAACCTCGCCGTGCCCGGCGTGGTAATGACCGAGGAGATCCGTCCGCGAGCCACGACCCGCAACGTCTGACCGATGTAATTGAAAATGTTTGCTGGCAGCGTTCTCTTTGAAGACGCATGCAGCAACGACGTGGCCGCAGCAGCCGTGACGGCTGCGCCGTCGACCTGTGCGACCATGAGTGTTTCTGGTTGTCCAATCATCTGACTGCTCCTTTACGCTGCGCCAAACTGTCGGCGTGTTTTGAGATCTTTCATGAGGATCGTACTGATCTTTCGGGCCGATTCTTCGGCCGTACCATTGACTTGGAAATTCATGACGACGCCACCACCGGTATTGGTCGTTGTGCCGCCAGCCGCCGTGCCAACGGCCGGTCCCGTACCCGCCGGAATTTCCCCGACGGTCGGCCCGTTACCCGAACCACCGCCACCGCCCAGAACATCGTCATCACCGGCTGTTTGTGCTTTCAGCTTTTCGTAGATTGCTTTGAGTGCAGCAAGTCGAGCCTGGTCCTTGAGCAGCTTCACATAGCTGTGCATATCCAACACTTGCCGATTTGGCACGCTCTCCGACAGTTGCTTGAGCTCTCGCAACAGTTCCTCTGGACCGGTCTGATCAATCTCAAACTGGTCGATGGTATTGTCGAACGAGCCGCCCGCCGTCCGGCGAGATTCAGCTTCTGCCAGCGAGATCATTTCGCCCGACAACGTGCGAACTTGGTCCACAACTTGTGCGACAGACACAGCCTGCTGATCAAACGAAACTTTGAGTGCATCCGATGCGCCGATGGCTTTGAGTTGGGCTTCGGTCAGCTCGGGATACGCTGCCTTCAGCGTTTGGATCGATGCACCCATGTCGATGTAGTGCTTGATGTCATCGATCAACCGGTCACCGACGCCAGCCAGCGTCGTTTGCTGGTCATCGCCGATACTGTTCAATTCGATCCAGGCCTCGGCCATCTCGTCGGCCGCTTTCTTCTGGTCCTTGAGTAGCTCGTTCCCAGCCTTCCAGCTTTCGTTGATCGCCTGCGCCTGCGTATCGGTCAGCCCATACACGAGGGCGAGTTGAGACAGCGAGACGCCAGCTTCGAGGTAATACTTGACCGCCTCCACAATTTCGCCGTTGATCGTAGCGAGTGTGCCCGCAACCCCAGCGCCCGCCGTGTTCATCGACTCCAGAGCCTCGGCGTACTTCGCAGACTCGGCAGCCGTCATCGCCATCGAGTGCGCGGCCACATCGGTCGCAGCTCCGAGCGCACCGGCCGACGTGGTTGATCGGTCACTCGCCTCTGTCAACGTGTCTGTGGCTGCTGCGTCATTGACGGCGGCTTCGCCAGCCGCGACCATCTTGTCTCTGATTTCCGCCAGCTTCTCATTGATCTTTCCCGTGGACACGGCCCACTCGTCTTGCGCGCCCTGATACTCGGTAATGCGCTGCTCGCCCACAGCCATGTCATTGTAGAGCCGTTCGATGTCCGCACGCGTGGCTTCGATAGCATCGCCGAACAGATTCCCGCCAGATACGAAGTTGGCGATCTCCATCAGGCTGAGCAGGACTTGTTCAACCACATAGGTGATCGCGCGGAAACCCTGGGCCGAGGTCTCGATGATGATCTTGAACGAGTTCCAGGTAATGCCAGCCAGACCGATCCCGTCGACCACAACCTGCGCGAACTCCAGCGCTTTGATCGCCGCGCGGTCGATCCAGTTGGCGATGTTCTTGACGAGCGTCTCTTGATTCCCGCCAAACGCTTCCATCACTGCGTCCTTGATGCCCATCAAACCGGTCATCAGCACGGGCGACGTAGCTACGGTCTTGCCGAGCTCGGTCTGGAAATTGCTCCACGCGACCTGGGCTTGCGCGACCATTTCGTCAATGCCGTCAGTTTGCTCGCCCAGCCGTGTGGTCGCTGCGCCGACCTTCTCGAGGATAGCAATACGCGCCGCGTGCAACTTACCCTCGCCTGTCAACTGCTCAACGGTCTTACCGATTGACTTCGCATACGCTTCTTCGGCCGCAGCCAGATCGATCTTGCCGGTGAGCATCGCCACACCGCGGGTGCGGCCCGTGAGCATCGCATCATTGACCTTGTCGAAGGCTTCCTTTACGTCGATGCCCGTCGCTTGTGCGAGCGCAAACGCGCCATCAGCAATCGAGCGATACTGCTCGTCTGTCAGTTGCAGTCCGGCCGCGAGATTCTGGTTGACCGCAACCATGAGATCGAGCTCGGTCACTGTATTGTGGAGACCCTCTTGAAGTTCGCCGAGCAACGTGCTACCCAACCGTCCGGCTTGTTCGTTGAGCCGATTGAAGTTCTCCTCGATGTCTGCGGCACCCGCACCCTCCACGGTCAGATTCTTGAGCGCGCTCGCTGCGATGTCAGCCACATAGGACATGGCCTTGAGAGCAGCCTCGGCCGTGAAGAACGAAGCCGCGCCCTCAGCAACACGCTGGCCCAGACCACCGAACCGCTTGTCAAGTTGATCGATGCGACCCAACACGATGTCCATACCCGAGGACAGCTTGTCCTCGAGTTCGATCCTCCCTGAAAGCGTGCCGATGTTCAGTGCACCAGCCATGGACTACTTACCTTTCTTCTTCGGTCGGTCCGTGAATGCGATGGCGACCATCTGCGCGATCATCTTCATCTCTTGCCACGACTGCTGTTGACCCTGTGCCAACGGCTTGTCCGGCCCGAACTCCAAGAGGAATTGCTTCGTCTTGAATCGCTTTCGACTCCTTGTCTTCGCGGCGGCAATGTTCGCCAGCGTCGAACAGATGACCGCAGCCTGCCAATCCCCACGCTTGTCGCCGATAGGTTCGAGCTTGTCGAACGCCATCCACTCGAGGAACTTCTTCATGCTCAGTTGCCTGAGCATGGCCTCGACATCTACCCAACCGGTTGCGAGGGCGAGCCGGTGAGCGAAGTATCGGTGGCTTCCTCGCTTAAGGCGTTTGGGATTACGGCGCCCTTACCCCGGAGTCCGTTCAGCCGCAGGATCGCATCGACCATCTTGCCGTTGGACTTCGTGCCCTTGCGACGGAACACCTCGAGGAAGTGCTCGTGCTTGTCCTTCGGGATCCGGTTCCCATCCTCGTCCACGACGGACTTGACCAGAATGCGGAGCCCAGCTTCCTTGCGCTTGTCCTTGTCGTCGTTCGACTCGACCCACTCGATCATGTCCGCTGAACACAGCGAACCGATGCGGGTGGTAATGCCGTAGGCTTCGACCGTGTCGTACTCGGTGTCATCAGCCTTTTCGAGTTCCTCAAACGATGCAACTTTCTTTTCGCTCACGGTGTCCTCCTTAAGGACGCTTGTTGGCGATCACGTTAAACGACACACGCACTTGCCCGTTGGGATCTGATCCGCTATCATCGAGATCGCCGAGTGGTTTCACCCACTTGTACCAGCCCGAGTTGATAAACTGGTTCCGAATCTTGAACAGCGAGTTGTAAGCCGCTGTCGCTTTGGCGAACGCAGCAGCATGGGTGCTCGCGCGAGCCGTGAGTTGCATCGTCGGCTGGATGTAGGCCGGCGTGAGCACCGCGTTATGCGTGCGCTCGGGCGCGGTCCCGCCGGTCTGAATCAAGTGCAACGTGGCTAGTCCCGACGCGAGGACTGGGATGAAAGCTTGGCTCGACGCGAAGATGTCCGTGCCATACGTGCCGACAAGGTCACCCTCGAGCATGTCGATCATGTCGTCTAGAAAAGCCATCGTGCTTCCTTATTTGAGCAAGCGGTTCAAGTCGATCCGTCTCGCGACCCTTGCGCCCATGTGCGGTCGACTCTCGAGCACGACTGACTCAATGTACTTTGCGCCGCCGACTTTGTGGAACGCTCTCAAGTTCTCATGCACGTAGATTGCATAGGGCGCTGCGGGACCACCCGCCACGATGAGTGTGTAGGTCGTGCGCCCGCTTCGAATCGGTCCGACCGTATGAACTGACGCGCGCAACGGGCCATGCTTCACGGGCGTGCGACGTTTCACTTCCTTCACTTCGACTTCGGTTTCCTGGTACAACGCACTATCGATCTCAGCGGGCATGCCCCAGCGAAGTCGGAGTAGCTTCTTCTTCATCTCGATCGCGCCGCTGAGTCGCGCGACGAACCGGCCGCGCGAGTCGCGGGCAGCCATCAGTCGTAAGCCGCGAACGCCGCAGCGACCTCTTTGGCAAACGCCTCAGCGATGTTCTCCCACCGATACTCGGGCTGCGCCGCGAGCTCGAGCCCCTTGTCCCGATACGCTGCACGGATCTCCGGGAACCGATAGAGCTTGTCGAGCGCGAGCTTGAACAGGTCGCCGTCAGGTTCGCCGCCGATCACGTTGACCTTGTTTAGCGAGCAGATCGGATCGCAGGGAACTTTCATGGCAGCTTCGCCACACCACTCGCCGAGCGCTGCCCAGTCGGGCACGATCTGTGGCACACCGCACGCCATACCTTCCATCGTCGTCAGGCCCCAGCCCTCGCCCGCTGTCGTCGTGACCTGCACGTCGAACGTGTGGTAGGTGTTCGCCATCATCGCTTCAGATGCGCCCTGAAACACTTCAGGTTCAGCCAGGATCATGTGCCCATGCAGATTGTAATACCCCGCGAGCTGGTCACAGTCATACCCGAGATCGCCTGTGGGCGCGACATGCAGGTACAGAAACGCATCATCCACACCCGTGCTGTGCATCCACTCGGCGAAGTATCGGATCGTCAGGTCGATGCGCTTGCGCGGCTGGTTGCGATTGACGTTGCCCACGATGAAGCCGTTCTGGCACTGCGGTGGCAACACGAGCTTGCGAGCGGCTGCGCGGTCACCAAGCTTGTAAATGTCGAGGTCCACACCGAGCGGGACGATGCTACTGGACTTGGCAAATCCGCCCTTGATCGCCTCATACTGCGCGAACTTGGTCCAGAAGATCACGTGGTCCAGTTTGTTCATCGCCCAGCCACGACAGTTCTTTCCATCGACTGCGATAGCGCCGATCATCAGCGGGCGTGGCACGTCGTTGATCTCCTCGAGCGTCTTCATGTAGAGCGGGATGTTCCACGGATCGTTCTGGATCACGATGGCGTGCGGCCGAACTTTGCGGACAATCTCTTGACAGCGGCCGATCCCGAACAGATCCCCGCCGGGCCATGCCGGATAGATCGGGTAGGGATAGGTGTGCGGGTCACCGCGATAGTTCAGACCCAGCACGGTCACGTCCCACTCTTTCGAGAGCGTGTCCAACGTGTAGTGCGTGGCACGAGCGAACCCCGTATCGCAGGCCGCATCGCCGATCCACAACAGTCGCTTCATGCCTTCTCCTTCACGAGGTCCCAGAACTCTGAGACGAGTGTCTTCCAGTTGAACTTCGCCAGCACGGTCACGCGCTCGTCAGCAGACACGGGCACAGGTTCCTGTCCGAAGATCTTCGCGAGCTTGTTCATCAGTGAGTCGCCCGATTCCTCAGACACGTAGGTCGCATGCTCGCCGAACCAGTGTCGATTGTCTGCGCGGTCGAATACAATGGGCCGAGCGCCGCACGCCAGACCCTCAACCACGCCGAGCTCGAAGCCTTCCACGAAGCGGAGACCAGCCACCCACTTCGTGCGTCGATAGACTGTCGCGAGGTCCGCATCGCCAATGGCCGTGAACAAATTCAGATTCATTGGTTGCGAAAATCCTTCGGGCGGCGGACCCAGATGCACGGGCGTCCCACCCACGAGTTGAGCGGCGAGCGTCGGCTCCTCGATGGCTTCCTGCCCGTGACCGTTGACGTAGCCCGAGGTCATCACCATGAAGTCACGAGGCACAGGCACGAACGCCGGGCGGAACACCGGATCAATCCCGAGCGCCGCATGATAGAACACTGCGTCAGGGGGCATGTGCCGTGTGAGGTCGTAGTAACTCCACACCACGCGCGCACGCGACCACAGCGGCTGCCACGCGCTTCGATCTTCGCCGCCACCAGTGCAATACTGGAGCACCACGCAGGGTTTGTCCAGACGATAGTTGATCGCTTCGAGTCCGATGACGTGGTGCACGAGCAGGTCAGCAGACTCGAGATCGTCTACAACCTGCACGTCGTCGGGCGCGTAACGCTCGAGCGCGTTGGCCACGCGGAACATGGCACGGCTAAGTTTCGCTGGTGCTTTGACGTAGACCTTCATATCTGCCTCACCAGCAAGTTGGGTTGCACGCCGATCCGATAGCCCTGCGACCGCGCATCCTCACACCAGCCAACGAGGCAGTAGTCGTTGCGAATGCGGCACGCTCGCGCGACATGCGCGCGCATTGCGAGACACGAACCAACGCTACCCACCTCGAAGATCGTTTCGCTGCCCGGTTCAAGTCCAGGGTAGAACGGATTGAACGGCGAGAATCGTCGCTCGTCCAACCCACGAAATCCCCAGATATCGTAGAACGTCGGGGCCGTATGTCCGCACAACACAAGCGGCGAGATGACATCGAACCCGGTCATGTTGGTGGCGATGTTCACAAGGCGCCGCGCAGTCTCGGGCGACCACATGAGATCGCTTTCAACATAGAACAGCGCGTCATCTGATTCCTTGACCGACTCGAAGATCGCATTGCCGACTTTCGAGAGCGCGACCATACGCTCCGGCTGTTCTGTTGATCCAAACTCCGGCCCACCATGGTTGCAGGTAACGAGGTTCAAGTGAATGTGATTCATCTCAGCTGCGATGCAGAGTGCCTGTCGAGTGTTGTCTATCGAATCACCTTCGACCGCATTGACACTCACCCGATGTTGCGGCACCAGATCGGCGAACGCGCGCACGCGCTCGAAATAGGCCGGCGCATTGCGAGCGCAGTTGCGAAACGCTGACCCGATGACGATGTTCATGCGAGTTTACTCCCAAATCGTTTGATGTAATTGGGGCTACCCCACAAGTTAGCTATGCTAATTTTCACTCGCTGTTCTGGTGTGACGACCCGACCCTTACCAGCTGCGCTCATCTTCGCTCTGGCTTCAGTGGTGTGAACTCGTCCGACGTTAGCTGCCCGAATCTTCGCTCTGGCTTCTGTCGTATGAGTTCGACCCTTCAGATCTTCCCGCGTCTTGTTTTCGTGACAGTTGGCACAGATGTATTGGATGTTCGAGTCATCGTCTGGCCCACCCCTCCATTTCGGGATGACATGTTCTCGATGAAGTGTCCGTCGCCATGTGCCACATTGCGGACAGTCGCCAGACTTTTTCACTTGACCTCCCGCTTCGCGAGGAACTTCGCCGGCGTTCCTGCCCAAATCTCCCACGGCGGGATGTCCTTGGTCGCGACCGCGCCCGCGGCGAGGACTGCACCGAAGCCGAGCGTGACGCCCGGCAGGACGACCGCGTTCGTCAACACCACCGCGAAGTTATTGAGTCGCACGAAGGACTTCGCACGACGCTGGAGATGTTCGGGCGCGACCGCACTCATGCTCGCGGCGTCGACTTGATTGCTGCCGGAGATCAGTTTGCCGCCCGACGCGACAGCCGCGTAGTCACCGATCTCCACGTGCCCGCCGCCGATGCCGAGGTGGGCAAAGCTCGCGATGTGAACCCCGCGACCGATGTGGGTGCTCGTGCCGATCTCGATCTTCGTGAAGCTGTCGATGCGTGAACCGGGCCCGATGGTCAGCTTCGACTTGTCGCCGATGATCAGCAACGGCTCAAGGAGTTGCACTGGCGGGTTCAACAGCTCATCGAGGTTCAAGCCGTCCTC
>Ga0137321_1000098_pt1 | contig 35411 bp, 36 predicted proteins | sample EasRivERMZT399_2_FD_104758 | JGI IMG/M metagenome (GOLD analysis project Ga0137321, IMG submission 104758) | Soil microbial communities from meander-bound floodplain in the East River, Colorado, USA - East River MetaG ERMZT399_2 | ecosystem: Environmental > Terrestrial > Soil > Floodplain ... | reverse complement strand
CCCCTTGAAAATATGCTCTATTTTCTCTATAATAAAAAGAGTTAAAAATGAATAAATTATGAAAGTATTAATTACCGGAATCACGGGGTTTGTGGGGTCGCATTTGGCAGAATATTGCTTAACAAAACCTGATGTAAAAGTATATGGCACGGTGTTTTCAGCCACCCATCGGCTGGAAAGTGAATTCGAAAATGTAAAACATATTAAAGATAAGATAGAGCTTTTAGAGTGCAACCTGATGAACAGAGTATCGGTACAGCGGGTGCTGAGCCAAGTAAAGCCTGATGTTATTTTCCATTTGGCAGCCCAAAGTTTTGTCCCTCTTTCATGGAAATCTCCTGAAGATACTTTAGTGACCAACATCATAGCCGAGTTAAATATTTTTGAAACCGTCAGGGAATTGGGTATTAATCCAGTCATTCAAATTGCGGGAAGCTCTGAAGAGTATGGGTTAGTCCATGAAAACGAGGTTCCTATTAAAGAAACCAATGTCTTGCGGCCGCTCTCGCCCTACGGCGTTTCAAAAGTTGGTCAAGATACCTTGGCTTCGCAATACTTCCACAGCTACGGATTAAAAACCGTTATTACTCGAGCATTTAACCATGAAGGCCCGCGGCGGGGAGAGCAATTTGTCACCGCTACCTTTGCCAAACAAATTGTTGAGGTAGAAAAAGGCAAGCGTGACCCAGTCATTTATGTGGGCAATTTAGATGCCAAACGAGATTATTCTGACGTGCGAGATATTGTCAAAGCCTATTGGCTGGCGGTTGAAAAATGCAATCACGGAGAACCATACAATATTTGTTCAGAGAAAACTATGACTATTCGGGAAGTTCTCGATATGCTTTTGAAAATGAGTACGGTAAAAAATATTGAAGTTAAACAAGACCCAGACAGAATGAGGCCGTCTGATGTGATGGTATTGTTGGGAGATTGCACAAAGTTTAAAGAAAAAACAGGTTGGAAGCCAGAGATACCGTTCGAAAAAACCCTGGAAGATACATTGAATTACTGGCGTGAGAAATTGTAGTGGTTATCTTTTGACTAGATCTTTCAAAAAAGATAATTCTTTTTGCGCGAACACCTTGGTGAGCAAGATAAGAATGCCATAGAGAACAGCGCTTACCGCTATTGTAACGATGGTCATCAAAAGTCCATGGGGGCTGATGGTAAAAACTAACACAGACATTGCAGCAGAACATAGTATGATTTTGACGATCACCTGCCAATCAATGGTAAAGGCAAGTTCTTTGAAAGAGTAATGCCAGATGAGTAAAAAGGCGAACAGATAAGCGGCTAAGGTCGCGAGGGCCGCCCCAAAAATTCCCAGGCTCGGGATTAAAAACAGGTTCAACATAATATTTAAGAGAGCAGCAAGAGCCCACGTAACGCCAACGATTTTTGTTTTTTTAACGAGGGTGAGAATTTGAGAAAAGACGTCAGAAGCGCCATAAAAGAGAATGCTTAAGGCAATGAACGGAGTAACCAAGAGGCCTTGCAGGGCAATTTCTTTGGTGGTGAAAATTTCCAGCAAGCTCTGGGTGAGTACGGACATGCCAAACACCGCGGGAATAGCAATAACAAGAAAATATTTTAAAGAGTATCGTAACTTTGTGCGTACTTGATCAATTTTCTGTTCATCATAGGATTTAGAGACCGCGGGGAAGAGAACAAAGGAGATAGGAAGGATAAAAAAAGTGATAAGGTTGCCCAAGGAATATGCGGGGGCGTAATATCCCACGAACAAAGTTCCCAAAAAGAATCCCACTAAATACTTGTCTATTGACGTAACAAACCAGTAGGAAATGTTGCTCAATAATGTTGGCAAGCTAAACTTCAGATACTTCTTTAAAAGAGTAAATTCGGGCAAACCGAATCCCGCTATCATATAAATATGAGCGTATAAAAGAGCAAAGGTCATGATCCGTATGAGTAATAATGAGAAAACTGCCCCTTCAAGTCCGTATCCCAAATATATTGATGCAATAACAAGCCCTATTTCGCCCAGAGAGGAAAAAACAACCAGCAGGGAATAGGTTGTCATTTTTTGAAAAGCCTGAAAAACAGATAGCATAGTAGCGTTTAAGGACTCGAGGGATATGATAAAAGGAAGCAAGAAAATAAATATCGTAGGTGATTGGAAAAATGAGGAAATGGGCTTTAAGAAAGCTATAAAACCCGCAAAGATGAAAAAAGACATAATGACCACGACCAAGAGAACAGAATAAATTCCCTTTTTTATTTCCTGAGCATCTTTTTCTGATGACAAATACCGGACGATCGAATTAGTAAGGCCCAACCTCATTAAAGGCGCCACGAGGCCGGCAGTTACCAAGAGCTGCGTCCATATGCCATAACTAAAAGCCCCGAGCATTTTTGTTATGAGGGGCATGAATATTATTATCTTTGCTACCGTTAAAAAGTGTACAAACGTTATGAGTCCAACATCTTTTGTAAATTTTTTGTAAACTGACATATGGTTAATACTAATTGATTCTTTCTTTTTTTAAAAGCACCGCACAATACTATGAAATGGCTTTTTTTAGTTAATAATGTTGACCTGATGATGGAATTTTTAGGGAAGGTGGCACATGAAGCAGTCACGAAAGGTGATAGTTGTCTTTTGGTTTTTAATAGTAAAATGGCCGAATATCGCAAAAGAGATTTTTTTCCTTTGAATGCCAAATCTCTATCAAAAATGGATTGGTTGGCTCAAAATTATAAACAAGATCACTTCTTTGAACATGACATTTCGTGGAAAGAATTTTTTCCTTCATTTGAAAGAAAGGCCGACCTGATAAATCTCAATTATGACAGATCGGTTCAAATCGTTTCTCAGTTATATGCGTTTTTTGATTTTGTATTTGCCTCAGAAAAACCTGATGTCGTCATTGGCACGGCCCCCGGCAATATTTTCGGCAACATTGCGTACCACTTTTGCCAAAAATACGGTATTGCGTACCTGGGAGTCATTGGGTCAAAGTTCCCCAATAAGTTTGATGTCTATAACACCCCCTCCACATTATCTTTGTACGAAAAAGAATTTGCAAAAATGAATGATAAGGGCATTTCAGCTTCAGAAAAACAGTTTGCTGACACGTTTGTGGAAGATTTTGTTTCTCATAAAAAGCTGCCTCCGTACATGGATTTTCAATTTGAGTTTTCTGCATTAAAAGGGCCCTCACGGTACATCAAAAGGCAACTTGATATGCTCCCTACTTTTTTAAAGTATCTTTTTTTGAAAAAATCGCCGGCAATACCAGACTACGAGAGTGATAGTTATGTGAGATACAACCTCATGCACCCTTTCAAGGTTTTGGTTAAGCGTTTGAGGGCCAAGGCATTTGAGCGCTATTATCAAAACATGAACAATGAGGATGCGTTTTTCTTGTACCCATTACATTTTCATCCAGAAGCCTCGACTCTCGTGCAGGCAACGTATTTTTCAGACCAGATTAATACGATTAAAAATATTGCCTTTAGCCTTCCATTTCCCCATAAATTGTATGTCAAAGAGCATCCCATCGCCCTGGGAACGCGGTCGGCAGATTTTTATAAGCGCATGAACAGACTTCCCAATGTTGTTCTTATTAAGTCGAGTGAAAATAATAAAGAACTTATTGAAAAATCGGCGGGAGTGGTAACGCTCACCAGCACCGTTGGGATGGAGGCGGCTCTGTTGGGAAAACAGGTGTATGTGTTAGGGGATGTTTTTTACGAGTACCATCCCTTGTGCACAAAAATCAAAGGATTTGAAGAATTGAGAAAAACAATCCAAAATAATCTGAGCAAAAAAAGTGCAGTAAAAAATCTTGATGTAGTTAATCGCCGTTTTGTGCTGTCGTATTTTAAAAATACGGTTGAGGGAGATGTATCAAACGCACTGAAGGAAAATGATTTAAATAATTATCAAAGAATTCACAAGAGTATGAAAAAAATATATGAGCAAATTTGATGTTTTGATAAAAGCGTTGATGGTAGTAAAAAATTGGCCACTATACTTGGCTGACTACTTAAAAGTTATCAAAGGCAGAGTTACGTATACGCTTATAGATGGTTCAACATATACGTTAAGAGCGAATACTAATGACCGGAATATTTTTAACGAGGTGCTCTTGCATAAAATGTATAACCCTCCGGGCTTTGAAATAAACAAAGGAGATATTGTCGTGGATATCGGCGCCCATGTTGGCATATTTTCTACGTTTGCCGCCAAAGATGCCTCAAAAGTCTATTCCTTTGAGCCCTTTCTTGAAAACTTTGAGCTCTTGTTGATTAATAAAAAAAATAACAAGAGAGATAACATTATTGTTTATAACAAGGCTGTGTATTCTCAAGCGGGGAAAAAGACCTTGTTTCTGGACAAAGACAATAAAGGCGGACACTCTTTTTATCAAGATTATTTAAAAAACAGGCAGGACAAAATTGAGACAGAAACAATTTCCCTTCAAGATGTTTTTTTGCAAAATGGCATTTCTAAAGTTAATTTTTTGAAAATTGATTGCGAGGGCTCAGAATATGATATTCTTTTTAATTGTCCCAAAGAAGTGCTTTCAAAAGTGGAAAAAATAAGCATGGAATATCACACTATTGATGACAACCACAATGTTACAAAGCTTCAAAGTTTTCTTGAAGAGAACGGTTTTACGGTTACTATTTTAAATAAAATACAAATGTTATATTCTAATAGACTTACTAGTTAAAGATTTTCCTATTGCAATTTTAATCTTTCAGCTGCAAATTTGTAACTACTCGTCGGCTTATCGATTTCATTGATAAGCCTCCTCGTATTTCCAAATTTTCGCTCTAAAATCTTAAAATTTCTTAACGGAAACCTTTAACCAGTATGTCTAAAAAAATGAAAAATAATGCTAAAAAACCAATTATTGGTTTTATCGGACAAGGGTGGATCGGCAAGAATTATGCCGATGATTTTGAAAAAAGGGGCTTTGAAACGGTGCGGTATTCCCTTGAAGAGCCGTACGTAAAAAACAAGGATCAGATACAGCAGTGCGATATTGTTTTTATTGCAGTTCCCACTCCCACAACTAAGAAAGGATTTGATGACTCCCTGGTCAGGGAGTCAGTACAAAAACTGCAAAAAGGAGCTGTGGCAGTCATAAAATCAACTATTTTGCCGGGGACAACTGAATCATTACAAAAAGAAAATCCCGATATTTTAGTTGTTCATTCCCCTGAATTTTTGAGAAAAAAAACAGCAGCTTATGATGCTAGTCATCCGGACAGAAATATCATTGGCATTCCGGTGTTTAATGAAAAGTATAAAAGTGCCGCGCAAAAAATCATGAGTGTTTTGCCAAAAGCTCCCTTTGAGTTAATTTGTTCTGCAAGGGAGGCGGAAGTTATCAAATACGCAAATAACAATTTTCTGTATTTAAAATTGGTCTACGCCAATATGCTGTATGATGTTTCAGAGGCCTTGGGGTGCGATTGGAAGAATATCATGGAAGGATTGGGGGCAGACCCGCGCATTGGCAAAAGCCACTTACAGCCCGTGGATGATTCCCTTGGCCGCGGAGCGGGCGGATACTGCCTCATAAAAGATTTTGACGCTTTTGCCAGATGGCACAAAACGTTTATGAAAGATGTCTTGACCGATACCATGCTTGAGGCTGTGCAAAAAAAGAATTTCGATCTTCTCATAAAAAGCAAAAAGGACCTAGGCATATTAAAAGATATGTATGGCGAAGATTTCGTCAATAAATCGTAATATGCAAACACCTGCAAAGAAAATGATGTTTTTGCTGCCTTACCTTACCGGCGGCGGGGAACGGATTATGTCTCACTTGTCTTTGCATTCTCCCAAAAACATAGAAAAAGTCATTGTAGTCTTTGGGGGGCAGGCTCATTTTCCCTACGAAGGAAGAATAGTATCCCTGGATATTCCTCCCTCGAGGAATTTCTTTTTAAAACTGTTTATTTTCATAAGTGCTTACTTCAAATTCAAAAAGATTGTCAAAAAAGAAAACCCAGACTTTGTGGTCAGTTTAGGCACCATGACAAGCATCCTTAATATACTGGTTTCAAAAAAACCGATAGTGAGAATGGGAAATCCGGTTGTTGGGGGCCAGGAAACTTTGTTTGAAAAAGCATATCATTTTCTGGTGAAAATACTTTTCAATAAGGCTGAAACAATTATTGTTATTTCAAGGCGTGCCAAAGAAGAATTGGTTAAAAAATTCAATATTACAGAAGATAAAATAAAAGTAATTTATAATTTTGTGGACGCAGATGATGTCAAAAAGCTGGCAGAGGAACCGCTCGATGGACACTATCAAGAAATTTTCAGACACAAAGTAGTAATCAATGTTGCTAATTTAGTTGAGCAAAAAGGACAAGAGTATCTCATAAAGGCGTTTGCATTGGTAAAACATAAGATTCAAGATGCAAAATTGGTCATTATTGGCGAGGGACCACTGGAAGAAAAATTAAAAGGAGTTGCCAAGGATTTAGGGCTTGACAAAGATGTTCATTTTTTAGGGTGGCAAAAAAATCCTTTTAAATTTATTGCCAAGTCAAAAGTCTTTGCCCTGCCTTCTTTGTGGGAGGGCTTTGGCATTGTTATGCTCGAAACCATGGTGTGCGGGGTTCCGATTGTAGCTTTTGACTGCAACTTTGGACCTCGAGAAATCTTGGCCCCCGAATTGGCTCTCGATGCTTCTTTCGGAGATATTTTTTATGCAGATTCGGGTATTTTACTCTCTTTACCAAGAAAAGATTCGCCCACACGTGCTTATGAAAATTTAGCCACCGCCATTATCGGCCTTTTGAATAATGAAAGTGTGCGGAAAAAAATAATAGAATCAGCGCACGAGAGAGTAAAATATTTTAGTAAGGAAAGTTTTGTAAAAGGATACCAATTTTTATGGCAATAACGTGGATAAAAATTGCCCATAGCAAAAAATACGGCGGAGAGACATACGCCCTCAAAGCCAAAGAGGCAATAAAAAAGCATTTTGATTTTAAGGAAATAGAAATAAAGTCTCAGGAACATACCCCTCGATACTTTAAATTATTTGATTGGTTTTTTAAAATTTCAAAAATAAAAGAGTATCAGGATCTCTGGATATTCGATTCTTTTATCGCCGTGGCCTTCGCCAATTTTAATACTATAAAAGGAAAGAAGGCGATTCTCATACATCACATCGATCACTCGGTATTTCCGCTTATAGTAAGGCCGTTTTTTCATTTCTTAGAAATGATTTTCCATATAAAAGCAAAAAAAGCTGATGTTATAGTAACGGTTTCAGAATATTGGAAAAAATATTTTTTAAAAAAAGGCTATAAAAAGGTACAATTAATTCATAATAGTTTCGATGAGCAAGATTTTAATTTTTCTTTTGAGGAAATTGAACAGTTCAAGAAAAAATACAACTTTGATGCTCGAGCAATTGTTTACATAGGTAATTGCCTCAAGGCAAAAGGAGTGGTCGAATCATACGAGGCTCTTAAAGGCCTCAATGTTAATTTGGTAACGTCGGGGGAAAGGACGGTGAGTATTGCAGCAAGAAACCTCAGTTTAGAATACAGAGATTATTTAAAATTGCTGAAAGCTTCGTCAGTTGTGGTCACGATGTCAAAGTTTAAAGAGGGATGGTGCGGTACAGCTCATGAAGCAATGTTGTGCAAAACGCCGGTTATTGGTTCTGGCCTGGGGGGAATGAAAGAGCTTTTAGAAGGCGGCAAGCAGATCATTTGCACGGATTTTAAAAATTTGAGAGAGAAAGTTGAATATCTGCTGCGTAATCATCAAGCGCGCGTAAAAATGGGTCAAGATGGTTTTGATTTTGCACGAGAGTTTACGAAAGAAAAATTTGAAACGTCGTGGTTTAATGTCATATCAGATTTAACAGATGAAAAACTCTGATTTATTAAAAATTATACCAATAATAATTCTGGTGATTGCCATTGGTCTTTCGCCGAGATTTTCGATAGGAAGATTAGAAAGCGGCAAGTCAATTGATTTAAGAGCAGAAGATTTTGTTTTGCTCTTTTTTGGTATTTTTTGGCTGATAAAAGTTCTCAAATCAGGGATAAAAAAGTTAGTAAAACCCCCCTTGTTTTTGCCTATAGTGATATGGCTTGGCATTGGAATTTTCTCTTTTGCGGTCAATTTTACTTTTACTAACTTTGATGCCCAAAAAAGCCTTTTTTATTTATTAAAAGAGATTGAATATTTCTTTTTATTTTTTTATGTTTTTTATCATATTAAGAACACTAATGACGCGAAGTTTGCCATAGAGCTATGGATAATCATAGGGGCAATTCATAGCATATGGATAATACTGGAATTGGTTCTTGGATTAAAATTAACGTACTTTTATGGCCCCACTACCTTCATAGAGCCGCAAGGAACGTCTCCAGGAGGGGGGTTTCTGCTCATTATTTTTATTTTCCTCTTCAATATATTACTCTATTACTATTTAAATCTGCCGATTCCAAAGCTCCAAAAAGTGCTCTTGTCAGTAGTCATAGTAAGCCCGATTATTGGGATACTGAGTTCTGGCTCCCGGGGTATTTTTGCTGGCTTTGCGGCAGCAATGCTCGCGAGTTTTTGTTTAGCGGTCTGGCAAAAGTTATTTTTACGATTTCTTTTGGTATCAGTGCTCATGCTTATGTTAGTAGGGGTTGTTTTTTCATTCTCTCAGTCAGACGTGTTAGGAAGATTGTTTAATTTGCCTGAGGTACAGAGAAATCTGGATCCTGACTTTGAGCTTTCTCGTCCGGGCATCTGGAAACAGCAGTTGAGCGAAAATTTTAAGCCACAAACACCATTAAAAGATACTTTTTCTTTTCTCTTCGGCCGAGGAAAGGCGACTGCTTTGGGAGGGGTTGGTGAAAGTCATAATCAGTATATAAGGAATTTTATTGAAACAGGAATTATTGGCCTGGCTGCTTTCTTATTCCTCCTGTATTCAATTATCTATTCATCGGTAAAGGGATTTTTTAGAAACAAAGATCCACTTTTAAAGGGAGTTTTGGCAGGTCTTTTATGCTCAACGGTAGTTATGATGACAACTGCCTTGTTCGCTGAAAGCTTTATTGTTGTTAAGATAAACGAGCCCTATTGGTTTTTTTGTGCTTTGACTTTTGCCTTGATTGGTATGAGTACTGTGGGGAATAATCAAGCACAAGTCATAACTTGATTTAGAGGTATTTTTACTATACGATGATAAACATATACATATCATGAGTCACACAAGAGAAAAGGTAATCCAAGAAAATACTAACCTCAAGTTAGGCCTTATTCCGAGGAGAAAGTTTGAGAAGATCCTTGATATAGGCTGTAGTGATGGAGTTATTTCAGAAAAAATAAAAAACATCACGCAGTCAAAAGTAGTCGGCATTGATAATTGCAAAGAGCGGTATCTGCTGGCCAGAGAAAGGGGTATTGAGGTGGTAGAAGGCGATGTTAATCAAAAGCTGCCTTTCGCGGATGATTCTTTTGATTTCGTCTTTGCGGGAGAAATTATAGAGCATGTCATAAGTCCCGACGATCTTCTATTGGAAGTCAAACGAGTTTTGAAAAAAGAAGGGATTTTTGTTTTGACCACTCCCAATTTGGCATCATGGCATAATCGGATTCTTCTCCTTTTTGGTATTTTGCCCTATAGCTCAGAAGTAAGCACAAAAGACTCTCGAGTCGGGATGGGAATATTAAAAAAGGTAAAACAGCAGTTGCCCGCGGGCCACATACGAGTTTTTACTTTAGGAGCCATGAAAGATATTCTGAAAATGTATGGCTTTCGTATTGATAAGATACAAGGCCGGCCAACCGATTATTTGCCCTACCCTTTTCGATACATTGAAAAGCTTATTTCCCTGTTCCCTTCTGTGGCGTCAGGATTTATTGTCAGGAGTATTAACGAAAAAAAATAAACTTGCCATCTTCTATTAAGGTATCAATTATAATTCCCTGTAGAAATGAAGAGAATTTTATCTCGCGGTGCTTGGATTCCATATTGGCAAACAACTATCCAAAAGACCAAATGGAAATTTTAGTGGCGGATGGGATGAGTACTGATAATACGCGCGCGATTGCCTCAGAATATGCCAAAAAATATCCTTTTATACATATTATTGATAACCCAAAGCAAATAACTCCCTCTGCTCTTAACATAGGCATTAAAAATGCCCGCGGTGAAATTATTATTCGCATGGATGCTCATGCAACCTATAAGGATGACTATATCACCAAGAGCGTTACCAATTTAGAAAAATATCAGGCTGATAATATTGGGGGCATTTGGGAAATTTACCCTCAAAAAGATACTGTTATAGGAAGAGGAATTGCCAAAATAATGGCAACATATCTTGGCACGGGAAATGCGTATTATAAGATCGGCATCAAGAAAACGAAAGTTGTCGATACTGTTCCATTCGGGTGCTATAAAAAAGCCCTTTTTTACGAAATTGGATTTTTTAACGAAAATTTAGTGCGGAGCCAGGATATGGAGTTTAATATTCGGCTCAAGAAAGCTCACAAGAAAATTGTTATATTCCCCGAAATCGTGGGGCGCTATTATGTGCGCTCAACTTTGAAGAGTTTTTTTATGCATAACTTTAAGGATGGCATATGGTCGATATATCCCTTAAAATTTGTGAAAATTTCTTTCAAGCTGCGTCACTACGTTCCACTGATATTTATTATAGGATTGCTTACGCTTGCCGTGCTGGGAATTTTCTCTCAATTTTTTATGATATTTTTCTTATTGACAATTGCACTGTATGCGACCACGCTCTTGGCTGTTTCTTTAATTGTGAGCATTCAGGAAAAAGACCTGTTATATATGTTTTCTATGCCCCTCGCGTTTATGGCGCGCCATTTTGGCTATGGCATGGGAGAAATAACGGGAGCTATTAAACTATTTACCAGTAAAAATTAATTAATTATGGAAACAAGAAAAGAAAAAGAAGCCGTTTTTCACGACTTAGTCAGAGATAAAGACTCTAAAGAATATAAACGGTTAACTTCGAATAAGAAGTTTTATGCTGCCAATCGTACCTCTCGTGCGTTTACCGATGGATGGCTTGCAAAACATTCTGTTGGTAAAAAAGCCCTAGATTACTGCTGCGGAGACGGGTTCATTGCAATGAATTTGGCTCAGATGGGAGCTCATGCCTACGGTATTGATATTTCGCCATTTTCCATAGAGCAAGCAAAAAAAGAAGCACAAAAGCGCGGGCTTTCAGAAAAGGCAAACTTTTCAGTTATGGACGCAGAAAAAATGGGTTTCGAGGATAATTTTTTTGACATCGTAGTGTGCCATGGAGTCTTGCATCATTTGGATGTCAAAAAAGCTTTCCCTGAAATTGCCCGGATCCTCAAACCCGATGGAAAAGTGATTGCGGCTGAACCATTGGCTTACAATCCGGTTTTTCAACTCTATCGCAAAATGACTCCCCATTTACGCACGGAGTGGGAATCTCACCATATTTTAACGAAAGGCGATATTTTTGAATCCCTCAAATCTTTTAACGATATAGAAATGCATTTTTTCCATTTGACTGCGTTGGCTATTACGCCCTTTCGTAACACTATTTTGTTTGAGCCTTTACTTTCCTTTTTTGAATTCGTAGACAGTCTTATACTTAAACTGCCTTTTATAAAATGGTGGGCTTGGCAAGTCATATTTATTCTTTCTAAACCAAAAAAGTAGTAAAACAGAATAGATTTTAAAACGGGGGCGCGCCCCCGTTTTAAGAACCATATGTTATTTAATTCGCTACATTTTCTAATATTTTTTCCGATAGTTGTCCTTCTGTACTTTGTCTTGCCCCATCGGGTACGCTGGCTCCTCCTTCTGGCAGCCAGTGTTTATTTTTATATGGCATGGAAGCCCATATATATTTTTTTGCTTTTGGCTTCGGTGTCTGTAGATTGGCTGGCGGCGTTACGTATTAATGGTTCAAAAGATGATAAGACACGCAAGTACTGGCTTTATGTGAGTTTAGGGATTAATCTGCTGATTCTGTTTATTTTTAAATATTCTAATTTCTTTTTGACCTCTGCAAACGAGGTGGTCAACGCATTTGGCTTTAACATTTCTCTGCCGGGAACTTCACTTATTTTACCACTTGGAATTTCATTTTATACATTCCAAGCAATGAGCTATGCGATCGATGTGTATCGCAAGCGCATAAGCGCAGAGAAAAGTTTTTTAAGATATTTTTTGTTCATAATGTTTTTTCCCCAGCTTGTGGCAGGCCCCATCGAGCGCGCGGGGCATCTTTTACCTCAATTTGCTGTGCGTCAGCAATTTTCCTATGAACGCGTTGTATCCGGTTTAACCCTTATGGCGTGGGGAATGTTTCAAAAGGTTGTTATAGCTGACCGTTTGGCGGTATTTGTAGATCAAGCATATGGGAGGCCGGAATTATGGAGTGGCCCCGCGCTCCTGATAGCCACCATATTTTTTGCATTCCAGATATACTGTGATTTTGCTGGGTATACGGATATTGCCATTGGCGCTGCGCGGGTTTTTGGAATCGACATTATGCAAAATTTCCGCAGACCCTATTTTGCAACTTCAATACCCGAGTTCTGGAAACGGTGGAATATTTCACTTTCGACCTGGTTTTGGGATTACGTGTATATTCCTCTGGGAGGCAACCGCGTTCCAAAATTTCGTTGGGCGGCAAATATTCTCACCACCTTTCTTCTGAGTGGATTCTGGCACGGCGCCAATTGGACGTTTCTGATTTGGGGCGGTTTGAATGGTGTGTATACCTTGCTTTTTAAAGCGACGGGTCAGTTGGGAAAAAAGATGTTTTCATGGCTGCATCCTGTGCTTGCTAAGGGTTTGGCAATTGTCTTCACATTCATTTTGACATTGATAGCATGGGTGCTATTTCGTGCCAACAACATCAAAGATGCGTGGTATGTTTTTACCCATGCCGCAAAGGGATGGGGTGAGGTTATTTCAAATCCAGTAATACTTCTGCTTAATCAGCCGCGGCTGGATTTTATAATTGCCTTTGCATCAATAATAATGCTATTGGGAGTGCATCTTATCGAAGAACTTACTTTAGTTCCCATAGTTGAGAGAATACGTAAGTGGCCGGTGTGGCTGCGTTGGGGAACCTATATCATTGTAATTTGGCTTTTAATTGTGTTGGGTAAATTTGGTGAGCGGCAATTCATTTATTTTGTTTTTTAATATGAGCTTGATGAATACAAAAAACGAGGTTTTAAAATTCGGCGCAAAGCTGATTCTCTTTGTTGTCTTATTTATGGTGCTTGCATTCATCTTTGCCTCTCTGCCACAATGGCGTTTTCAATTTACGAATGGTGACACGGAATCAAATCTTTTAATTACGCCGTCAGGCGAGCATTTCGATGTAGTTATGCTAGGTACTTCTCATGGTCGCACATTTTCGCGTTACGGTAACCATGAAGAGCTCGAACGTATCTTAGAAAGTCGGATTCTGAACTTATCAAAAGGAAACGGAGGAGGACCGTTCCCAGAATTTCTTTTTCTCGATTATTTTTTCAGGCAAGGTAATACGGCCGATGTGGTGCTCTATGTTATAGATCCATGGGTATTGTACTCGCCTCAATGGAATGAAGAGAATTTTTTTCTTTCCGACGAGCCTCTTAACGCAGAATTTTTAGCATTGGCATTACAACAGGGAACTGACAGACAGGTTATGTCCAATTATGTAAAAACCAAATTAGGCTTCAGTTGGTTTTTATCAAAACCCGCAATAGTATCGCGTGACGAGAGATCACTTTCTGAGATTGATCAGGAATCGGTGAAGCGGCGCAGAGAAAATTTGTATCCCGATGGCATGAATGAAAGCTATGCAAATTCTTCGGCACAATATACAGAAAAAATTCTCGATCTTGTACGCAGCAATCAAGCAAAAGCTATATTTATTATACCTCCGACGCTCTTGGGAGATTTGCCAGGGGAAGGTGATTTAGTAAAACGCCTAGAAAAATGGCGGGAGGTATACAGCATAGAGTTTTTTGATTTTTCAAATGCCATAGTAGACCCAAGTCTTTATGGAGACCACGATCATTTAAATAGCAATGGTATAGAAATATTTATTCAACAATTTATAAAGCCAATTCTTTATTGAAGGAACGTGTGATTTATTGTATCCTACGAATATGATAGAAGAGAGAAAGTTAAAGGAAATTGAATATTACGACGCCGAAGCTAAAAGTTCTTCGGGGAGTTCGAAAGAAGCGGGGAGCTTACAAACATTTGACCCATTTTTTTTAGAGAGCTACCAATTTGTAAAACGTGTCCTCGAAAAAGGCTATGAACAAAAAACCGTACTCGATTACGGTTGCGGCAGCGGCATTCATGTGTCGTGGCTTGCGAAAGCTTTTAATAAAGTAGTTGGCGTTGATCTTTCACAAAATTCCCTTGCCAAGGCGAAGGAAATAGTAAAAAAGGAAGGAATAGAAAACAAAGTTAGTTTGATTGTGGGAGACTGCGAAAATTTAGAATTCCCAGAAGGATCGTTCGATGTGGTGTTTGACGGAGGAACATTTTCTTCGCTTGAGCTTGATATTGCTCTGCGGCAAATTCACCGCGTATTAAAACCCGGAGGGCTCTTGGTTGGTATTGAAACATTGGGCCACAACCCGATCACTAATCTCAAAAGAAAACTAAACGAAGTGTTGGGCAAGAGGACTTCTTGGGCAGCGCACCACATTTTTAAAGTACAGGATTTAGAATTAGTGAAAAAATATTTTGATATCGTTCAGGTGCGTTTTTATCATATTACTTCCTGGGCCGCCATTCCATTTTTAAATCTTCCGGGCGGAAAAGTATTTTTAAAATTTTTGGAAACAGTGGATCATCTTTTAATAAAAACATTCCCGTTTCTAAAAAAGTACTCTTTCAAAATAGCATTCGTATTTTCAAAGAAATAGCTTGACTAAGCTCTAAAAGTAATGTATGTTAAACAGTGTTCTTAGACAACTTAAACCCCTTTTCTCGAGGAGAAAATCAATGAAGAAGGTGTATTTTTTTGCTGACCATCCTGGTGGAGCAAATGCGCTGGTCTCTGTAATCCGGCAAATGGTTGCCGATGGCAAGACGGCCGTAACGGTAATGAATTTCCAAGAATACACAGACGCCATCTTCAGGGAAGCGGGAATTCCTTTCCTAAAGCTGGCAGACATTTCTCCAGAAGCAATGGCAAAGTTTTTCAAGGAAGGAATGCCTGATCTTATAGTCACCGGAACAGCTGCCCAAGAAGGTAAAGCCAATGATATTATTGAACATACTGCGGTGCGTGCCGCTCGGGTGTTGGACATTCCATCGTTGTCTGCTTTGGATATGTGGTCAAGCTATCACGAACGCTGGTCTGACGAAAAGACTGGCCAATTGTTCGATTGCTTGCCCGATCGCATTGCGATTATGGATGAATTCGCAAAAAAGGAAATGGTTGCTGTTGGCATTCCCTCACATATTCTCGTAGTAACCGGAAACCCTTACTTTGCCGGACTTCGCGAAAAAGCAAAAACATTCAGCGAAGCTGAGAGAACAGAGATACGGCAAAAAATCAACCTGCCGTGCCACACGCTTTTTCTTCTGGCGCTAGATGCGTTTTCTAACCTCAAACCGACTGTTGGTTTCTGGGATGGAGACGTAGTTAGTATTGTCCAGGAAGTCTTGCCAAAGCTATCTGGCATAGGGATCGCAGTAACCATGCATCCGCGCTCGCCAGACAAAGAAGCAATCAAGGCTATGGTTAAGGACAGTGGCGTTTTAATGAAGTTTGTGGAGGGTATTCCTTCTTTGACAGTATCATTGGCTGCAGATTTAACCATCGTTGAGGCTTCAACAGTTGGACTTACGGCTTTCTTGATGGGACGACCAGTCATCAGTCTTCAACCTGGCTTGGCAGGGGAGGACGGCCTAATCCTTAGCAGAAAGAAAATGATTCCGGTGGGATACTCAAAAGAGGATTGTGTGGATCTTTTGATAAAATCAGCCGATCCATCTTACCGGTCAAACATCATTGCTCAATCTAGTTTCCAGGTCATGGGAGACGCAACCGATCGCGTGGTCGAGTTGATTTATTCATTCCTCTTTTCTTAATGGGGTAGTTATAATTGAATGTCTCCGCTGTGAATGCCACACAGCGGATTTTTTTTTATTCTATTTTCACTTTTTAGATAAGTCCGTCTTTTTCACACGTGTGAAAAAGACGGTATACTCAACTTTTCGCACGTGCGAAAAGTTGAGTATAGAGGAATATCAAAGAGATATAAAAAGTACTAGGGGCAAAAACTTCAGAGGCTGGTGAAAACATCAAAAATCTGATATATTTGGCAAAACTCAAAAAATGCTCAAACGCCTCTTTGATATTATTTTCTCTTTTATTGGCCTCGTGATAAGCGTGCCATTTTGGATTGTTATTGTTCCTGCCATTTGGTTTAGTTCTCCGGGGCCTGTGGTGTACAAAGCTGCGCGGGTTGGCAAGGGTGGCAAGAATTTTTTTATGTACAAATTCCGGACCATGGTGGCGAATGCCGACAAAATTGGCGGGCCTTCAACCTCGGCTGACGATCCGCGCCTCACCAATGTTGGTAGATTGTTGCGCAAGTACAAGCTGGACGAATTGCCCCAATTTGTTAATATCTTGAAAGGGGATATGAGTTTTGTGGGGCCGCGGCCGGAAGTTCCTCTGGAGGTGAACCAGTATGATGCCTCGACTAGAAACGCTATTTTAAGCGTGCAGCCGGGGTTAACGGATTTGGCTTCTATTGCAGATTTGCATGAAGAAGAAGTTCTCCGGGGTGCTGCTGACCCTCATCAAGCCTATAAAGAAAAAATTCAGCCGCATAAGATAGCGCTCCAGCTTGAGTATGTGCGCAAAAAATCATTTTGGTTTGATATTAAAATTTTGGTGAAAACATTTTTGAACGTTGTGTTACACAAATAAATATAATGACTTACGAAGAGACTTCAAAAGAATTACGCAAAAAAATTGTAAAACTCAAACACGGCTCGCAGGGAGGGCACTTGGGATCGGCTTTGTCGTGCGTTGATGTCTTAAATGTACTCTATTTTAAATTTCTCAATATTGATCCTAGAAACCCAAAAGATGAAAACCGTGACCGATTTGTTTTTAGCAAAGGGCATGCGGCTGCCGCGTGGTACGCGGTCCTCTGCCAGCGCGGATTTTTCCCAGAATCGCAGTTAATAGAATGCGCAAATGGTTCAAAAGTTGCCGGGCATCCGGTCAAAGATTCGTTTCCCGGTATTGAAACATCAACGGGGTCGTTGGGCCATGGCTTTCCTATGGCTAACGGCATGGCGCTAGCAGCCAAAAAAAGTGATAAAACGTACAACGTCGTGGTGATGATTTCAGATGGCGAATGCGATGAAGGCAGTACGTGGGAGTCTATTTTATTTGCGGGGCATCATCAACTTGATAATTTAACAGTTATTGTTGATTACAATAAAATCCAGTCTTTCGGGAGAACCGATGAAGTGCTCAAATTAGATTCCTTGCCTGCTAAATTTGAATCATTTGGGTTTGAGGTTCAAGAAATTGACGGCCACAACTTTGAAGAAATAGAAAAAGCCTTTGAGAAAATAAAAGAGCGAAATAAAAAACCAAAAGTTATTATTTGTCATACGGTCAAAGGCAAGGGAATCAAAGCGATGGAAAATACGGTCGAGTCCCATTATCACCATGTCACTGATCAAGAATTTGTAGAATTTACTAAAGAGGTTTCATAAACTATGCGAAGAGGTTTTGTAAAAGCATTAATGGAATTAGCGGCCAAGGATAAAGATGTCTATTTATTGACGGGTGATTTGGGATTCAATGCCTTTGAGCCATTTATTGAAAAGTTTCCCGACCAATATATAAATTGTGGGGTAGCTGAACAACATATGGTGGGAATGGCCGCGGGCATGGCATTATCGGGCAAAAAACCATATGTGTATTCCATTGTGCCATTTTTGACGTTTCGGGCATTGGAGCAAATCAGAGCCGATGTGTGTTACCAAAATTTAAACGTAAAATTTTTTGGAGTGGGCGGTGGATTTTCCTATGGATCGTTGGGGTGTACCCACGTGGTTATGGAAGACATGGCAGTCATGCGGACGTTACCCAACATGACTGTTTTTTCTCCCACCGATATTTTAGAAACTGAATCGTTGGTTCACGCTATGTACCAAACACAAAATCCAACCTATTTACGTCTGACCAATGCCGGCAAACTCAGTACTTATCAAGCGCGACCAGAGAGAAAAATCGGCGAGCCGGTTATTTTTTCCGCCCTAGGCGGATCCGCCTCTGGTGGACAACAAGGCAAAGATCTAGCGGTTATTGTCACAGGCATTCAAACAAATTTTTGTGTTGAAATTGCCAAAGAATTAAGAGAGCAAAATATTACGATTACTCTTATTGGCATACCGACGCTCAAACCGATCAATGAAGAAGCTCTTATGAAGGAACTGCAAGGCTGCAAAAAAATTCTTACCGTTGAAGAGCATAGCATTATTGGGGGATTAGGGTCTGCGATTGCTGAAATTATTACCAAACACGGCTGGCAAGGTCAGTTGCAGCGAATGGGTATTTACGACGCTTTTCCCACTCAAGTGGGGACCCCTGAGTACCTGCGAACTGCCTACGGCCTTGATAAAGAAGCAATCAAAAAAACTATCTTAGTCCTCATCTAAAAGACTTGACAATAATTTAAAAATGTAATATTATGATGCCAGTTCTTAATACGTAAATTTTGGCTGTATTTCTGAGAGAATGATGTTTTTTCAGAAGTACAGCCAAGTGGTTTGGCTGCGTTAACCAGGAGGAATCACAATGAGGTGCGTTCTGGCAGTAGTGTGTCTCTTTGTCCTAGGGATCGGAGGGTGCACGAAAAAAGAGCAGGAAGCTCGAAGTGGGGTCAAAGAAGTAAAAGACTTCTTCAAGTTCCCCACCAACTCACAGGGCAATACGGTCGAACAGCAACAGATCCTCGACCGCTACAAGGTGACCACCGACCCTACTAAGGTTCTCTGGATTCACCTGATCGCTCTGGATGGTAAAATCGTTCGTCGTATGCCAGTAAGGTCCAAAGTGACTAGCTCTGGCAAACGAGTTGAACCTACCGAGGCTGCGAGCAGTAACCAGCATGCCACCAACTATCCACGATTCGGCAGTTACGAAACAAAGGAATTCATCCAGTCCGACGGGACGTTCGGCCACTCAGACTCGTACATCTATTGGTTCGATCCGCAGGGTCGTTACCATCAGTGGGGAACGGCAGGTGGGTTAGGATACCTGCTTACTGATTATCCCATTGATTTGAAGGACCCCATCGACGAGATCACTGGGATGTACAAAATGAGCAGGGAGGCTCATGAGTGGCAAGTACGGCAGGAAGCTGAGCTCAAGAAAAAGAACTGATCGAAACCCCCTGAAAGGAGAAGACGATGAGAAGTGATAGTTGGAAGGAATATGAACAGGCCGCAGAGTATGGGCCCTGGCGCATTATCGTCAAGGTTGGATCCTTGATGGTAGGTATCATGGTGCTCTTTCTGCTCGTTGGCTACTCTCTCGGCTGGTTTGGAGAAGCCGCCAAGGTGGCCAAGGAAGAATTCGGCCCCACAGCCGCGCTGCAGAAGTACGAATGGTTCATCGAACAAGCCAATCGCATCGAAAAAATGGACAAGGATGTATCCATGTTCGAATTGCGGCTAGCCAAGATCGAGGACCAGTACGAAGCCTACGGATCAGATAAGTCCAAGTGGCCTCCTGATATCCGCGTGCAATACAACCGCGAATACCAACAGGGCCGCGAAGACTTGTTAGCAGTGGCTTCTCAGCGGAACAATCTGGTGCGTGACTACAACGCCGCATCAGAGAAGTTCAACTGGAAACCATTCGAGACCAAGGCAGGCAAACCAAAAGAAAGATTCCATGACTACGAAACAAGGTAGTGGGGATCTGGGCTCGAGTGCGCGCATGCACTCGAGCCCTTTTCATTACTTAATTGACGTTTAGTGATTTTTGTGCTAAAAAACTAACAGTTCGCTCATTCCCAATTTAGGAACTCTAACCCAAGGGAGGTGTCTTGTGAACCAAGTGAGAAGGAATGTTTTGGCAGATATGAAAAAATTCGCAACGGGAATTCCTCCTCAGTCTGAAGTCGATTGGGATCTCATTTGGATTTTTTCGGGTCCGGGCATTGATATCGCCGAGGACTTTAGGCTTCCCGGCGGGACTATCTTATTTGATGACCAAGATGGTGCTGCCTTAAAAGACGTGGCTCGTGGTATTAACGAAAGCCAGGAGCGACTGCTGACGGGCTTTGTAATTGCAAAGGATGTGGCAGCAAAACGGTTAAGTAAAAGAGTTGGGGCATTGACCTTGGGTCATCTCAGTGTGTATGCGCCAAATGTATATTGGAACGGAACTGATTGGCAAAATGACAATCTTCGCTGTCGCATTCGAGAAGGGTTTATGGCCGAACATTGTTTTCCAGAAGAGAAAATGATTGTTTCGCCGGATGTTGGTATACAGCATACCGGTGATCAATTCACTAAGATCGAAGATTGGGTAATTGATGGAATGCGCAAGATTGTTTTGGTAAGTGACACGTACCACTTGCCGAGGATCAAGCGTTATCTCCGCAAATACAGGGCTAAAATCAGCCCAGAGAACACTGTTTTATATCCTTCTCAACCCCTCCGGGTTCCGGTGGCAAAAGCGTTATCGGAAATCAAGAAAATCCCTGCGTACATCGAACGAGGTATTCTCGATCCAGAGTAATTTGGATGATACGTCGTACAAGCGACTCTTATGTTAAGAGGGTCGCTTTTTTGTTGCATAAAATGGATTTTGAGGTAATATGTGGTAACATAAATAATTAAAACTATCTTAAAATAATCTTAAAAACAATGGAATACAAAATAAATTTTATTCGTAATTCGTATATCCGTTTTGCCAAAGAGCATAAAAAAGAACTTCTTGATGCGTTTTGGAAGTGTGTCAAAACCGGCGACCTTATTTTGCGGCAAGAAGTTTCAAAATTTGAAGACAAACTGGCCAAGTACACTGGCACCAAGTATGGCATTGGGACTAACTCGGGCAGCGATGCATTGTTGTTAAGCTGCCTTGCGTTAGGCATAAAAGGGAACTGGGATTATTTAATTAGGCAAGTTGATGAGGGAAAAATGACCCTGGAGGAGGCCAATAAAAAATTTGAAGGAGACGAAGTAATTACCGTTTCTCATACTTTTATTGCTTCTATTCAGTGTATTGTTCATGCGGGTGCTCGGCCTATTTTGGTTGATGTGGGTCCCAATGAACTCATGAACGCTGATTTAATAGAAAAAGCTATTACCAAGCGCACCAAAGCTATTTTACCAGTCCATTTTCACGGAAAAGTATGCGATATGGATAAAATCCGTGCCATAGCTAAAAAACATAAGCTGTATATTATTGAAGACGCCGCTCAAGCCTTAGGATCAAGCTTTAAGGGAAAAATGGCGGGGGCATTTGGAAATACAGGATGCTTTAGTTTCAATACGCCAAAAATGTTGGGAGCGTTTGGCGACGCGGGCAGCATTGTTACCAACGATCGCAAGCTCGCAGAAAAGTTATATTTATTGAGAAACCATTGGAATATGGCTCAGACGTCCGTACGCATTGCCGATTTTCCAACTCCTCCGATTGTCCGCTGGGCATGGAAATCGCGCTTAGACAATATTCAGGCGGCGCTCTTGAACGTAAAATTTAAATATTACGATAAATTTTTGGCACGTCGGAAAGAAATTGCCGATCACTATATTAAAGGCATGAAAGGCTTGCCGATTGTCTTGCCAACCTATGGCAAGGGAGATGTGATCCAGGAATTTATTGTCCGCATTGGCAGCGACCAGGAGCGTAAAAAGTTCAAGCAATTTATGGACACAAAAAGTGTTGAGCTTTTGATCCGCGAAACAACACCAAATCACAAAGTAAAAAAATTATACTTAGACCACTTTAAGCTTCCCATTACCGAAAGCATTAGCAAGGATGCTGTCCGACTTCCCGCGTATCCGGAATTGACCAATAAAGAAGTGGATTATATTATCTCATGCGTCAAGGAATTCTACGGGAAATAATAAAAAAAATAGTAAGTCTTGTAGCCAGATACCGAACTAAAACAAATCGGTTCCTGTTTTTTATGGCAGCCGATATCGGTTTTGTGTTTTTGTCAGTGTGGTTGTCATTTTTTCTTAAATTTGATTACAACATCCCTCCACAATATTTTGATTCACTGTGGAAAATTTCTTTTCTCTTGGGTTTTTTCGTCATCCCTATTTTTTATCTGCAGGGGCTGTATACCTTCTCGTGGTCATTTGTCAGCACCAAAGAACTCATTTCTCTCTTTAGAGCTTTAACATTAAGCTTCTTGTTTATAGGGCTGGCCTTATTTTTTTCCAAAGATTTTTATGCCTTTGTTGGGTTTCCTCGGTCGGTATTGCTCATCAGCTACTGCCTTATTTTTTTGTTTGCAGGAAGCCTGCGGTTTTCCAAGCGCATCTATCACTCAATTTTATATGAGGGTAATATGGCCGGCCGCGACCGAACACTTATTGTGGGGGCGGGTGACGCAGGAGAGCAAATTCTCCGGAGTATTTTATCTGCAACTGACAGTCCTTATTTCCCCGTTGGGTTTGCCGACGATACACTTATTAAGCAAAACGTAAATATTCATGGCGTTCGGGTTTTAGGAAGAGTGTTTGATATACCGCGCATTGTCAAAGACCATCAGGTAAGCCAAATAATTATTGCTCTGCCCTCATCGGGATCAAAGGCGATTACCGATGCCGTTGAGCTCGGCCGAAAAGCGGGCGTTAAGAAAATAAAGATTTTTCCGCCGCTCTCAGAAATAATTCAGGGAAGCGCGCCACTGAGGAATTTAAAAAACGTTGATATTGAAGATTTGCTGGGAAGGGATTCTGTTCATTTAGATACCGACCAAATCGGCAGGCTGATCAAAGATAAAGTTATTTTGATCACGGGCGCAGCCGGATCTATAGGTTCAGAGCTGTCTCGCCAAGTTGCACGGTTTGCACCTTCTCGATTAATAGTGCTTGATCAAGATGAAACGGGTATTTTTAACATTTGCCAAGAATTAAAATACGGATTTTCAAACCTTGCCATAGATTCGCTCATAGCAGATATCACTGATGCAGAAAAAATAAAAAGCATTTTTAAAACACATCATCCAGATATTGTTTTTCACGCAGCAGCCTACAAGCACGTGCCTCTCATGGAAGAAAATCCCTATGAAGCCATTAAAAATAATGTGTTCGGAACGGAAAATCTTGCCAATGCCGCCGTTGAAAATAACGCCGCACATTTTATTTTTATTTCTACTGACAAGGCCGTTAACCCCTCATCGGTCATGGGCGCGACAAAACGAATTGGAGAAATGATTTGCCAGGCTGGCAATAGTAAAAATATCACTAAGTTTATCTCTGTGCGATTCGGCAACGTACTCGATAGCAGAGGCAGCGTCATCCCCATCTTTAGAGAACAAATAAAACGGGGTGGGCCCGTAGAAGTAACTGATCCAGAGATGCAGCGGTATTTTATGTTAAATTCGGAAGCCTGTTTGCTGGTTATGCAGGCAGCGGCCATGGGTCAGGGTGGTGAAGTGTTTGTCTTAGATATGGGAAAACCGATTAAAATTTTGGACCTGGCAAAAGAAATGATCAAGTTTTCTGGCTTCGAGCCCGACAAAGATATTGCTATTATTTTCACGGGTAAGCGTCCCGGGGAAAAATTGTTCGAAGAAATATTAACGGCTGAGGAAGGAGTGTCGGTTACCAAGAACCAAAAGATTTTTATGGCAAAAGTAATATTTCACGATCCCGCGACGTTTTTGAGCACACTAGGGAGGCTGAAAGGTGTTTTGATAAATCAAGATAAATATGATTTAATAGAGACATTAAAACAGGTGCTGCCGTTATACAAAACTCTATAATGTTTTTTGTTAAACGTTGTTGATCATGAAAAAGATATTTTTTATCGCCATTGCATTTTTTATATTTTCCCTGGCGCCAATCGCTCAAGCTGCTGATCCCATTGTAACCTTTTATGTAGATCAAGATTATGAACTCAATGAAAAAGAAAGCCTGCAGGCAACTTTAGTAAAAACTACCTCAAACCTGTATTTTTACATTGAAAGAAATTGGTGGGAGTCTCAGTCAGATCTTACTAAAAATGGAATTTTGGCCAGACTCGATGCGTTGTCCGCTGAATTTGGCAATACGATTTATCCCAGACTGACTGCGGTATTGGGGAGTGAGTGGCGGCCGGGCATCGATAATGACAATAAAATTACCATTCTGTTCCACGAAATAGAAGGAAATGTGACGGGCTACTTTCGTACTACCGATGAATATAGCAAGTTGCAGGTGCCAAGCTCTAACGAACGGGAAATGGTCTATTTGTCGACAGCTTACATTGCCAGTTCCCATTTGAAAGAATTTTTGGCTCATGAATTTACCCACCTTATTATTTTTAATCAAAAAGAGAGGGTTTTGGGAACATTAGAAGAAGTGTGGCTTAACGAGGCAATAGCTGACTATGCCTTGACTATCGTAGGATATAACGATGTCTACCAAGGAAGTAATTTACAGAGAAGGGTTGAAGACTTTTTGCAGAAACCCGATGACTCTCTGACCGAATGGCAAAACACTAAATACGATTATGCAGTAGCTAATGTATTTACACACTACCTGGTAGATCATTACGGGCTCAACGTTTTAAGTAACTCGTTAAAATCAAACGCCAAGGGGATTGTGGGCTTAAATCAGGCTCTTATGCAAAGCGGAGCCAAGGAAGATTTCGCTCAGATTTTTACCAATTGGACCGTGGCTGTCGTCGCAAACAACTGCGCCCTGGGTCCAAAGTATTGTTATCTCAGAAATAGCCTTGCTCATCTCAAGATTAACCCCACTCTTATCTTTTTGCCTACGACCGGCAATAGCTCGCTATCGCTTACTAATTTTACTAAAAATTGGGCGGGAAACTGGGAAAAAATTGTGGGAGGAAACGAAGGCCTCAAGTTGCAATTTTCCAGTCGGGAAACTGTTGATTTTAAAATTCCCTATATTCTCATTGATAAGGGTAATAATTACTCAGTGAATTTTTTATCTTTAGATCTCAAAAACATCCGCCAACTTACTATTGAAGATTTTAGCAATACTTATAGCGGGCTGATCATTATTCCCTCTCTGCAGGGGAAAATATCTGGGTTTAATGGCGCGGAAGCTTCCTATCAGTTTGATATTGCCATATCAACGACTACTCAAAGCCAGCAGGATTACGCTTCTTTAGTTCAAGAGCTGTTGGTTAAAATAGAAGCTTTAAAGAAACAAATTGCTAATTTGCAGGCAGGTCTGCCTACGCAGGGAGGCGAATGCACCCTGTTTGTCAATTTATACTATGGCGTAAGAAATGCGAGTCACGTGCGCTGTCTTCAACAGTTTCTTAAAGACCAAGGCCCCATGATCTATCCTGAAGGTTTGGTAACAGGGACTTTTGGCAATTTAACAAAAACTGCGGTCGTTCGATTCCAACAAGCGTATGGTATTCCCGCTACGGGTTTTGTGGGCATTCTCACGCGAACAAAAATTAACGAACTCTTGAATGTCCGCTGATATCTTTGAACTACTGCAAAAAGAATTGCCCGGGGTGCAAAAAAGTACTCTTCTTTCTGCACATACCACTTTCAAAATCGGCGGCCCGGCCGAATATTTTTTCGTTGCTCATGAACAGGAAAAAATTCTCAAAGCTATTACGCTTGCAAAAGAATTACAAATTCCTTTGTTTATTTTCGGCGGCGGGAGCAATTTATTAGTCTCTAATAAGGGGCTCAAGGGACTTGTAGTGAAAATTAATCAAGAAGTTAAGGATTTTGTGATAGAAGGAAATACCATCACTGCCAGTGCGGGCGTTGAACTGCAAAGCTTGGTTGATTTTTCGACAAGTCATTCGCTGAAAGGATTAGAATGGGCTGGAGGATTGCCGGGAACATTGGGTGGCGCAGTACGGGGGAATGCAGGGGCCTTTGGGGGTGAAATTAAAGATGTAGTCAAAGAGGTTCAAGCAATTGATGGTACGTTCCAATTACGAACATTTTCAAACCACGAATGCGATTTTTCCTACCGTTCCTCTATTTTTAAAAAGAATAATTGGATTATTATACAAATAACCCTGCAATTTCAAGAAGGAGTTACTGAGGAATTAGAAAAAATTGCCAACGATCGCCGCCAATATCGCAAAGACAAGCATCCATTGGAATATCCGTCGGCGGGAAGTATTTTTAAGAATGTCGGGTTTGAAACACTCCCTCGGGAATTTCAAAATGAATTTGCAGATAAAGTTAAACAAGACCCCTTTCCGATTGTGCCCTCTGCCTGGTTTATTATTGGCGCCGGCCTCGTGGGTAAAACGATAGGGAAAGCTCAAATTTCAGAGAAACATTCAAATTATATTGTAAACTTGGGCGGAGCAACAGCAAGCGATGTGTTGGCATTAATAAAATTTGCAAAAGAAGCAGTGAAAGAAAAATATGAAGTCGATTTAGAGGTCGAAGTACAATACGTAGAATAGTTGAATTTACCCCCACACCATAACGAGTTTTTGCACGTTGTTTTGTTCTCCAAAACTCGTGCAAACACCATGGGGGTATACATATTAACAAAAACCATCGAGAGAAATTCTTCAGGTTCACCCTGAAGATATAAACTCGTTTGGTGTGGGGGTGAACATAATTGTTACCACTAAAAATTTATATGGAGATTCGCAGGGATCGTTAGAGGCGTTTGTGAACGAAAAAGTAGGAAAGCTCAAAAAATTCCTTAAAACATTTGGAGGAGACAGGCAGCCTCCGACTGATGGTAAAGATACTTTTGAAACATTTGTCGAAGTCGAACGCGAGACACGCCATCACAAAAAAGGAGATATATTTCATACCGAAATCAAGCTTTCTATGCCTGGGGCAGTCTTATTTGCCAAAGCTCACGGCGAAAATATCCATCAAACGGTTGTCGAAGCAGTAGAGGAAGTAGAGCGAGAAATCAAAAAGTACAAAACAAAAACCATCGATATGCCGCGCCGCAAACAGCAGAAGTCAAAGAAATCTTTTTAGCAAAAATATCAAAAACCGGCTGAAGCCGGTTTTTTGACAGCTTCTGGAAATTGTGCATAATTGATCCAAGTGGACTTTAACAACCCTTATGTATGGCGCTCACTGCCTAGTGTGAGAAGGAGTATCCGATGGAATGGTACTGGTATGCTACGTTGGCTATTATTGTGAGTTTGACCATCTACTCGTCGTATGTGATTGGTTCTTTGATCGGCGGGAAAAAAGCATTGGGCCGGCCGGTTCAATGGTATGATTTGCCAAAAGACAGGATGTATATTATTTATGGGCTTTGCATGGACTCTTTGTCTCATGAATACGCATTAATCCAAAGTAAAGACAAAACGGAAACTAAGTTCATTCACTTGCCAAGCCTCTTACCTGTTAAATTAGTGGTAGATCATAATATTGAAGTGTGTTGTAATAATGGTCCTGCCGGAAATTTTATTGTTTTTTATGTTTATCACGGTGATGGCCGGGTACGGATAAATTGCGCTGCTGTTGAAGTATGATGCACTTATCCAAAGGCAAAAATAGAGTCCCAGGTACGCGCTTGGGATTTTTTTATGCACACAATTTTATAGAGATTAATTTCTTTGTAAGCATTATCATAGATGATCTGGGCCAATGGAGATATATGACAAATCAAAAACCTTTTGAATTTGTTATATAAGATAAGTATTGCCCATAAAAATAATTCTTATGAAGTATAAGGTTAGTGACCAATTTCTTTGGGATATATATAACTTTTTAGAACCTCTCTCTGATGTTTTAGATATTGTAACGGTTCCACGGACCATGAATCATTTTGTTCACAGGGTTTTTCAAGAACAAAATCCAGAGTGGGTACGATACAAGAAAGAACTTGGTTCTCGAAAGTTTTCGCAACTTCTTTATTATCTTAAGAGGAAAAATTATATAAGAGCCAAGAATTTAGAGGGAAGAGAGGGAATAATAGTTACAAAAAACGGCTTTGCCAAAATATTACGAGCTGGCTTTCATTTTAAAAATGTTCCCAAAAGAAAAGATGGTAAATATATCATGGTTATTTTTGACATCCCCCAAGGTTATAAAAAAGCAAGGGCGCTTCTTATGAACATTCTAAAAAATCTCGGATATAGACTGTTTCAGCATAGTGTCTGGGTTACTCCATGCGATGTTTTGAATAAGACAGAAAGGTTATTGCAGCGGCATTCTCTTGATAATTTTGTGAGAATATTCCTTATCGAAAAAATATAAGGAAAAAATATAAACTTTCAAAAGTGATATATATGACAAATGAAAAAGCTTTTTCATTTGTCATATATTGGAATAATAGCATTAAGTAAGAATGTTGTTTGATAAAATATCAATTTTTATGTAGAGTGAAACTACTTTACCATGTCTATTCTCAGTAAAATTTTTGGTGATTCCCACCAAAAATTTGTCAAAAAATTAGAGCCAACTGTCAAAAAAATAAATTCTTTTGAGCCAGAATTTCAAAAGCTTTCTCAAGAGCAACTCAAAGAAAAGACAAAAGAATTTAGAGAGCGTTTGGCCGCGGGCCAAACACTTGATGACTTGCTTCCTGAAGCTTTTGCTTTAGTTCGGGAAGCCTCAAAACGAAGTCTGAACCAGCGCCATTTTGACGTCCAATTGATTGGCAGTATTGCTCTCCACCAAGGCAAGGTTGCTCAAATGCGCACGGGAGAAGGAAAAACATTAACGGCAACGCTTGCCGTGTATTTGAATGCGCTGGAAGGGAAAGGGGTGCACGTGGTGACTATTAACGATTATTTGGCAAAACGCGACACCGTCTGGATGGGGCAGATTTACAGCGCTTTGGGGCTCAGCGTGGGATGTATTACGAATGTATCGGGATATATCTATGACCCCTCCTATCAAAATACTCAAAAAGATGAGCAGCGCGATGTAGTGGGAGGTTTTAAAGTTGTTGATGATTTTTTGCGGCCGGTGGGCAAACAAGAGGCGTATGTGGCTGACATTACCTATGGCACAAACCACGAATTTGGCTTTGATTATTTGCGCGACAACATGGTCTATGAGTTGTCTCAGAAAGTTCAACGGGGACATCACTTTGCCATTGTTGACGAAGTTGACTCAATTTTAATTGATGAAGCCCGTGTTCCATTGATTATTTCAGGCCAAGCCGACGAAGCGACTGATAAATATTACCAATTTGCCAAAATTGTTTTGCCGCTGCAGGAAAAAGAAGATTATGTCATTGACGAAAAATTAAAAGCCGCCAGTTTTACGGAAGCTGGGCAGAATAAAGTAGTTTCAAGCATTGGCCAGGACCCATGGGCAGAGAATGATATTACTGCAACTCATCAGTTGGAATCGGCATTACGCGCAAAAACGTTGTTTTTGCGCGACCGAGACTACGTCGTCAAAGACGGCCAAGTGATTATCATTGATGAATTTACTGGCCGCATGCTACCGGGTCGCCGCTGGTCACAAGGTCTCCATCAAGCCGTTGAGGCAAAAGAGGGCGCTCACATTCAGCCTGAATCAACGACGTTAGCCACTATTACCTTCCAAAATTATTTTAGACTTTACAAAAAACTTTCGGGCATGACGGGCACGGCACTCACTTCCGCAGAAGAATTTGATAAAGTCTATAAGCTGGATGTGGCGGTTATTCCGACTCACCGGCCGATGATTCGAGAAGATTTTCCTGATAAAATTTTTAAAACAGAAGCAGGCAAATTCACAGCGATGATCAAAGAAATTAAGGAATTGCATAGCAAAGGCCGTCCGATTTTGGTGGGTACGCGGTCAGTTGAAAAAAATGAATTTGTCGGCAAATTACTTGAAAGAGAAGGTATTCCTCACCAAGTTCTCAATGCAAAAAACCACGAAAAAGAGGGAGAAATTATTGCCCAAGCAGGTAAAAAGGGTGGGGTGACCATTGCTACAAACATGGCGGGGAGAGGCGTAGACATTATCTTGGGCGGCAACCCTCGGGACCTTGAGCAGAGTAAAATAGTTTCAGAGCTCGGCGGTTTGCATGTGATTGGAACCGAGCGCCATGATGCGCGCAGAGTTGATAATCAGCTGCGCGGACGAGCGGGCAGGCAGGGAGACCCAGGTTCTTCACAATTTTTTGTTTCCGTAGATGACGACCTTATGCGTATTTTCGGAGGCGACCGGATCAAAAATGTCATGAACATGCTTAATGTGCCAGAAGACGAACCAATTCAGTCTAAAATGATTTCTAACACGCTAGAATCTGCTCAAACAAAAATTGAAGGGTTCAATTTTGACGCGCGTAATCACGTGCTTGAGTACGACGACGTCATGAACAAACACCGAGAAATTATTTACAAAAAACGGCGTGAAATCCTTGAAAATATACAATATGCAATAAACAATTTACAAAAAACTGATGAATTAGAAAAAAAGAAACAGGAACTCGGCGAAGAAAATTTTAAAAACGCTGCAAAGTTCGTAAGTTTGAGAGTTTTAGATACTCTGTGGCAGGAGCATTTGTCCAATATGGATCATATGAGAGAGTCCGTGCGTTTGCGTGCCTACGGCGGCCAAGATCCTTTGGTGGAATACAAAAATGAAGGCCGCAAAATGTTCCAACGATTATTAGAGGAAATTGATTTTGAAACTCAAGACAATATTCTCAAGGCCCACCTTTCAAATCAACCTCAACACAAGCATCCTCCAAAATTTGTCCAAAATTTGGCTCAGAATCCAGGAGAGAGCAACCAAGAAGCTGGGAGAAACGACCCCTGCCCATGCGGTTCAGGTAAAAAATATAAAAAATGCGGAATGCTGAATACCGAGGAGCATCGGCAGAATATGGCTAAAAAATAATATGAAAGTTTTTATAGAAAACGAAGCGGGTTCTGATCAAAAGAATATATACGATGAGAAGACTTTGAAATACAAGAAAACATATACCGTATCAAGAAAGTATCCTTTTCCCTATGGTTTTATTTTGGATACAACCAGTGGAGATGGAGATAATCTCGATTGTTTTATAATTACCGACAAGGAACTAAAAACTGGTCAAACTGTCGAATGTAAAGCCATAGGACTCATGGAGCAATTTGAAGATGAAGACAATAAAGAGGATCATAATGTTTTAGGAAAACTAGACAGTGAAGAAATTACAATAACGCCTCAAATTCAAGAAAAATTAACAGAATTTGTATTGCATGTTTTTGACCATAAACCCGAAAAGATAGTGAAAGTGGGAGAGTTTTTTGATGAAGGGTATACCAAAGAATATATTAAAAAATATCTCGATAAAAAGTAATATGGAATATATAAAATGATGGAAATAAAAATATGAAAGTTATTCTTTATATGGGGGTTACCCCAAATGGATATATTGCCAAGTCTGATGGTAACTCAGAGTGGACTTCAGAGGAAGATTTGAAGGGATTTTATGAAACAAGTAAGAAAATTGGGAATATTATTATGGGTAAAAATACTCATACGTATGTGATAAAACAAGGGTTTTTCCCGTTTCCCGACGCACTTAATGTAGTTGTTTCACATGAACCAATTGAAAATAAATGGGGTGATAAGGTGTTAATTCTTGATCAATCTCCCAAAGAAGTTCTCAAAACGTTAGAGGATAAGGGTTTTACTTCAGCTTTTCTTGCTGGCGGCGGCCAATTAAACAGTTCTTTTATGAAAGAAGGATTGGTTGATGAAATCTATCTTGATGTAGAGCCATTACTATTTGGAGAAGGCATCAAATTATTTTCAGATAATGACTTTGAACATGAATTGGAACTTTTAGAGGTGAAAAAATTAAATAACAACACTGTCCAGTTACATTATAAAGTTGTGAAGTAATATGAACTTAAAGGAGACGTATAATAAAATTGCGGAGGATTGGTTTAGAGAAGTAGATTCGAATCATTGGTGGATAAAAGGCTTACATTCTTTCTTAAAGTTTCTTCCCAGTGGAACTTCTATTTTAGACATTGGGTGTGGCCCCGGACTTACCGCGAAAGCATTTATTAAACACGGATTCAAAGTTACTGGTTTTGATTTTTCTGAAAAAATGATTGAAATTGCTAAAAGAGAAGTGCCGGAAGGAAATTTTTTTGTCATGGATTTACACGATGTTGATACGATAAAAGATACATTTGAAGGTATTTTTTTACAAAATGTATTGCTTCATCTCCCTAAAAAAGAGATTGAGGACATATTAAAAAAAGTTGTGCTACGACTAAAAAGAGGTGGATATATGTACGTTTCAGTAAAAGAGAAAGTGCCGGACGGGCCGGAAGAATTTATTAAAACTGAAGATGTGTATGGCTATAAAATAGAAAGATTTTTTAGTTATTTTATCAAAGAAGAATTAGAAAAGTATTTAAAAGATTTGCATCTTGAAATTTCATTTTTTAACATTGTTCAATCTGGGAAAACGCGGTGGATGCAAATTATTGGAAAGAAATTATAGGAAATAAAAAGCCCGTGAGAGTCACTGGGCTCGGTTCCTGCCATAGTAAAGAAGTTGGAAAATGAGAATGAGTGTAATGATCGAACCTGGCGTCTGGGAAATAGCAAGAAAATAGTCAGGTTTCATCCATCCATACAATCCCCACAGTGTGTACGTGACGAAGGCTGAATAGATGAGCAATGGAGCAAGCCCCTTACAGCTCTTCTGTTGGTAATTTCTATAAATCTGCTGAGGTAATCCAATGACCAGAATTGTTAATGAAGCTATAACCGCAAGCGTTCCAAGGACTTCCATTGATCACCTCCTTAGTTGAAATGTTCTGAACTATAACATATCATAATCATTAATTTTTGTAAAATATGATTATCTTTGAAGATTTTAAAAAATTAGACATACGAATTGGAAAGGTGGTTGATGCGCAGAAAATTCCCGAGGGGGAGAAGCTTATTAAACTTATATTTGATATTGGCGAAAAACAGATACAGGTTATGGCGGGAATAGCACAATGGTTTGAAGATCCATCAGTATTAGTTGGAAAAGAAATGCCGGTGGTGGTGAATCTGGAGCCAAAAAAATTACGCGGGTACGAGAGCCAAGGGATGATATTGGCAGCCGATGGTGACGGCAAGCCCGTTCTGCTGCATCCAGCGCAGGAAGTTCCGCCAGGGAGTATAGTGAAGTAGAAAGTTTGTAAAGTTCATAAAGTTATAAAGTACAATGAACTTTCAAATTTTAAATTTAAAACTTTTAAATACCTCATGGGTAAAATATACGTGTTGCGATTTCGTTCGCAGGATAAACATATTTTTGACTTTATTAAAAATGGCAAGAAAACGGTGGAAACGCGGGCGAATACAGCCCGATATGCCCACATAAAACCCGGCGACATATTAAAATTTATGTGCGGAAAATATTTTTTTGAAAAATCAGTGAAGGCGGTACGGAAATTTAAAACGATAAAAGAGTTAACAGAATCTTATCTGGTACAAAGTATTAATCCGCTAGTCAATTCGAAAGAAGAGTTGGCAAAAATGTACAAAAGTTTTCCAGGTTACGAGGAAAAAATACAACAGTTTGGCATTATTGCAATGGAGCTATGAATGAAAAATACGAATTACTCAAAAAAATTAAGGACGAGGTGGTGAATTTGAAAGAGGGGGAGTTGGCGAGCCTTCGGAAGCAGAACGGTGTTTTTCCAGTTGTTGGCGAAGGCAGTCATGACGCGCCCATTATGTTTGTAGGTGAGGCTCCTGGTAAAAATGAGGCGGCTACCGGGCGGCCATTCTGCGGTGCGGCAGGAAAGGTGCTGACAGGAATGATAGAATCAGTCGGGCTCAAGCGCGAAGATGTGTATATTACCAATATTGTCAAAGATCGACCGCCCGACAATCGCGATCCTTTTCCCGCGGAAATAAAGCTGTACGCGCCTTTTTTAGATAAACAAATCGAGATTATCCAGCCAAAAGTGATCGCCACGCTCGGCAGGTTTTCTATGGCTTATATCATGGAAAAGTTTGGCTTGGTTGCAGAATTAAAAAGCATTTCTCAAATCCACGGGAAAGCGTTCGCCGTAAAAGCCTCGTACGGTGATATAAAAATTATTACCCTGTATCACCCGGCCGTCGCTCTCTATAACGGCGGGATGCGAGAGCAATTGCTGAAAGATTTTGAGATTATAAAAAATTTGATATAAGTTATCCACAACTGATGAGCAATACCTCCTATTGCTTTGTGGTAAAATGGGGAAATATGGTCCGCGAGAACCCCTTTTTACATTTGAGTCAAAAAATACGTAAAAACACGCAAAAGTTTTTACGTATTTTTTCGTTCTCTGTGGGCATTATTCTGCTTTCAAGCACACTGGTCAGTTATGTATTTGCGGTTGCGGGAGTTCCTGAAATTTTAGTTCAACAAGGAAGATTGCTTGATTATGAGACGGGGGATTTATTGGGTAGTTCATCGGGGACCGATTACTGTTTTAAATTTTCCATTTACGATGCGGCAACCAACGGCAGCAAACTCTGGCCATCGGGGAGTCCATCGACGATGACTATCAGTGTAAAGAATGGCGTATTTTCTGCTGCCATTGGAGACACTTCGGCGGGAGGCGATGCACTCGATTATAATTTTCAAGATAACGACGCAATTTATCTGAACGTAGAAGTTGCAGAAAAGAATGGAACCTGTGGATCATTTGAATCACTGACACCCCGCCAAAGAATTGTTTCTTCAGGGTTTGCTATTAACGCCAACACTATTGGAGGATTTGCTCCGTCGCAATCAGCTGGCGCTAACCAAATTCCTGTTTTTGACTCGTCTGGGAATTTAGTTGCTTCGGGAGCGTTAACAGTAAGTTCCGGAGGATCAAGCGGTCTTACGCTTAATTCTGGATCAGGAAGGGTGTCTATTTCTACCGGTGATTTTCTCAGTCTCAGTGTATCAGGTGTATCAGGCGCAGCTGCTGGCGATATTTGGTATGACTCAAGTGCTGGTAAATTTAAAATTAATGAAGGGGGGACTACTAAAACACTTTGTAATGAGACAGATACAAATTGCGGAACCGGAGGCGGCGGCGCCAACACTGCCCTCTCGAACTTGGCTTCGGTCGCCATCAACACGACCTTGGTTTCCGACGCCGACAACACCGATGCCCTGGGAACGACGGCTATCGGCTGGTCAGACCTCTTCTTGGGATCAGGGGCGGTTCTCAGTTTCAACAACGACGCTTCCCTTATTGGCGGCACCAACCTCATCACCGTTTCGGGCGGAGACATGGACTTTGCCAACAACTTACTGGTCAACATCGGCGCGGCCGGGACCGACTTT